>CHCFC05602__coassemble_350_pt1 | contig 23716 bp, 21 predicted proteins | sample CHCFC05602__metabat2_high_PE_021 | metagenome-assembled genome bin CHCFC05602
CCTGCGGGAAACCTGTGGATATGTAGATTGTGGTGAGCAGGGCAAATATAAATGCTTGCATCAACCCGCTGAAGATATCGAGGTACAGGGACAGGATGGCCGGCAGGCCTACCTGCAGAAAGGGGAACTGTCCCAGCACGCCGGGCAGCCAGCCCAGCAGCATGCGGGTGAGATTTTGCAGGGCATAGGCCACCAGCGTGGAGATGACCATGCCGGACAGGACGTTTCCGTAATGACGGAAGGACATCGAGACAGGGGTGGCCACCTCGCCGATAATGTTGAAGGGCGCGAAGATGAACACCGGTTCAAAGAATCCCTTCACATAGGGCAGCAGGCCGCCCTTGAGTTTGTAATGGGTAATAAGGACGAACACCAGTATGGCCCATCCGGCTACAATGTTCATATCCGACGTGGGCGGGAACAGGCCCAAAAGGCTGGACAGGCTGGAAAACGCCGAGATAAACATGATACCGGCTATAAACGGCGCAAAGGCGGAAAAATACGCGCCCATGTTGCTGTTCACCAGGTTCTGCACCTTTTCCACAATCCACTCAGCCACGATCTGGCGCTTGGAATGGGGCGCCACGGAAATGCCATGGGTCAGGTACAGGCACAGCCCCAAAATGGAGAGGACCACCATCAGGGAATTGACCTGCGATTCCGTGATGGGCAGATCCATCACCGGCATGGGAATGGTAAAATACACCTGCGCGCCCGTGATGGAAATTCCCTCTCCGGCGGGCTTCAACAGAACCTTCAGGGTCATGCTCAGTACAAAGGGCAATACCATCAGCGCCACCAGCAGCCAATCGACTACGCGCGCCTTCGCGTCCCGTTTCATCGGCATTCAGGCCTCCTTGTTCTTTGGCTTGACAAATCCCCGCAAAAAGATCACCAGGCGCGGAAACAGCAGCGCAAGCGCCGCCGCCACCGGATGGAAACACGGCGCGGTCAGCGCCACGATGGCCACGCCCACCAGCAGCAGCATCCGTCCCGTGTAGGACAGCTGCATACGGTGCTTGGCGCGCTGCACCTCCGGCGCGGGAGGCTGAGGCGGAGCATCCGGATCGGGGTCGCCGTTTTCATCCAGCGGCTCCGGCGGAAGCGTGACGCCGTTCATACTTTCGGCGGCGCGCTGCACGCTTAACGCCATCAAAAAAAAGTTGAGGATCGCCGCGCCTGCGCCCCATAGCGTCCCCAGAACGACCGTCACGTCCAGCCGGCCCAGCAGCGCGAATACCAGCAGCATCACAAGGGATAAACATGCCGTGCCCATTGCAATCCTGGCGGTTTCTGTACGCACCGCCGGCTGTATCTTCATGACATCACCTTCTTTCCTACTATATATAATATAGTAACGGAAATGGACGTTTTGTCAAGCAGGTGTGAAGAATACACGGATTTTTTATTGAAAAACCATGCGGATTGTCTTTCTGGCAAACACCTGGATCAGAATGGGGAAACTTCGGAAAATGGCGGATTGCTAAGAAGACGCAAAGAGTTTCATGATATGCATGCACTGCACGCAGGCAGAAACAGACGTTCAGTCAAAAAGGCGCGGCATTGAGAGGCGGGGAAGCGGAAAACGTGCATTTTCCACTTTCCTTTCGTCGCGAGAGGCGTTATACTGTGCCTGCAAACCGGGAAAACCCTTATCAGGAGGAATGGAAAACCATGATCCAGTTTGAAAACGTGACCAAGACCTATGCCGGGGGCAAGGTGAAGGCTGTGGACGGCCTGAATATGCAGATAGAGGATGGCAAGGTATTCGGGTTTATCGGCCCCAACGGCGCCGGAAAAACCACCACCATCAAGCTGCTCACCGGCATTCTTTCGCCCGACAGCGGGCGCGTGCTGCTCAACGGCATCGACATGGCGCGCGATCCCATTGCGGCCAAGCGCAGCTTTGGCTATGTGCCCGACGCCTTTGATATGTACGAACGCCTGACCGGCATGGATTACCTCAATTTCATGGCCGATCTCTACGGCGTGGACGCGGCGAGCCGCAAGCGGCATATCGAAAAATACCTGGCGCTGTTTGAGCTGGAGGACGCCGCCAACCAGCAAATTCGAGGCTATTCCCGCGGCATGAAGCAAAAGCTGGCCATCACCGGCGCGCTCATCCATGAGCCCAGCATCTGGGTGCTGGATGAACCCATGGTGGGTCTGGACCCGCAGAGCGTGTTCATGCTCAAGGAGGAGATGCGCCGGCATGCCGACAGCGGCCGCACGGTGTTTTTCTCCACCCATGTGCTGGATGTGGCCGAGCGCCTGTGCGATGAGATCGGCATCATCAAGCAGGGCAGGCTGATTGCCTTTGGCACGCTGGACGAGCTCCGCCATGGGGACGATTCAAGCCTGGAGGAAGTCTTCCTGGAGCTGGTGGAGAAGAAGGGGGAATAAGGCATGCTGGCCTATTGGAAGCTGCTGATGCGCGACCGCCTGATGGCGCTTCGGCCCGGCGGACGCAGGCGCGAGGGACAGGCGGCCTGGAAGGCGATGCTCGGGTGGACCGGGATGGCCGTTTTGGTGGTGCTTCTCTTTGCCATGGCTGTGCTGTTTGAAATGGTGATGTACGACCAGGCCAGGGCCATGGGCGAGCCTCAGGCTGTGATTGCCCTTGCTTTTCTGGCCTGTACGCTGATGACGCTGATCTACAGCTTTTTCTATGTGATCAGCCTGCTGTTTTTCGGCCGGGACAGCGCGTTTGTGGGCGCGCTGCCCATTCCCTCGCGGGGGGTGCTCCTGGCCAAGCTGGCCACCGTGCTGGCCGGAGAAACGGGACTGACGGTGCTGGTGTGCCTGCCGCTGCTCATTCGCTACGGGGTGGAAACGGGCGCTGCGGCGGACTACTATGTTCGTTCCCTCCTGGGCACGCTGTTCGTGCCGGGCATTCCGGTGGCGGTCACCACGCTGCTGGCCTTTGCCCTCATCCGCATCAGTGCGCTGTGGAAGCGGCGCGAGGGCGTGACCACGGTGATGACCTTCGTGCTGGTGGCCGCCATTGTGGGCGCTGAAATGAGCATCAACATGAATATGGATGAGGGCGAGCTGGCCCAGGTTGCCGCCGGCCTGCTGCTGGGCAGCGGATCGCTGACCGAGCTGGTGCTGGGCGCGTTCCCGCCGCTGCAGTGGCTCACGACGGCAGCTACCGCCTCGGGCCTGTACGCGTGGGGGCAGGCAGCCCTGTACGCTGGCGTGTCCATTGCCGCGCTGGCGCTGGTGGTGGCGCTGTGCGGAGGCGGATACATGCGCCTGGCGCTCAGGCAGGCGGAGATCATCCAGCGCGTCAACAGCGGCGCGCGCCGCCGGGCTTCGGGCTGGCGCGTGCACAGCCCCTTCTGGGCGCTGTACCGTCAGGAGGTGCGCGAGGTGCTCACCGTGCCCACCTATGCCACCAACTGCCTCACCGGCGCGGTGATGTTTCCGGTGCTGCTGGTCGTGGCGGCGATCGGTATCGGCCGTGAAACGGATGGGATGGCGCTTTCCCAGGTCGTGGTGCAGTTCGTGCCCGGAGGCGTCTATCTGGCCTGCGCCACAGGTTTCCTGGCGCTGACCTGCACCATGGGGCTGGCCGTATCCACCGCCGTTTCGCGCGAAGGCGCGCGGCATGACATGCGGCGCATCTATCCCGTTGCGGGTAAGGTGCAGCTGGGCGCCAAGCTACTGATGGGCATGACCTTCAACCTGGCTTCTGCGCTGGTGAGCGCGGTGGCGCTGTGGGTGCTGCTGCCCGGCATGTGGCTGGAAACGCTGGGCGCGCTGGCCGTATCGCAGGTGTTTTCGCTGCTGTGGTGCCTCATCAGCCTGCTGTTGGATGTGTATCACCCCAAGCTGAAGTGGAAGACCGAGACCGAGGCCGTGAAGCAGAGCATGAACGCCATGATCAGCATGTTTGGCGGAATGATCATCATTGCGGCGCTGGTGGGGGCGGCGGTGCTGATGGTCATCTGGGGATGGCCGGTCAGCGCGGCGATTGGCGTGGATCTTCTCCTTTTGATCGTGCTGGATGCGGCGCTGTGGCTGGTGCTGTCCCGCAAGGCATCCGTTACTTATTGTTTACGAGAGTATTCAAAATAATAAACAAAATGTTACAAAAGTACGTGCATTCTTAGCAATTCTGTGATATAATAGCTACGTGACAGGAAACAGAATGGCTGAGGAGGACGCACATGATCACCAAGGTACAAGGCAAAACCGTATCCGGTGAGCTGTCCGTCAAAGCATGTCCACGGCTGAACGCATTGGAAAAAGCCATGCTCCGATGGGCCGTGGTGGACCCTGAGGACCGTGTGCTGGATGCCTGCGTGGGACGGGGTCTGATCGCCGAATACCTGCGCCGCAACATGCAGTGCGAGGTGTGCGGGGTATCTGCCGACATGGAGGATGTGCGGGCTGCCCGTGCGCGGCTGCAGAGCTGCGATATCGTCTATGCGCCGATGGGGGATATTCCCTGGCGCGAGGATGCCTTTGATACGGTGCTGATGCAGTGGAAGGGGGAAGCGGACGCGCTTGAGCGCATGCTCAGCGAAGTGCTTCGCGTGCTCAAGCCCGGCGGACAGCTGGTGCTGGGAACGGCGTGCTGGCCCGCAGCGATGAACGCGCTACGCCGCTGGATGAACGCGGGCGCGGAGAGCGCGGCCGTGAACCGCTGCAAGCTGCAAAGCCGGCTGTCGGACCTGTCGTTTGAAGAGGTGAGCTGGCAGCGCACAGGGCTGGGCACGGGCGTGATGACCGCCTGGAAGCGCAAGCCTGAACTGGACGGCGTACGCGGCGGGGAGCTTCTGTAACAGAAATCGCATAGCAGAACAAAAAGTCGCAAATCGCCCGGTTGGAGACAAGACTCTGCCGGGCGATTTTCCATGTCTGCCGGTTGAACCGCTGTTGCGACCGATTGTACCAAAAAGGTTGCATGGTATCCTCCCAAGTCTCTATACTGGATGCGGAAGGGGGGAAGGTAGGTGCGCATCGACATCCAGATCGACCCTGCCTGCACGGAGCCCAGAATCGTGGTCCATACCGACCGGATGACCGGGGAGATCGCCGCAATGCTGGAAAAGCTGGAGGCGCCCAGAATGCTCATGGGATTTCGGGACGAAAAGGCCGCCATTCTCGACCCGGCCGGAATTCTGCGCGCCTATGCCGCTGGCGGCAAGGTGTACGTGAGCACGGTAGAGGGGGAATATGTCGTGCGTATGCGGCTCTATGAGCTGGAAAACAGGCTGGATCGGTCCCGCTTCGTTCGCATATCGCACTCGGAAATCATCAACCTCGGCAAGGCCAGGGGCTTTGACCTGAACCTGGCCGGCACCATTCGCGTAACGCTGGAGGACGGCACGGCGGCCTGGGTTTCCCGGCGATACGTCTCCAAGATTCGTCAGGTGCTGGGCATTTAGACGATTGGACAAGGAGGAAACAGCCGTGAAGAAAAAGGCGCTTTTGCGCGGCCTGCTGGGCGTCCCGCTGGGCATGGCCATGGGGTATCTGATTACTATCGTCATTTCACTGGGCTGGGGGCAGGGTCGGTATGTGGCCTGCATGCCCGAATTGACCGCGCTGGCAGGCAGCGAGGCGGGAGCGGTGGGCCTGCAGGCTGTGTTGTGCGGTGTGCTGGGCGCAGCGTTTGCCATGTGCTCGCTGATCTGGGAAATGGAGCGCTGGAGCTTTTTGAAACAATCCGCCATCTATTTTGCCATAACGGCTCTGGTAATGCTGCCTATAGCCTGGGTGTGCGGCTGGATGGAGCACAGTGCGGGCGGAGTGGCGCTTTACACAGGCGTTTTTGCGGGCATCTTCGCGGTGGCCTGGGCGGTGCAATATCTGACGCTGAGAGGAAAAATCCGCCGCATGAACCGGCGGGTGCATGGGGAAAACTGACGGAAAAGGGAGAACGTCCAGCGGACGCTCTCCCTTTCCTGTGCCTTATAGATCAGCTTTCCTTATTCATTTCCAGCGCTTGAGCTGCGGAAAGAAACGCTGCATCCGCGCGGCCGCCTCCGCCTCGGTCATGCCCGGATGGCTTTGGGCCATGATGGGCGCACAGAAATCGATCATCTCCTGCATGGTGCACTCGCGGGTGAAGGTTCCGTTCTGGTAGCAGTAGGTGCAGTACTCGGGATTGGGGGTGCCGTCCTTCTCGGTGCCCAGCTCCTGCGGGGCGCCGGTGAGGGGCATGCCGCAGCTTTGACAAAACGTCTGTTCCAATGCTTCCGCCTCCTGTTCGTCTGGTTGATCCTCCGGGGGACAGGCATAGGATAGCACCTCAAACCTGACATCCTGTGTCAGGTTTGCACCCTGCGGCAAATCTTTTTGATAGCGTTCAGAGGCCGTCCGCGCAAAGCAGGCGAGTCCCCTGCGTACCTGCGGCGGGGAGAGCACCTCGGCCGCGCCGCCAAAGGACAAAAGATAGCTGTACAGCCAACCATCCGCCAGCGGCATGCGCGCGGTCACGGTGAGGGAACCGTCCTCATTGGCCTGTATGGATTCGCTGGCAAACTCGTCGCATACGCGAAAAGCTGCGCCCGCCGGAAAGCGCAGGGTTACCGTGCATTCGGAGGGACCGCCGGACGCCGGCTCGATCGGCGGAGGAATGAGCGTATCCGAAAAGCGTTCGTCGGTCAGGCGCAGGCCGCTCATACGGGTGAGCTTGAAGGTGCGCCACTCCTGACGCTCCAGACAGACCGCCTGCAGGTACCACGCCGAGGACTTGAAGCACAGGCGGGCCGGCCGGACGCGCCGGGCGCGCAGGCCATTCGCACCCGCATAGTCAAAGGCCAGCACCCGCTTTTCCAAAATGGCCTGGCGGAGCGCATCAAAGCGCGTGTCCCGCTTGCCCGTCTGCCCCCAGCGGTCCAGATCGACCGACAGCCAGTCCGCCCCGGGCGCGCGAAACAGCGCGCCCAGCTTTTGCAGCAGCTCGCCGCTGTCGCCGGTGGCGCTGGATAGCGCCCTCACCGCCAGCATCAGCCGCTCCTGCTCCGCCGCGCTCATCAGCGCGCGGTCCAGCACGAAGCCGTCCATCAGCCGGATGCCCCCGCCCTGGCCCTGCCCGGTCACGATAGGCACGCCTGCCTGACACAGGGCGTCCACATCGCGGTAGATGGTGCGTACCGACACCTCCAGCCGCTGCGCCAGCTCCGGCGCAGTGATGCGTCCCCCGCTCATCAGCTCATAGACGATCTGAAACAGACGGCTTGATTTCAAGGCGATGCGCCCCCTTCCCGCATCCATTGTACCATGCCGGACCGATTATGAACAAATGTTGAATTTGAACGAGAAAATTTCAAAAGCACTTGACAAACAGGGGGCGCTGGCATATGATATGCATGTGTTAGCACTCGACCTTAACGAGTGCTAACAACCCGGAAATGCGATTCAGACCGACAGGGAGGTGGAAAGGATGACGATGGACGCGCGTAAGTTCCGCATTTTGCAGGCGATCATCGACGACTATATCCTGACCGCCATTCCGGTGGGCAGCCGCACCATCTCCAAAAAGTATGAGATGGGCCTGAGCTCGGCGACCATCCGCAACGAGATGAGCGATCTGGAGGAGCTGGGGTATCTGGATCAGCCGCACGTGAGCGCGGGGCGTATCCCCAGCGCGAAAGCGTACCGGCTGTATGTGGACCAGCTGCTCAAGAACGGCTCCATCCGCACCGGCGACGCCGCCGATGTGCGCGCCTACTTTACCAACCGCGCGCAGCAGATGGAGGACGTGATCAGCCGGGCGGCGCAGGTGCTGTCAGGGCTGACGCACTACACCTCGCTGGTGATGAGTCCCAAGGGCGCGGAGCTTCGCATCCGCACGCTGCAGCTGGTGCCGGTCAGCAGCCAGAGCGCGTTGCTGGTGATCGTCACCGACGGCGGCATCATGCGCGATTCCGTGATCCGTGTCGGCAGCGACATGGACGCCGACGCGCTCTATGCCGTCAGCCGCACGCTGACCGAGCGCCTCGGCGGTCATACGCTCAGCGAGGCCCTGGCCCTGATCAAGGAAACGGAGCGCGACATGCGCGCCGAACGCCAGGTACTCAGCGGCGTGGCGGAATTTCTGGACGCGGTGGACAGCGAGGGCGGCAAGGCCAAGCTCACCCTGGGCGGCGCCAGCAACATCCTCAACTTTCCGGAGTATTCGGACGTGGAAAAGGCAAAGTGCTTTTTAAGCGTCCTGGAAACCAAGGAAAAGCTGCTCAAGCTGATGGAAAACCACGGCGAGATGGCCTTTACCGTGCGCATCGGTCCTGAAACCGGGATTCCGGAACTGGAGGACTGCTCGCTGGTCACGGCCACCTACCGCCTGAGCGACAACACCCATGGCACCATTGGCGTCATCGGCCCCACGCGCATGCAGTACGGACGGGTACTCAGCGTGCTCAGCGCCATGGGCAAGCAGCTCACCGACCTGCTTGGGCGGGACAAGGAGTAACAATATGGCAAAGAAGAAAAGAAAGCAAAGAGGGGACACCATGCAGGACGTTACGCAAAAGCCGCTGACCAGCGAGGCGGAGGAGGCTGTCGAAACCATGGAAGCGGCCGTGGAAACCGCCACGGACGCCGACGAGGCTCACGAGCAGGCCAAGGAGGAAATGGCCAAGGACACCGCCGCAGCTGAGGCGGCCGAGGCGCTGGCCGCCGCCGTTGCCAAGCAGGAAGAATACCTGGCCATGGCTCAGCGCGTGCAGGCGGATTTCGAAAACTTCCGCCGCCGCAACCAGAACGTCCGCAAGGAGGCCTTTGACGACGGGGCGCGGGCATTTGCGACGACGCTTCTGCCGGTCATCGACAACCTGGAGCGCGCCATTGCCGCCGCGGGCGAAAGCGCCGGCGAGGGAGATTCCCTGAAGAGCGGCGTGGAAATGGTGCTGAGGCAGATGTGTGAAGCGTTTGAAAAGCGCGGCATCACCCCCATCAGCCGCAAGGGCGAAAGGTTCGATCCCAACCTGGAAAACGCGGTGATGCAGGGCGCGCCGGAGGACGGCGAACCCGGCACGGTCTGCGAGGTTCTGCTCAAGGGCTATCAGATGGAGGGCGCGGTGCTTCGCCACGCGATGGTGAAAGTCGTCCCCGAATAACGGCCTTTTTCCCCGACAGGCGGCGCGGCCGCTTTACATACATCAAACCGGCAATTACCAAATTTGCGCAAGCGCGCAAGCATTTTGAGGAGGATAAAGCATATGTCTAAGATCATCGGTATCGACCTGGGTACTACCAATAGCTGTGTAGCCGTCATGGAAGGCGGCGAACCCACCGTCATCCCCAACGCCGAGGGCGCGCGCACCACGCCTTCCGTGGTCGCCTTCACCAAGGACGGCGAGCGTCTGGTGGGCCAGATCGCCAAGCGTCAGGCCATCACCAACCCCGACCGCACCGTCATCTCCATCAAGCGTGAGATGGGCACCGCGCACAAGGTTTCCATCGACGGCAAGGACTACACCCCGCAGGAAATCAGCGCCATGATCCTGCAGAAGCTCAAGGCGGACGCCGAGAGCTACCTGGGTGAAACCGTCACCCAGGCTGTCATCACCGTGCCCGCTTACTTCAGCGACAGCCAGCGCCAGGCGACCAAGGACGCGGGCCGCATCGCGGGCCTGGAAGTGCTGCGCATCATCAACGAGCCTACCGCCGCGTCCCTGGCCTATGGCCTGGACAAGGAGGGCGGCCAGAAGATTCTGGTGTATGACCTGGGCGGCGGCACGTTCGATGTCAGCCTCCTGGAGATCGGCGACGGCGTGTTTGAAGTGCTGGCTACCAACGGCGATACCCGCCTGGGCGGCGATGACTTCGACGAGCGCATCATCAACTATGTGGCCGACACCTTCAAGAAGGAAAACGGCATCGACCTGCGCCAGGACAAGATGGCGTACCAGCGTCTGAAAGAGGCTGCCGAGAAGGCCAAGATCGACCTGTCCGGCGTGATGTCCACCAACATCAACCTGCCCTTCATCACCAGCGACGCCACCGGCCCCAAGCACCTGGATATGACCCTTACCCGCGCCAAGTTTGACGAGCTGACCGCCGACCTGGTCGAAAAGACCATCGGCCCCGTGAACAAGGCGCTCAAGGATGCCAACCTCACCCCTGACCAGATCGACAAGGTCATCCTGGTGGGCGGCTCCACCCGTATTCCGGCTGTGCAGGCGGCTGTGAAGAAGATCACCAACAAGGACCCCTTCAAGGGCATCAACCCTGATGAGTGCGTGGCTGTGGGCGCTGCCATTCAGGCCGGCGTGCTGGGCGGCGAGGTCAAGGACGTGCTGCTCCTGGACGTGACGCCTCTGAGCCTGGGCCTTGAAACCGAGGGCCACATCTTCACCAAGCTCATCGAGCGCAACACCACCATCCCCACCAGCAAGTCGCAGGTGTTCTCCACCGCGGCTGACGGCCAGACCGCCGTTGAAATCCACGTGCTGCAGGGCGAGCGTCCCATGGCTTACGACAACAAGACGCTGGGCCGCTTCCAGCTGACCGGTATCCCCGCCGCGCCGCGTGGCGTGCCGCAGATCGAGGTTACCTTCAACATCGACCGCAACGGCATCGTGAACGTCAGCGCCAAGGACAAGGGCACCGGCAACGAGCAGAAGATCACCATCACCGCCTCCACCAACATGACCGAGGAGGAGATCAACCAGCGCGTGAAGGAAGCCGAGCAGTACGCCGAGCAGGATAAGAAGCGCAAGGAAGAGGTTGAGATCCAGAACCGCGCGGATACCCTCATCTACGAGATGGAGAAGCAGCTGCGTGAAAACGGCGACAAGCTCGACAGCGCCGACAAGGAGACCGTGCAGCACGAGATCGACGAGTTCAAGAAGGTCCGTGAGGGCGGCGACACCGAAGCCATCAAGAATGCCATGGAGAGCATGACCCAGAAGGTCTATCAGATCTTTGGCAAGATCTACCAGCAGGAGGGTGGCCAGCCCGGCGCCGGCACCGGCGAGGGCCCGCAGGTCAACGACGACGGCACCATCGACGCCGACGCGGAAGTGAAGTAATCCGGGACCCCATGGCCCCGTTGAGCCCCGGCGCGGGGGAGGGAGCCCCCTCCCGCACGCGCGCCGGGGCATTCGGTCTGTATATACCGCATGTTTTGAAAGTAAGTAGGTGAGCTTTTGGCAAAGCGCGATTATTACGAGGTGCTGGGCGTAAGCAAGGATGCCTCCGAGGCTGAAATCAAGAGCGCGTACCGCAAGAAGGCCAAGGAATGCCATCCCGACCTGCACCCCAACGACAAAAACGCCGAGGAGCGCTTCAAGGAGCTCAACGAGGCCAATGAGGTCCTCAGCGACCCCGAAAAGCGCAAACGCTACGACCAGTTCGGCTTCGACGGACCGCAGATGGGCGGCGGCGGAGCAGGCGGGTTTGATTTCAGCGGCTTTGGCGGCATGGGCGGCTTTGAAAGCATTTTCGATACCTTCTTTGGCGGCATGGGCGGCGGCGCGCGCCGGGCTGGCCCCGTTCAGGGCAACGACCTGCAGCACCGCATCACCATCACCTTTGAAGAGGCGGCTTTCGGCTGCGAAAAGACGGTCGATTTCTTCCGCAACGAAAACTGCGACGCCTGCGGCGGCACGGGCGCCAAGCCCGGCACCCAGCCCCAGACCTGTCCCACCTGTAAGGGTTCGGGCCAGGTGCGCACGGGCGGCGGCTTCATGGTCACGGTCCGTACCTGTCCCACCTGCCACGGCGAGGGCAAGATCATCAAGGACCGCTGCCAGACCTGCAGCGGCACCGGCCATGTGCGGCGCAAACGCAGCCTTAAGCTGCGCATTCCCGCCGGCATTCAGGACGGCGTGAGCCTGGTCAAGCGCGGCGAGGGCGAGCCCGGCATGCGCGGCGGTCCCGCGGGCGATCTCTACATCACCGTCACCGTCAAGCCGCACCGGCTGTTCAAGCGCGACGGAAACAACATTCTCCTGGATATGCCCATCAGCATCACCCAGGCGGCTCTGGGCGCGGAAATCGACGTGCCCACGCTGGAGAAACCCGTGAAGCAGCGCATCCCCGAAGGCACGCAGACGGGCGCGCAGTTCCGCATCAAGGGGCAGGGCATTCCTTCCCTGAAGAACGGCCTCAAGGGCGACCTTATCCTGACCGTGCATGTGGAGGTTCCCCGCAAGCTGAATGAACGGCAGAAGGACCTGCTCCGCCAGCTGGAACAGAGCCTGGGCGGCAAGGAATACGAAGGACGCAAAACCTTCGCCGACAAGATTAAGGAAATATTCAACAACTGACCCCAAAAGCCCAAGGCGCCAGGCGCCCTGGGCGCTTTTGGACCCAAGAAGATGCGGAGGTGCCTTACGGTGGAATGGCTGGAAGCGGTGGTGCATACCACCACCTTTGGAAGCGACCTGGTCAGCGATGAAATGATGGCGCTGGGCGCGGCGGGATGCGAAATCGTGGACCGCGCGGATGTGCCCGACCCCCGCCAGCCGGGCGTGTACTGGGAATTGTATGACCCCGCCATGATCGACGCCATGCCCGACGATGTGCTGGTCAAGGCGTGGTTTGAGCGCGGGGAAAAGGAACGGGAAACGATTGATGCCGTACGCGCCCAGCTGGAGCAGCTGCGCGCGCAGGGCGGCGCGGACCTGGGCACCCTGCGCCTGGAGCTGAGCGGCGTCAAGGACGAGGACTGGTCCGAAAACTGGAAAAAGTATTACAAGCCCTTCCGCATCGGCACGCATCTGGTCGTCAAGCCCACCTGGGAGGCGTATCAGCCCAGGCCGGAGGACCTGATCATTGAGCTGGACCCCGGCATGGCGTTCGGCACCGGCACGCACGAGACGACCAACATGTGCATGCAGCTGCTCGAAAAGCACCTCAAAGGCGATATGCGCGTCATGGATGTGGGCACCGGCAGCGGCATTCTGGCCATCGCGGCGGCGCGTCTGGGCGCCAGAGAGGTGCTGGCCATCGATATCGACCCCGCAGCGGTCAAGGTGGCGCGTGAAAATATCGCTTTGAATCATGTGGAGGACCGCGTGCGCGCCGTGGAGGGCGACCTGTGCAAAAGCGAGGCCATGCCCTGCGACCTGGCCGTGGCCAACATCGTGGCCGACGCCATCCGCATGCTGGCCGCGCCGCTCACCCGCCATCTGGCAAAGGGCGGGCTTTTGATCTGCTCCGGCATCATCCGCGAGCGGGAGCAGGACGTGTTGGACGCTGCGCTGGCGGCGGGCTACGCCGTCGCGGACCGCCTGGAAAAGGGCGAGTGGGTCGCGCTGGCGCTCAGAAACGAGGCGGCGTGATGCATCGCTTTTATGTGGAGCGCCCCGCGGCGGCAGGGGAGCTGGCCGTATTTTCGCCGGAGGAAAGCGCGCATGCCGCGCGCGTTTTGCGCCTGCGCCCCGGCGAGGAAATCGTACTGCTGGATGGACAGGCGCTGTGGAGCGCGAGGCTGGAGACCGTGAACGACCGTGCGTGCGAGGCGCGCGTGCTGGAAGCGCTCCCCTCGCCGGAGCCGTGCGCGAAGGTCACGCTGATCCAGGGCCTGCCCAAGGCGGACAAGCTGGAATGGATTGCCCAAAAGGCCACGGAGCTGGGTGCATGGGCGCTGTGGCCTGTGGAGATGGCGCGATGCGTGACGCGTGGGGACAAGGCAAGCCGCCGCGAGCGCCTCTCGCGCATCGCGCTGGAGGCGGCCAAGCAGAGCGGCCGCGCGCATGTGCCGGAAGTCGCGCCTTTGCGGAGCTTCCGACAGGCGCTGGAGGCGCTGAAAAGCGACCCTCCGGACCTGCTGCTGACCGCCTGGGAGGAAGAACACGCCATGCCCATGAGCCGGGCGGTGGCCGGATTTATGGCAGAGCGCGGTTTGCCGGGCGGGGTGGCCATCGTCATCGGACCGGAGGGCGGCATTGCCCCGGAGGAATGGGAGGCCCTGCGCGAGACGGGCGCGGTCAGCGTAACGCTGGGGCCGCGCATCCTGCGTACGGAGACGGCAGGCCTGTGCGCCCTGAGCGTATTGTGGGCCGCTCTGGGCGAAATGTGATAAAGGAGCGAAAGCAAACGCATGCAAAAGACCGTATGCTTTACCACGCTGGGCTGTAAGGTCAACCAATATGACAGCCAGGCGATGCTGGAGCAGTTCGAGCAGCACGGATATACCGTGGCGCCCGCAGGCGCGCCGGCGGACGTGTATGTGGTCAATACCTGTACCGTGACCGGCACAGGGGATAAAAAGAGCCTGCAGGCCATCCGCCGCTGTCGCCGGCGCAATCCCGGCGCGGAGCTGGTGGTGACCGGCTGCCTGGCCCAGCGCATGGGCGAGGCCCTGCGCGAAACAGGCGCGAGGCTCATTCTGGGGACGCAGTACCGCGCAAGGGTGGTGGAGCTGCTGGAGCAGGCCGTGCGCGAGGGCGTGCAGATGGTGGCGGTGGAGGGCGTGAGCAACGCGCCCTATGAGCCGCTGACCATTCACAGCCACGAGGGCCATACCCGCGCCGTGATGAAGATTCAGGAGGGCTGTGATAACCATTGCACCTACTGCATCATTCCCAGCGTGCGCGGCGGCGTGCGGTCCCGGCCGCTGGAGGAGATTCGCCGGGAGGCGGAGGCGCTTTCTCAGGCGGGCTTTCAGGAGCTGGTGCTGACCGGCATTCACCTGACCAGCTATGGCCGCGACCTGCCGGGCCGCCCCTCGCTGGCAAACGCCGTGGAAGCCGCGTGCGGAGCGCCGGGCGTGCGCCGCATCCGCCTGGGTTCGCTGGAACCGCGCGTGGCAACGCAGGCCTTTGTGGAGGCACTGGGCGCTTTGCCGCAGCTGTGCCCGCAGTTCCACCTCGCGCTGCAAAGCGGCAGCGACGCGGTGCTTGCCCGCATGAAGCGCGGCTACAACACCCGCCAGTTTCTGGAGGCCGTGGCGCGCATCCGGGGCATGTGGCCCCTTGCCGCCTTCACGACCGATGTGATCGTGGGGTTTCCCGGCGAGACGGAGGCCGAATTTCAGGAAACGCTGGATTTCTGCGAGCGGGTGGGCTTCAGCCGCCTGCATGTGTTTCCCTACAGCCCGCGCGAGGGCACGCCGGCCGCTACCATGGACGGCCAGGTGGCGGAGGCGGTCAAGGCTCAGCGCGTTCACCGGCTGATTGCGCTGGGCGGCGAACTGTCGCGCCGCTACCGCGAGGGCTTCCTTGGACAGTGCGTGCCTGTGCTCCTGGAAGAGGCGCTGCCGGGTGGCGGAGCGGAGGGCTACACGCCGGAATACGTCCATGTGTGCGTGCGGGACGGACGGCCCGGCGCGCTGGCCATGGTGCGTCTGGACACGCTTACCGAAGAAGGAATGGCGGGCACGGTTGTAGAATACCTGCCATAAGCAACAAGCAAAAGGAGAGGATTGACATGACCGATTGTCTGTTCTGCAAGATCATCGCGGGGGAGATCCCGTCCAAAAAGGTTTATGAGGATGAGGACACCTACGCTTTTTACGACATCAACCCCCAGGCTTCCACGCATGTGCTGGTGGTGAGCAAGAAGCATACCCCCGACGTGGCGCACAACGCCGACCTGTCTGATCACGAGCTGGCCGCCTGCCTGCGCACCTGCGCCAGGGTGGCAAAGCAGCTGGGCCTGGAGGAGGGCGGCTACCGCATCGTCAACAACTGCGGGGAGAATGCCTGCCAGACCGTGAAGCACATGCATTACCACGTGCTGGGCGGGGAGAAGCTGTCAGAGCGCATGGCGTGACGCGCCAAAGCGCCGGCCATGAAGTTTACGTTTCGTTCAAAATAAATGGTTGACGGCTTGACGGATAAGCGCTATAATAGACGTATGGTCGCCATATGCCCTTGACACGATCAAGGCGACAGGCGAGATGAGCGAGGGGAGGGATAGCAGTGTCCGAGGTACGCATCCGCGAGAATGAATCCCTGGAAAGCGCTCTGAAGCGGTTCAAACGTCAATGTGCTCGCACAGGTGTTTTGGCAGAGGCTCGCAAGCGTGAGCATTATGAAAAGCCCAGCGTAAAACGCAAGAAAAAGGCTGAAGCTGCACGCAAGCGCAAGTACTGATTCATACGCAATCCAAAAGAGCCGTCGCGCGAAAATGACGCGGCGGCTCTTTTCGTCGTCCGAACGGAAAAGGAAGGGCGGCATGGCATCCGCCATGCCGCCCGCGCGCTAGGCCGCGGCCTTTTCTCCCGTGCCCCGCAAGCGGGCCACGATCTTTTCGCGGCGTTTTCGCCGCTTCTCCTTGAGGGCCAGACGGTCGGCCAGGTCCCTCGCGCCCACGCCGTAGACCAGGTAGAGAATCAGCCCGCTCACCAGCATGATGAACACCGTGGATGCGCACCTGCGGCCGGAAGCGTTGACGTTGTAGCCGTCGCGGCCCTCCTCGGCGCACATGTTCTGAATCACCATGGCATAGGTCTTGCCATAGCTGGAATGGAACGTGGCGGACATGTCATATTCCGTAAAGAGGGCGTTGAAGTTCAGCGCGAATACCGCCAGCACGCTTGGCAGCACAATGGGCAGCTTCACCTTGAGGAAGGTGAACAGCCCGCTTGCGCCAAGGTTGCGCGCCGCGTCCTCCAGCTCCTCGTCGATGGCGTAGAACGCCGCCTTGATCATGCGCAGGGCAAATGGCAGCTTCACCACCGTATAGGCCATGATGATGAGGAACCTTACGTTGTCGCGCATGTAGAGATTGGTGTTGAACACATACCACACATCCTCGGAGTTGAAGAACGTGCGGTAGGAATAGCAGATCAGGATGGTGGGAAGCAGCCAGGGGAACAGCAGGCTGTATTCCAGCACGGTGGAGCGCTTTTTGCCGCGGTTCTTAAAGATGTAGTTGACCGCCACCACCACGATCACGCAGGCCAGTGCTGCCGCAAGGGCCGAAAGCACGAAGCTCAGCCGGATGCCGCCCACGGTGTCCGAATTGGCGAACAGACCGGAGATAGCGTCCGGGCGCGTTTTGAGCTTGCCGCGGTTGGTCATGAACTCGTAGTCCTGCGAGCCAAAGAAGTTGATGAAAGTAAAGTCGCTCAGGCTGAGTGTCTTGGAGCGAATGGCGGGATAGTTCTGGAAGGCGAAAAGAATGATCATGACCACTGGCGTCATGTAGATGATGAACAGCACATAGGCGTAGATGTGCGCAAATACATTGGCCACGGGGTTGGTGATCTTCTGCTTGACGAGCTTGGCCTTGGTTTTGCTGACGCTGAGATAATGTCCCTTTCGCTCGTAGTTGGACAGCACCGTGAGCAAAATGATGGTGAACATGGCCAGCAAAATGGAGAGCAGCGCCGCGCGGGCCTGCGGGAACGCCTCGTCCGCTATGGAGGAGCCCGCCAGACGGACAATTTCCGGGTTGATGGAGTCATAGCCCAGCAGCGTGGGGGCGCTCATGGCGCACAGGCCCGTGATGAAGGTCATGACGGTGAGGGAAAACATCGTGGGAATCAGCGTGGGGAATACCACGCGAAGCAGCACCTTGAAGGGCTTGGCGCCCATGTTGCGCGCCGCCTCCACGGTGTTGTAGTCAATGCCGCGGATGGCGTTTCTCAGAAACAGCGCGTGGTTGGACGTGCAGGCAAACGTCATCGTGAACAGCACCGCGTTGAAGCCCGAGAACCAGTTGCGGTCCATATTGGGGAACATTTCATACAGCCAGGTGGTCAGAATGCCGTCGCTGTCATAGAGGAACAGGTAGCCCGTCACCAGCGCCACGCCGGAATAGATCAGCGTGGTCATGTAGCCCAGCCGCAGGATCTTCGCGCCCTTGATGTCAAAGTATTCCGTCAGAAGCACGATGCTCACGCCCACGATGTTGACCGTCACCACCAGGCACAGCGCCAGCTTGAGCGAATTCCACACGTACTTGGGCATATTGCCCGCGAAGAAGAAGCGGATGACGGCCAAGGGGTCGGTCACGCCGTCGGCGTTTTTGACGGTAAAGATCTGCGTCAACGTGTTGAGGCATGGCAGAAGCATGAAGCCGAAGAACAGATAGACGAAAAACGCGATGCCAAACGTCTTGGCCAGCAGGTTTGGCTTGAACCATGAGGAAGCCTTTGCGTTCATGCGGCCGCCCCCTTAGTTTGCATCGGGCGCGGCGTCGTAGCTCATCACGTCCACGGGATGGATGCCCACAGTCACCTTTTCGCCCGGCTCGTAGATGTTGATGCCGTCGTTTTTCTCGATGGCCTTGATGGTCTGGCTGCCCACATGAATGTAGTACTTGATGTACAGGCCGTAGTATTCACGGCTTTCAATCACGCCGTCCAGCCGCAGCTCGTTTTCGTCGGCGGGGCGGTTGACGCGGATGCGCTCCAGCCTGACAAAGTGGTGCCGCGCAGGGTCCAGCTTCATCGCGGCGGATACCTCGTCCTCCAGACGGTTGATGTCGCCGATGAAGTTGCACACAAATTCGGTTTTGGAGTGGTTGTACACCTCGTTGGGCGTACCGATCTGCTCAATGAAGCCCTTGTTGAACACGGCGATGCGGTCCGAGAGGGTGAGCGCTTCCTCCTGGTCGTGGGTGACGTAGATGGTGGTGATGCCAAAGTCGCGCTGCATTTTTTTCAGCTCATTGCGCAGCTGCACGCGCAGTTTCGCGTCCAGGTTGCTCAGCGGTTCGTCCATGCAGATGATGGCGGGTCCCGTGACCAATGCGCGGGCGATGGCCACGCGCTGCTGCTGGCCGCCGGAAAGCTGGCTGACCGCCTTTTCCAGCTGCTCGTCGGACAGGTCCACCTTGCGGGCGATGGCGCGCACCTTATCGTCGATTTCCTGCTTTTTGAGCTTTTGCACCTTCAGGCCGAAGGCGATGTTGTTGTAGACCGTCATGGAGGGGAAAAGCGCATAGCTCTGAAACACGATGCCGATGTTGCGCTTTTCAATGGGCACATGGGTAATATCCACGCCCTTGACGCTGACCGTGCCGGAAACCGGCTCGATAAAGCCGGTGATGGTGCGCAGCGTGGTCGTTTTTCCGCAGCCGGACGGCCCCAGAAAGGTAAAAAACTCGCCTTCGCGCACCTCCACGTTGATGTTGTGCAGCGCCTCAAAATCACCGAACTTGACCACAATGTCCTTCAGTTCGATCATGCGGCCGACAGCCCCCTTTATTGAGAATATGGATATGGCGAGCCCGATGGCTTCAGGCCCGCCACATCGCTTATTGAGAAAGATGCCTTTTCCGGCTGATGCCGGCTCAAAGCGTCACTCGCCGGCAGCCTGCGTCAGCACGGACCAGTCCAGGTTATCCCAGTCGGGCTCGGTGGGAGCGGCGCTGTTGTCGGCCCAGTAGAAGCCTAGGTTGGTCATGATGTTGGTCCATTCGCTGGAATGCTCGCCCACATATTCGGCGTAGGTCATGTCGGTGCCTTCGACGGTCTCCAGCGCGAAGTTCTTGATCGTATAGATCGCGGGGGTCTCGTCATAGATCTCGGCCACGGCGGCGGTGTTGCAGGGGAAGGAGTCAAACTCGTCCGCCCACTCGGCCTGCGTATCGGCGGAGCCGAACCACTCGGCGAAGGCGACCACAGCCTCGGTTTCCTCGGCGGTGCGGCCCTCGCGGTCCAAGATGCCCAGGTACTCGGCGATGTAGTAAGTGCCGTCAGCGATGTCTACCAGCGCCCAGTTTTCCGGCTCCAGGGTGCCCAGCAGCGGATGCTCGGAGCTGTCGGCCGCGCTGTCCACGTTGCCGTAGAGAGAGCTGGAGTAGAAGGTGGAGACCTGCACCTCACCGCGGTTCAGCGGATCAAAGCCGTAGCTGTCGCCGGTGTAGATGCCGTTCTGGCAGTAGTTCCACAGGGTCTTCCAGCCTTCCACGGAGATGCCGCCCGCGGGGGATTCGGGATCGGCGAAGGGGAAGAGCATGGCGCTGTTGATGTTGGAGTTGGTGGTGCCGCCCACCTTGCCCTGGCGGTACCAGGTGTAGCCGCAGTCCACGATGTCGGCCCAGTGCTCAAAGCTCAGGGTCTCGCCGTTGGTGCCCAGTTCGTCGGTGCGGTAGAGCATCAGCACGTTCTGGATGACCAGGCCGTAGGCCTTGCCGTCGTACTTGTACTCGCCCACCTCGTCGGCCCAGGTGGGGGTCCAGTCCATCACCTTGAGGTTCTCATAGGTGCCGTTGACCAGCTGGGACCAGCGGGTTTCGTTGAGGCCGAAGATGATGTCGCCGTCCTTGTTCTCGTTGGCGGCCTGGATGGCGGCGGTGTCGCCGGAGATGACGCTGTTGTCATCCAGGGAGATGGTGAAGCCCGCAGCCTTGGCGGCGTTTTCCAGCCAGGTGGCGCGTTCGGTGGAGTTGGAGTTGGAGTAGATGCGGATGGTATAGCCGCTGTAATCCTTTCCCTCCGCGCTGGCAAAAGAGCATACGCTCAGGACCATCAATAGTGCAAGAACGACAGAAAAGACCTTTTTCATACCTGGAAATCCTCCTTTTTTCGCTTGCCGGTTCTGTGTAAGCAAGGACTAGAAGCTTTTTTGTTATTATATCACAGTCCTTATTTTCTGTAAACCGGTGACGGCAATTTTAGGAAGCGGAAGAACATCAGAAAAACGGTCGCGGGCAAGGAGGCCTCATTTGCTTGTTCAGCCGCGGCGCCGCAGCTGGACAAACGCCTCCGCTCCCGCCTGGATCAGCAGCGCCGCGCCGGATGCGGTCATCAGGCACCAAAGCGGTATCCGGTCCGCCAGCAGGCCAAACACCGCCATTCCCAGCGGCATGCAGATCGAATAGACCGCGCTCATCAGTCCGAACACGCGCCCCTGCATGGCGGGCGCGGAACGCTCCTGCAGCAGGGTGGAAACGGCGGTCTGCACCGTGGTCAGCGCCACGCCATAGAGCGCCATCAGCGCCAGATAGGCGTCGAAGCGGGCTGCGAATCCCATGAGGACGGACAGCGCGCCGAACGCTGCCAGGCCTGTCCGCAGCGTGCGTTCCTTCTGTGAAAAGCCGCCCCACAGGCCCATGAGAAGGCCGCCGGCCGTCATGCCGGCGAAGCCGGCCAGCTCCGTGACAGTCAGATAGCCGTAGCTGTCGCCAAAGGTGCGGCTCACATGCAGCCCAGCCAGAAAGCCGCCGGGCACGCAGAAGAACACAAACGCGCCATAGATGGCCAGCAGCCGGCTTACCGCCCGTTCACGCACGGTGTAGGCCACGCCGCCCCGCAGGGACCGCCACAGGGAATCGGACGCCGAACCCTTTGCGGCGGCGGGCATCGGCACGCGCAGAAGCAGCGCCACGCCCAGGGCGGCGGTGCCCACGTCCAGCCAGAGGGTGGATTGCAGCGTGCCGGCTGCAAGCACAGCGCCGGCTGCTGCCGGCGCGGCAAACTGCACCGCCGATTGCATGGCGGCGTTGATGCCGTTGAAGCGCATACGCCTGTCCTCCGGGGCCAGAAGGGGCAGCGTGGCGCTGACCGCCGGCGTCTGAATGCCCGCGCCCACGGAGCGAATCAACGACAGCATCAGCAGAACGGGCAGCAGCTCGGGTCCTTCGGAGAACACGGGCATAAGAAAAATCATGATCAGCGTCACGCCTGCGATGCCCAGATCAGCCCCCGCGATCAGCAGCCTGCGGGGAAAGCGGTCCGCCCACACGCCGCCGACGAAGGAAACCGCAAACTGGGGCAGATAGGAGCAGACGCTGAAGGCAGCGACCCATGCCCCCGAACCCGTTGCAATTGTGGCATACCACACAATGGCCATCTGCACCAGCGTGGAGCCGAAAAGGGTGATGCTCTGGCTGATCAGAAACAGCGCAGCGCGAAATTTCCAGTTTTCTTTCAGCTGCATCCGTGCCTCCTAGCCGCATACGGGACCGATCATGCGCTGGGTGGGGTAGCCGAATTCCACCAGCAGCTCGCCTTCCTGAAACCCCAGGCGCTTCCATTCGCTGCGGTAGCCAGGGTCCGCCGGGTCGCGTTCCCGGAAGGTGGTCAGGTTCAGATGGAGCAGTGGGGAGAGCCGGACCCGGACAGCCTGAAGCAATTGTGCGGACACGTCCAGCGCGCGCTCCTGCGGATGAACGCCCAGATAGTCGATGCAGCCGGTGCTGCGGCAGAAACCGACCGCGCCGACCGCCTCGCCGCCGCTGATGAGAAGGAGCGCCTCTTCCCGCGCGATGCGCGCCTTGAGCCAGGCCATGTGCTCCGCCTCATCCAGCCGGGGATATCCGTCCACCACCTGGGAAAGAAGCGTCATCCAGGCTGGAATGTCGCTTTCTGCCGCCGGACGGATGCCGGAGAGAGCCGCTTGCGGGTGCAGGCGGATGGGAAGCTGCAGCGGATAGAAAACGTGCAGCCGCCGGTATTCTGCCGGAGGACATTTGTACATGGCGCAGAAGGCGTCGCCAAAAGCCTGCTGGCTTTGGTAGCCCGCAGCCAGCGCCAGGTCCGTCAGGGAAGCCTGAGAACAGATCAGGCGGCGTGCCGCTTCGGTCAGCCGTCTCCGGCGGATATACTGGTACAGAGAGGTGCACAACACGCTGGAAAACGCCCGGTGCAGATAATATTTGGAATAGTGCGCCGCCCGTGCCACATCCTCAAGTGCGATATCGTCCTCCAGATGCCTTTCGATGAAGTCGAGGGCTGCGCCGATCATCCCCAGCCGGTCGCTTTCCATGCCGCTGCTCCTTCCTGCCGGTGTTCTCCGCTTAGCATAGCACAAAAAGGACCCGCTGTTTACTGAATTCTTGCGCAGTGAACAAAAAGCAGCGGCACCAGGCCGCCGCCGTCCCCCCGAAACAGGATAAGCGGTCGTTTCGCTACATCAGCGCACGCCGCGCGTTTTCCAACCGCTGCAGATAGAGCCGGTAAATCAGCTCAATCAAAAAGGCCTGCGCGCTTACTGCAGTGCCAGCCCCGCCGAATCCGCCGCACAGAAGCGTGCTGTCCGCCAGAACACTCAATGACATTTTGGCCAACGGTGAAATCAGGATCAGGTAGCATCCCCTGCTGCGGACCAGTCTGGCCAGATCCGTCAGAAAGGCAGGGGCGTCGCCTTGCACAAACAGGATGACCGCATCCCTGGCTGTCACCGTGGCGCAGAGCCGACGCTGCTCGTGTGCGTTGAGCGCACAGTGCACCTTTGGCATGGCAAGCATCAGCTGGCGGTAGGCGTTGAACGTTGATACCAGCGATTTCCCCGCCCCAATCACAAGAATACGGTCCGCCAGCATCAGCCGGCGAACAAGCTCGTCCAGCTGATGAGGCTGGAGCAGCTGGTAGGTTTCGCGCAGCGCGTTGAGGCAGCTGTCATAAATATGCCTGACCTGAACAGAAACCGGGTCGTCCTCCGCTATGGGCGGATCGCTGGCCTGTTCCCGGGCGCACAGGCTCACGGCCAGCGCCGTGCGGAAATCACGGTAGCCGCTTACGCCAAGCGTGCGGCAGAAGCGGAATACGGTGCTGTCCACGACATTGCATTCCTGTGCCAGGGCGCTGATGCTCATGCCCAGAACGTCTTTTCCATGTTCGAGCACATAATCCGCTATGCTTTGCTCCATACGGGTAAACGTGCCGTACCGGCGGCTGATGGCGGCGAAAATGTCCTCGTACTTCACAGCAACCCCTCTCCTTACCTATTAATAAGCAAGTTGTTTTGGGATGTATTGATTGTAACATTTATGCAATTAAATGTCAATTATAAAAATACAAATAGTAGTATATTGCTTCTTATGGAGATAAATAATAGGATTTCAGACGGGCTTTATGTGCGTGCTTGCGCATGGTGTCGAAGCGTGTTACAATAAGTCGAAACCATATCAC
>CHCFC05602__coassemble_356_pt1 | contig 23505 bp, 17 predicted proteins | sample CHCFC05602__metabat2_high_PE_021 | metagenome-assembled genome bin CHCFC05602
CCGCGAGGGCGGCCGCACGGTCGGCTCCGGCGTCGTGTCCAAGGTGATCGAGTAAGGTAGCGTTCTGGCGCGCCCGCAAAAGCGGGCGCGCTTTTTTGCGCCTTGCGCGCGATGGAATACGCGCCTTCCCTGCACAAAAAAACCCCGCCGCAGCGCCATGCTGCGGCGGGTTCGCGAAAAATACGTTCAGCCGTTCAATCCCGGTTCGCCCACCGGTTCGGGTACCTCGGTGGGCTGGGCCTGCACGTTATTCTGCGTGTCTTCAGGAGCCTGTGTCGCCTCAGGCGCCGAAGCGGGCTCCTCCGTGGCCGTCACGCCATCGCTGGCAGGCCAGGGGTCGTTGTCCACATGGGTTTGACAGGCAGTCAGCATCAGCGCCGCCGCCAGGCATATCAGAAGGATGATCGACTTTGCTTTCGCAGTCATTCCAAACGCCTCCTTGCATTGGGATCGCCTCCAGTATACCACATTCAGCCGCCGAATGCCTTTACAAATCGCGTCATGCTTGTTACAATACCAGCGAGCAAATGAAGAAAGGTTGGCGAACGCCTTATGAGCAACATCTGGCATGACATTTCTCCCTCGCGCATCACCAAGGATGATTTCATCGCCGTGATCGAAATTGAAAAGGGCAGCAAGAAGAAATATGAGCTGGACAAGGAAACAGGCCATCTGATTCTGGACCGCATTCTCTATACCTCCACGCACTACCCCACCAATTACGGCTTGATTCCCCGCACCTATGCCGACGACAACGATCCGCTGGATGTGCTGGTGCTCTCCAGCGAGGTCATCCAGCCGCTGAGCCTGGTGCGCTGCTATCCCATCGGTGTGATCACCATGCTGGACCAGGGCCGCCTGGATGAAAAGATCATCGCCATCCCGTTCGAGGACCCCTCCTACAACTCCTATCACGATGTAAGCGAGCTGCCCGCGCATCTGTTTACGGAGATCAGCCACTTCTTCTCCGTCTACAAAAACCTGGAGGGCAAGGAGACCGTGGTGGATGAGCTGCGCGATAGACAGGCGGCGCGCGAGGTCATTCAGAAATGCCTGGACGCCTATATTGAAAAGTTCTGCCGCTGACCAAGTGCGGACCGCCCCCGGCGAGGTGTTCGCCGGGGGCGGTTTTTATTTATTGAAGGTTTTCGGGATTGAGCGCAAGCAGATCCTCGGGCACGAACAGGCCGTCTCTGCGAATCAGCTCGCCGTCGAAATACATCTCCCCGCCGCCGTATTCGGGCGTCTGGATGCACACCAGATCCCAGTGGATAGCGCTGTGGTTGCCGTTGGGGCATTCATCGTAGCAGTTGCCGGGAGTGAAGTGGAAGCTGCCGGCAATTTTCTCATCAAAGAGCGTATCCTTGATGGCGCGGGTGATGTAGGGATTGACGCCGATGGCGAATTCTCCGACATAGCGTGCGCCCTCGTCGGTATCAAAGATCTGGTTGCTGCGCACGGTGTCGCTGCTGGTGGCCTCGATGATTTTTCCGTCTTTGAAGGTCAGGCACGTGCGTTCAAAGACGTTGCCCTGATAGAGGCTGGGGGTGTTGTATTGCAGCACGCCGTTTACGCTGTCGCGCACGGGCGCGGTGTAGATTTCCCCATCCGGAATGTTGAGCTTGCCGTCGCACTTGACGGCGTTCATCCCGGCAATGGAGAAGCGCAGATCCGTCCCCGGTCCTACGATATGCACCTCGTTGGCGCGTTCCATGCGGGCAGCCAGCGCATCCATGGCGTGGCTCATCTTCTCATAATCCAGCGTGCATACGTCGAAGTAGAAATCCTCAAATGCTTCGGTGCTCATACCGGCCTGCTGGGCCATGGCCGGGGTGGGATAGCGCAGCACCACCCATCGCGTATCCGGCACGCGGATCCGGCTGTGCACGGGTTGGCTGTAATGCTGCATGTACAGGCGCTGCTGCTCCGGCGGCACGTCGGACTGCTCATAGGCATTCACACCGGCCCGCAGGCCGATGTAGGCATCCACGGCGCGCATGCGGTCGGCATCCACGCGGGCTTCCTCGTCCCATTTTTCAGCGGTCGCCCCCATCATCAGCGCGCGTTGGATCTTCATATCGCGCAGAACGACAATGGGCTCCGCGCCTGCCGCATACGCCTCACGAATCAGCGCCGTCACCGCCTCGGGCTCTACGCCGAAGTTCTCGATCAGCACACGCTCGCCCGGCTTGAGGGCGCACGAATAGCGAATCAGCTGGCGAGCCAGGGTTTCCAATCTGGGGTCCTTCATGGTTTCGCTTCCTTCCCAATCGTTTGATCCAGTCGTTGACCGCCCTGGCTGCGGGCTGTTCCAGCCCGTAGGTAGCGGCCATCGCAACCAGAATGCTGACACTGAAGCACAGCAGCGAGTAGGCCTGCTGCTGCACCGGGGTGATATGCAGGGTGTCCGCATCCGGGAACCAGGCCACGCGCATCTGCACAGCGAGAATCTGGTGCCAGATGTAGAGGTTCATGGAAATGGCAGATAAAAAGCGCATCAGCCGGTTGTCCAGCAGCTTTTGCAGGAGGCGGGGCATATGCGCGGCGCACAGCATGGCGCCCAGCAAGACCAGCGTCAGGGGCAGGCGCATCTCCATCTGCGACAGGTGCAGCGCCCGCTGCCCGGCAGTGCCCGCCGTCGATTGTGCCCGGAAAATGGCCAGCACCACAGCCAGGCACGCCACAAAGCCCGCCGCGCACGCCCAGCTGAGCGCGCGCCGCCGCGCGGGGCGCATCCGCTCCCAGCCCCGCCGCATCCGCAGATAGGTCATCGCACCCAGCATGCCCAGGGCGTACACGTCCAGATAGGCGGGCATCTGGTTGATAAGCATGCCCGTATCCTGCGCAAAGCGCGCTACGCAAAGCCGCCAGGTCCAGCCCAGCGCAGCCATAACCGGCAGCGTGACCGCCGGTTTTTTCTGCACCGCGCGCGCGAGGAAGGGAAACAGCAGGTAGAACTGCATTTCTACCGCGATTGTCCACAGGGCCGCATTCAGGGGCGTATACAGATAGGTTTCCGGCCAGAACAGGAAGGTGAACGTCAGGTGCGCCGCAACATCCTTTGCCATGGCGCCGCGGGTAAAATAAGCGCCCTGCGGCAGTGCAAAGCAAACCAGCGCCAGCAGCACCGCCGCCACATAGCTGGGCACGATGCGCAGCAGACGGTTGAGATAAAACCGTCCCGCACCCGGCACGGACGTGCCTTCCAGCGTTTGCCGGGCATAGGGCAGATAGAGCAGAAAGCCGCTGAGCAAAATCATCCCGTCCACGAACAGGTAACCCGAACGGGTGAAGAAGTCAAAATCCGTTGACAGGCCCAGCAGGCTCACCCGCTGCGAAAGCCAGCTCTGCTGCCAGATGTGGTAGTTCACCACCGCCAGCACCATCAGCGCCCGAAAGCCATAGAGCACCCCGATTTCCAGCTTGCGGGGAGCTGCGCTGCCGCGCGCTGCCGCGGGCTTATTCGTCCGCGTCATTCACGGCCTCCGTATCGGGCTGGGTCGTTGCCTCCGCGCCGCTCTCCTCCTGGGGAACGGGCGTGGCTTCCGGCGCGGTCTCTGCCTCCGGCGCAGGGGTAGCCTCCGCAGCGGTCTCCTCCGCGGACGTGGTTTCGGTCACCTCCGGCAGGGTCCATTCACCCACGCGGGAGAATTTGTACACCACATCCTGCCCATCCCGGATATCCCGCAGGCTCATGGAGGTCTTGTCAATGCTGCTGAGCTTGTGGGTGATGGTCATGTCCTCCTCGGTCGCGCCCGTGTAGAGGCTGAAGTTGCTTACATAGAAATGCAGCGTCTCGCCCATGAGGTCGCAGGTGCCGTCCGCCCGGAAGACGGCGGTCTTGCCGGTGTTGGAGGTCCATTCGCCCAGAATGAGATAGGCGCGTCGCTCCAGCTTGCTTTCGGCGGTATCGCGGTAATCGCCTACGCGCTGATAATAGGGCAGGGCCTCATAGGGCTTGCCCTCAAGGTAGAGCTGCTCGGCGTACTGGTAGCAGGCTTCGTTATAAATCTCGGGGAGATCGGCATAGCTGCCGGTGAGATCCTCCATGGAGAAGTCCTCCAGCGCAGCGATCACGGCGGGATAGTCCTGCTCATCCATGGCGTCGCGCGCGGTTTGGGCAACATTGCCGAAGTAGGTTTCATAGCATGCCGTGCTTTGCTCGGCGGCATCCCGATAGTCGCCCAGGGCCTCAAACGCCGCCCCCGCGGCGGTCAGGTCGCCCGCGTCGCGCAGCTGCTCGGCCTGGGTATACATGCAGGCGTTGTAGCGCTCCTGCGCTTCCTCGCTGTCCTCAATGGAGGCGTACAATTCAGCCGCCGCCGCGTAATCGCCCGCCGCCTCCAGCTCGGCGCCCTGATCCAGCTGAATGGAGATCAGCTCGGCCTTGGCACGGTCGCTGTCGGTCAGCTCTGCCAGCACCTCCGCCGCGCCCTGCGTGTCGCCCGCCGCCTTCAGCGCAAGGGCCTGCTGATAGGCCGCTTCCTCAAACATGGCGGCGCTGTCCTGATAGTTTTCCAGCGCTTCAAACCCGGCTAGGGCGGTGGCATAGTCGCCCGCCAGGAGTGCGGCGCTGGCAATGGCATAGTTGCACTGCTTGAGCTTGGTAGCGCTGTCCTTATAAGAGCCCAGCGCGTTGTAAAGGATGCGCGCCTCCTCGTAGTTTTCCGCCTCGAGCGCGGCTTCAGCCAGCTCATAGCGCACCGTATTGAGCTGCTTTTCGCTGTCCTCATAGTTGTCCACGTTTTCCAGCAGGGTCTGGGCGCGTTCCAGGTCCTCCGCTTCGATCGCGTCCATGGCCAGCTCATAGTTGCATTCATAATAGAGCTGCTGTGCGTCCTCGCTGCGGGGCGTGCCACCCATCTCCAAAAGGGCGATCGCTCCGGTGTAATCACCGCCGTCCCGCAGGACGGCTGCCTGCTGATAGAGGCAATCCTGAATCTGTCCTTCGCTGTCCAGATAGCCGATGATCAAAGTGAACAGCTCCGTGGCCTTGTCGTAGTCACCAGCTTCCTTGGCGGCCAGCGCCGCCTGATAGATGCAGTCGTTGCCGCGGGCCGACGCGTCGGAGTAATCACCGGCCGCCAGGAACAGCCGGCCTGCCTCCTCCCCCAGGCCCTGGGCCAGCTTGTCCTCGGCCTGGGCATAGTTGGCCTGCTGAACCAGCTGCACCGCGTCCTCATATTCGCCCAGCGGAGCCAGCGCTGCCGCAGCCCCCGCATAATCCCCCGCGTCATAGAGGGCCTTGCCCTCCTGATAGGTGCATGCCTGCGCACGGTCGGCAGAGTCGCTGTAGTCCGCCAGGCCCTGGAACAGCACACGCGCCACGGCATAGTTGCCGCTGTCGTAAAGTGCCTGCGCCTGCTGATAGGTGGCCTGCTTGACCATCTCCGCGCTGTCCTGATAATCGCCCAGGGAAAGGAAGCGCTCTACCGCCAGCTCATAGCTGCCGTCCTCCAGATAAGCCTGTCCCAGCGCATAGGTGGTCTGCTTGAGCTTCTCCGCGCTGTCCTGATAATCACCGAGCGCGGCAAAGTCCGCTTCCGCCTGCACAAGCGCGTCTACGCCGCCGGCTTCCAGCAGGGATACAGCCTCCTGATAGTCGCATACCGCGAGCTGTTCCTTCGCATCACCGTAATCGCCCATGGCGCTGAACGCCGCGCGCGCCTCTTCAAACTGTCCGCCGTTCATCAGCCCCACGGCCGACTGATAGCGAACTGCGGGCACCACCCACAGCACGATCACGGCAGCCAGCGCCACCGCGGCAGCCGACAGGCCCGCAATCCAGATCGTCATGCGGCGGCGGCGGCGCTTGGAGGCACGCTGCACCTCCTGCTTTTCAGTAAGCAGGTTGTTTTCCTCCCGCGCCTTGCGAGCCGCCATGGCCAGTTTCTGCTCGTGCGCGGCGATGACGTGAGCCACATTTTCCGGGCTGTAGCTGGCAAACACCGCATCGCGTCGGCGCTCGCAGCGGCAGCAGCGGTCGCTTTCCGGCGCGTTGGCACGGCCGCATACACACAGCCATACCTGGTCCTGCACGCAGGGGTAGCCCACCGCGTCCTTGCCGGCCACGAAGCGCAGCTGATCCAGCGCGCGGCCGCTCGGCAGGGCATTGGATTCATAATAGGTCAGCGGCGCATTGCCCCTGCGCCAGATGGTGGAATCATCGAACCAGACCTTTTCGATCACCAGATCGACGCCTTCCACATCACGCCACTGGGAGGGCAGCAGCATGATGCTGAACCGCTCGCCCACCCCGGCTTTCAGGCCCTGGATGCGCTCCGTCTGTGAAAACAGGAGCATATCCTCCTTGTCAAAGCATTTCAGGGTCACCTGGACGGATACCACCACCTTGTCGCTGAGGTTGTTGAGGACAAAGGTGCAGTCGGCGTCGTCTTCGGTGGGCATGGCGTATTGCCAGAGCTCGACAGGACAGGTGAGATCAATCTTCATGGCCGTTCCTCCCAGCATCGGGGTCCAAAGGGTTACATGGTCCAGCGCACCTGGGAGGTGGAGAGCACCCATTCCTTCAGCGCGCCATTTTCAAATACAAGCTGCAGCACGTAGCTTCCGTCGGCCTGCTCAGGTCCGCAGGCCATATAATAGGTCAACAGCGTCTGGGTCCCTTCGTTGACCGCTTCGCCGTATTCCGTATCTCCTGTCTGGCCATAGAGCACGCCCGGCTTGCCCTCGCTGAAGAACAGCGCGGCCGTCTCCTCGAACGACATGCCGGCCTTGATCCCGCGCGGGCCCTCGATTTGGGCGTCCGTCACCCTCAGGGACTGCGCGCGACCGCCCGCCGAATCCTCCAGCCAGATCAGCTCCGCGCCGCTCCAGGTCAGGTTCAGGTAGGTTCCGCCCGCCTCATCCTCCGCGCTGCTCTGGCTGGCCGGTTCCCCCAGCGCAGCCTTGGCGCTCTCAAGGGTCAGAGCTGCGTAGTCCATGCCGGCAAAGGACAGATCCTCCGCGTTGAAGGGCTGTGCCTGATTGGCCGTCACGGTCGCAGCGCTCAGCGTCACGTCCGGCACCTCCACCACCTCGTCGCCGCTGGCTGCCGTCTGTACGCTTCCGACCGCCTCCAGATTGCCTCGCACCTCCTCGGCGCCGACGAAGCTGTAGAGTCCATAGATGCGGATGGATGTCACCACACCGTCCTCCAGCGAATATACCACGCCGGCATCGGTATAGCGGCCATCCGCCACCTGCACATGAATGGCGCACTGCACGTCCGTGACCTCGCCGGAAGCCCCCAGCTGCGCCCAGCTCCAGTACGCGGACTGGGGCAAGGTGTTCAGGCGGTAAAACGCGGCAAAGATCCCGTCGCCCACCAGCGTGGGGTTTTGCCAGCCATAGGTATCGATCAGCGCGCTCTGCGGATCGCCCAGCTTGATGCCGCGCGGACCGGGATAGGATTCGTCCGTCACGGAGATGGCCAGCAGGACGCTTTCCTCATCCAGCACCGGCTTGTCGTAATACAGGGTGGCAAAGTCATAGATGAAAGCGTAGCCGTCCTCCGTGTGGGATTCCTCCCCCACCGGCGCGTTGAGCGGCTCCCTGGCAGCGCTGTCGCGCAGCGCCTTGACCACCCAGTCGTTCAGTTCTCCTTCGGCCAGCACGCCGGAATCGTCCGCCAGGGCATAGAGCGGGCACAGCAGACAAAACGCAATTAGAAGGCAGATGATCCGTTTCAGTTTCATCCACTCCTTTCTCTTTGGGATGGAAATGTTACGAATTTACCCTAGCTTATTGTACATGAAAACCCAAGGAAAGTATAGCCTGTTGGAAAATAAAGTTGCCCTGTGCCAAGTGATTTTTACAAAGATGTGACGAAAAAAGGCGGCCGGTTTCCCAAATATGGAAAACCGGTCCGCCCTTGCCTCCGCCTGCCGCCGGGCAGGATTAGCCTTTGCGCCACGCGAGGGGATGAAAGAGCACCAAAATGGGGAACAGCTCCAGCCTGCCGGCCAGCATCAAAAGGCTCAGCACCACCTTGGCAAAGGGGCCGTAACCGGCAAAGTTTTCAACCGGCCCCACATGTCCCAGGCCGGGGCCCACATTGCTGATGCAGGTGAGCGCGGCGGTGAAGTTGGTTTCCAGGTCGTACAGGCCTTCCAGCGACACCAGAAACATGCCTGCCAGGACCAGCAGCACATAGACGAAGAAGAACACCGCGACTTGGGTAAGGCGGTTTTCCTCCAGTCCCTTGCCCTCAAAGCGCACCACCTGCACCTTGCGCGGCTGAAAGGTGCGGCGCACCTCACGGCGGCCCAGCTTCCACAGGATGCCGATGCGCACCACCTTGATGCCGCCCGCCGTGGAGCCCGCGCACGATCCGATGAACATCAGCACCACGATAAGCGCCTTGACCGCCTGAGGCCACAGGTTGAAATCCGTCGTTGCGTAGCCCGTGGTGGACATGATGGTGGCCACCTGAAAGCTGCCGAAGCGCAGGGCATTGAGAAAGGTGCCGTACTGGGGCAGAATCATAAGCGACACAAACAGCGTGGAGGCCACAAACAGGCCAAGATACCAATGGAGCTCCTCGCTGCGCAGGGCGTCGCGCCAGCCGCCCACCAGCACGCGGTAAAACAGCGCGAAGTTGATGCCGAAGAGCACCATGAAGAAGGTGACGATGGCGTCAATTGCGGCGCTGTTGAACGCGCCGACGCTGCTTGCGTAGTTGCTGAATCCGCCCGTGCCCGCCGTACCCATGGCATGGATGGCCGCATCATAGGGTGACATGCCCGCGATGATCAGCGCCGCCAGCTCAACGATGGTCAGCGCACCGTAGATGAGATAGAGGATCTTGGCGGTATCGCCCATCTTGGGCACGATTTTGCTCAGGCTGGGGCCGGGGCTTTCCGCGCGCACCAGGTGGGAGGACCGCCCCGTCATCTGTGGAAGCAGCGCCAGGGTGAGCACCAGCACGCCCATGCCGCCGATCCAGTGGGTGAAGCTGCGCCAGAACATCACGCCCCGGGGCAGGCCGTCAAAGTTGCCCAGCACCGTGGCGCCCGTAGTGGTAAAGCCAGACACCGCTTCAAAAAAGGCGTCGATATAGTTGGGGATCAGGCCGGAGATCACAAAGGGCAAGGCGCCAAAGGCGCTGAGCAGCACCCAGGAGAGGGCCACCACCAGAAAGCCCTCGCGGGCGCGCAGGTTTTGCTCTCTGGGGCGCGCAAACCGCCAGGCGGGAAAGCCCAGCGCGCCCAGCAGAACCATGCTGTAGGCCAGAGCGGGCGCATCGCCGTCGCCATAGAAAAGCGAAATCGCCAGCGACGGCGCCATGGCCAGGGCCTCAATCAGCATTATCGCGCCCAGAAGGCGCAGGACCAGTCGCTTGTTCATTTGCGGATAACCTCGTTCAAATCGCTGATGCCGCTTTCGCAGGCGATGACCACTACACGGTCGCCGGCTTCGATGTGGTCGTTGCCGAACGGCACGATCACCCTGCCCTGCCTGACGATCACCGCCACCAGCGTGCCGGGGCGGATATTGAGCTTGCGCAGGGGGATGCCGATGTAGGGATCCGTCCCCTTGGGAATGAACTCCAGCGCCTCCGCCTTGCCATTGACCAGCCGGTAGAGGCGTTCCAGCTTGGTGCCGTAGGCGTTGCCCCTGCCGCGCACATAGCGCAGGATATTGGCGCAGGTAATCGCCTTGGGACTGACGATGCTGTCCAGCCCCATGGCGCTGATGATATCGGCATAGGCCACGCGGTTGTTTTTCACAATGACCTTGGGCACGCCTTCCTTGACGGCGAAAAGACCGGTCATCAGGTTTTCCTCATCGCGGTCGCACAGGGCCACGAAGGCGTCCATCTGATGCAGGCCCTCCTGCTCAAGCAGGTCCTGGTCCGTGCCGTCGCCATAGATTACGTTGACATCGGGCAGCGCTTCGCTGAGGCTGTTGGCCTTCTTTTCATTAATTTCGATCATCGATACGTGAATGCCCATGGGGACGATGATCTTGGCAAGATAGTAGCTGATCCGTCCGCCGCCCAGAAGCATCACATTTTTCACACGCAGCGAATTTTTGCCCAAATAGCGGAAATAGGCCGTGATGGTGACCATGTCGGCGGCCACATGCACGCGGTCTCCGCTGCGGATGATGAAATCGCCGTTGGGGATGACCACATTGCCCTCGCGTTCCACTGCGGCATATAGCACCTGAGGCAAGCCGTTAAATTTGCGCGAAAGATCCTTGAGGGGATGCCCCACCACCACATCATGTTCCTGCGCGCGGAATTCCACCATCTCCACCCGCCCCTTGGCAAAGGATTCGATGTTGCTTGCAAAAGGAAAGCGCAGCAGACGGCTGATTTCCAGCGCGGTAGCGCGCTCGGGATTGACCGGCATGTCAATCCCCATCTCGCGCTGCAAAAGCGTCAGGCTGTCGTTGTACTCCGGATCGCGGATCCGGGCGATGGAATACTTGGTCCCCAGCTTTTTGGCCACGAGGCAGCAGAGCATATTGGTTTCATCGCTGGCGGTGGCGGCGATGATGATATCCGTCTTGTCCGCGCCCGCGTCGACCAGCGTGGCCGCGTTGGCCCCGTTGCCGCGCACGCAGAGCACATCCAGCGTATCCTCGCTGCGCTGGAGCACCTCGTCGCTGCGGTCCACAATGACCACATCATGTTCTTCGCGTGCGAGGTGTTCCGCCAGCGTATGGCCTACCTTGCCGTCACCGACCACCAGGATTCGCATAACCCATCCTCCGTATCCATTAAGCCGTGCAACTTAAGAAAATTGGAATCGCAGTGTATCATTATATCATATCAGGGGGAAAAATGAAATCCCAGCTTCCTTTGCTTTACGACGCCCGTCGTTTTTAGCGGTTTCTTAGCGTTGTCATGCAGCGTTTCAATGCCGCCAGGCCCACCGCATCCGCCACAGCCCAGCCAATGGGAATGGCCCACCATACCGCATCCAGCCCCCATGCGGGCGCCAGCCAGTAAGCCAGCGCCACACGCAGGCCCAGGGAAATCACTGTGAGCACGATGCTCATGCCCGCGCGCTCCAGGCCGCGGTAGGTGGCATAGAGCAGGAACAAAAGGCCGATACCCACATAGCAGAGCCCTTCCGTGCGCAGGTAATGCACCCCAACCGCCATCACATCGGTCTGCGCCGGGTCAATGAAAATGCTCAGCAGCGGCGCGGCAAAAATCCCCACCACTGCCGATACCAGCGCACAGAATCCCAGCGACATCACCGCCGCCTCCCGCAGCCCCCGCCGCACCCGGTCCGCACGGCCCGCGCCGGCGTTCTGCGCTACAAAGGTGGCAAATCCATTGGCGAAATCCTGCGCCGGAGCGTAGGCGAAAGCGTCGATTTTCACCCCTGCCGCAAAAGCGGCCATCACATTTACGCCAAAGCTGTTGACCAGGCTTTGAATCATCAATATGCCGAAATTCATGATGGACTGCTGCGCACCCGTAAGCGCGGAAACCACCGCGATGCGCCTGAGCAGCCTGCCGTCCGGCTTCAGGTGACGCACGCCGGGGCGCAGGTCTCCCATTTTCAAAAAGGAATACAGTGCGATTCCGATTGCGCTGGCCGCCTGCGCGATCACCGTGGCCAGAGCAGCCCCCTCCACGCCCCAGCTCAGACCCGTTACAAACCACAGGTCCAGCACAATGTTGATCACCGTGGCACACAGCAAAAACCACAGGGCCGCCGCGGAATTTCCAACGCTGCGCAGGGCCGTGGCAAAAAAGTTATACACAAACGTAAAGCCAATCCCCCAGAATACCACCTGAAGGTATCCGTGCAGATCTTCTGCGGCTTCGGCGGGCACCCGCATCCAGATCAGCAGATTCTCCAGCAGGGCAAAAGCCGCGACCGCCAGTGCCAGCGTTACCAGCGCAATGCCCACAAAGGCATTGCCCATGGCGCGGCGCAGGCCCTCGCGGTCGCCCTGTCCGTAAAGCTGGCTCATGACCACGCCGCTGCCCATGCACAGGCCCAGAAGCAGGCTGGTCAGCAGCGTCATCAACGAAAAGGCGCTGCCCACCGCGGCCAGCGCCACACTGCCCAGAAAACGACCCACTACCCAGGTGTCCACAATGTTGTAGCATTGCTGAAGCAAGTTGCCCGCGATCAGCGGAAGGCTGAAGAGGATCAGTCCCTTTCGAATGCTGCCACGGGTCAGATCTCGTTCCAAGAAAAAAGACCTCCCTGCCGGATAACGTCATGCACAGTGTAGCACAGGCGCGGAGCAAAGGCAACGCGAGGGTGCAAAAAAGAAGGGAGAGCCCGCAGGCCCTCCCTCTCATCAGCATCAGTGTCCGCATCTGGAGCAGCGGGAGCAGTCGCCCCCGCAGCTGCACGCGCCCTTTTTCCGGTCACGGACGATTTTCCATATGGCGGCCGCAGCCGCCAGCAGCACTACGCCGCCTACAATCCAGGTTGCCATCTCCACACAGCTCCTTTCTGTTTCTCTTATGCCTCCACGCTGACCTTTCGGCTCAGATGGTTCTCGTCATAGCGGTTTGGCCTCACCAGCAGGTAGACCAGCCCCGCCAGCAGCACCAGCGCAACCGCCGTCCATCCCGTAAAGCCCGCGCCTGCCAGCAGCAGGCCCAGCCGGAACACGATCAGCGCGATCACATAGGCGAATACGCACTGGTAGCCGATGGCGAACCACGTCCAGCGGGGGTTGTTCATCTCGCGCTTGATGGCGCCGATGGCCGCAAAGCAGGGAGCGCACAGCAGGTTAAAGATCATGAAGGCAAAGGCTGCCAGCCCGCCGTATCCGCCGGACATCTCATCGAAACTTTGCGCAATGGGGCTGAGCCCCTGCTCCTTTTCCTCGTCGGAGCCCTCTTCCAGCAGCGTGGCGGTATCACGCTCATCGGTATCGGTGCCATAGAGGATGCCGAACACGTTGACGACCTCCTCCTTGGCCACCAGGCCCAGCACCGTAGCCACGGTGGGTTTCCAGTCGCCAAAGCCCAGCGGCTCAAACACCGGCGCGACCACCGAGCCAACACGGCCCAGAATGCTGTTGTCGGTGTCCTCCACAGCGCCGAAGGTGACGGGTGCCTCGACGGTTTCCACCACTTCCGCATCGGCGGTCAGCGCTTCCTCCGGCACCCGCGCCTCCCAGCCGTAGCCCTGGGTGAACCAGATCACGATGGCAGACACCAGAATCACCGTACCCGCGCGCTTGATGAAGCTCCAGCCGCGCTCCCACATGGAATGCAGCACGTTTTTGGCGGACGGCGCATGGTAGGCGGGCAGCTCCATGACAAAGGGCGCGGGGTCGCCCGCGAAGATGCGGGTCTTTTTGAGGATGATGCCGCTGATGACGATGGCGGCCACGCCGATGAAATACGCGGAGGTAGCCACCCAGCCTGCGTTGTGGAACAGCGCGCCGGCGATGAGGCCGATGATGGGCATCTTGGCGCTGCAGGGAATGAAGGTGGTGGTGAGAACGGTCATTTTGCGGTCGCGGTCGTTTTCAATGGTGCGCGAGGCCATCACGCCCGGCACGCCGCAGCCGGTGCCGATCAGCATGGGGATGAAGCTTTTGCCCGACAGGCCGAACTTGCGGAAGATCCGGTCCATGATGAAGGCAATACGGGCCATGTAGCCCACGTCCTCCAGAATGGCCAGCATGAAGAACAGCACCAGCATCTGCGGAACAAAGCCGATCACCGCACCCACACCGGCGATGATGCCGTCACATACCAGTCCTACCAGCCACCCGGCGGTGCCCAGCCCCTCCAGCCAGACGCGCACGGGCTCCTGAATCCACTCACCCACGAACACATCGTTGGTGAAGTCGGTCACGATGGTGCCGATGGTGCTGACCGCAATATAGTATACCAGCCCCATCACCAGCACGAAGATGGGCAGGGCCAGCCACCGGTTGGTCACCACCCGGTCGATCTTATCCGAGGTGGTCAGCGCGCCCTTGGGGCGTCCTTTTTTGACGCAGGTAGACACCAGCCGGTTGATATAGGCGTAGCGCTGGTTGGTGATGATGGATTCCGCGTCATCGTCCATCTCGGTTTCGCAGTCCTTGATGGCGTCCTCGATGGCGGAGCGGATGCCGGCGGGAAGGCTGAGCTCCTCCAGCACCTTTTCGTCGCGTTCGAAGAGCTTGATGGCGTACCAGCGGGCCAGGTGGTCTGGCACGATGCCGCCTTCATGCCGGCTGCCGTCGGCGTGGTGGTGATGCACGGCCTCCTGCCCGTCACGGTGGGTAATCAGGTCCTCGATGTGCGCCAGCGCGTGCTCAACGCTCCCGGCAAACACATGCGGCGGCTCGCCTGCTTTCTTGCCCGCCAGCTGCGCGGCCTTCCGGGCCACCTCACGGCTGCCCTCGCCCCGAAGGGCGCTGGTTTCCACCACCTCGCAGCCCAGCGCCTCGCCCAGCTTTTTCAGATTGATCTGGTCGCCGTTCTTGCGGGTCACGTCGATCATGTTCAGGGCGATGATCATGGGAATCCCCAGCTCTGCCAGCTGGGTGGTCAGGTACAGGTTGCGCTCGATATTGGTGGCGTCCACAATGTTGAGGATGGCATCCGGCCGCTGCCCCACCAGGTAGCCGCGGGCGATGACCTCCTCCAGCGTATAGGGCGACAGGCTGTAGATGCCGGGCAGGTCCTGAATGATCACATCGGGCTCGCCCCTGAGTTTTCCTTCCTTCTTTTCCACCGTTACGCCCGGCCAGTTGCCAACGTATTGATTGGAACCGGTCAAATCGTTGAACATGGTGGTTTTACCGCAGTTTGGATTGCCCGCCAGGGCGATCTTTGTGGACATACCGCCGCCTCCTTGCTGTTTGTGCTCTCTAACTTATGGATAAAAAAGAGTCATTCCACCTCGATGTTCTCCGCGTCGCTCTTGCGCACGGAAAGCTCATACCCGCGTACCGTCAGCTCCATGGGATCGCCCAGGGGCGCGACCTTGCGCACGTATACCAGGGTGCCCTTCGTCAGCCCCATGTCCATGATGCGCCGCTTGAGCGCGCCCTCGCCATGCAGCCTTTTGATGGTGGCCGATTCGCCGATCTTGACTTCCTTCAGGGTCTTCATTGGGCTTCTCCTCCTCTTGCTTCAGACCATGATGCGCATGGCCATCGTCTTGTCCAGGGCAACGCGGCTTTCCTTCACGCTCAGGATCAGGTTGCCGCCCAGCTCGCTTACCACCGTGACCGGCTCCCCCACCACGAATCCCAGCTCCGCCAGGCGCTGACGTACCTCATCCTTGCCGGTGATCTTGCGGATGATGTTGACATCGCCCACGCTTGCCATCGCCAATGGCATCATTTCATCTCCCCGCCTTTTTGAATTTGTTTTGACTAACTCCAGGGCCAAAATGGCGGTTAGAAGTTATTAGCCTCTAACCGCCATGAAGTTTATCATTCCTAACTTCATTTGTCAAGCCATGAAATGCCTGAATTTTGAACTTTTCAAAACGATTTTTCGACTGCTTTGTCAGATGATATACACAAAGATGCACACAAAGTGCAGGATGCTGCCCGCCAGTACGAACAGATGAAACACCGAATGCATGTAGCGGTGCTTCCGGCCCAGGCCATAGAGAACGGCGCCCACCGTATAGGCGATGCCTCCGGCAAGCAGCCACAAAAGACCGGGCAGAGGGATCGTCTTGAGCACAGGGTCGGCCGCCAGCACCACGCACCAGCCCATGCCGATGTAGCAGATCATGGAGAGCACGGCATACTTCTTCAGGTCAATGGCAGTAAAGACGATCGCCACGATGGCGATGGCCCACACCACGCCGAACAGCGCCCAGCCCCAGGCGGGGTAGGCGGGCCGGATGGCACAGAGCACGATGGGCGTGTAGGTGCCCGCGATGAGCAGATAGATGGTGCAGTGATCCAGCACCTGCATCACCTTTTTCGCCATTTCCGGCAGCAGGCCGTGGTATACGCTGGACATGGTGTAGAGAAGCACCATGGACACGCCGTATACCACGCTGCCCACAATGGACCAGGTATCGCCCTTGAGGATGGAGGAAACCAGGCACAGCACCAGCGCGGCGATGCCGAATGCGCCGCCCACGATATGCGACACCATGTTGAAGATCTCTTCTCCGCGGGTGTAATCAGGCAGCTTGCGGTTTTTCAGGCTGGTCCGTTTCATGCTTACCTCCCGGGTCTGACTGCGCCTCAGGCGTTATTGCTGGATGTTTTTCCTGGTTCGGTCGTCGGGCTTGGGGTCGGGGAGGGCGTGGGCTCCGGGGTCGGCTCCGGCGTCGGGGTGACGGGCGGCGTGGCCTGCGCGTCCAGCACATCGGCATAGATGGCTTCGAGGGTCTCCACGTCAGCAGTACCGGTGGGATAGATGCCGTTGGCCTTTTGGAACGCCTTCACGGCCTTCTGGGTACCGCTGTAGTAGCCGCCGGTGATGGTGCCGGTGTAGTAGCCCAGCTCCTTGAGGCGGCACTGGAGCCAGTACACGGCCTCACTTTCCGTTCCCTTTTTCAGCTTCTCAAAGGGCTGGGGCGGCATGCCGCCGGATACATATTCGGGAGCGGGCGTGGGTTCGGGGGTGGTAACGGGCCCTGTCTTGCTGGAGTTGAGCGGCGGGGCGGCCACGGCCTTGCGCAGCTCCTCGTCGTCGGGCAGATCCTCGGTGACGGTGACCACCACTCCCTCGCCCACGTTGTCGTAGATCCACTTGGCGTCGCTCACCAGCAGGCGGATGCACCCGTGCGAGGCGCGCGAGCCCAGCAGATTGTAGCTCTTGGTACTCATGTTATTCAGGTCGACGCTGTTATAGATTACGCTATGGAAGGCGATGCTGTCGTTGATGCGGGTCCAGTACTGCGCGTGGCTGCCCCAGGTGGGGAAATAGCACCAGCGGGCCTTGCGTCCGTTCAGCACCCATTCGCCCACATCGCTGGGCGTAGCCTTCATGCCGGTGGAGCACACCATCTGCTTCACGGGTACGGTATATTCGCCGTTTTCGTCCAGGCCGTAGACGATGGTCACCTGATTGCGCACATCCACGGTGATGGCGTAGGGCACGGGCGTGGGCACGGGCGTGGGCCGCGCGGTCGCGCTGATGTCCAGCACGTCGCTGCTGTTGAAGAGCATGTTCCAGGTTTCCTCGTCGGTTTCACCGGTGACGAACATGCCGTTGTGCTCCTGGAATGCCTTCACGGCCGCAATGGTCTGGTTCATGTAGTTGCCGCTGATAGGGCCGGTAAAGAAGCCCAGCTCCGTCAGGCGGGTCTGCACCTGCTTGACCTCCTCGCCCTGGGCGCCGCGCTGCAGCTTATGACCGCCGTATTCGCTGGTGCCCAGGCTGTCGGGCGTGCTGGCGCCGTCCTCCACCATCACCACGTCGTTGATGTCGCCAAGGTCCGCGTTCGGGTCCGGCGTGGGCGTGGGCTGTGCGCCCTTGGCCAGCGCCGTATCGCCGAAGAGCAGGCGCTGCGTCTCCAGATCCGCCTCGCCGGTCGCCTCCACGCCCATGGCTTCCTGAAAAGCCGCCACAGCCTCCTGCGTGGCCGCGCGGTACATGCCGGTGGAATTGGCATCCAGATAATCCAGCTCGCGCAGCACGGTCTGCAGGCGCTTCACGTCCTCGCCGTCGTCTCCGTAGCGCAGGGAACGATACTCTGCCTTTTCCAGCACTTCGGCGCTTACGGGGTCCAGCTCGCCGGTCGCTTCCAGACCATAGTCCTCCTGAAAGCGCTTCACGCCGTTCTGCGTTCCTTCCAGAAAATTGCCGCTGATGCGGCCCACATAGTAGCCCAGCTCGCTCAGCCGGCTCTGCAGCTCGCTCACCGCTTCGCCCTGATCGCCGTATTTGAGCGTGGGAGGCGCCTCGGTAGGAGACGGGGTCGGCGCGGGCGTGCCGGTGGGCGCAGGCGTATCTGTCGGCGCCGCGGTGGGCGTCGCCGTCAAAGTCACAGCGGGAGCCTCGGTTTCCGTGCTTCCGGACTGCACGGGGGCGATGGTCTCCCCCGAGCTGAGCGTGATGGTCACCTGCGTCTCCGCAAGCGAGGCCGCAACCTGCGCCGCCAGGGGCAGCGCAAGCAGCAGGGCTGACAGACAAGCAGCGATTCGTTTCATCTTTCCGTATCCTTTCCGGCTCACAAGTAGGGATTCATGGCGCTCAGGCGCTCAAAGATCAAATCGGGCCGTATGCCCGTGGCGGCGATGTCCGCTTCGCCGGCTTCTCCGGTGAGCACCAGAATGCTCAAAATGCCGAAGTTCAGGCCCGTGGCTATGTCGGTATAGAGGCGGTCGCCCACCATGGCCAGCTCATGCTTCTCAAGGCCGGTCAGCGCCAGCGCCTCCTCCACGATGCCGGCGTAGGGCTTGCCCAGAATCACATCCGGTCTTCGGCCCGCGCTGGCCTCGATAAAGGCGATGATGGCCCCGATATCCGGCGCGAAGCCCGTCTCGGTGGGGCAGTTGAAATCCGGGTGCGTCGCTACATAAGGCAGCCCTGCACGCACAAGGTCGCACACTTTTGTCATTTTTTCGTAATCAAGTGTGGTGTCATAGCCGATCAGCACATAGTCGGGATGTTCGTTGTCGATGGCCAGCCCCATCCGCTCCAGTTCGGCGCGCAAAAGCCCGTTTCCCAGAAGAAACGCCTTTTGGCCCGGAAAGGTGCGCAGGCAGTAGCGTCCCGCCGCCTGGCCGGAGGTGAGCACGTTGAGAAACGGTTCCCTCACGCCCATGCCCTTGAGCTTTTCCACATACCTGTCGGCCGATTTGCTGGAATTGTTGGTCACAAACAGGACGCGCCGTCCCGTGCGCTCCAGCGCCTCCAGAAAATCCAGCGATCCTTCCAGCAGGCGGTCGCCCAGATAGAAGGTACCATCCATATCCAACATGAAGCACTTCACCTGGGAAAGCCTTTCCCTGAGGGCGTTTTCCGTCACGAGCAGCCAACCTCCCGGCATTTGGGGCACAAAAAGCCCCGGGATGCGAACATTGTAACACATTCCGGGGAATTTAACAATTAAGAAATGAAATTTTAACAGCTTTATCCTTTTGTGATTTTTTCGTCTAACCAGGCGATCAGGTCTGCGTACACTTCGTCCCGGTTGATTTCATTGAACATCTCGTGCCGTCCACCGCTGTAGAGGCAGAGCGTCACATCCCGCACCCCCGCGTCGCGCAGCTCCTGCGCCACCCGCTTCACGCCCTCGCCATGAGCGCCCACGGGGTCCATCGCACCGGAAAACAGGTACACGGGAACCTCCTTTTCCATCGTGCCCAGCTTCTCCGGGTAGAGGCGGCTCAGGCCGTCAAACATGTCGCGGTACGCGCCGGCCGTGAAGGTAAAGCCGCAGTACGGGTCCGCGAGATACAGCGCCACTTGGTCCCTGTCACGGCTCAGCCAGTCAAAGGGGGTCTGCACGTCGTCGTATCCCCGGTTATAGCCGGAGGAGCTGAGCTTTTCCACCAGACGGCCCGGTTTCCTTTCGCCGCCCAGGACGCATTGCAGACTCGCCATGGTTTTGGCCAGCGTCACCACCGGTCTGGTGAAATGCCCCGTGCCGCTGAGCACCACGCCGGCCAGCCCCTTTTCGTGTTTGAGGCAATATCCGCGCACAACGAAGCTGCCCATGGAATGCCCAAGCAGAAAATAGGGCATGCCGGGGTAAGCCTTCCGGGTTTCCAGCCGCAGGGCGTGTACATCCTCAATGAGTGCGTCCCATCCGTTCTTCCCGGCAAAATACCCCAGCAGCGGCGCCTTTTCGCCGTGCCCCAGGTGGGTATGCCCCACCACCGTGTAGCCCGCGGCGTTAAGCGCCTGGGCTGCCGCGTCATAGCGGCTGATGTGCTCGGCCATGCCGTGCACGAACTGCACCACGCCTTTAGGTACTCCTTCCGCGGGCCAGAGCGCCTTCTCCAGCTCCTGACCCATAACGGATCGGAAGGTTTCGTAAACCGCCATCTTGTTTCCTCCTTCTTTTGTATCCGAATGCGTGACAAGCCGTGCGGCTGTGCCGCACGGCTTGTCAGAGAGACTTAGGTGTTGCCGCCCTCTTCATCTCCGCCGGCCGCATGGTAGCGTTGCATGCGGGTGGACCGCCTGCGGGCGGAACCCTCCGCGGCAGGACTTTCCTGCGCGGGGGACTGGGATGCGGGCGCCGCGCCGATCGGGCGCGCGTAGGGATTGGCGGAAGCTGCCGTGCCGCTGCCGGAGGAAGCGGATTCGCTTCTGCTTTCCAGGCTGCCCGCGCTGTGCAGGCCGTTTGCCGCTGAAGCAGACGCAGGCTTTGCAGCGCCGCCGTTGACAGATGTCGTGAACGCTGCGCTCCCGGAAGCCATGGAGGCCGAGCCTGCGGAGCTGCCCGCCGTGGGCAGCGTTCCGTCCGCATAGGGAATCTTCGGGGCTGCGCCTGCCGCATAAGGCGTCGCAGCGCCGTCTCCCGCGCCAGCGGACTGGGGCGAAACCGGCTTGCCGGCCATGGATGCGCTCTGCCCTCCGGTCACGGCATAGGGGTTCCGGGTCCCCGTGCCCGCCTGCGCGCTTCTGGCGTAGGGGTTCTGGGCCGCTGCGGGGGTTCCGGTCCCCGTGCCCGTCTGGGTGCTTCTGGCGTAGGGGTTCTGGGCCGACGCAGAGGCCCCGCCATGGGGGCTGCCGGTCGCGGCGGAGCCGCTTCCCGTCGCAGAGGCGGGCCTGCTGTACGGGTTCTGCGTCCCGGTGATGCTGCCGCTGCTATAGGGGTTCTTCACGCCGCTGTATGCGGTGCTTCCGGCCGGCTTGTTCTGCGGATTGGCAGACTCGTTTTGCTTGGTTCCGGGCGCGATGGGCGCGGCGGCCGCGCGGCGGGCATAGGGGCTGGTGGCTCCTGCCGCTCCGGCGGCGGTCGTCCCGGCCGCGGTGGCGGCGCGTCTGCTGGCAGCCGCACGCGCGGCGGCAGCCTTGCGCTTCTTGTTCTGGTTGAGGGCGTAGGCGTATGCGCCGCCCGCGCCGCCGATGACTACCACGGCTCCGCCGATCAGGCCCCAGGGCACGCCGGAGGTCTGCGTCTCGACCGTCTCATCCTCGTAGTTGATGGGAATCATGGTGCCGATGACAAAGGTGCTGGTGGGGGTGGGGCTTGCGCCGGCGGTCACTTCCGTCAGCGCCGCCTCGGCTTCCACATAGCCGGTCTGACCGTTGTACTGCACCTTGTACCACGTCTTGTTGTTCTGCGTCACGGTTTCCAGCACGTTGAGCGTGGCGTTGGCCGGCAAGGTCAGGCTGCTGGAGGCCGCGTCCGGCGACTGGTAGAACTTCACTGTCGCATCCTTGGTCATGTACTGATCCCTGGGCGTGGTGGTGGCTACCGGAGTGGCGTAGGGATTGAAGGGCGCGTAGGTGGTCTGATTGGCCGCGCCGGTGTTCTGCCAGGCCCCCACGTTCCAGTCCTCCACGGAGGATACGCTACCCTGCGTGGCAGAACCCGTATTGCCTGACGTGCTGCCGCCGGTGCTGGGCTTGGGCGTGGCCGTGGCCACGGCGTTGTTGGCCAGACCCTGCTGGTACTGCGAGCTGCTGAGGAAGGCGTTGAACTCCGTCAGCGTCATCTGATGGAAGTAGTCGCCGTGAATCCAGCCGATTTGGCCGTTGTAGTTGACATTATACCAGGTGACGCCGTTGACCTGCTGGGTGCCCAGAATCATGGCCATGGCGTACTTGTTGAGCTGCTTGATGCGGCTGCCGTTGGGCGAGGTGCGGAAGTTCACGCTGTTGGCGGTGATATAGCCGTAGCTGGACGCGCCGTTGGGATTGTAGGGATTTCCGCCCGGATTCTCCGGCGTGGAGGGATTGCCGCTGGCCAGGTAATTTTCCACTTCCTTTTCAGTCAGCTTGCGCAGCTGGCCGTTGAGCACATAGCCGGTCACGCCGTCATAGGTGGTCAGGTGCCAGATGTTGCGGCTGCCGTCGTACTCCTGGCTGTGGACGTACACCACGGTATCCTTCTTGAGGTAGCGGGCCTCGGCGTAGATGTTGGTGTAGGTGCGCAGCGGCACGCTGTTGTAGAGGGTGATATAGTAGCCGGGGCTCTGCGTGGGCTTTTGCTGCTGCTGGTTGTACTGGTCGATGAGGGCCTGCGCCTCGGAAGCGCTGATGTGGCGCACGTCGGCGTCGGTCACCCAGCCGGAGGCCGAGGTGCCGCCCAGCACCGTCTGGGAGCTGTCCCACACCACGCTGCCCACCTGCTGCTGGCCGTTGATGTACAGCAGCGTGTTCACCGCCAGCGTCTGCGTCACGGCCCCGTTGGCGGCGGCGCTGGAGCGCATGGCCGTCTGGCGGGTGGTCACCGCGTAGCCAATGTAGCTGGTATCCTGTACCGACTTATAGTAGAAGGAAATCGTGGAGGGCACCACGGTGCCATTTTCGTTGACCTGCACCTGCTGGTCAGCGTAGCCCTCGGTGCGCTGGTAGTTGCCCACCTTGGCCACGACCGAGTCGTCCGCCGCCACGGTCTGCAGGCCGGGGCTGAGCGAGCGCTGCTCGGTGGCGATGGGCTTGCTGAGGTCGGCACTGTCATAGTAGTTGATGGTCAGCGTGCCGGTGATGTTTTTGTCATAGCAGGTGAAGCTGATGCTGTTGGGCGTAGCCACCAGATCGTTCGTTACGGTGACGGTCTGGGGCTGCGCGCTGCTGCTGACGACATAGCCGGCCGGCACGTCTTCGGGCTGAATGAGATAGGTTCCCGGTCCAAGCTGCTTGATGACCGGCGAGCCTGGCAGGTCGTCGCCGATGCTGTTGCGGTAGTGGACCTGAACGGCCGCGGTGGTGGGGTTCTCGGTGTAGGTGAAGGTCACCTTGTCAGGCGTGGCCACGCCGTCCGCGCTGACCTCGACGGTCTGGCTGCTGGTGGACTTGAAGGTGTAGCCGTCCACCACCTTGCAGTATTCCATCACATCGTTGGGGCCCACGGGCAGGTCCACCGTCATGGGGCTCGCCACCACGCGACCGCTCTCGGACACGTATTCAAAGGTGACGGGGGCGGTCACGGCGGGCTTTTGCGCGTAGGTAAACACCACGGTGATGGGCGTTCCGCTGCCGTCCACGGTGAAGGTCTCCGGGTTGGCGCTGGCGTAGAGGTAGCCCTCCGGCGCAGCCGAGGCATAGCTTTCGGAGCGGTAGGCCTCAGCCGAAGGCGCGATCTCCACGGTGCGGTCCGCCATCAGGGGATTGCCGTCCGCGTCCACATGATGGAACGTGACCTGCGAAGCGACGAGGTCCTTGGTATAGGTGAGCGTCACCTCCACCGCGGTGCCCTTGCCGTCCACCTGGAACGATTCAGGATTGGCGCTGGTGTAGGTGTAGCCCTGCACCGCCACCTGATAGCCGGAAGCGCTGTAGGTGTTGGGCGCAAGCTCCTGCTGGGTATCGGCGGCAATGGGCGCGCCGTTGGTATCCACATGGTGGAAGGTCACGATGGAGTTGACCACCTGCGGCGCGTTTTTGGTATAGGTAAGCGTCACCTCAATGGCCGCGCCGCTGCCGTCCACGGTAAAGGATTCGGGGCTGGCGCCCGCGTAGGTATAGCCCTC
>CHCFC05602__coassemble_357_pt1 | contig 23502 bp, 16 predicted proteins | sample CHCFC05602__metabat2_high_PE_021 | metagenome-assembled genome bin CHCFC05602
ACATCAACAACGTTGAAACGCTGGCCAACATCCCGCAGATTATCCTCAAGGGCTCGGAGTGGTTCGCCTCCATCGGCACCGAAAAGAGCAAGGGCACCAAGGTCTTTGCCCTGGGCGGCAAGATCAACAACACCGGCCTGGTCGAAGTCCCCATGGGCACCCCCTTGCGCGACATCATCTACAAGATCGGCGGCGGCATTCCCGGCGGCAAGAAGTTCAAGGCCGTGCAGACCGGCGGCCCCTCCGGCGGCTGCATCCCGGCGGATTACCTCGATATCGCCATCGACTATGACTCCCTCACGGCCATCGGCTCCATGATGGGCTCCGGCGGCATGATCGTCATGGACGAGGACAACTGCATGGTGGATATCGCCCGCTTCTTCCTGGACTTCACCGTGGATGAAAGCTGCGGCAAGTGCACCCCCTGCCGCATTGGCACCCGCCGCATGCTGGAGATCCTGGAGCGCATCGTGGAAGGCAAGGGCGAGGAGGGCGACATCGAGAAGCTGGAGGCCCTGGCCGAAAACATCAAGGCCACCGCGCTGTGCGGCTTGGGTCAGACCGCGCCCAACCCGGTTTTGTCCACCCTCAAGTATTTCCGAGACGAGTATGAGGCGCATATCAAGGAGAAGCGCTGCCCCGCGCACCACTGCCAGAAGCTGCTCAACTACGAAATTACAGACAAGTGCCGCGGCTGCACGGCCTGCGCGCGCGTCTGTCCGGTCAACGCCATCACCGGCAAGGTCAAGGAGATGCACCACATCGACCGCGCCAAGTGCATCAAGTGCGGTTCCTGCATGGAGAAGTGCCGTTTCGGCGCCATCGTCAAGAACTAATGTCCGCATGAGGAGGAACAGACATGGAACAGATGATTCCGCTTACCATCGACGGCGTGCATGTGGAGGTTCCCGCGGGTACGACGGTGCTTGAGGCGGCGCGTATCGCCAAGGTGAACATCCCCACGCTCTGCTACTTAAAGGATATCAACGAAACCGCCAACTGCCGCCTGTGCGTGGTGGATTGCGGCGGTCGCGCGCTGCAGGCCGCCTGTGTGCTGCCGGTCGCGCCCAACATGGTGGTCAAAACCAATACGCCTGCCGTGCGCCAGGCCCGCCGCATCAACCTGGAACTGATTTTGAGCAACCATGAAAGAAAGTGCCTCAGCTGCGTGCGCAGCCAGAACTGCGAACTGCAAAAGCTGTGCCTGGATCTGGGCGTGGAAAGCGGCGAGCGATTTGCCGGAACGCAGAACGAGTACGAGCCGGACACGACCTCCGCCTCCATCGTGCGCAACAACAACAAGTGCATCCTCTGCCGCCGCTGCGTGGGCGCGTGCGCCAACGTGCAGAAGGTGGGCGTGATCGGCCCGGTGCGCCGCGGCTTCAAAACCGCCATCGAAAGCCCCTGGGAGATGAAGCTGGCGGAGATGGCGTGCATCAACTGCGGCCAGTGCATTACCGCCTGCCCCGTGGGCGCGCTGACCGAAACCGACGGCACCAAGGACGTATGGAAGGCCCTGGCCGATCCCACCAAGCATGTGGTGGTTCAGCCCGCTCCCGCCGTGCGCGCGGCGCTGGGCGAGGAATTCGGCATGCCCATGGGCACCAGCGTGACCGGCAAAATGGCCGCCGCGCTTCGCCGCCTGGGCTTTGACAAGGTGTTCGATACCGACTTCGGCGCCGACCTGACCATCATGGAGGAAGGCACGGAGCTGATCGACCGCCTCAACAACGGCGGCGTGCTGCCCATGATCACCAGCTGCTCGCCGGGCTGGATCAAGTACTGCGAGCACTACTATCCCGAATTTATCCCCAATTTGAGCTCCTGCAAGTCGCCTCACGAGATGACCGGCGCGATGGTCAAGACCTACTACGCCGACAAGGCCGGCATCGATCCGCAGAACATCGTGGTCGTGTCCGTGATGCCCTGCACGGCCAAGAAGTTCGAGGCGCGCCGCCCCGAGCTGGGCCGCAACGGCATGGCCGACGTGGACGCGGTCATCACCACGCGCGAGCTGGCCCGCATGATCAAGGAAGCCGGCATCGACTTTGTCAACCTGCCGGACGAGGACTTCGACAGCCTGATGGGCGAAAGCACCGGCGCCAGCGTCATCTTCGGCGTCACCGGCGGCGTGATGGAGGCTGCGCTGCGCACCGCCTACGAGCTCATCACCGGCAAGACGCTGGAGAACGTGAACTTCACCGCCGTGCGCGGCATGGAGGGCATCAAGGAAGCCACCGTCAAGATCGGCGATCTGGACGTGAACGTGGCCGTGTGCTCCAGCACCGGCAAGGCCAGCGAGCTGCTGGATGCCATCAAGCGCGGCGAAAAGCAGTATCACTTCATCGAGGTCATGGGCTGCCCCGGCGGCTGCGTCAACGGCGGCGGCCAGCCCATCGTGCCCGCCTCCGTGCGCAACTGGACCAACGTGCCCGCCATCCGCGCCAAGGCGCTCTATGGCGAGGATGAGGCCAAGACCCTTCGCAAGAGCCACGAGAACCCCGAAATCAAGCAGATTTATGAGGAGTTCCTCGGCAAGCCCAACAGCCACAAGGCGCATATGCTGCTGCACACCACCTACGAGCAGCGCGACATCTACCTCTAAGAAAATTCCCTTTCGCGGCGGCGGGTTGATCCCGCCGCCGCGATTGCGTGGACGCAGAGTAGAAGGCGTCAAAGTAAATTCCTTAAAGAAAACACGTTTCGCCCATTCGTTCATAAAAGCTTTACAATCCGCCGCCAACCCTTGAAAAATCACGGTTTTTTCCGGCAGGGGCGGCGGATTTCCCCTTGCGCTTTTTGGGAAAGAATGCTTTAATAGGTTGAGCGTTTTTGCCGATGCAGCCGCCAAGGCGGCCGGAAGGGGTTTTGCGTTTGGAGATTCAGTGGTATCCGGGCCATATGGCCAAGGCCAAACGGCTGCTCAGCGCGCAACTGAGCAAGGTGGATCTGGTGGTCGAGCTGTGCGACGCGCGCCTGCCGCTGTCCAGCCGCAACCCGGCGCTGGACGAGCTGATCCGCCACAAGCGGCGCGTGCTGCTCCTGTGCAAGGCGGATCTGGCCGAGCCTGCGAAAACCCAGCGCTGGCTGGCCTATTTCCGGCGGCAGGGCCTGGAGTGCATGGCCTATGACAAGAGCCCGCAAAAGACCAAACAGGCGCGCGGGCTCATTGAGCTGGCCGCCAAAGACGTGCTGGATCGAAACGAGCGCCGCGGCATTCAAAAGACGCTGCGCGCCATGGTGGTGGGCGTACCCAACGTGGGCAAGAGCACCTTCATCAACCGTCTCTATGGCGGAACGATCGCCAAAACGGGCGACCGCCCCGGCGTGACAAAGAGCAACCAGTGGGTCAAGGTGTCGCCCTATCTGGAGGTGCTGGATACACCGGGCATGCTCTGGCCCAAGCTCAACGACCAGCGCGCGGCTACGCGTCTGGCCTATATCGGCACCATCAAGGATGCCGTGTACGACCAGTATGAGCTGTGCGCCTGCCTGCTGGCCGATCTGATGGCCGTGATGCCCAAGCAGACCGCAGAGCGCTACAAAATCAAGGACCCCTCCGCCCAGGGCTACGCCCTGCTGGACGAGGTGTGCCGGGGCCGCGGCTTTCTCATGCGCGGAGGCGTGAGCGATCTGGACCGTGCCTGCGCCGTGATTCTGGATGAATTCCGCGAGGGCAAGGTGGGGAAGCTCACCCTGGAGGATGCGCCACAGGCCGGGGAGGAGGCGCGCAACGGTGAAACCCTCTGAAAAGCGCCTGGCGCACTTTCATGAGCTGGTCGCCTATGACCGCGCCTTACCGGGCTTCGGTACTTCGCTGGCCGGCATGGACGAGGCCGGGCGCGGCCCGCTGGTGGGCAATGTGGTGGCCGCCTGTGTGATTTTACCCGCGCAGCCGCTGCATGAATGGATTGACGACAGCAAGCGCCTCAGCCCCAAGCGCCGAGAGGAGATGTATGAGCGCATCATGGAGACGGCGCTGTTTGCGGGCGTGGGTGAGGCCAGTCCGGAGGAGATCGACCGGCTGAATATTCTTAACGCCACGCGCCTGGCCATGCGTCGGGCTGCGGAGCAGGCACCTGCTACGCTGTGCGTGGTGGACGCGGTCCAGGGACTCGACCTGCCTTTTCCCGTCCGGTCCGTCATCCGTGGCGACGCCACCAGCTATCATGTGGCGGCGGCCAGCATCGTGGCCAAGGTGACGCGGGACCGGCAGATGCGGGACTATGCCGCGCTATACCCGCAGTATGGATTTGACCGCAACATGGGCTATGGAACCGCCCAGCACATTGCGGCGCTGCGTGCCTATGGCCCCACGCCGGCGCACCGCCGCACCTTTATACGCCATTTTGTCGGGGAGGAAACAGCCGAATGAAACGCATTTGCGCCTTTTTTTGCCTGGCGTTGACGCTGCTTGTATGCCTGACCGCCGCTGCGGAGGAGACCAACCTGATTGCCAACGGCGGCTTTGAGACGCTGGATGCGTCCGGAGACCCGGTGGACTGGTATCCCGTGGCCTATCGCACGCTGGAGGGATACTCGCGTATTGCCGTCACGTCCGAAAAGGCGCACAGCGGCCAGTACAGCGCCGTGGTGGAGAACGCCAGCGCCAACGATGCGCGCTATACCTGCACGGTTTCGGTGGAGCCGTCCTCGCTCTATCGCCTGAGCGCCTATGTGCTGGTGGATTCCATGGAGGATACCGGCAACGGCGCAAACCTCGGTATTGAGGACATTTATTCCTATTCCGACTGCCTGTTTGATACGGATGGAGAATGGCAATACCTGGAGTGGTACGGCGAAACGGGCGAGGATCAGCATGAGCTCACCTTCGGCGTACGCGTGGGAGGCTATGGCGCGGAGAGCACCGGCAAGGCCTATTTTGACGACGTGGTTCTGGAGAAGGTGGACTCGCTGCCCACCGGGGTGTTTGCCTCCATCTGGTACGATACGCAGAGCTATGTTTCCTATGATACGCAAACCTCGCAGCAGACGGGGCAGAAGAGCACGGCGCTCTTTGTGGCGCTGGGCCTCATATTCGGCTTTGCTTACCTCCTGGCCCGCCCGCTTCTGGAGCGGGGAGGCGCAAACCGGCGTGCCGCGTATGCCTTTGTCTGCCTGATGGCCATGGCGCTGGTGGTGCGCATCGTGCTGGCGGTACAGGTGCCGGGGTATTCGGTGGATATCAACTGCTTCACCGCCTGGAGCCTGCGCATGGCCGAGCGCGGACCGGCGGGCTTTTACGCCGAGGATTATTTCTGCGACTATCCGCCGGGATATATGCTTCTGCTCTGGCCCGTCGGCCTGCTGCTGAGCGCTGTGAAGGGTGCGGGAGCCACGCTGCTGGTGGTCAAGAGCCTGCCCATCCTGTGCGATATGGCAGGAGCGGTTTTGCTGTTTGCCTTCGCCCGCAAGCGCCTTGGCGATGCGGCGGCGGCCCTGGTAGCCGGGCTCTATGCGCTTAACCCCGTGGTGCTGGTCAACGGTGCGGCATGGGGGCAGGCCGACAGCGTGCTGGCGCTGCTGTTGATGCTCACCTGTCTGGAGGCCATCCGCCGGGACTGGCGGGCAGCGTTCCCGCTGTTTGCGGCGGCGGTGCTGGTCAAGCCGCAGGCCCTTCTGTTTGCGCCGGTTGGCGGCGTATGGCTGCTCGTGTGCCTGCTGGAAAAGCAGGAACGGGCGGACCGCACGCGCCAGTGGAAATCGGCCGGGCTGGGTCTGGGGCTGGCAGTGCTGGTGGCGGTGGCCATCATCGTGCCGTTTTCCATCAGGCAGTCGCCGGGCTGGCTGATCCGCCTCTATGCGGAGACGCTTTCTTCCTATGCCTACGCGACGCTGAACACCGCCAACCTCTATTACCTGATCGGCGCCAACTGGACGAGCCTTGAGGCCCATATTCCCACGGCGCTGCCGCTGGTCACGGCGCTGGCCGCCATGAGCGGGGGCCTGTGGCTGCTGCTGAGCGGCGAGACGCCGTCCCTGCGCAGCCAGCCGCGCCGCTCCGCGCTGGGAGCCCTTTGCCTGCTGCTGGCGCTGTATCAGTTCGGCCTGACCTTTTTCGGCGGCAACTATACCGCTTATGGCTATGGCATGATGGCGTTCGCCTTTTTGCTTGCGGCCGTCTGCCTGGCGTTCGACCGCCAGGCCAGCCACCTGCCCTTCTATCTGGCGCTGTCGCTGATCCTGATTTACGTGCTGGGCCTCAAGGTGCATGAGCGCTATCTGCTTCCCGCGCTGCCGCTGCTTCTGATCGCCTATGTGCTCACGCGCGACCGGCGGCTTCTGGCCCTTTGCGTTGGCTTTTCCATCACCACGTTCATCAATACGGCGATCGTGCTGGACAATGCCATCCTCTTTGGTGCGGAGATGGGGCACCTCAACGACGATACCCTTGTCCTCAACGATGTGCTGTGCGTGCTGAACCTCCTGCTGTGCGGGTTCTCCATCTGGGTGGCCTATACGGGCCTGCGGCCCAGCGCGGCGCCGCAGCCGCAGGAAGCGGGGCCGGCCGTGCCGCCGTCGTATGAGCGGATGCTGCTGTCGCCCCGCGACGCACGGCTGCACCTGACGCTGCGGGACTATCTTGTGATGGGCATCACCTGCGTGGTTTATGGCGTGCTGGCCTTTACGAACCTGGGCAGCACGGTCGCGCCGCAGACAGGTTGGGTCTCCACCTCGCCTGACGAGCAGATCGTCTTTGACCTGGGCGAGAGCACGCGCTTTAGCCTCCTGTACTATGCCGGGGTCAGCTACAACGATTTTTCCGTCTCCACCAGCGACGACGGCGTCACCTGGTCGGCGGAAACCCCCTGCCGCATGCAGGAGGGCCTGTGCTACCGCTGGCTGTACGCGCTTCAGTCCACCCAGAGCAATGGCGAAGTCACCTACATGAGCGATTCGCCCACCAGCGTGGTATGGTTTACGGGACGCTATCTGCGGCTGAATGCCTGTGAGGCGGGGCTCAACCTGTGGGAAATCGTGGCGCGGGATGAAAACGGACAGACGCTGCCCCTGACCATCGTAAGTCACACGGGCGCGCGCGAGGGCGTGCTGGAAAGCGAAAAGCCCGTGGAAAACCTGATCGACGAGCAGGATACCTGCGTGGGCGAGCCGGGGTGGTACAACGGCACCTACTTTGATGAAATCTACCACGCCCGCACCGCCTATGAGCACCTTCACGGCCAGGCGCCTTATGAGACCACGCATCCGCCGCTGGGAAAGCTTTTGATGAGCGTGGGCATCGCCATCTTTGGCATGACGCCGTTTGGATGGCGGTTCGCGGGGGCGCTCATCGGCGTTTTGATGCTGCCGGCGCTGTACCTGCTGGCCCTGCAGCTCACGCACAAGCGCTCGGTTGCCACGGTGTCCATGCTGGCGTTCTCGCTGGATCTGATGCACTATACGCAGACGCGCATTGCAACCATCGACTCCTTCCCGGTGTTTTTCATCCTGCTGAGCTATCTGTGCATGGTGCGTTACCTGCAAACCGACCTCTTTGCCGCGGATGGTGAAAAGCCCCGGCTGTTTGACCGTTGCCTGCGCCGGAGCCTGATTCCTCTGGCGCTGAGCGGGCTGTTCATGGGCCTGGCCATCGCCAGCAAGTGGATCGGTCTGTATTCCGCGGTGGGCTTGGCGCTATTGTTCTTCGTGGCCGTCTACCGCCAGTACCGGGTCAGCAACGTGGCCTGCGGGCTGGATGTGGAGCGCACAGGGCTGGACGATGGGCAGAAAGCGCGCGTGCGTGCCGCACAGGACTTTACGCTCAAGCGCATTCTCATCACCTGCGGCTTCTGCGTGATCTTCTTTGTGCTGGTGCCCTGCGTCATCTACTATCTGTGCTATATCCCGTACCTTTCCCCGACAGGCCCGGTCACGCTCAAACGTGTGATCGACGCCCAGATCGGCATGCTCAATTATCACAGCACACCGGGCCTGGGGATGGATCATCCCTTCCAGTCGCCATGGTGGCAGTGGCCGTTCATCCTCAAGCCCATGTGGTTCGCGCAGGACCACTATGAGCCCGCCGGATACGAGAGTACCATCATGTGCTTGGGAAATCCGTGGATTTTCTATATCGGCGCCATTGCCATGCTGGGCGCGCTGGCGGCCTGTGCGGCCAAGTATCTGAACCTGCGAAGCGGCGTGTCCCTGAGACAGGGCGACGGCGACCTGACGCTGCCGGTGCTGGCCGTGGGATTCCTTGCGCAGTACCTGCCCTGGGTGCTCGTGCCCAGAAGCATGTATATGTACCACTATTTCGCTAGCGTACCCTTCATCATCATGGCCACGGCCTGGTGGATGGACCGCCTGCCGAACTCCCGCCCAAGGCTCCGCACGGGTGTCATGGCGCTGTACCTGGTGGGCGCGCTGGTGTTCTTCGTGATGTTCTCCCCCTACGCATCAGGATGGCTGACCAGCACGGACTGGCTGGATGCGATGAAGTGGTTCTCAAAGCTGTACTACTGATGATCCCCGTTGCTGTGGAGGGGGTGTGCCCATGCTGGCAAAGACATTGTCCTGCGGCTTAAGCGGCGTATACGGCTATCCCGTGGAGGTGGAGGCATTCATCTCCAACGGGATGATCGGCTTTGAAATCGTCGGCTTGCCCAGCGCGGCCGTCAAGGAGAGCCGCGACCGCGTGCGCGCGGCCATCGCGGTGAGCGGCCTGCCGTTCCCCTTCGGCAAGGTGACGGTCAACCTGTCGCCCGCGGATGTCAAAAAAGAGGGAACGGCGTTTGAACTGGCCATTGCCGTGGCGCTGCTGGCCGCCAAATCGCCGGAGGCGTATCACGGTTTGGGGGATACCATGCTGCTGGGTGAGCTGGCGCTGGACGGGCGCCTGATGCCGGTGCGCGGCGCGCTGGGCATGGCGATCACGGCTGCCGGACAGGGTGTGAAGTCGTTGATCCTGCCCAAAGCCAACGCGAAGGAATGCGAATGCGTGGAGGGGCTGGCCCTTTATCCGGCGGAGACGCTTCTGCAAGTATGCGGGCATCTGTCGGGCAAGGCCCCGCTGGCCGCACACCCCAATGCGCGTTATGAGGCGCTTTCGCCGGATGCGCCGGTTGCCTTTGACCTGAAATATGTCAAGGGCCAGCCGGCCGGGCGCAAGGCGCTGGAAATCGCCGCGGCAGGCGGGCACAACCTGCTGATGACGGGCATCCCCGGCAGCGGCAAGACCATGCTGGCCCGTTGTCTGCCCGGCATTCTGCCGCCCATGACCTATGAGGAGGCGCTGGAAACCACGCTGATTCATTCCGCCGCCGGAGAGCTGGGCGAGGATTGCGGCCTGATGACGCAGCGGCCTTTCCGCACGCCGCACCACAACGTTTCCATGCCGGCCATGATCGGCGGGGGCGCGAAGGCGCGCCCCGGCGAGGTATCGCTGGCGCACAACGGCGTGCTGTTTCTTGACGAGCTGCCCGAATTCCGGCGCGAAACGCTTGAAGCGCTGCGCCAGCCGCTGGAGGACGGATTTGTCAACGTGACGCGGGTGAACGGCCAGAACCGCTATCAGAGCCGCGCCATGCTGGTTGCGGCCATGAATCCCTGTCCCTGTGGCAACTACGGCAGCAAGACGCGCCCATGCCGCTGTACGCCCTCGGAGATCCGGCGCTACCTGGGACGCATCAGCGGCCCGCTGCTGGACCGCATTGACCTGCGGGTGGAGATGGACGCCGTATCCGTCGAAGAGATCGAAAGCTCCGGAATGGAGGAAAGCAGCGCCGATGTCCGTGCCCGCGTGCTGGAGGCGCGCAGGCGGCAGACCCTGCGCTACGCGGGGCTTCCCTTCCACTGCAACGCGCAGCTGGATCAGCCGGGCGTGGAGCGCTTCTGCACGCTGGACACGGCGGCCGCCAAGCTGCTTCGCCAGGCGGTGGAGCGGTTCCGGCTTTCCATGCGCGGCTATGGACGCATCCGCAAGGTGGCGCGCACCGCGGCGGATCTGGCGGGCCATGAGGCTATCCAGGCGCAGGATGTGGCGCTGGCCCTCCAGTACCGGACGCTGGACGGGGCCTATTGGGGGTAGAACATGCATCTGACCGAGGAACAGAGGTGCCTGCTGTGGCTGTCGGCAGCGAAGATCACGCCCGACCACGTGACGGCGCTGGCTGGGACATACGGCGGCGCACAGGGCATCTGGGACGCGTATGGCAGCCCTGGCGGCCCGGCGTTTCCGCCGCAGGCGGAGAAGGCGCTTTCCGCGCTTCATGCCCGCGGAGCCATGGATGATCTCATCGCCCGCCTGGAGCGCAAGAACGTTCATCTGCTCTTTCGGCAGGACGAGCGCTATCCCCGGCAGCTGGGCGAGCTTGACGGCGCTCCCTATTTGCTGTATTATGCAGGTTCGCTCGAAAGCCTCAACAGGCCCATGGTTGCGCTTGTAGGTACGCGTCAGCCCAGCGCCTACGGAAGGGAGATGGCGCGCGCACTTGCCCGCGGCCTTTGCGAAGCGGGCGTATGCGTGGTCAGCGGCCTTGCGCGCGGCATTGATCTGGCGGTGCATGAGAGCGCGCTGGAGGCGGGAGGATATACCGCCGGCGTGCTGGGCAGCGGCATCAACGTGCCCTATCCGGCCGAGCACAGATCGCTTCTGCGAAAAATCGCGGGAGGAATCGGCTTGGTTCTCAGCGAATATCCGTTGGACGCACAACCGCTGCCCTATCATTTTCCGCACCGCAACCGCATCATTTCGGGCCTGAGCCTGGGCGTGGTGTTTGTGGAGGGGCGCATCAGAAGCGGCGGCATCATCACCGTCGATGCCGCGCTTTCGCAGGGACGCGAGGTATTCGCGGTGCCCGGCTGTGTGGGCATGGCGGGCGCGGAAGGTCCGAACCACATTCTCCGGGAGGGTGGGCGTATCGTGACCTGCGCCGATGACATTCTGGAGGATCTGGGCCTTGGTCCCAGACCCCCTGCATCTGCATCAGACGATCAGGAATGCCTTACGGAGCTTCAGCAGCGCCTGCTTGACGCGCTCGCGGTGGAACCGCTCAGCGCGCAGGAGCTGGGTCAGCGGCTCGGGCTGGACAGCGCCGACCTGCTGGCCGAGCTGGGAACGCTGGAGGTCCTGGGGCTGATTTGCCGGGAAAGCGGCAACCGTTTCCGCCGCACGCTGCAGGCGGTCAATCAGAGGAGGAGTTAGATGGCGACGACTGCACAAAAACTGGTAATCGTGGAATCACCCGCGAAGGCCAAGACGATTGAGAAATTCCTGGGCAAGGGCTATCACGTGGAGGCCTCGCAGGGCCATGTGCGCGATCTGCCCAAATCGCAGCTGGGTGTGGACGCGGATCATGATTTTGAAATGAAATACATCACCATCCGCGGCCGGGGCAACATTTTGGCCCGCATCAAAAAGGAAGCCAAAAATGCATCCCGCGTTTATCTCGCAACCGACCCTGACCGCGAGGGAGAGGCCATTTCCTGGCATCTGGCCCATACGCTCAATCTGGACCCCGCCAAGCCCTGCCGCATCGAGTTCCACGAAATTACCAAGAAGGCGGTCAAGGACGCGCTGGAGCACCCGCGTCCCATCGACATGGCGCGCGTGGACGCGCAGCAGGCGCGCCGCGCGCTGGACCGGCTGGTGGGCTACAAGATCAGCCCTCTGCTGTGGGCCAAGGTGAAAAAAGGCCTGTCCGCGGGCCGGGTGCAGAGCGTGGCCACACGCCTGGTGGTGGAACGCGAGCAGGAGATCGAGGCGTTCATTCCCGAGGAGTACTGGGATGTTAACGCCCGTTTTGAGGCGCTGAACGCCAAGGGAAAAAAGATGACCTGTGAAGCCCGGCTCGTTTCCCTCGACGGGCAGAAGGCGCAGATCGGAAATGAAAAGGACGCGTTGGCCGCCAAGGAACGCATCCTAAAAACGGCCTTCCGGGTTCAGTCCGTCAAGATCGGCGAAAAGCTCAGAAAGGCGCAGCCGCCCTTTACCACCTCCAGCCTGCAGCAGGAGGCCAGCCGCAAGCTTAACTTCTCCACCGCCAAAACCATGCAGGTGGTGCAGCAGCTCTATGAGGGCATTGACTTGGGAAAGGCGGGCACCGTTGGCCTGGTCACCTACATCCGTACCGACAGCGTGCGTGTATCCGCCGAGGCGGTCGAGGCGGCGCGCGGCTTCATTCTTAACCAGTACGGCGAGGAGTACTGCCCCGAGGTGCCCAACCAGTACAAGGGCCGTAAAAATGCGCAGGACGCCCACGAAGCCATTCGTCCCACCTACATGGAGCATACGCCCGACAGCGTCAAGCCCTTTTTGAGCCGGGAGCAGCACAACCTCTACCGCCTGATCTATACCCGCTTCCTCGCCAGCCAGATGAAGCCCGCCGTGTTCCAGACCTTGGCGTCAGATATCACGGGCGACGGCGTGGACATGCGCTATTATGGCGAACACATGGTTTTCAGCGGCTATCGCGCCGTCTATGTCGAAGGCACGGACGATGAGCAGGAGACGCCCGAAAGCGTTCTGCCGGTTTTGAAGGATGGCAGCGACATGGCCTTTACGGAGGTGGACGCGGTGCAGCATTTCACCCAGCCGCCCGCCCGCTACACCGAGGCCAGCCTGGTCAAAACGCTGGAGGAAAAGGGCATCGGGCGCCCCAGCACCTATGCCCCCACCATTACCACGATCATTTCCCGCGGCTATGTGAGCCGGGAGAAAAAGCGTCTGTATCCCACGGAGCTTGGCCGTATGGTCACCAGCATGATGACGGAATACTTCGGCCCGGTCGTGGATACTCAGTTTACCGCCATGCTGGAGGATAAGCTGGATGCCGTGGAGGAGGGCAAGACCGAATGGCGGCAGATCCTGCGCGACTTTTACCCGCCCTTTGAGAAGATGCTCGGCGTGGCTGAGGAACAGATCGAAAAGGTGGAGGTCAAGGACGAGGTCAGCAACGTGCCCTGTGAAAAGTGCGGCGCCATGATGGTCTACAAGATGGGCCGCTTTGGCAAGTTCCTGGCCTGCCCCAATTTCCCCGCCTGCCGCAACGCCAAGCCCATCGTCCATTACATCGACGCGCCCTGTCCCAAATGTGGCGCGCGCCTGATGGAAAAGACCAGCAAGAAAAACCGCAGGTTCTACGGCTGCGAAAAGTATCCGGACTGCGATTTCGTCAGCTGGGAAAAGCCCATCGTGGACCGCTGCCCCAAGTGCGGAAGCTACATGGTGGAAAAGCCGGGAAAGCGGGGCGAGGTGGTGCACCTGTGCGCCAACGAAACCTGCCGCTACAAAACGTCCGTCCCCAGGCCCGAGGAGGATGAGGACTGATGAGCATACAGGTTGTCGGCGGGGGACTCGCCGGGTGTGAAGCCGCCTGGCAGATCGCCAGGCGCGGCGTGCCCGTCGATCTTTACGAGATGAAGCCCCGCCAAAAGACCCCGGCCCAGCATCTGGACACCATGGCCGAGCTGGTGTGCAGCAACAGCCTGCGCAGCGACCGCCTCTCAAACGCCGTAGGGCTGCTCAAGGCCGAGATGCGCATGCTGGATTCCCTCATCATGCGCGCGGCAGACGAAAATGCCGTTCCCGCCGGCGGCGCGCTGGCGGTGGACCGCGTCGGCTTTTCCGCGGCGGTGGACAAAGCCATCCGCGAGCATCCGCTCATCACCGTGCATGAGGAAGAAGTCACCGAAATCCCGCCGACGGGCACGGTGATCATCGCCTCCGGTCCGCTGACCAGCGACGCGCTTTCCGAGGCCATCGGCCGGATGGAAGGATTGGAAACGCTGCACTTCTACGATGCCGCCGCCCCCATCGTTACCGCCGAAAGCCTGGATATGGACAAGGTGTTCTGCATGTCGCGGTATGATCGCGGAGCGGATTACCTCAACTGCCCCATGAACCGCGAGGAATACATGGCCTTTGTCCACGCGCTGCAGACCGCGGAAACCGTTCCGGTGCGCGGCTTTGAGGAAAGCGCCGTGTTCGAGGGCTGCATGCCCATCGAGAGCATGGCCAAACGCGGCGACATGGCTGTGGCCTTCGGCCCGCTCAAACCCGTGGGCCTGCGCGACCCGCGCACGGGCCGCGAGCCGTTTGCGGTGGTACAGCTTCGCCGGGACAACTTCTCCGGCACGTTGTACAACCTGGTGGGTTTCCAGACCCGGCTGACCTATCCCGAGCAGCGGCGTGTGTTCGGCATGATCCCCGGCCTTGAGAATGCCGAGTTTGCGCGCCTGGGTGTGATGCACCGCAATACCTTTTTGAGCAGCCCCGGCTTTTTGGATGATACCTACCGCGTCATCCGCGAGCCGCGCCTGGCCTTTGCCGGGCAGATCACCGGCGTGGAAGGATATGTGGAAAGCGCCGCAAGCGGCCTTTTGTGCGGCCTTTGCGCCGCGTATCGCGAGATGGGGAAGGAGCCCCCGCATTTCAGCGGCCGCACCGCCATCGGCGCCATGGCGCGCTATGTGTCCACGCCTAACAAGCGCTTTCAGCCCATGAACTGCGCCTTCGGCCTGATTGATCCACTGGAGACAAGACCCGGAGAAAAGCGCATTCGAAACAAGCAGCAGCGATACGAGAAGATTTCCGAACGCGCGTTGCTGGAATTGGACCTGGTTTTGGGACAGATGGAGCAAGAAACACTTTCCTGATTCCCCTTTTATATGCTATCCTAAACGCACCACCGATGAGGAGGAAACAACCATGAAACGTGCAATCGCCCTGACGCTGATGCTCACGATCATCCTCGCCTGCCTGCCCGCTGGTTCACTGGCTGCCAAGCAGATGGAGGACGGTGTGCCCGTATGGAACGAAGAAACGGTCCGCCAATATGCGCTGGACTATATCGAAGGCAAGTCCATGAGCCGCCTGTGGGGGTATTACGATCTTCAGATTCGTCGCTACATGCCCATGGAAACCTACGAAGCCCTGTTGACGGATCTGGAATGGATGACGGGCGCCTTTGTGGAGCTGGGCAGTTATCGCTGCTTTGAGGAACCGGAAAACCAGCTCAAAACACACGTGCTGCATCTGATCATGGAGAAGCAGGACCTGGACCTGTATTTTACCCATAAGGACAAAGAGGACGATTGGGAAATCATGGCCATCGAATTCGTGCCCGCGGAAAAAGAGGCGCTCAGCGACGGCAGCGATATGCTGGTGGGCGGCGAGGTGACCGCGGAGCCGGACTATGAGGAAACCGACGTGACGGTGGGGCAGGCGCCCTATGCCCTGGAAGGGGTGCTGACCATGCCCAAGGAGGCCAGCGAGGAATCGCCTGTTCCCGTATGCGTGTTTGTGCATGATTTCGGCGCGTATGATCATGACCTCACCATGGGCCAGACCACGTTCTTTAAGGATCTGGCAGACGCCCTGGGCGAAATGGGCGTCGCCTCCCTGCGCTATGACAGCCGCGCCTACGCCTACCCGGACGCGCAGGCGGAAACCGTCTACGATGAGGCCATAGAGGATGCCCTGGCCGCCTGCCAGCTGCTCAAGGACAACCCGCTGGTGGATCAGGAGCGCATCGTGCTGGTGGGCCTGGGCTTTGGCGGGATGATCGCGCCGCGCATCGTCTCCCAGTCCGAGGGCAGCTTCAAGGCCATGATCATTCTGGGCAGCACCCCCAAGACGCTGATCGAGTGGTACCGCGATACGCAGCCGGAGGCCTATGCCGCTCTGAGCGAGGAAACGCAGGAAACCGTTGAAAAGATGATCAAAAAGGTGTCCAACGTGAGCGAGGAGGAGGCCCGCGCGCTGACCTTGTTCGGCCGGAACGGCTATTATTTCTGGGAGGACCTGCACTATAATGCCGTGGATCTGATCAAGGAGCTCAAGGTGCCCACCTACATCGGTCAGGGCAGGCGTGACCCCATCGTGTCTGAGGACGAGGGGCGCATCGCCTATGCCGACGCCATCGGCGACAACATGACCTTTATGAGCTTCAAGGCGTTCCGCGGCCTCAACCATATCCTGATGAACGACCTGACGGTAAATGAAAACGGCCTGCCGGAATATGCCGTCGCTACCCACATCGATACCCAGGCGGGCCGCACGCTGGCTCAGTGGGTGCTGAATCTGTTTATGACCGAGGAGGAATGATCCCAAATGACCATGAAGGGAACCACCATCTGCGCCGTCAAGCGGGGCGATCAGGTGGCCATCGCCGGCGACGGACAGGTGACCATGGGGGAAAACACCGTTTTCAAGTCCAGCGCAAAAAAGGTTCGCCGCCTCTATGAGGGAAAGGTGATCGCTGGTTTTGCGGGCGCGGTGGCCGACGCCTTTACGCTGTGCGAGCGCTTTGAGGAAAAGCTGACCCAATGCGGCGGCAACCTGGAGCGCGCCGCGGTCAACCTGGCGCAGGAATGGCGCGGCGACAGCGCCATCCGCAAGCTGGAAAGCATGCTGATTGTGGCAGATAAAAACGCGTTGCTGGTTTTAAGCGGCAACGGCGAGGTCATCGACCCGGACGACGGCGTGTGCGCCATTGGCTCCGGGGGCAATTTCGCGCTGGCCGCCGCGCGCGCTCTGGTTCATAACACCAGCCTTTCGGCCGAGGAAATCGCCGTCAAGGCGCTGGAGGTAGCCGCGTCCATCTGCGTGTTTACCAACGACCATATCACCGTTGAGACGCTCTAGGAGGCAGCGCATGAAGGAATTGACACCCAGGGAGATCATGCGGGAGCTCAACCGCTACATCATCGGTCAAGACGAGGCCAAGCGGGCCGTGGCCATCGCGCTGCGCAACCGCTACCGCCGCGCTCAGCTGGATGAGGATATCCGCAATGAAATCAGCCCCAAGAACATTCTGATGATCGGCCCCACGGGCGTGGGCAAAACGGAGATCGCCCGCAGGCTCGCCAAGCTGGTCAATGCGCCATTCGTCAAGGTGGAGGCTACCAAGTTCACCGAGGTGGGCTATGTGGGCCGCGATGTGGAAAGCATCATCCGCGACCTGATGGAAAACGCCATCCGCATGGTACGAAGCGAGTTTTCCAAGCGGGTGGAGACTCGCGCCTCCGTTCTGGCGGAGGACCGTCTGGCCACACTGCTGGTCAATCCGCCCAAAAAAAGCACGGGCAACCCGTTTGAGTTTCTCTTGGGCGGCAAGAAGGAGCCGGAGCTTCCCAAGGAGGAGCAGGACAAGCTGGCCCTCCGGCGTGAGGACGTGCTCGCCCAGCTGCGCAGCGGCCAGCTGGAGGACCGCGAAATTGAAATCGAAGTCGAGGACACGCTGCCTCAGCTGGAAGTAGGCGGCAACTCCATCAACATCGGAGATATGATGGGCGGCATGATGCCCAAGAAAACGAAGATTCGTCGCGTCAAGGTCAAGGAGGCGCGCCGGATTCTTCTGGAGGAAGAGTCCGACAAGCTCATTGACGAGGACGAAGTGCGCGAGGAAGCCATCCGCCGGGCTGAGCAGCAGGGCATCGTCTTTATCGACGAAATCGACAAGGTGGCGGGCCGTTCTTCCGGAGGGCATGGCCCCGATGTCAGCCGCGAGGGCGTGCAGCGGGATATCCTGCCCATCGTGGAGGGAAGCACCGTCAATACCAAGTACGGCGCGGTGCGTACGGACTTCATGCTCTTTATCGCGGCGGGCGCGTTCCATGTCGCCAAGGTGACGGATCTGATTCCCGAGCTTCAGGGCCGCTTCCCCGTGCACGTGACGCTCAAGAGCCTGACCCAGGAGGACTTCAAGGCCATCCTGACCCAGCCCGAAAACGCGCTCACCCGTCAGTACGAGGCGCTTCTGGCGGTGGACAAGGTATTCCTTTCCTTTGAGGACAGCGCTATCGAAGCCATCGCCCACGCGGCGTACGTCATGAACGAAACCAAGGAGGACATCGGCGCGCGCCGCTTGTTCGCAGTATTCGAAAAGCTGCTGGAGGACATCAGCTTCAACGCCGGCGGTGAGGAAATGCCCAACGTATACCTCAACATCAACGGGGATTACGTCATCGAGCACCTGGGCAAGGACGAGGTGACCATGGACCTCAAGCGCTATATTCTTTGAGCGGGGAGGGGAACGGCATGACGCCGTTCCCTTTTCAAATGCAACGCGCTATGCTATAATGAGGCCACCGACAAAGGAGGAAGATGGTTCCATGAGAATTCGAATCACCAATGTCCTGCTCATGCCCGGCGTAACCAACGAGGCGCATATTCCCTTCATCCCTGACGCGGAGGTGCTGGTGGACGGAAGCCGCATCGCTTACGCGGGTCCGAAAGCCGGCGCCCCGGCCTTTGAGGCGGATGAGGTGATCGACGGCTGCGGCATGCTGGCCATGCCGGGCCTGTGCAACATGCACACCCATACCCCCATGACGTTGCTTCGCAGCATCGGCAGCGACCTTACGCTGGACCGCTGGCTCAACGAGGCTATTTTCCCCGTGGAAAAGCATCTCACCGACGAAGCCGTGCGCGCGGGCAGCGACCTTGGCATCATGGAGATGCTGCGCTTTGGCACCACGTCCTTCAACGACATGTATATGCATATGGACATGGAGGCCGAAGCCGTGCGCGACAGCGGCATGCGCGCCTTGCTGGGCCATGGCGTAGTGGATTTCGACGAAAGCTGCGCGGACCTTGCGCCCAATATCGCCCTGATCGAAAAGTGGAACCATGCCGCGGACGACCGCATCCGCATTAGCCTGGCGCCGCACAGCGAGGGCGCCACCACGGAAAAGGTGCTGCTGAAGATCCGCGAGGCCGCGGAAACCTACCGCGTGCCCATTCATATCCACGTGAGCGAAACCAGGCTGGACTATGACGGAAGTCTTAATCGGCGCGGCCTTACGCCCCCGCAATATCTGGAAAAGCTGGGCTTGACTGCGCATCCCGTGCTGGCCGCCCACTGCGTATGGATGACGGACGAGGATATCGAACTCTTTGCGCGCCGGGGCGTTACGGTCCTGCATAACCCCATGAGCAACCTCAAGCTGGCAAGCGGTATCGCGCCCATCGCCAAAATGCTCAAGGCGGGCTGCCGCATCACGCTGGGTACCGACGGCGTCGCCAGCAACAACAACCTGAACCTGTGGGAGGAAATCAAGCTCATGCCCATGCTGCAAAAGGGCAATACGCTGGACCCCACGGTGGTATCACCCGCTCAGACCATCGCGGCAGCGACCAGCGCCGGGGCGAAAGCCATGGGGTATGAGGATCTTGGCCAGCTCAAGCCCGGATATCTCGCGGACCTGATTCTGCTGGATCTGTCCGGCGCGCATATGTGCCCCTGCAACGATCTGGAGAGCAACCTGGTTTACTCCGTGCAGGGTAGCGACGTAGCGCTCACCATGGTCAACGGCAAGGTTCTGTACCGAAACGGCGTCTACACCACCCTCGTGCCAAGGCTGGTGCTTGAACGCGCCAGGAAGCAGGCGGAATCGCTGCTGGAGCGGGCTGCGCAGGCCGCCAAATGAATATCCTGGTCGTATGCCAGCATTACTGGCCGGAAAATTTCCGCGTTACGGAAATCTGCGAGGCGTTGGCCGCAAGGGGTCATCGGGTGACGGCGCTCGTGGGTCTGCCCAATTACCCAAGCGGTGTGATTCCCGCCGAATACCGCCATTTTCGCAACCGCCGCCAAACGCGCAACGGCGTGGAGATCCGACGCTGCTTCGAGATCGGCCGCAGGCCGGGGAAGCTGGGGCTGGCGGTGAATTACGTCAGCTACATGACCTCCGCGACGGTCAAGGCGCTGCTGCTCAGGCGCGATTACGACGTGATCTATGCCTTTTCCACCTCGCCGGTGCTCATGAGTTTGCCTGCCGCGGTGCTTCGCTGTTTCACCTCCAAAAAATTCATGATCTATGTGCTGGATATCTGGCCGGCTTGCCTGGCCGCCATGAACGTGGGCGAGGACGCGCTTCTCTACCGCTTCATGAAGCGCGTCAGCCGCTGGGTGTACCGCCGGGCCGATATGCTGATTTATTCGTCCAAGCGCTTTCAGGGCTATCTGCGCGATGTGCACGGCATCGAGGTGGATGATGCGCAGTATATGCCCCAGTTTGCCGACGACGTGTTTCGTGCGCCCCTACCGCCCAAGCCCGCGTCAGACACGGTCCATCTGGTCTTTGCGGGCAACATCGGCAAGGTACAGGCCGTCGGGGTGCTGATTCGCGCGGCAGCGCTGCTTGGCGACCTGCCTATCCGCTGGCATATCGTGGGCGACGGCTCCAATGAGGCCGCCTGCCGCGAGCTGGCTGCCTCTCTGGATTTGGGGGACACCGTCGTATTTTACGGTCGCAGGCCGCTTGAGGACATGCCCGCTTTTTACGCCATGGCTGACGCCATGCTGGTGAGCATGCGGGACGACATCAGCGTCAACGACACTTTGCCCGGCAAGGTGCAAAGCTATATGGCCGCGGGAAAGCCCGTGCTGGGCAGCATTGCCGGAGAGACGGCCTATGTGGTCGAGCAGGCCGGATGCGGCTTCTGCGCCCCGCCCGATGACCCGGAGGCCTTTGCGCAGGTGGTGCGTCGTTTCCTGTCCTGCACGGACCGCGAGGCCATGGGGGAGCGCGGCCGCGCATATTATGATGCGCACTTCACCAAGCGCGACCATATGGACAGGCTGGAAGCGCTGCTCACTTCGCTTGCGGGAGGGAAATAGGGTGCGGGTCTTTCAGCTCAACACCTATTGCGGGGTCAAAAGCACGGGCCGCATCGCGCTGGAAATCGCCCGGCTGGTGGAGGCGGATGGCGGCGCGTGCAGAATCGGCTACGGCGTGCCCGGTATCCCGCCAGAGGCGCAGCCCTACGCGTATCGCGTAGGCTTTCCCTGGGAGCGCAAGCTGCACGGCGCCGCGCGAAAGCTGCTGGATGCGGAGGGCTACGGAAGTGTACTGGGAACGATGGGACTCATCCGGGAAATGGAGCGCTTCCGCCCCGATGTGATCCACCTGCATAACCTGCACGGGTGCTATCTGAATCTGCCGATGCTCTTTCGGGCGTTGCAGCGGATGGACCGGCCCGTCCTGTGGACGCTGCACGACTGCTGGCCCTTTACCGGCCACTGCGCGTATTTTGATTACTGCGGCTGTGAGCGCTGGCGCGGCGGATGCCACGATTGCCCCCAGCAGCGCGCCTATCCCGTGTGCATCGGGCTGGACGGCTCCCGGCGCAACTACCGCATGAAAAAACGGATGTTTACCCGGCTGGAGCGCCTTACCTTCGCAGCGCCCTGTGAGTGGATGACAGGGCCCCTGCGCGATTCGTTTTTGGGACAATATCCCGTGCGGGTCATCCCCAATGGAGTGAATCGGGAGGTGTTTCGGCCCACGCCCGGCGACGTTCGCAGCCGCTACGGCCTGGGCGATGCGCGTGTGGTGCTGGCTGTGGCCTCCGAATGGGACGAACGAAAGGGCCTGCGCTATCTGACGCAGGCCGCAGGGAAGCTGGGGGAGAAATACCGGTTTGTGGTGATCGGGCTGGAGCAGGCGCAGATCGACGCGCTGCCGAAGGGCATGCTGGGCCTGAAGCGCACGCGGGATGCCGCCGAGCTGGCTGCCTGGTATACCGCAGCCGATTGCCTGGCGAACCCCACATTGGAGGACAACATGCCCATGGTCAATCTGGAAGCGCTGGCCTGCGGTACGCCGGTGGCCGTGTTCCGCACGGGCGGATGCCCGGAGGCAGTGGACGAAAGCTGCGGACGTGTGATTGACAAGGGCGACGTGGAAGGGCTGTGCGAGGCAATCACATGCCTGTGCGGCAGTAAGCCCGCGCTGACGGAGGCCTGCCTTCGGCGCGCGAAACGATTTGATGCGCAAAAAACGTTTCAGGCTTATCTTTCCCTGTATAAGGAGCTTTGTTCATGAACGTGCTGATGCTGTCGCTGATGTATCCGGAGGACACGAAAAACCAGGTAGCCTGCGATGTCAAGGACAAACTGCAAAACCAGATCAACAGCTACCAGCGCGCTTTTGTGGAAGGCATACGGGCCAATCTGGAAGAAGACGAGCGGCTGGATATCGTCAATTCGCTGCCGGTGGGCATCTTTCCCCTGCAATACCGCCGGGCGAGAATTCCCGCCGGCTGGCATGACGGGCATACGGTTTACGAGCTCGGCTGCCTGAATGTTCCCGGAATCAAGCAGCGAGGGCGCGCCCGAAGGGCCGCGCGCCGGCTGGCCGCCTGGTGTGCGCAGGATGGCGCCAATCGCGTTGTGCTGATGTACACGATGTATCTGCCCTATTTGCAGGCCGTGGCGCAGGTCCGGCGCCGCTTTCCCGATCTGAAAGCCTGCGTGATCGTGACCGATCTGCCCAACGAGCTGGGCCTGGCATCCGGCAGGAAGGGGCTGCTCAAGCGCGTTGAGTATGCGCGCGGGCGCAGGAGCATGGTGCTTTGCCGCGGCATGGATGCCTTCGTGCTGCTCACCCGTCCCATGGCGGATGCGCTGGGTGTAGGCGACAAGCCCTGCCTTGTCATCGAGGGACTGATACAGCGCGGAGCGGATGCGGCATGTGAGGCGGCGGGGGAGCCGGAGCGCCCTGCTGTGCTCTACAGCGGAACGTTGGAACCGGATCTGGGCGTTCATGAGCTGGTGGAAGCCTTCGCCGCCATGCCGGAATATGATTTGTGGGTCTGCGGGCAGGGAAGCCTGGCCGAAGCAGTGGCGCAAGCGGCAGAAAAGCATGGGAATATCCGTTATTTCGGCTTTGTCCCCCACGAACAGGCGCTCGCGCTGCAGGCGCAGGCCGCTGCACTGGTCAACCCGCGGTCCCCCAGAGGCGTTTTTACGCGCTATTCCTTCCCCAGCAAGACGCTGGAATACATGCGCTCCGGCAAGCCGGTGGTGTGTTACCGGCTTGAGGGGATTCCACAGGAATACGATCCCTATCTGCGATACATCGAGGGAGAAGGGGCGGACGCGATCAAGCGCGCCGTGCGGGCGGCGCTGAGCCTGCCGCGCGAGGAACGCCTTTTGCTGGGACAAAGGGCGCGGGCATTTGTGCTCACCAACAAAACGCCCGAGGTCCAATGCCGCCGCCTGACGGCCTTTCTGCGGGGCTTATGACATGGTGCGATAGCTGCCGGCCTGCAGCTCGGCCTGCTTCAGACGCGCAATCACCGCGTCATACTGACTGTGTCGCGTGCGCTGAAAGTCGCCGCGCTGGGGCACGGGGCCACGCGGAACTTCCGGTGGCGGCACGGGGGGAGACTGCCGGGAAGCCGTTTCCATCCGGGGCGGAGCGGGCGGCTCACGCTTTGCAGGGGAAGAGGCGGCTGCGGCCGGAACGCCGGGCATGGAATTCTCCGGAGCATCCTCCATGCCGCTTTGGATGTAGGGCAGGCGCACGCTTTGGTACTCCAGCCATTTGATCTGCTTTTCGGCCCCTGTCAGGGCAGCGAATGGCGATACGCGATGGGTCATGCGGTTCCCTCCTTACAGGCAAGAAAAAGGTTCACGCTCACAGGATATGCATTGAGGGGCGCGGGGTGCGGAGCGGAAAGCCCTGATAAAGCCGAGAATGCGAGTGAGGGACAGAGGAATATAAAATACATAAGAAAGCAGGTACACACAATTGAACTGCCCCCATTTG
>CHCFC05602__coassemble_360_pt1 | contig 23461 bp, 17 predicted proteins | sample CHCFC05602__metabat2_high_PE_021 | metagenome-assembled genome bin CHCFC05602
GAGGTTTACCATGAAAAAAATCGTTGCTCTGGTCCTGGCTCTCATGCTGGCGCTGTCCATGCTGACCGTGGCCTCTGCGGAAACGGCCAACCCCGTCGCCGGCAAGAAGGTAGCGTATATCATGCTGCTGCCCTCCGCCACCATCTTCCAGATGTGGAAGGATTCCTGCGCTGACCTGTGCGCCGCGCTGGATGTGGAGTTCGACTTCTACTTCTGCGACGGTGACTTCAACCGCTGGATGGACACCATCAACACCTGCGCCGCCGCCGGCTATGACGGACTGCTCGTCAGCCACGGCAACCAGGACGGCTCCTATGTGTTCCTCAAGGAGCTGACCGAGAAGTATCCCGAGCTCAAGCTCGTGTGCTTCGACACCCAGTTCTACACCGACGGCGAGTATCAGAAGATCGAGGGCGTGACCCAGCTGTTCCAGCAGGACAAGAGCCTGGTCACCGTTCTTCTGGACGAGATGATCGCCAAGTTCGGCGAGGGCGTGCGTCTGATCAAGGTATGGCGCGGCCCCAACTACAACAGCCCGTTCGACCGCCGCGAGGTTGGCTGGCAGGAGTATGAAGCCGCCGGCAAGATCGTGACCGTGGACGAGATCCAGCCCCTGCAGGACAGCGTTGACAGCGCCAACAGCGTGACCGCCGCCAAGCTGCAGAGCATCAACCGCGAGGATGTGGACGGCGTCATCGCCTACTACGACCTCTACGGCCAGGGCGTGTACAACGCCATCTTCGAGAACGCCAACTTCAACGGCGAGGCCGGCGAAGCCCTGCCCATGGCGTCCGTTGACATCGACCAGGTGGACGTGACCAACATGCAGACCCGCCCCGACATCTGGTACGCGGCCGGCACCACCGACTGGACCCTGAACGGCGAGATCGCCATGCGCCTGCTCATGCTGGAGCTGGCCGGCGAGTACGACAAGATCTATGACCCCGCCACCGGCGAGTACGGCGTGGACGTGGTTGAGATCCCTGGCAGCGCTATCCTGGCCTCCGCCCTCAAGGAAGACAGCACCGTTGAGAACCTCGGCGAAATCGCCGGCGAGACCTACGGCAACCTGAGCTACCTGTCCGTGGCCGACTGGATGCCCGCCGACCTGCTGCACAAGTAAGCCTCCGCAGCAATTCATAACCCATTCGAGCAATGTTTCTTGACAAAGAAGCGTCGGAGTATTTGCTCCGACGCTTCTTCCCATAAAATATCCCGACCGCTTGCAGTGAATGAGAGAAGAGGGAAATCCATGGACAGACTGACACTTGGTACCCGCAAGGTATCCATCGAATTTCCCGGTGTAAAGGCGTTAACCAATGTAGACTTTGAGGTCAGCACCGGTGAGATTCACGCGCTCGTAGGCGCCAACGGAGCGGGCAAGTCCACCCTGATGAAGGTCCTTGCGGGTGCAAATCCGGATTATACAGGCGAGGTGTACCTCAACGGCAAGCCCGTTGAGCTGCGCTCCACCATGGCTGCCAAGAAGCTGGGTATCCAGATCGTCTACCAGGAGGTGGACATGGCGCTGGTTCCCACGCTTTCGGTCGCCGAAAACGTCATGCTCAACGACATGGTCATGAACGCCGGCCGCAATCCCCTCGTCAACTGGCCCAAGCTGCGCACGCAGGCCAAGGCCGTGCTGGACCGGCTGAACATCGATGTAAACGTGCGCACGCTGGTGCAGGACCTCTCCCTTGCGCAAAAGCAGATGGTCCTCATCGCCAGAGCCATAGCCAACGAATGCAATTTCCTGATTCTTGACGAGCCTACCGCACCGCTGAGCGATACGGAAACCGCCGAGCTTTTCCGGCTGGTCAAGCACCTTCAGGAAACGGAGAATATCGCCATTATCTTTATTTCCCACCGCATCAACGAGATCATCCAGATCTGCGAAAGCTACACCGTGATGCGCAACGGCGAAATCGTGGATACCTCGCCCATCACACCCCAGACCACCACCCGCGAAATCGTGGAGAAGATGCTGGGCCGCTCGTTTGAGGAAAACTTCCCCAAGGAGCATGTGCCCATCGGCGAAAAGGTGTTCGAGGTCGAAAACCTGTCCGGCGCGGACGGCAAGGTCAACGACGTGTCCTTCTACGTGCGCAGGGGCGAGATCGTGGGCATCGCGGGTCTGGTCGGCGCGGGCAAGTCCGAGCTGTGCAAGACCATCTTCGGCGCCTACGAACGCACGGCCGGCACCGTGCGCTTGAACGGCGAGGAACTCAAGATCAAAAACCCCTCCCACGCGGTCAAAAACCGCATCGCCCTGGTGCCGGAGGAGCGGCGCAAGGAAGGCGTGCTGGTGAACGAAAACGTCAGCTTCAACCTCTCCGCCGCGTCGCTGAGCCGGTTCTGCAAGGCGTCGTTCATCCTGAAAAACAAGGTGGATGCCAACGCCCGCCAGTATGTCAACGACCTGGGCATCGCCACCCCGTCGATCAAGCAGTACGTGAAGAACCTCTCCGGCGGCAACCAGCAGAAGGTGGCCGTGGGCAAGTGGATGGCCGCGGACTGCGACGTGTACATCTTCGACGAGCCTACCAAGGGTGTGGACGTGGGCGCGAAGCAGGACATCTTCCGCCTGATCAACGACATCACCAAGCGCGGCAGCAGCGTGATCTATGCCTCGTGCGAAAACTCCGAGCTCCTTTCCATCACCGACCGCATCTACGTGCTCTATGACGGCCACATCATGGCGGAGCTGGAAACCGCGAAAACCAACGAGGACGAGATCATGCACTACGCTGTGGGCAGCACCACAAAGTACGCCTGACCGCAGGGCAGGCGATAACAGGAGGGCATTTCGTTATGCAAGCAACGTTGAAACCAAATCCGCTGGCGACAAAGCAAAACAAGACTTTCCTCCGCTTCCTGCTGGACTGGGCGGCCGTCATCACGCTGGTGCTGTGCTTTGTGGCATTCACTCTGCTCAAGGGTAACCGCTTCATGTCGGTTAACAACATGATCAACATTCTGCGCGCCATGTCCATCACCACGGTGTTCGGCATCGCAGCCACCGTGACCATGGCGCCCGACGGCTTTGACATGTCGGCCTGTACGCTGGCCAGCTGTTCGGCCTATGTGTTCGTGAGCATGTACCTGTGGTACGGCCTGCCGCTGTGGGCCTGCATTCTGGTATGTATCCTCGTCACGCTGGTGATGTATCAGCTGACCATGTTCCTCATCCTGGTCTGCAAGATTCCCGACATGCTGGCAACCTGCGCATTGATGTTCGTGCATCAGGGGTTGGGCCAATGGTACATCGGCGGCGGCGCTGTCTCCACCGGCATGCGCCTGCCCAGCGGCGCCTCCCCCGTGCGCACCAAGCTGGAGCCTTCCTTCAGCGCCATCGGCCGCGAGCCCTGGCTGATCGTCATCATGCTGGTGTGCGTGCTGATCGCCTACATCTTCCTGGAGTACACCAAGCATGGCCGCTTCATCTATGCCATGGGCGGCAATAAGCAGGCCGCCAAGCTCAGCGGCATCAACGTCAAGGCGTACCGCTACCTGGCCGGTATGATCACCGCTGTGTTCATCGCCATCGGCGGCATCCTGGTTTCCTCCCGCGGCTCTTCCGCACAGGTTATGTGCTGCGACGACTACCTGATGCAGTCGCTGGCTGCTGTGTTCGTCGGCCGCTCGGTCGGCGGTGCGGAGAAACCAAACGCTTTGGGCACGCTGATCGGCGCCATGCTGGTATCCACGCTGGAAAACGGCCTGACCATCTGCGCCGTGCCCTACTACGTGCTGCCCGCCGTGAAGGGCGCCGTGCTGGCCCTGGCTCTGGTCGCGGCCTACGCCACCAAGAAGGATCAGTAATCGGACACAAACCACACCGAAGCGCCCCGGCGAAGTTCGCCGGGGCGCTTTTTTGCGTTGGCTGGCACGGCAGGTCATTTCCACGACGGCATTTGGCCGAGTGGATGCCCCTTCTTTGCCTGCTAAAGATCGGTTTTCGGCGTAGAAAATCTTTCCGTTCGCAGGCAGCAAAACGCCGCTCCCATCAGGGAACGGCGCCTGTGAACGTCAAACCAGCGTATCCTTGATCTTCTCGAATTCCTCGCGGCTGATGAGCACCTCGCGGGGCTTGCTGCCCACGGATTTGCTCACGATGCCGCGCGCGGCCATGTCGTCGATCAGACGGCCCGCGCGGGCGTAGCCGATCTTCATGCGGCGCTGGAGCATGCTGATGCTGGCCTGCCCGTCGGTAATGACCATGTCGATAGCCTCCAGCAGGCGGTCGTCCACGCCGCTTTCTTCGTCGCTGTCAGCCAGCGGGCTGCCGGCGACATCATCGCTTTCCATGGCCTCAATCACGTTGGGGTCAAAGTCCACATGCGAATGCTGAGCAATGTAATTCACCACGCGCTCCGTCTCCGCGTCGCTGAGGAAGCAGCCCTGTACGCGGATGGGCGCACTGGCGCCCGTGGGGAAGTAGAACATGTCGCCGCGGCCCAGCAGCTTTTCCGCGCCGTTCTGGTCCAGAATGGTACGGCTGTCGATGCTGGAGGACACTGCGAAGGCGATGCGCGAGGGCACGTTTGCCTTGATGAGGCCGGTGATGACATCCACCGTGGGGCGCTGGGTGGCAACCACCATGTGAATGCCCGCTGCGCGCGCAAGCTGCGCGATGCGGATGATGCTCTCCTCGACTTCCTTTTTGCAGGCGAGCATGAGATCGGCCAACTCGTCGATGATGATGACGATGCGGGGCAGCTTTTCCTCGCCGGGGCCGAGCTTGGCGTTATAGGCGGACAGCTCGCGCACGTTCTTGGACTGCATCTTGTGATAGCGGTCCAGCATTTCGGCCACGGCCCACTGCAGCGCGCCGGCGGCCTTGTGCGGATCGCTCACCACGGGAATGAGCAGATGCGGCACGACGTTGTAGCATTGCAGCTCGACCACCTTGGGGTCAATCATGATCATGCGCACCTCCTCCGGCGGGGAGCGGAAGAGGATGGAATTGACGATGGCGTTGATGCACACGGATTTGCCGCTGCCCGTCTGGCCCGCGATGAGCAGGTGCGGCATCCTGGCCAGGTCGCAGATGACGGCGCGGCCCGCGATGTCGCGGCCGAGCGCCACGGCCAGCGGCGACTTGGCGGCCTGCATCTCGGGGCTTAATAGCACCTCGGCCAGCGACACACTCTGGATTTCCTTATTGGGAATTTCCACGCCGAAAAGGTTGGTGCCGGGGATGGGAATTTCGATGCGCACGCCACCGTTGGCCGCCATATCCAGGGCAATGTTGTCGGCGATGCTCATGATGCGTTTGACGTTCACACCGCTGGACACCAGTCCCAGCTCGAAACGGGTGACGGCGGGGCCGTGGGTCACGCGCTGCACGCGCGCGGGGATGCCGAAGCTCTCCAGGGTCTTTTCCAGGCGCGTGGCGTCCGCCGTGTCCTGTGCGCGGGTATCGGTCGCTGCGCGGCGCTGCTGGATATTGAGCAGGTCGATGGAGGGATAGGCGTAGGGGGTGCGCTCCACGGGCCGGGGCTCACCGGCCGGAGGCATGGGCCGGGGCTGGCCCGCCGGGCGCTTGTACGCCGCGTTTCGATCCTCCACGGCTTCGGCCTTGGGCGACAGCGGCGCGCTTTGCAGCGGCGGAGCCGCCGGGGCCTGCGCCTGCTGCACAGGGGCTGCAGGCGCCTCCTGCACCGGAGCGACCGGCACGATGGGCGTGGGCGCCATCTGCGGCGGCACCGCGGCATACGGCGCCGCCTCCTCCGCCACGCCATCTTCCCCTACGCTGCCGGCAATCTCCGCCTTGCGGCGCCGGATTTCCTCGATGCGGTCCATGGCCTTGCGCTTGGACGCAGACATGATCAGCGTATCGGGCAGCTGCGTTTCGGTGGTATCGGCGCCCATTTCGCCGGGAGTGAAGGTCATGCGGGTCTGATATTGTTTCTCTTTCTTTTTGCCCTTGCCTTCCGTCTTGCGCCAGGGGAGCTGCCGTCCCTCCGGGATGATCAGCTCGTCATAGATTTCCGCCTGGGGCTGCGCCGGCGGCGGCTGCTGGGGATACACCGGCGGCATGCCATAGGGATAGACGGGCATGCCGCCCTGCGGCATGGGCGGCTGCTGCATGGGTGGCTGCTGCATCATCATGCTGCCATAGGGCGGATAGACCGGCATCTCCTGCGCGGGAGGCTCTGTCTCGCCCCGGCGGCGGAAGGCCGGCGAGCGCATCCGGCGGTCGTCCTCCTGCTCCTGAAGGCGCTGATCCTCCAGTTGCTCCTGATATTCCCGCTGGGCACGCTGCTGCTGGATCGCCTGCTGACGCGCCTGCCAGCCGTCGCGCACGCCTTCGACCATCTGCAGGATATCAAAGCGGGACACCAGCAGCACGCAGGCCGCGCAGACCGCGCCCAGCGCTACCGTGCCCAGCACCGTGCCCAGAAAGGTCCAGGCCGGCCATCCCAGCACCATGCCCAGCGCGCCGCCGAACGCCCCGCTGGCGCCGCATACGTTGAACGCGGCACAGATCATGTTCCAGTAGCCCGACGCCTCCGTAGCGGGAAGCGCGGCCTGATTGTTGTATTTCACCAGATAGGCGGGAAGCGTGTCCTGCCCCACGCGGCTGACCAGGTCGATGATGCCCAGCACGGCAAAGAGCAGCAGCGTAAAGAGCAGAAACCCGCGTTTGGGCATGCTGCGGCCGGAGGAGAACGCCACCAGCACCCCCGCCCAGATCAGCAGCACGCTGACCCCCAGGCAAAGTCCGCCGCCCAGGCCCTGCATGACGCGCTTGACCATGGAAAAAAACGCGCCCTGCAGGCCGCCCACCACCGCCAGAAGCGATACCACGCCCAGCGCGATGAGCAGGATGCCCACCACCGCGAACGCCGCCAGCGTGCCCGATTCATACTGTGCGGCGGCTTTTTTGCTCTTTGCCATGAATGTCCGTTCCTCCGTTACTTGCCAAGCTGCACGGCGCGCAGCACGCCGTCCGCATCAGTGTGAAGCCTGAGCTCGTGCTCCCCAAAATGATAAACGTCGCTTTCCCCCACAGGCAGACCATAATCATAGGCCATGCTGTCGGTAAAGATCATGGTTTCGTCGGGATCGCCCAAGATGGCGCGCCAGTCCTCCCGCACGGCCTGTCCGATCTGCAGGCCGCACAGATCGCCGCGGCGCATCTGCACGCCTTCCACCACGGAGGCGCCATAACCGGTCTGAATGGCATCCGAAATAACCAGCACCTCACGGAAAACCGGCTCTTCCAGCACGTAGTAGCGCCCGCCGGGAAATTCGTCCGGGGTGCGCAGCAGGCGGTAGCGGTCCACCACATCGGTCATGCGGTCGCCCAAAGCGACGGGAACGTGGGGCAGCTTGCCCGCCGCGACCGCATCCTCAATGGCCTTGCGCGCCTCCTGCCGGGACAGCGGAGCCTGCACCGCGCAGATCTGGGCAGGCAGCTCGTCCTCTCCTGTCAGAAAAAAACCCGCAAGCTCGCTGTAGAAAAACTGGCATGCTCCGCTGTAGCCGCTCATCAGACGCAATTGGTCGGACGGATACCAGAAAGTGATGCCGTCCGCGTCCAGCGTGAAGGCCTCCCGCGGCAGGGGTGTCAGGTCGCTGTATTCCATATAGCCGCTCAGCTCCTGCCCAAGGCTTTCCTCCGCGGCGGCCTCCATCCACGCGACCGCTGCGTCCACATCCTCAAACAGCTTGTCCAGCGACAGCCGCTCGCCGGTGGTGAGGTCATAGGTCAGGGCGGAATAGGCCTGTCCCTCATGTCCATCCGGCATCTTGCCCTGGGCGTTGATCACGGCGGAAAACACGCCGTCCTCCAGGAGCGCCACCCGATAGTCCACCTTCAGGCCCCACGGGCTGTCCCCCAGCGTGGCCAGCGTGACCAGGTGATTGGTCACGCCGGAGGAAAGCACGATGTCGTCATTGATTTTCTTCTGCACGGCCTCGTCCGCCATGCCGGTGAGCTGCGGGTAGGCCACGTAGTTTTCCCCGATCTGCGTGCGCACCTCGTCCACCTGGGTCTGGGCCAGGGCGGGCGCGGCCAGCGCCAGCAGGAGCAGCAGGATACAAAGCATTTTTCGCATGGCGGTCACTTCCTTCCGGCGATTCTTGTGCAGTGTATAGTTTACAACGAAATCAATTTTATTGCAAGTTTGTTACATTATTTCCCCACAGCGGACAGGTTCTGACAGGGGGCGCGGCCATCAGTGCAAAGTCGGCGCCTCCTCCTCCGCGCGGTAAGACAGCATGGGCTGCATCTGCACGCCGGAGAGCGCCGCCGCGATGGTGCGCGGAATCTGGGTGAAATCCGCCACCAGCGACCGGGGCTTCTTCACCGGATCATCCTGACCGAAGGGAACAAAGTAGATGTTGCGCACGTTGAGCAGGCGGCCGATGTTCTGCGCCGCCGCGCCCAGCCCGTCGTTGGTGGAAACGGCCAGCACCAGGGGCCGGTCGTTGCGCAGGTGGCTTTTGGCGCCCAGCAGAGCGGGCGTGTCATAGATGCCGCCGGCCAGCTTTGCCAGGCTGTTGCCCGTGGCCGGGGCGATAAGAAACACGTCGGTCATCTTCTTGGGGCCGATAGGCTCGGCCCCGGCCAATGTATCAATGGGCTCGTTGCCGGTGATCTCCACGATGCGGGCGCGCAGGTGCTCCGCCGTCATAAAGCGCGTGTCCAGCATGCCGGCGTTGAAGGACAGCACAGGCACCACCTCGTACCCGCGCCGCACCAGCGCCTCCATCTGCCTGAGCACCCGCTCGAAGGTGCAAAAGGAACCCGTCATGGCAAACCCGATGCTCGTCTTTTTCATAGCGATGCCTCCCGGAGCAGTTCCAAGCTGACCTGTTTGAGCGCGCGTGCGGCGCTCTGGGGCGCGTAGCGTGCGGGCAGCGCGGGCAGAACCTCCACGCTCAGGCCCAGCGCCGCAGCGGCATCCCGGTCAAAGCCATAGGGCGCGCTGGCCAGTTCCAAAAGCCAGGTGCCTTTGGGCAGGGCCGCGAGCGTATCCGGGCCCAGCACGCGGGCGGGAATGGTATTGAGCACCATGTCCATGCGGCCGGCCAGACCCGGCAGCTCCGACAGCGCCACGGCGCGCATCTCATCGCTTCTGGCGGCCAGGCGCTGCTCCTCGCGCCGCGCGGCCACCCATACGTCCGCGCCCAGCGCCCTGAGCTTTTGCGCCAATGCCCGGCCGAACCGGCCGTAGCCCGTCACCAGCACCGTCATGTCCGGCAGCGCGTCGCCGGTGCGGCCCATGGCCTGCAGCAGCGTGCCCTCCGCGGACAGCTCCGCGTTTCGCTCCAGAAAGGCCGGACTGCTTTCATACCGGAACAGCCCAAACCCCTTCGCATGTGTCTCCGGCGCTTCCAGACAGGGTTCAAGGCCCCTGCCTGCCAGCAGCGCCGCGCCCGGACGCGCGCTTTCCAGCACGTCCTCCGGATGCAGCGTCAGACCTGTGAGCGTGGGCACGCGCCCGTCCCGAACCGCAAAGGGATAGGGAAAGAGCAGCGCCTCCGCCGACGCGATGCCGGCCGTCTTTTCATCTCCGGAAACCAGGCCCAGCGTGGACACGTCGAACCCGTCCCCGGCCAGCATGCGCGCCATGCGCAGCATGCGGCCGTCGCCGCCGGCCACCAACAGCTTTCTAAGCAAAAAAACCGCCTCCCGCCGATGCATGATACTGCATCCTATGCGGGAGGCGGAATGGGGGTGCGCCTTAGAGCGCGTGCGAAATGGAATCGGAAAGCGTCTGCTCCTGGCCGCAGAGGGTCATCTTCAGCGGTTCGCCCTCAAGCAGCTCCACCAGCGCCTGTCCCGGGCGCACGCTGACACGGATGACGCGGCCGCGGTAGTGGAACTGGAAGGCGTAGCCCTGCCAGGCGGCGGGCAGGAACGGCGACAGGCTCAGGCCGTCGGTGGTGCGCATGCCCGCGAAGCCGTGCGCCATGGCCAGCCAGCTGCCGGCCATGCTGGTGATGTGCAGGCCGTCGTCGGTATCGTTGTTGATGTTGTCCAAATCCAGGCGGGCGGTGCGCTGGTACATCTCCACGGCCTTTTCGTGATAGCCCAGCTGGGCGGCCAGAATGCTGTGCACGCAGGGGGACAGGCTGCTCTCATGCACGGTCATGGGCTCGTAGAAGTCGAAGTTGCGGCGGATGGTCTCCACGTCATAAAGGTGGTTGAGGAAGTACAGACCCTGCAACACATCCGCCTGCTTGATGAAGCAGCTGCGCACAATATGGTCCCACGACCAGTGCTGATTGATGGGCCTCTCACCGGCAGGGATATCCGAGGCGGGCATCAGATCCTTGTCCAGGAAGGTGTCGTGCTGCACAAAAATGCCCAGTTCCGCATCCTCCGGATAGTACATTTTCTCCACCACGTCCACCATGCGCGCAAGCTCTTCCTCGGTGATGGCCAGCTCCCGGCGGCGGCTCTCGGGGGCACGGCGCGCCTGGGTCACGAACAGGCCGATGCTCCAGGCCGCGATGCGATTGGTGTACCAGTTGTTGTTGACGTTGTTTTCGTATTCGTTGGGGCCGGTGACGCCGTGAATCATGTATTTGCCATGGCGCTTGGAGAAATGCACCCGGTCGGTGTAGAAGCGCGCCACGCCGCACAATACGTCCAGCCCCTCGCGCAGCATGTAATCCATGTCGCCGGTGTAGGTGGCATAGTTGAAGATGGCATGGGCGATGGCGCCGTTGCGGTGAATCTCCTCAAAGGTGATCTCCCATTCGTTATGGCACTCGACGCCCGTGAAGGTCACCATGGGATACAGCGCGCCCTTGAGGCCCTGCTGGCGCGCGTTGTGATAGGCGCCGTCCAGCTGAAGCCAGCGGTAGAGCAGCAGCTGCTTGGCCACGTCCTGACCGGCGATGGCCATGTATACCGGCAGGCAGTACGCCTCGGTATCCCAGTAGGTAGCGCCGCCGTATTTTTCACCGGTAAAGCCCTTGGGACCGATGTTGAGGCGCGCGTCGTCGCCGGAATAGGTGCTGAGCAACTGGAAGAGGTTGAAGCGGATGCCCTGCTGGGCCGCATCGTCGCCCTGAATGGTCACGTCGCAGCCTGCCCAGCGGGCATGCCATGCGGCGGTATGCGCATCGCGCAGCTCTCCGTAGCCCAGCTCGCGCGCACGCGCGGCAGCCTTGAGCGACAGGGTGCTGAGCACCTTTTCATCATAGTCGCGGCTGGTAAAGCACAGGGCGTATTTCTCCAGCACGGCGGTCTCCCCCGCCTGCACGTCGCCCTCGTAGCGGGTTTCCACATATCCGCTGTCCAGCCTGCGCCCGGCCATCTCCAGCCCGTCCGCCCAGCAGCTCATGGCGGCGCTCACGGCAAAGCGCGGCGTGCCGAAGGGATTTTCCTTCGTTTTGGTCAGAAGGGCCAAGGCGTCCTCGGTTTCCTCCTCCTCCAGCATATCCCAGAAGGTTTCGTCATAATTGCTGTCCAGGTTGCGCACGTTGGCGTCCAGGTAGGGGCGCATCACCACATGCGCGTTATAATCCGGCGTAAGGCTGTAGCGCACGGCCAGCAGCTCCTTCTGCGCCAGCGATACGAAGCGCTCCGCCTCCACCCGCACGCCGCCCCGCGCCGTGCGCACGGTGAAGCGCCGCAGGAACAGCCCATTTTGCATATCCAGTTCCCGGTAAAACGCCTCCACCTGCGCGGTGTTCAGGTCCAGCGTCTCGCCGTCGACCTCCACATGGATGCCGTTGAGCCTTACGGCGTTGATCACCTTGCCGAAATACTGCGGATACCCGTTTTTCCACCAGCCCACCCGCGTCTTATCGGGAAACCACACGCCGCCGATATATGTGCCCAGATGGGTATCGCCGGTATAATCCTCCTCGAAGTTTCCGCGCATGCCCATATAGCCGTTTCCCGTGGAGGTGAGGCTTTCGGACAGGCGCATGCGTTCCTTGTCCAGTCCCGTTTCCACAACCTTCCAGGGATGAATCTCAAAGCTCATCGCAGCGGTCTCCTTTCGCTTGTGCAATCGTTTGTACGTTTTTTCCTATCGTACTGTATCGGGCGCGGATTGTCAAGGGGCAGTTTGCGGCGCGCCCACAGCAGCGGAGCAAACACCAGCGCCAGGCAGGCCAGCCCCGCCGGGGCATAGAGGCCGTCCACAATGCCTTCGAAGCCCACCAGCGAAACCGCCAGCGGCGGCCCCAGCGTCAGCGCGGCGCGCAGACATGACCCATGTCCCTGGGCCGCCCCATCCAGCGCGCACAGCACCGCTGCCAGCGACGTGAACACCGCCAGAAACAAAAGCCCCGCGCTGACGAGAAAGCCGGTCCGGCCGAAGCGCGCCAGCAGCCGCACGATCGGAAACGCCTCCGACAGCAGTTCAGGCCGCTGCCGGTACACGCCGTCGCTGAGCCAGAGCAGCGCGGCCAGCGCCATGCCAAGTCCCGCGCACAGAAGCGCCATGCGGCGCCCCGTGCCCTGCGCGCAGCGGCACACCACTCCGATGGCCAGCGCCAGGTTCATGGCCGCATAGGCAACGGCGCGCACCGCTGCCTGCAGGAGGGATACCGGCCCGGTTGCAAGCAGCGCCGCAGGCGGCGCGCTGCGGTCCACGCCCGCAGCCAGCAGCGCCGCCACCAGCGCCGCCGTGAGCAGCCCGCTGATCCAGCCCAGCGCCCCAAGGCCGCGCCGCCCCACCATCCATGCCATCAACAGTGTGCCCACCGCGCCGGTGGGATATGCCCATTCGCCGGGCCAGAGCAGCATGGCCAGCCAGCCCGAAGCGGAAATCAGCGCTCCGCCCGTCACCGCCAGCATCATGGCGGTACACAGTCGCGCAGCCGCCCGTACCCAGGGTGGCATGCCGTCGTACAGGTTCCACCAGCAGCCCGTACCGCGCCGCCGCGCTACATCCATACACAGGGCACAAAGCAGCGCCAGCACCCCCGCCGAGAGCGCAATCAGCCAGCAGGCATGCGTGCCGTATCGCGTGAAAAAGACGATTACCTCGCGCCCGGAGGCGAAACCCGCCCCTATGATCGCTCCAAGGCATGCCGCCAGGCCCGCCGCGCCGCTCCTTTTCGCCATGAAAGCATCCCTCCCCGCATACGTCCATGCTATGCGTCGGAGACTTTTTCCATGCTGTGCGCCATACGAAAGGGACCGGCGCATGCTGTCCGCCGGTCCCTTTGGATGCGATCAATGCGTTTCGGCGTTCCCCGCCTCACGGTGTTTCCCTGGCCGGACTGCCGTCCAGCGCGTAGCGCCGGATGGCATAAGCCACGCCATCCTCGTCGTTGCTGAAGGTGCGGTATCCGGCTGCCGCACGCGCCTGCTCACTGGCGTTCGCCATGGCTACGCTCACCCCCGCATACGACAGCATGCTCACATCGTTGTCATAGTCACCCAGAGCCATCACGCGCGCCGGCCCGATGCCCAGCCTCTGCGCCAGGGCGGCTACCGCCAGGCCCTTGTTCACCCCGGCGGGCATCAGCTCCAGATTCATGCTCCATGAGCTGGTCACGTCCAGGCCGGGCAGCGCCGCCAGCTCGCGTCGGACGCGCTCCAGCTTTGCCTCATCCTGCGCCATGCACAGCAGCTTGTTTACACCCTGCGCTTTCAGGGCATGAAGTCCCGACACGCCGTAGAGATACTGCGGCGCGAAGCGGCCGCGGGTATATGTGCCCCAAAACTCGCCTTCCACCGGAAAATCGCCCTCGAAGATGGCCAGCCGGTTTTGGGCGAAGCACCCGAAGGGAAACCGCGCGTGGCAGAGAATTTCCACCGTCGCGTCCAGCGTTTCGCCGTCCAGCGTCCGGTTGAAAAACGCGCCCTCCATACACCGTTCAAGGCAATAGGCCCCGTTGAGCGAGAGGATGGCGCAATCGGACAGGCCGGCCTCATCCAGAAACATGGCCACGTCGCCCGGCAGCCGGCCGCTGCAGATGGCCAGACGAATGCCGGCTTCCTGTGCCTCGCGCAGGGTTATCAGGTTGCCCGGGGTGAGGCGCTGGTGCGAATCCAGCAGCGTGCCGTCCATATCCATGGCAATCAGGGCAACGGAGGATTCCGTCATGTGTTTCCACTCCCGTCAAAACGAGGGCGCGACGGTAAACGTGCGCCCGCTCAGATAGGCCAGCGGCCCGGTGGTCTGCAGCGTGAGGGACACGGCGCACAGCATGAGTCTTCGCGCCTTCATCGCGCGGTTGAAGTCCCGGTCGCCGTACTGATCGTCGCCTAGGAGCGGATGGCCGATAAAGGCCATGTGCGCGCGGATCTGATGCGTGCGCCCTGTATGCAGCCTGACGCGCAGGCGGGCGCAGTCGCCGGGTTCCAGCACGTCGTATTCGGTCACGATGCGCTTGGCGCCCTCTGCCTCACGGGCGAGCACCCGCACGCGCGCGTGGAGCGCGTCCTTGACGAGCCAGTCCTCCAATATCGCGTGCCGCGGGCTGGGCGTCCCGCGCACCAGACACTCGTATTCCTTGCGGACCTCGCCCCGGCGGAACGCGTCCTGCGCCGCCTTTTGCACGTCTGGCGTGCGGGCCAGCAGCAGCAGCCCCTCCGTGGGGTTGTCCAGCCGGTGGCACAGAAGCGCATCCCCGGCTGCGGAACCCAGCTGCTCCTGCAGAAGCTGGGGCAGCGTTCTTCCACCCCTGCGATCCGGTTCGCAGCTGATGCCCGCCGGTTTGACCACCATCAGCACATTTTCGTCCTGATAGACGACAGGCACGGTTTTTTCCCGTGCCTCGTCGGTATAGATGCATACCTCCGTGCCGGGCTGCGCCATGGCGGACAGGTCCACCCGACGGCCATCGACCTTCACGTCGCGCTTCTGGAAGGCATGGCGCAATGCGTAGGCCGGCACCTGCGGAAGCATCCGGCAGGCGCAGGCGAACAGGCGGGTGCCCCGCGCGTTTTCCGGCACGGTAAAATCATAACGTTTCATAGCTTGTCAGTGTGCGAGCGCAGCCCTGAGGCCCATCCAGTGCGGCGTGCACAGGTAGAGGCGCTTGAGCGCATCCTTCATGGCCTGCGTGGGCAGAACCGCCAGCATCGAGGCCATCACGTTTTCCATTTCCCTCAGGCTCACGCCCTGCTTGGCCAGCATGCGCAGGTCCTCGGCAGCTTCGCCCAGCTCGTATTCGGGTCGAAGCGCGCCGCTCAGCGCGCCGCACAGGGCGTCGTTGAGCGGCTCTTCCTCCGGCAGAATGCCGTTCATGCCCCCTGCGATCATCTCCTGAGACAATTCCAGCGTGAAAATCCCCCCGTCGGCCCGCTCGCCGCCCACCAGGCGGTAGGGATCGGCCAGGCCGGGATGCAGGAGAATCAGATCGCCGTTGGCGTCGGTCACGTATTCAAAGGACGCTTGCAGATAGCGCCGCGCGATCTGCATCGCGGCCTGCCCATCCTCATGCATCACATCATGCATGAAAAAGCCGACAGGCTGCGCCGAGTGCAGAAGCCCCGCGATGTAGAGCAGTCCGTGGATGGTCGCGTCGTAGCGAAACAGGCGCTCGCGCGCGGCGGGCGCTTCCTCGGCGGCGATGGCGCGTGCCAGCGGATCGTGCAGCGCCTTGGGCAACAGCAGCGTCCAATCGTCGCCCTCGGCATGAAAGCTGCACCACAGGCGGCTGACCAGCGCCTCCGCCGCACCCAGGTCGTCCCAGTCGCCCAGAAGCAGCTCGCCGTCATTGATGAGCAGGCGTTCCACCAGTTGCATCTCGCCCGCGCTGATATAGAGCGCCTCCTTGGGCAGGCGCTCCATCACGGCCGCGCGCAGCCCCTCCAGCGTTGCCAGCGTGTGGCGGCTCCTGCCGCCCACATCGTCAAACGAGCCGGCCAGCAGGGCCTGCGCGTCCGCCTCGGTGGCCTCCGGCGCAAACAGCCCCACCCCCGGATGGGCAAAAAGCCGGCGCTCGCATGCCTCGAATTGTTTTTCACGCATCATGCTCATGGTCATCTCGCACCAATCCGCATGAAGGGTCACTTCTCTGAGCACGCGGCGACCCCCTTTCCCCTCTGCTCAGGCAAATGATTTATTTCAGGTGAACGACCCAACCCATGGGATCGTCCGTCTTGCCGAACTGGATGCCCGTGAGCACGTCGTAAAGCTGCTGGGTGATATGGCCGATGCCGCCGTCCCCGATGCCGATCTCCTCGCCCTGGAAGCGGATCTTGTTGACGGGCGAGACCACCGCGGCGGTGCCGGTGCCGAATGCCTCGGTCACGCGGCCGGCCTTGATATCGGCGATCACATCGTGGATGTCCATGCGGGCTTCCTCGGTCTCATAGCCCAGATGCTTGCCCAGCTTGAGCACGCTGTCGCGGGTGATGCCGGGCAGGATGCTGCCGTTGAGGACGGGCGTAACGATCCTGCGGTCCTCGTAGACGAACATCATGTTCATGGCGCCGACTTCCTCGATGTAGCGCTGATGCACGCCGTCCAGCCACAAAACCTGCGCATAGCCGCTGTGCTTGGCGTTCATGCCGGCCAGGATGCTCGCCGCGTAGTTGCCGCCGGTCTTGGCGAAGCCGATGCCGCCGCGCACGGCGCGCACATAGGAATCCTCCACATAGATGCCCACCGGGGCCAGGCCCGAAGCGTAGTACGCGCCGGAGGGCGAGAGGATGACGTAGTAGAGATACGTGCTGGAGGTGGACACGCCCAGATGGTTGTCGGTGGCGATCATCGTGGGGCGGATGTAAAGGGAGGTGCCCTCCTGATGGGGGGTCCATTCCTTTTCCACGTCCAGAAGGGCCATCAGCGTTTCCAGACCGTCCTCCACGGGCAGGGGCGCCATGCCCATGCGCTCGGCGCTGCGGGCGAAGCGCTCAAAATTGGCGCGGGGACGGAAGAGGTTGAAGCCGCCCTGCGGCGTGCGGTAGCACTTGAGGCCCTCGAAAATCTCCTGGCCATAGTGCAGAACCTGACAGGCGGGGTCCAGCGAAAGGTTGCCGTAGGGCACGATGCGGGCGTCGTGCCAGCCCTTGCCGTCGGTGTAGTTGATCATGAGCATATGGTCGGTGAAGATGTGGCCAAAGCCCAGCTTGCTCTCATCGGCCGGCTTGTCTTTCAGATTCCGGGACAGATTCATTTGTACGTTCATACCGCTTCTTCCTCCACATCCTCCTGCGTTCCATGGAAAGCAAGATCATTTCAGCGTCCAGGCGCTAACCCTTATTATAACCCCTGCGCGGCGGCTGTCAAGGTTTTGGCCGATGCAATTCGTGGGAGAGGCGGGACCCCTCCCCCACGCCAACCAAAAAGGACCGCTGACGCAGCCGTCAGCGGTCCCTGTGGTAAGCATCCCGGATCAGCCCAGAGACTTGGTTTCAGTGATTTCGCACACGATGGTGGAACCGCCCTCTTCCACTTCCAGCGCGGCCAGCACATCGGCGTCAGTGGTCACGGTGAAGCGCATGCGCGCGCCGGACACGGCATAAAGCTGATCCTCCTCGCCGCCGGCAGGCGTAGCGGCATACACGGCCACACCTTCGCCATTGGTGAGCAGGTTCTGGCGGCTCTGGTTCTCAGCCAGGCCCATCTTGAGGTAATACTTGCCGTCCAGCTCCGCGCAGCCATAGATGAAGTAGCCCGCGTTGGCGCTTCCGTCGGGGTTGGTGGTGCATACCAGATAGAAGCCGGAGAAGGAGTTGATGGCGTTCATCAGCTCGTCACCGGCGAGCGCGTTGTCGCCGTAGAAATCGGTCACGGAGGCGCTGGTGAAGGCGTCCACCTCGGCCATGGCGGGCGCGCAGGCCATCAGGGCCGCCATCAGGAGCATCACGAGCCGCAGCGTCATTCTTTTCATGGAAACCACACATCCTTTCTGTTTCCGGCGATCCCTTGGGCAGACCGCCTTTCGTTGTCTGATTATATCACATCCGTTCCCTCACGGACAAGCCTCAATCCTCGCAGACGACGCTGACAGCGCTTCCGCCCGCGGGCGACGCGCGCACCTCGATCTTCCTGGGGATGCATTCCTTGAGCGCGGCCACATGCGAAATCACACCGATCAGCCGCCGTCCGCCGGCCAGCTCCTCAAGCACGTTCAAGGCGCGGAGCAGCGTTTCCTCGTCCAGCGTGCCGAACCCCTCGTCGATAAACAGCGTGTCCAGCCGAACGCCTCCGCGCCGTGCCTGCACCACGTCGGCAAAGCCCAGCGCCATGGCCAGCGACGCCAGAAACGACTCCCCGCCGGAGAGCGTGCCCACGTCGCGCACCTTGCCGGTGTGGCGGTCCAGCACGTCCAGCGCAAGCCCCGCCTTGCCGCCCAGGCCCTCCTCCTGCTTCTGGCACAGGCTGAACCGACCCTCCGACATGCGCGTAAGACGCACGTTGGCCGCAATGATGACTCTTCGGAAATAGTATTGCAACAGGTAGTTTTCCAGCGGGATCTTCCGCGCGCCGCGCACGTTGCCCGACGCCGTGCGGTACAGGTCATCCAGCACGCCGAAGTCCTCCAGACGCTCCTGCGTTTCCCTCACGCCGTTCTCCAGCTGCGGCAGCAGGCGGCTGTTGTGCGCCAGGCGCGCATCCGCCTCCTTTTCCTGCCGCAGCAGCGTTTCGGCCTGAACCCGCAGCTCCTCCGTACGGGCCCTGAGCGCCTCGCCGTCCACGGGCTGCCTGCCCTCCCACAGTTCGGCCAGGCTGGCCAGCGCCGCCTCCGCTGCCGAAAGCGCGTTTTCGTACTTCGACAGGCGCGCGGCCATGGCCTCTTCCTCCTGCTCCCCCACCAGCGCGGCACGGTAGGCTGTCTCGCCGTCAAAGCCTTCGTCGCCCAGGGCATCACGCCAGGCCGCCTCCGCGGACCGGGCTGCCTCCTGCTGCGCCGCACGCTCGCTCCGGCTGCCGCTCAGCAGGGCCCGCGCGGCCTCAAGGGCGCTGCGGGCCGCCTGATGATCGCGCTGCGCCTCCTCAATGCTCTGGCGCAGTTCGTTGATCATTCGGGAAAAGCGCGCGTGTTTTTCCCGGCATTCCGCCTCCAGCGCTTCGTCGGGCGCCTTGCCGCCGATAACGCCGGTCAGCCGCTCGCGCAGATGCTCAAGATCGCTTCGGGCCGCGGCGCATTCCTCCCCGGCGCGGCTGGCGGCACGGTCGGTTTTGTCGCGCTGCGCGGCGGCGGCATCCACCTGCGCCTTGCCCGGCGCCGCGTCCAGATGCTGCGCACGGGCGGGATGCTCTAATGCGCCACACACCGGACAGGGCTGTCCGGGGCGGAGCAGATCCGCCAGCACGCCCGCCTGATCGGCCAGATAGGCCGCGGACAGCTCCGCGTAGCGGGCAGCGGCGGCCTCGCGAGCCTCCAGCGCGCGGGCCAGCGCAGTGTTGCAATTTTCCAACGTCCCGGCCGCCTTGCGATGGGCGTCAAACAGAGGGAGCACCTCGGCCAGGCGGTCCCGCTTGCGCTGCAGGTCCTCCATGCGCTCCTGCCACGCCCGAACCTGCGCTGCGCGCTCCGCCGCCTCTTTTTCTGCGGCCTCGGCTCCGGCAACGGCAACCTCCTGTTCCCGGATGCGCCCGTCCAGCGCCTCAAGACGCGCATTCTCACGCTGGGCGGCTTCTTCCAGCCGGTGCACGGCGCGGGCGCGGCGCACACGGTCCAGCGTCTTCTTCAGCTCGTCCATCTCCGGCTGCTGCGCGCGCAGAGCAAGCGTTTCCGCCCGTTTCTCCGAAAGGCTTTTCACACCGCGGTTGTGCGCCTGCACGTTGGCCAGCTCGGCCTCCGCCTGGCGCAGCTCGCGCTGCGCCGTCTCCCGCATCCGGCTGGCCTGCCTGAGCGCCTCCCGGTCGGTGTCCTGCTGTGTGCGCAGCTTTTCCAGCAGCCGCGCGCCGTATACGCTGGCGGCGGCGGGCTCCCGCCATTCTGGCGGGGTGTCCACGCCCGCCTGCGCGGCCAGCGCGGCGTAGGCGGCCTGCGCCTGATCCAGCCCGCTTTGCGCCTGGGCGCGTCGGTCACGCAGGATCTGGGTGATGTTTTCGTACAGCTGCGTATCGAAGATACGGCGGAAGATCAGCGCGCGCTTCTGACTGTCCGCACGGAGGATGGAGAGGAAATCCCCCTGGGCGATCATGGCCACCTGCGCAAACTGCGCCGCGTCCAGCCCCAGCAGCTCCTCCACCGCGGCATTGACCGCGTCGATGCGGCTCTGAACAGCACCGTCCTCGCAGACGAGCTCCGCCTCGGCCGGCCGCGGCGTTTTGCGGCCGGGCTTGAGGTATTCGGGGCTTCGGCGCACGGTCCAGCGCTTGCCGCCGCTCTCAAAGGTGAAGCGTATCCAGGTTTCATCCTCCGCCCTTGCAAAATCGCTTCGGAAGCTCTTGCCGCTGCGGCGTTTGGTCCCGCCGGAGGCCACCCCGTAGAGCGCGAAGGAAATGGCGTCGAACAGCGTGGTCTTGCCCGCGCCGGTATCCCCGGCGATCAGAAACAGGCCGCTTTCGCCCAAAAGGGTAAAATCCACCGTCTCCAGCCCCGCGTAGGGGCCGAAGGCGCTCATTTCAAGCCTGATGGGCCGCATGCCGCATCGCCTCCGCTTCCTCAATCACCTGCCGCATCACCGCAAGGCGCCGCTCGTCCGGCGGCACGCCGTTGTTCTGCGCCTCGTAGAACGCCGTGAAATGCTCCAGCGGCGTGCGCTTTTCCGCCGCCTCCACCTCCGCTTCCACCTGCGCGAGGCCGTCGTTTGTGCGGCTGTTGCGCACCCGCATGCCGATCAGGTTGGGATAGGTGACGCGCAATGCGCCGATCGGATCGGCCAATGCCTCCTCATCGGTCAGCTCGGCATAGACATAGTCCTCGCTGTAGCATTCGGGGGCGGTAAGCGCCTGCAGCGTTCCGCGCACCGTGCGCAGATCGCGCAGGGGCGCAAAGGGGCGCTCCTCCACGCCGCGCAGGCCCTCCGGCCCCAGATCCACCAGTAGTGCCGCCTTGCGCTGGCGCTCCTCCGAAAGCGAGTATTTCAGCGGCGAGCCACAGTAACGCACGCGCCCGCCGCACAGCCTCTGGGGCGAATGCAGGTGACCCAGCGCCACATAGTCAAACCCTTCAAACAGTGCGGCGCTCACCTGATCCGTCCCGCCCAGCGAAAGGGTTTCCGAATCGCAGACCGCGGCGCCGGTGACGTACTGGTGCCCCACCAGCACCTGCCGCACGCCCGGCTCCCGCACGACGGTGGACAGCGCCGCACGCACCGCGTCCTCGAAGGTACGCACGTTCTCAAAATACGGACGCACGGTGGACGGGCGCAAAAAAGGCATCAGCCACACGCGCACCTCGCCATGGGCGTCGCGCAGGGTATGCCCATGCAGCGCGCCGTCAAACGCCGGGGAAAGAAACACCCCGCACCGGCCCAGCAGCTCGCGGCAATAGGCCACCTGCTCGGGCGAGTCGTGGTTGCCGCTGACGGCAAAGACGGGCTTTTCCAGGTTGCGCAACGCCACCAGAAAATCGCTGACGACCCCGATGGCCTCCGCCGCAGGCTGGGGTTTGTCGTAGAGATCGCCGGCCAGCAGCACCGCGTCGCACTGCGAGGCCATCTCCACGGCCTGTGCAAGCACGGCCCGCTGATCATCGAGCAGGCTCATGCCGCTCATCCTGCGGCCGATGTGCAAATCAGACAGATGCAAAAACCGCATTGGCTTCCTCCCTTCCGCTTCGGCCCGGGGCCGGCAGGGCTATGGTACCGCTTTTTTTTGAAAAACACAATACGCGCGCATCTTCCCTTTTCTTCGCAAATGATGTACAATAAATCAGAAACGCAGCTTTTTTCAAAAGAGGAGCGGATGGCCGTGATCGAGCTTGTCATCAACCCCGTGGCCGGCAAAGGACGCGCCCTGCGCATCGGCGAGGAGGCGGCCGCTCTGCTCAAGGCGCGCGGCATTGACTTCATCAAGCACCTGACGGATCATCCCCGGCACGCCACGGAGCTGGCCCGGGAGGCCGCCGGGCGCGGGGCAGAGACGGTGATCGCCTTCGGCGGCGACGGCACGCTCACCGAAACGGCCGCCGGCCTGAGGCACACGCGCACGGCGCTGGGCGTGGTTCCCGCCGGCACGGGCAACGATTTTATCAAGACCATCGGCACGCCGCGCGAGTGGCGCGAGGCGCTGGAATTTATTCTCACCCATCCGGCGCGCCCGGTCAACAGCGGCATGATGAACGACCGTTTCTTTTTGAATGTGGGCGGCGCGGGGTTTGACGTGATGGTGCTGGACTTTGCCAACGCGGCGCGCGAGCGGCTTCACGGCATCTGGTCTTATCTTTACGGGGTGTTGCGCGCGATTTCGGCCTTCCGGCCCATTCCCATGCATGTGGAAATCGGCACGGATGTCGTGCTGGACGGGCAATACATGATCTGCTCGGTCGGCAACGGGCGCTTCATCGGCGGGGGCATTCCCATCACGCCAAAGGCCGACGTGGCCGACGGCCTGTTCGACATTCAGCTGGTGGATGCCGTACCCCGCTGGAAAATCCCCTTTTACCTGCCTTCGCTCATGATGGGGACGCTGTTCAAGCATCCCCCCGCGCACAATTACCGTGCGAGCAGCTGCACCCTGACATCGCCCGGCATGCGCCTGCAGCTTGACGGCGAGATTCTGCCAGTGGAGCGCACGCATTTTGTGTGCGAAAGCGACGCGCTGCTGCTGCACTGGTAGCTTTTTGTAAACTTTTGGACCGGCGGCGGCTGGAAAGGCCGTATCCCGGCCACCCTATGGTATAATGGTGGACAGGAGGAACGGCGCGCCTGTCCGTGCGGCGCGCCGGGGGTATCTGTCGCCGGACAACGGCGTAGACTGATGAAGGAATGATGTTTCACGGCGGGAAGGCCCGGGGGTTTGCCGCATGCCGGCCTGTTTCGCTGTCGAAAGACAAGAAAGGATGTTAGCGCATGGCAGCTTTGGGCAACAACGTAAAGATGGCGTTTCTGAAAGGTTTGGAGGCGCTGGGCAAGGGAGCCAGCAACATGGCCACCAACGCCCACCAGAAGCTGAATGAGATCAACCTCGAGACCCGCCGGCGCGAGCTTTTGAGCGAAATCCCCGTGCGGGCGCTGGACCTGTGGCAGCAGGGCGAGCCCATGCCCCAGCCCCTGGGCGACATGCTCAGCGAGCTCAGCGCCCTGGACGAACAGCTCACCGTGCTGCGCGCCCAGCGCTACGCCCGTGTGGAAGCCGAGGGCGCCGTGCCCGAAGGCGAAGCGGACGCGCCGGAAGCCGAGCCTGCGGAGGAAGGCGAAAGCGCCGTGCCGGAAACGGGCGCGGAGCCGGACGGCACGGGCTGGGAAAGCGAGCTGGACGAAGCCGGCGAGGCTGAAGGCAGCCCGGACGAGGAGGAACCCCGCCCGGACCTGCGGCCCGTGGAGCCGGACCCCATCGACGAGGGCGAAACCGGCGGCAACGCCTGAGCTTTCCGGATGGTGAAAAGAAAAAAGCAGCAAGACGCCTCCGCCCGAATGGAGCGGAGGCGTCTTGCTCAGACTGTCAAATAACCCATTTGGGGA
>CHCFC05602__coassemble_362_pt1 | contig 23363 bp, 24 predicted proteins | sample CHCFC05602__metabat2_high_PE_021 | metagenome-assembled genome bin CHCFC05602
ATCTGGTGTTGCCAGGGTCTGTGGACGAAGCAAGGGGGGTGCTGGATTTCGTTGCGGCGGAGTTGCCGCTGGATACCCAGCTCTCCTTGATGAGCCAATATGTGCCCTGCCATCTTGCCACCATGCCGCCTATAAACCGGCGCCTGACCCGGCGGGAATACCAGCGAGCGGTGGATTATTGCCTAAGCCTGGGGCTTACCCGGGTCTATGTCCAGGAGCTGGATTCTGCGGACACAGCCTATACGCCGCCTTTTCAAGGGGAGATCCTATAGGAAGCGAAGGCGATGAGGCGCTGGGGGAATGGCTGAACGGTTGGAATATAGAAGGGGAGGATCCGGATGTGAAGTGACCCCAAAAAGTTAGACAATATTTGAAGAAGGAAATTGTTTAAGCAGCTGAAAGGGCTTGTTGCCTGTGAATAGCAGGCGGCAAGCCCTTTAGCTTCGCCTTTATGCGGCAGTTGTTGTAGTAGTCCAGATCATCCAGCAGTTCCAGCTTGAAGTGTTCCACGGATTGGAATTTCTGGAGGTACAGCAACTCACTCTTAAGCAGGCCAAAGAAATTTTCCATCACAGCATTATCCAGGCAATTCCCTTTGCGGCTCATGCTTTGCCGGATACCCTTCTTTCTAAGCATTCTCTGGTACTGCTTGTGCTGGTATTGCCACCCCTGGTCCGAGTGGAGAATCAGATCCGTCCCATCCGGTATGGCTTCGAAAGCCTTCTCCAGCATGGTGGTCACCATACTTAGAACGGGGCGTTGAAAAAGCGTATAGCTGACCAGATAACCATTGTGCAAATCCAGAATCGGAGAAAGGTACAGTTTCTGACCGAAGAGATTGAACTCCGTCACATCGGTGACCCATTTCTGGTTCGGCTTTTCAGCACGGAATTCCCGATTCAGTAAATTAGGAGCAATTTTGCCCACTTCCCCTCTGTAAGAACGATACTTCTTGATTCTGACACGGCAGACTAAGCCCAGTTCTTTCATAAGCCGTTGGACAGTCTTGTGATTGCAGGAAAATCCGCGGTTATGTAACTCGGTTGTGATACGGCGGTACCCGTACCGTCCCTTGTTCTCGTGGTAAATCAGGGTGATTTCTGCTTTGACTTCCTTGTATTTGTCTGGTACCCTCATCCGCGTCAGATGATAGTAGAAGGTAGCGCGAGGAAGTTGAGCGATTTCGAGCAGAAGCCACAGCGAGAATTCTTGCCTCAGTTTTTGAACTACCTGCGCTTTTTGCGCTGGCGTCGCTCTTCCTCCAAAACCAGGGCTTGCAAGTTTTTTAAGTATGCATTTTCCGCACGCAGCCGCTGAACTTCGGTGAGCAAATCCTCTTCTACTTTGCTTGGCAGTTTCCTGGGCCTTCCCATACTTCTGCGCCCTCGCCGCTCTACGGTAAGACCTTCCGGACCTTCTTCCAAATAAATCCGCTCCCAACTTTGAATTCGGTCATGCCCTTGAACGTCATAAAGTCTGGCAGCTTCCTTGTAGCTCAGGCCATCTTGCATGACTGCTTCTACAACCTGTTGCTTAAACTCCGGCGTGTAGCGTTTGTTTGCTATTCCTTTTGGCATAATAAAGCACCCCCACTTGTTATCCAGTATATTATACTGTCTAACAAATGGGGGCAGTTCACCACGGGAGCGCGGCCGGTTTTTGCGCGTTTTCCAACGGATCGCCGCGCGGGGCTTGGCTTTCCGCCACGCTTGTGATATACTATTTCGTAAAACCACGACGCGCCGCCCCGCAACCGTAGCGAGGCAGCCCGGCAGGAAGGGGCGGCTGCGCGGGAAAAAGGCAGTACGGAAGGAGCGTTTCCCCATGGCGGTGTGGAACCCGAAGATCGAATGCGCAAAGAGAAGCGAGATCGAAGCAATCCAACTGGAACGGCTCAAGTGGAGCGTGCGGCACGCCTATGACCATGTGCCCATGTATCACGACAAGATGGTCAAGGCGGGCGTGAAGCCCTCGGATATCCGCACGCTCAAGGACATCGCCAAAATCCCTCTCACCACCAAAACCGAGCTGCGGGAGCAGTACCCCTTCAAGCTGCTGGCCGTGCCCATGCGCGAGGTTGTGCGCATCCACGCCTCCAGCGGCACCACCGGCCAGCCCATCACCGCCGGCTATACCCGGCGCGACCTGGACACCTGGGCGGAGTGCATCGCGCGCATCGCCACGGCGGGCGGCGCGACGGCGGACGATATCGCGCAGATCAGCTTCGGATACACCCTCTTTACCGGGGCGTTCGGCCTGCACGGCGGGCTTGAGAAGATCGGCTGCGCCATCATTCCCATCTCCAGCGGCAACACCGAGCGCCAGATCAACATCATGCGCGACTTCGGCTCCACCGTGCTCATCGCCACGCCCAGCTACGCCCTTTACATGGCCGAGGTGGCCGAGCGCATGGACGCGCTCAAGGACATCCGCCTGCGTGTGGGCCTGTTTGGCGCGGAGGCCAGCACCGAGGAAATGCGCGCCGAGCTGGAGCGCCGCTATCATATTCTGGCCACCGAGAACTACGGCCTCACCGAGGTCATGGGCCCGGGCGTGAGCGGCGAGTGCGAATACAAGTGCGGCATGCACATCAACGAGGACTGCTTCCTGGCCGAGATCATCGACCCTGACACCGGCGAGGTCCTGCCCATGGGCGAGCAGGGCGAACTGGTGCTCACCACGCTGGCCAAGGAGGCCCAGCCCGCCATCCGCTACCGCACGCGAGACATCACCCGCCTCATCGAGGAGCCCTGCGCCTGCGGCCGCACCCAGCTGCGCATGGAGAAGATCAAGGGTCGCAGCGACGACATGCTCATCATCCGCGGGGTCAACGTGTTCCCCTCGCAGATCGAAAGCGTGCTGGTGGGTCAGCCGGGCATCGGCCCGCATTACGAGATCGTCGTCACCCGCGAGCATTTCACCGACCATTTGCAGGTCAAGGTGGAGCTGGTGGATGCCTCGCTGCTTGAAAAATACAGCGAGCTGGAAAAGGTGCGCGACCGCATTCGCGCGCAGCTGAGGACCGTGCTGCAGCTGGATGTGGAGGTGACGCTGGTGTCGCCCAACACCCTGAAACGGTTTGAAGGAAAGGCAAAGCGGGTCACGGACCTGCGCTGAGGAGGAACGACGCAATGGATGAAAAAATGCTCACGGATGACGTATTCGTAGCCGATCCGGTGGAAGAAAGGCTGATGCTGGGCAACGAGGCTGTGGCGCAGGGCGCGTGGGAAGCGGGCCTTCGCGTGGCCGCGAGCTATCCCGGCACCCCCAGCACCGAAATCACGGAATGCGTGGCACGCTTCCCGGAGGTGGACTGCCAGTGGGCGGCCAATGAAAAGGTCGCCACGGAGGTCGCCTTCGGCGCGGCCATGGCGGGTGCGCGGGCCATGACCTGCATGAAGCATGTGGGCGTGAACGTGGCCGCCGATCCCATTTTTACCGCGGCCTATACGGGCGTGAACGCCGGCCTGGTGGTGGTGTGCGCCGACGACCCGGCCATGCATTCCAGCCAGAACGAGCAGGACAGCCGCTACTATGCCCGCGCGGCCCATATCCCCATGCTCGAGCCGTCGGACAGCCGGGAGTGCCATGCCTTTACCCGCCTGGCCTTCACCATGAGCGAGGAGCTGGATACCCCGGTGTTTCTGCGCCTGACCACCCGCGTGGCGCACGCGCGCAGCGTGGTGGCCATCGGGGAGCGCGCGGATGTACCCCTGCGCCCCTACCAGAAGGACGCCATGAAATACGTCATGATGCCCGGCATGGCCCGCAAGCGCCACCTCAAGGTGGAGGCGCGCGAGGCGTTCCTCTCCGAGGCGGCCAACCGCCTGCCCATCAACGTGATCAAGATGCGCGACACATCCGTGGGCATCATTACCAGCGGCGTGTGCTATGAATATGTGCGCGACGCCATGCCTCACGCCAGCACCCTCAAGCTGGGTATGGTCTACCCCCTGCCCATGAAGCTGATCCGCGAATTTGCGCAGAAGGTGGACCGCCTGATCGTGGTGGAGGAGCTGGAAGGGCTGATCGAGCGCGAGGTGCTGGCCGCGGGCATCCCCTGCGAGGGCAAAAACCTCACCGGCATTCAGGGCGAGCTGAGCGTGGAGAAGCTGCGCAGCGTGCTTCTGGGCGCGCCCATGCCCCATGGCGAGGACACGTCCATTCCGGCGCGCCCGCCGGTGCTGTGCCCCGGCTGCCCGCATCGCGGCGTGTTTTACGTGCTCAACAAGCTGGGCATGCGCGTGATGGGCGATATCGGCTGCTACACGCTGGCCGCGCTGCCGCCGCTGAGCGCCATGGATGCCTGCCTGTGCATGGGCGCGAGCATCGGCATGGCAGGCGGCGCGGAGCGCGCCCAGGGCAAGGCGTTCTCGCGCGGCACTGTGGCGGTGCTGGGCGACAGCACGTTCATCCACAGCGGCATCACCTCGCTGGTCGATGCGGTGTACAACCGTGAAACCATCACCGTGGTGATCCTCGACAACCGCATCACCGGCATGACGGGCCACCAGCAAAACCCCGCCACCGGCTATGACATCCACAACCAGCCCGCGCCTCAGCTTAATCTGGAAAAACTGGTGGAAAGCTGCGGCGTGACCGACGTGCGCGTGGTGGACCCCTTCAACCTCAAGGCCACCGAGCAGGCCATCCGCGAGGCCACCGCCAACGAGCAGGTGAGCGTGGTCATCGCGCGTCGCCCCTGCGCGCTGCTGGATAAAACGGCGCGGCCGTCCTTCGTCATCGACGGGTGCCGGGGCTGCGGCGCATGCATGAAGCTGAGCTGCCCGGCCATCGAGCGGCATGGAAAGCTCGTGGAGATCAACCCCGCGCTGTGCAGCGGCTGCGGCATGTGCGCGCAGGTATGTCCCTTTAAGGCCATCAAGAGCGGCAGGGAGGCGAGGGTATGAGCAAGGCGGCATTTGATCTGGTCATCGTGGGCGTAGGCGGACAGGGTACGCTGTTGGCCAGTAAGATTCTGGGTCGTTTGGCCCTGAGCGAAAACTGTGGCGTCAAGGTCAGCGAAGTACACGGCATGAGCCAGCGCGGCGGCAGCGTCATCACGCATGTGCGCGTGGGCGACAGCGTGCATTCGCCCATGGTTGCGCTGGGCGGCGCGGACTATCTCATCAGCTTTGAGGCGCTGGAGGCCGCCCGCGCGGCGTGCTATCTCAAGCCCGGCGGAACGGCCATCGTCAACACCCAGCACATTTTGCCCATGCCGGTCATTACCGGCGCGGCAGCGTACCCGGACGACCCGCTTTCCGCCCTGGCATCCTACCGCGTGGAAAGCGCCGACGCGCTGGGCATCGCGGTGGAATGCGGCAGCCAGAAGGCCCTGAACCTGGTGCTGCTGGGCATGTTCAGCCGGCATATGCCCTTTGAGGAGGCGGCCTGGCGGGACGCCATTGCGGACTGCGTGCCGCAGAAAACCCTTGAAGTCAATCTCGCGGCCTTTGCGCGCGGCCGCGCCCTGATGGGCTGAGATACAACCGCTGTAAAGGAGAGAGCACCGATGGAGCATGTTTATTGGAATCCCACCATGGAAACCATGCCGCGCGAACAGCTTCGCGCCCTTCAGAACGAGCGCCTGCGCGATGTGGTACGCCGCGTATATGAGCACGTCCCCTTTTACCGCAACAAGATGCAGCAGCTGGGCATCACGCCCAATGACATTCACGGCGTGGAAGATCTGCACCTGCTGCCCTTCACGGAAAAGCAGGACCTGCGCAACAACTATCCCTTCGGCCTCTTCGCCGTGCCCCAGAGCGAGATCGTGCGCATCCACGCCTCCAGCGGCACCACCGGCAAGCCCAGCGTGGCCGGCTACACCAGCGGCGACGTGGACCGCTGGGCCGAGCTGATGGCCCGCGCCATGTACTGCGCCAACGTCGGCAAGAGCGATATCGTGCAGGTTGCCTACGGCTACGGCCTGTTCACCGGTGGCCTGGGCGCGCACTACGGCGCGGAGCGCGTGGGCGCGAGCGTCATTCCCATGAGCGGCGGCAACACGGTCCGTCAGCTCATGCTGATGGAGGACTTCGGCTCCACGGCCCTGTGCTGCACGCCCTCCTACGCGCTCAACCTGGCCGACGCCATGGAGCGCGAGGGCATCACCCTGGACCGCATCCGCCTAAAGAGCGGCATCTTCGGCGCCGAGCCCTGGACCGAGGACATGCGCCGCCGCATCGAGGAGAAGATGGGCATCGACGCGCTCAACGTCTACGGCCTCAGCGAGGTCATGGGTCCGGGCGTCGCCATGGAGTGCATGGCCAAAAACGGCATGCACATCTGGGAGGACCACTTCCTGCCCGAAGTCATCGGCCCGGACGGCAAGAGCCTGCCCTACGGCGAGCAGGGCGACCTCACCTTCACCACGCTCACCAAGCACGGCATGCCCCTCATCCGCTACCGCACCCATGACCTGTGCACCCTCACCGACGAGCCCTGCCCCTGCGGCCGCACCCACGTGCGCATGGGCCGCGTAATGGGCCGCACGGACGACATGCTCATCATCCGCGGCGTCAACGTGTTCCCCTCGCAGATTGAGCACGCGCTGCTCCAGGTGCCGGGCATCGAGCCGCATTACCATATCGTAGTGGACCGCGTGGGCACGCTGGACACCATCGAGGTGCAGGTGGAACTCTCTCCCTCCGTGATGAGCGACACCGTGCGCGACCTGGAAACGCTGGAGCGCAAGATCGTCAATTCCCTGGCCAGCCATGCGCTGATTCACGCCAGCGTCAAGCTCTGCCAGCCCGGCACGCTGCCCCGCAGCGAGGGCAAGGCGGTGCGCGTCACCGACCGGCGCCATCTGCAATAACGGACGCCGCGCCCGCCTGGGGCGCCGTCAGTCCGTATCCCACCCAGAGATAAGGAGGAGCCAGCCATGTACGTAAAGCAGATTTCCGTGTTCATCGAAAACACCCCCGGCCGTTTGGCGCATTTTACCAAGCTTCTTGGGGACAATAACATCGACCTGGTGTCCCTGTCCGTGGCGGATACCACGCATTTCGGCATCCTGCGCGGCATCGTGGCGGATTACGAAAAGGCGGTCAAGCTCATTTCCGATAACGGCTACACCGTTAAGCTCACCGATGTGCTGGCCGTCAGCGTACCCGATCATCCCGGCGGACTGGCCGAGGTGCTGGAGACGCTTTCCGGCCACGACATCGTGGTGGAATACCTCTACAGCTTCGTGCGCAATGCGGGCGACCACGCGCTGATCATCTTCCGCGTGGATAAGCTGGACGAGGCGGAAAAGGTCCTGACCGAGGCGGGCGTGCGCCTGCTGTCGCAGGACGAGGTGCGCGGCCTCTAAGCCGCGCGACAACACGCGCGCTTCTTGCGCGCAGGTGGGAAGGTTAGAGAATGCTCAGGCAAAACCGTGTCGAAATCGACATGGACGCGATCAGAAACAATTACAGGATCCTGCGCGACCAGGTGCCCGCGGGCGTGAAGGTGATGCCCGTCATCAAGGCCAACGCCTACGGGCACGGCATGCTGGAAACGGCGGCCGCGCTCAGCGGCATGGGCGCCTCGCACTTTGCGGTGGCCCTGCCGGAGGAGGGCATCGAGCTGCGCCTTGGCGGTGTGGAAGGCGAGGTGCTCGTCCTGGGCGCGGCCATGCCCCGCGCGGCGGAGGACTGTGTGCGCTACGGCCTCACGCAGACGGTTTTCACCCCGGACATGGTCCGTCTGCTGGACCATGAGGCCGCCGCGCAGGACCGCGAAGCCCTTGTCCATGTCAAGCTGGATACGGGCATGAACCGCATCGGTCTTCGGACCGAAGAGGAGGCCGACGCCCTGGCCGCCGCGCTTGCGGCGGCTTCCCGCGTGCGCGTCACGGGCATCTACACCCATTTTGCCGATGCGGACAACCCCCTGCCGGACGGCGGGATGAACGCCTTCACCCGCGCACAGCTCAAGCGATTTCGTGAGCTTCGCGCGCATTTTGACCCTGCCATTCCGGCGCATGTGGCCAACAGCGCCATGAGCCTGCTCGCCCCCGAAGCGTATTTCGACATGATCCGCGAGGGCATTTCGCTCTACGGCTATCCGCCCGTACCTACGAAGTTGCCCTTCATGCCCGCCATGAGCTGGTATACCGAAATCGTGCACGTCAAGCGCGTGGGTGCGGGGGAGAGCATCGGGTATGGCTGCACCTACGTGGCTCCGCGCGATATGATCGTCGCCACCGCTGCTGTGGGCTATGGCGACGGATATCACCGCGCCGTGTCCAACCGGGGCTCGATGCTGGTGCATGGCCGCCGCGCTCCCATCGTGGGGCGCGTGTGCATGGATCAGACCATGCTGGATGTGACGGACATCCCCGGCGTGCAGGCAGGGGATGAAACGGTGATTCTGGGCAGTCAGGACGGGGAGCGCATCGACGCGGTGGAGCTTGCCGGCTGGGCGGGTACCATCAGCTACGAGGTGCTTCTGGCCGTCACCGCCCGGGTGCCGAGAATCTACCTGCATGCATGAAGCAACGGGCGTTTTGCCACAATAACCCCTGCCGGTCGGGCGGGAGGTGGAAAGGGATCACAGATGCAAAGTGCCAAAGGAAAACCCAAAAAGCCGGTAGCTCAGGTGAAAAAACCGATCCTCAGGGGATCGTGGCACGGAAAGGACGCCTGGAAGCTGGCGCTCAAGCGCATGCTGAGCGTGCTGGCCGTTACGCTCATCTATCTGATTGCGGGCATGCTGCTCAGCTTTGAAAGCCTGTGGGGCCGCCTGCTGTCCTGCCTCGCCGTTGCGGGGCTGGCGATTTATTATCAGTACTATCAGGGCATGACGCGTGGAGAAAACGACGCCGCCTTCGCGGAGATCATGTACAACCGTCAGGAAAGCGGACGTACCGTGACCGCGGACGACCGCGCGCGCTGCTTTCATCCCGGCAAGGGCATGTTCGCCGCTCTGGTGGGCGCGGTCCCGTTCGTGGCGTTTACGATCGTTTACGCGGTGATTGCCCGCCCGATCACCTATACGCTGGGCGTGCTTCCGTCATGGACGGAAGCGCTCATGCGCCAGAGCGAATTTGGCGACGCGCTGCGCTACTACGAAAACGTCGGCACTTTGGGCGTGATGGACATTCTGCGCGTGATTGACCGCGCGCTGATCATGCCTTTTGTCAACGTGTTTTCCTATGTGGGCAACGACGCGGCGCTGCTGGCCGAGCGGCTGAGCCCCCTGTTCGTGCTGCTGGCGCCTCTGGGCTACGGCGTGGGCTATACCCAGGGCAAGGCCATGCGCGACAAGATCAACACCGGAATCAAAATGGGCGATGACCGGAAGAAGCGCCGGGAGCGCAAGGCGCGCAGGCAGCGCCAGCGCAGCAAGTCGCCGGAAAGGCTGATCTGATGCGCATTATCGCCGGAGAACACGGCGGTGCGCAGCTCTACGCGCCGCGCGGTATGGATACGCGCCCCACGCAGGACAAGGTGAAGGAATCGCTGTTCAGCATCATTCAGGCTTATGTGCCCGGCGCGCAGGTGCTGGATCTGTTTGGTGGCAGCGGCGCGCTGGCGCTGGAGGCGCTCAGCCGCGGCGCGGACTTTGCCGTTGTGGCGGACCGCGACCGTGAGGCGGTTTTGTGCATCCGCCGCAATATCGAAAAGCTGCGGCTTCAGGAGGCGGCGCGGCTGTACGCGGCCGACTGGCGGCAGGCGCTTTCCCAGATGAAGGCAGAGGGGCGCCGGTTTGACCTGGTGTTTCTGGACCCGCCTTACCGCATGCCGGTGCTGGAGGAGTGCTGCGCGGCGCTTGCGGATATGGAACTTTTGGAGACGGAGGCGGTGCTTGTGCTGGAGCATCGGCTGGATGCGGTTCCGGCACCGGACGGACGCTTTGCACTATGGAAGGAGCGTGCCTATGGCGATACCGCGATTCACTTTTTCCACTATCGCGGCGGCGCGCTTTGAGTCAGGAGGAGAGAGCGGTGAAAAAGGGCCTGTGCGTATATCCCGGCAGCTTTGACCCCGTGACCATCGGCCATCTGGACCTGATTGAGCGTGGCGCGGATATCTTCCCGGAGCTGGTGGTGGCGGTTTTGCACAATCCGGCCAAGGAAGGATGCTTTCCCATCGCGCAAAGGCTGGAGCTGCTGTCCCGCGCGTGCGCACATCTTACCAACGTGCGTTTTGACCAGTTTGACGGGCTGCTGGTGGATTACATGAAAAAGCTGGATGCCGGGATCGTCCTGCGCGGCCTCAGGGCCGTAACGGATTTCGAAAGCGAATTTCAGATGGCCCAGCTCAACCATCAGATGGCACCCGACGTGGAGACCCTCTTTATGATGACCGCGCCGGAGCATGCCTACCTCAGTTCCAGTGCCGTTCGTGAAATCGGCCTGTTTGGGGGAGACCTCGCCCCGTTTGTGCCGGCGTGCATCGTGGAGGATGTGCGGCGCGCCTTGAAACGTTGATCCTATTTTGACGGGAGGAAAAAGAACCATGCAACAGGACGCCATTTCCGCTTTTCGGAAGAACTTGAACGACCTTGAGGAAATTGTGATGCAGGCCAAGCGCGTGCCGCTGAGCAACATGTGCATGGTGGACCGCGAGCGCATTCTGGGACTGGCGAATGCCATCACGACCGATCTGCCTACCGTGTTTGCCGAATGCGAGGGCGTGGTGCAGAATCAGATCACCATTATTTCCGAGGCCAATGAGCGTGCGGAGCAGACCAAGCAAAACGCCACCATGCGCGCCAACCAGTACGTGACCGACGCCAAGAACCAGGCCCAGCAGATGACAGCCCAGGCTCAGCAGCAGGCGCAGGAAATGCTCAAGAAAGCGCAGCAGCAGGCGGCCGGTATGGTGCGCGAGGCGCAGGAGCAGGCGGCAAATACGGTCAAGGATGCGGAGAACCGGGCCCGTCAGCTGGTCAGCGAGCAGGAAATCACTGCGCGCGCCAACATGGAGGCCGAGGAGCTGCGCCAGAGCACGCACGAAGAGATCGAAAAGCTCTACAACGACGTGTACCGCCATATTGACGAGGTGCTGGCTCAGCTGGACCGCTCCATCAGCGAAAAGCTCACTGATATCCGCATGACGCGCCAGCAGATCGATCAGAGCATGTCCATGCGGTAAACAATGCCAATCCAAGCGCCGCCGTGCCCCGCTGCACGGCGGCGCTTGTCAAATGATGCCCGCGCTGCATGCACTTGCCACGGTTCACACCCCGCGATGGGGCCACAATAGCCCTTGAGCGTCCTGTGAAGGGCGGGCAAGGAGGAAACGCATGCATGCCGAAAACCAAGGCGTCCCTGCTGGTGATTGCGGCCACGGCGATCACCGTGGCCACGCTTTTTTTGCTGCCGTTCACCCCCAAAACGGCGGTGCGCACCGCGGTGGTGGAACAGGGGGAGCTGATTTGCTCCACGCTGATGGAGGGGATCGTCACCTATGCGGATGAGCAGCCGCTCATCGCGCTGCAGGCGGGCCGGGTTGGACGGGTGCATGTGCGCCAGGGCCAGACGGTGCATGCGGGCGACCTGCTCATCAGCATGGATACCAGCGTGCAGGAGCAGGAGCTGGCCGCCGTAAACCGCCTGCTTTATGAGCAGGAGACAGCGGTTTCGGCCTTTGGCCAGGCGGGAGAAGCAGCGCTGTCGGCCACGCAGACAGCTTTGCAGGCACGCACGCGTCAGGCGGAGCTGCGCGCTGCCATCGCGTCCGCTCAGATTCGTGCCGATGCGGACGGCGTGGTGGGGGCCCTGTATGTCTCTGAGGGGGCCGTAACCGGAGAAGCCAGCCTTTTGGGTACGGTTCACGGGACAGGCCTGCGCGTGGTTGCCGCCGGACGCGCGGAGGAGCTGGGGAATGTGGCGCCCGGAGCCGCGGCGATGGTGACCAGTGCGGAAGGCAAAGTGCTGGGCGCCGCCATGCTGGAGCAGGCTGGGGCGCCCCAGGCGGACAGTGCCACCGGCCAGGCGATGCAGCAGCTTTCCTTCACGCCGGCGAACGGCGATGCGTGGACGGGAGCGGATGCCGGGGACCGCGTGGTGGTGGAACTGGTATGCGAGGCGCTTCAGGAGCAGGCGCTGGTCCCCATCAGCGCGGTGGACAGCCGCGACCGGGTCTGGTTTGTGGAAGAGGGAAACGCCACGCCGATTGAGATTGATCTTTCCCTGCGCAACGATCAATATGTGGCCGTGCCGCAGAAATGGGCTGGCAAACGGATCATCCTGCTGCCGGAAACCGCGGCACTTTACCCGGGCTGTCCCGTGAGGGAGGCCAGGACGCGGTGAGACGGTATGATTTCTGGAAGCTGAGCCTGCTCAACATCTTTTCCGCACCGGCCCGCTCCGTGCTGACCGTGCTGGGCATGGCCATCGGCATCGGCGCCATTCTGGCGGTCATCACCCTGGGCGACGCAGGCCGGGCGCAGGTGAAAAGTGAAATGGCGCGCCTTGGAATTGACCGGGTGTGGCTGACCGCCTCGGAGGGACAGCATCTGCGCCATGGCGATGCGCAGATGCTGGCCACCGCGCTGGATGCCTCCGCGACCGAACAGGTATATGCTCCGACCACCGCGCGTGCGGGCCGGCAGGAGGAAAGCTGTGTGCTGGTGGGATGCTCGCGCGAATACCTGGATATGATGGGCACCAGTGTGCTCAAGGGCCGGGACCTGTATGCGGCCGAGTGGCAGCCCGGCGCGCGCAGTGTGCTGCTGGGAACGGCGCTGGCGGAAAAGCTGGGGGTGGAGCCGGGGGAACTGCTCAGCGTGGCCGGCGTGCCGTTCCGGGTATGCGGCATCATTGCGCAGGGAAACGAGCTGTCGCAGGTAGATGCGTCCGGTGCGGTTTTTCTGCCCATCGCCGTTTTCTGCGAATGGATGGGCCAGAGCGTGCATGAGATCATCCTCAGCGTGCCGGAGGGCCTCGCGCCGCAGACGGTGGCCGCCATGGCGCAGGATGTGATGCGCGTCAAGCGCGACCTCACCGTCGAGACAGTCACCATGCAGGTGCAGATTGAGGCCGCCAACAGCGTCATGAGCATCTTTGTGGATGTGCTCAAGTGGGTGGCTGCAATCTGCATTCTGGTGGGCGGCATCGGCGTGATGAACATTCTGCTGGTCAGCGTGCGCGAGCGCAGGCGGGAAATCGGCATCATGAAATCCCTGGGAACGACCCAGGGGCAGATTTGCCTGCTGTTTTTGCTGGAGGCGCTGGTCTATGCGCTGGTGGGCGGCTGCATGGGCCTGGTCATCGGCGTGGGCCTGATCGAAACGGCGGGGCGGAGCATCGGTCTCACGCCCGTAATCCGGCTGGGAGACTGCGTGGCGGTCTTTCTGGCAGCAATGGCGGTTGGGCTGGTTTTTGGCGTATCGCCTGCCTCGCGCGCCTCACGCATGAAACCCGTGGACGCCCTGCGCGATGAATGAGCAGAATGTGCAAGGATGTGGTATGAATTTGTCCGCCGTGTACATCATGTACAAATGACTTTCAGAATCTTAGTGGATTCAGCCGATTCCTTTTTTTCGCGGATTTCGATATAATACAGACATTGAAATGTGGCTGCTCCATGCGCTGGAAAGATGGAGCGTCGGCATTCAGAAAAAGGAGGCTGCTAGAGAATGGCAAGCGTATCGCTCAATCACATCTATAAGGTTTATTCCGGCAATGTGACCGCTGTCAGCGATTTCTGCCTGGACATTGAGGACAAGGAGTTTATTGTGCTGGTTGGGCCTTCCGGCTGCGGCAAATCCACCACGCTGCGCATGGTCGCCGGCCTGGAGGAAATCTCCAGCGGCGAGCTTTACATCGGCGACCGCCTGGTGAACGACGTGGCTCCCAAGGACCGCGACATCGCCATGGTGTTCCAGAACTACGCCCTGTATCCCCACATGACCGTATTTGACAACATGGCGTTCGGCCTCAAGCTGCGCAAGACCCCCAAGGCGGAGATCAAGCAGCGCGTGGAAGAAGCCGCCAAGATCCTGGATATCTCCCACCTGCTCAACCGTAAGCCCAAGGCTCTCTCCGGCGGCCAGCGCCAGCGCGTTGCTCTGGGCCGTGCCATCGTCCGTGAGCCGAAGGTCTTCCTCTTCGACGAGCCGCTGTCCAACCTGGACGCCAAGCTGCGCGTGGCCATGCGCACCGAGATCACCAAGCTGCATCAGCGCCTGCAGACCACCTTCATCTACGTGACCCACGACCAGACCGAGGCCATGACCATGGCGTCCCGCATCGTGGTTATGAAGGACGGCTTTGTGCAGCAGGTCGATACCCCGCAGAACCTGTACGACTATCCCGCCAACCTGTTCGTGGCCGGCTTCATCGGCAGCCCGCAGATGAACTTCTTCACCGTCAAGCTGGTCAAGGAAGGCAACGACGTGGCCGCCGTCTTTGGCGACAACAAGATCATCATTCCGCCCAGCAAGCTGGCCAAGTTCGCGGATGAGGACTATATCGGCAAGGAAGTCTACATGGGCATCCGTCCCGAGAACATCCACGACGAGGATGTGTTCATCCAGGCCGCTCCCAACGCGGTGGTGGATTGCAACGTCGAAGTGACCGAGCTCATGGGCTCCGAGACCTACCTCTACCTGTCCACCAGCGGCAAGGACGAGAACATCATCGCCCGCGTCAATCCCCGCACCACCAGCCGTGCCGGCCAGAAGGTGCAGATTGCCTTCGATGTCAATCACCTGCACTTCTTCGACAAGGAGACCGAGACCACGCTGCTCACCCGCTGATTTCAGCACTTTCAAGGCGCTTCCCGTTTGGGAGGCGTCTTTTTTTTGAAATTTGTGAACCAAATGGCCTCCATGCGCGTTATCAGGGTGTAAGGCATGTTGCAACAGCCCGAAAAAAAGAAGGTGCAAGCGATGATTGACGAGGAGACCTTTGTGGATGAAGTGGAGGCGATGGAACGGACGCTTTACCGTGTAAGCCGCAGCCTGCTGAAATCCCCGGAGGACTGCGCCGATGCCGTGCAGGAGGCGCTGACACGCGCCTGGGCCTGGCGCGGCAGGGTGGAAGCGGCTTACTTCCGGCCATGGCTGACGCGCATTGTCATCAATGAGTGCCATACCATCGGGCGAAAGCGGCGGCGTGTGGTGCTTGTGGATGAAGTGGAGCAGCCTGCGCCGGCGTTTGAACCGCCGGACGACAGGCTGAGGCAGGCGCTGTCCGCTGTGCCGGAAAAGCTGAAAGTGCCGCTGCTACTTCATTATCTGGAAGGGTTTTCGGTAGCCGAGGTGGCGCAGATCCTGCGCATACCGCAGGGTACGGTAAAATCCCGGCTGCATCATGCAAGAAAACGTCTTTGCGCGGAATGGGGGGCAATGAAGGAATGAAGGCATGGGAAAACGGGCTGCTGGAGCGGCTGGACAACGCTTTTGAACCTACGCCGGACAGGTTTCACAGAAGATTTGACAGCATGCTGGCGGCGCTGCAGGCTCAGCCTGCGCCAAAGCCGCGGCGGCTCAGGATGCGGACAGCAGTTGTCGTGACGCTGATTGTTATGCTGCTGTGCGTAACGGCGTTTGCGCTGGAACGGCTGGGCGTTCTGTATTTCCTCACGGAGCGGGTTGCCGGCGGCATGTCCACCGAACAGGCGGAGGCGGGCGTAGTGCCCGTTGCATGGCAGCAGTGCGAAAGCGAACGCCTCTCCGTTACGGTGCGCGACATCTACATGGATGGCGAGCGGCTGGCCGTTTGCGCGCACATTGAGCCCAGGGAACCGGATGCATACCGCCTGCTCAGCGAAACAGATATTGGGACGGATGGCGAGCATTTTGACCGGATTTGGTGGCAGGGCAAGGTGCTTTCCTTCGACGAATGGCTGCCCGAAGGCAAAGAGATGCTGGTGGTTTCCAATGCGGTATTGCAGATCGGGGATAGGCGCTTGCCGGTCAGCGTGGACTGGGTAGCGCAGGATCAGGGCGAAACGTTCAGCTTTGAGGCAAGGCTTGATGTGTTTGGAGAGGCGCCATTCAAGGAAAACGACGGCATGATGGAAGCGGCGCTTTTGATTCAGAGCCATCTCTACGGCGGGGAAAATGAGCAGAGCACGGTAACGTTTGCGTTTGCCGCTCCGCAATGAACAGGGGAGGAAAGAACAGCCATGAAGCATTGGAAACACACGGTAGCCATCCTGCTGGCCCTTTGTCTGATTTGGGGCGGTACGGCGCTTGCGCAGGACGAATGGCGGTTGTGCAGCCCGGAGGAAGTGGACGTATCCGACGTGCAGGAAATCAATGGACGGCTGGTGGGCGAGATCGTTTTGCCGGAGAGCGCCGGGCATATCCGCCTGATGGTGGATTGCCCCGTTCCAGCGCCTTTTACGGCGCAGCAGCAAGCCGTACTGACGGTAGGCTATCAGGAGGTGACAAAGGGCGATCTATCCGCGGCCATCGAGGCGTCCGGGCAGAGCGTGAAGGGCGGAAAGCTGGAGCAGTACTACCATGATGATCCGCTGAACCGGCATGTTTCCTTCAGCCGGGACGGCGAGGATTGCAACTTTAGCGTGTATGATCGGTTTGCGCGGGACCTGTCCGGGCATCCCAATCAGCGGGAAATGGAGGCGTCGGTTGCGCTTGCGCGCGAGCTGATGGAGCGGCTGGGCGCAGGAATCAGCGAGGACTTTCTCTACGCAAGGCGAAACACCGTCCCGGAGCAGCTGGCCGGCACGTTCAGCCTGACCGGCAACAGCTGCGCGCCGGAGCTTTACAGCCTGATTGAGAAGGAACACGCGCGCAACGGCGGCGCGGATGACAAAACGCTCGTCCGAGGCTGCTATGAGCTGCTGGGGCTGCCCGTGATGGATCAGTATTATTGGGAGGACGGCGGCGACCGCTACGGCGCAAAATCCGGCTTTGCCTGCGTGGTGCGCGACGACGGCACTTTGGCCGCTCTGGCGGTGGAAGGTATGCCCGTGGTGGAGGAGGCGGAGCCGATGGCCCTGCCGCAGCGCACCTGGCAGGAGACGCTTCAGCTCTGGGCCGCAAACGCTTTCTGGCCCATGAGCACTTTGGACGAGGCCGTGGAGAAAAATACGCTGTATGGCGACATCGTCCACTATCCCAGCTATGAGGTGCTGACGGACCTGCGCCCCTGCTGGGTGGGGCGCGAGGCGTACCGCCTGGAGCCGGGCTGGTGCTATCGCACGGAAACCCGCGTGGTCAGCGACGACAGCCTGGACGGCATCGGCTTTGGCTACTGCGCCGTAAGCGATATGCAGCGCGTGCATTAAACAACAGACGGCCCGGCGCTCCCTCTCTGAAAGCGCCGGGCCGTCTGTTTTTTGATATCAGCCCTTCTGATGGATATACTCGTCGATGGCCTGCGCGGCGTTCTTGCCCGCGCCCATGGCCAGAATTACGGTGGCCGCGCCGGTCACGGCGTCGCCGCCCGCGTACACGCCTTCGCGCGTGGTCAGGCCGCTTTCGTCCCGCACGATCAGGCAGCCGCGGCGGTCGGCTTCCAGCCCCGGCGTGGTGGAGCGGATGAGCGGATTGGGGCTGGTGCCGATGGACATGATCATCGTGTCCACATCCAGCACAAAGTCGCTTCCCTCCTGGACGATGGGACGGCGGCGGCCGCTTTCGTCCGGCTCGCCCAAAGTCATGCGCACGCAGCGCATGCCGCATACGTTGCCGTTTTCATCGCCCAGCACCTCCACGGGATTGCACAGGGTGTGGAAGATGATGCCCTCCTCCTGCGCATGCTCGACCTCCTCGCGGCGAGCGGGCATTTCCTCCAGCCCGCGGCGGTAAACGATGAACACTTCCTCCGCACCCAATCGCTTGGCGCAGCGCGCCGCGTCCATGGCCACGTTGCCGCCACCCACCACCGCCACGCGGCGGGAATGCTTGATGGGCGTGGCGCTGCCCGGCAGGTAGGCTTTCATCAGGTTGATGCGGGTCAGGTATTCGTTGGCCGAATACACGCCCTTGAGGCTTTCGCCGGGGATGCCCATGAAGCGGGGCAGGCCCGCGCCGCTGCCGATGAAGAGCGCCTCGTAGCCCATCTCGAACAGCTCGTCAACGGTCAGCGTCTTGCCAACGACGGTGTTGCATTCGATTTCCACGCCCAGCGCGCGCAGGCCGTCGATTTCCTCCTGCACGATCTGCTTGGGCAGACGGAATTCGGGGATACCGTAGCTCAGCACGCCGCCCGGCAGGTGCAGCGCCTCAAAAATGGTTACGGCATAGCCCAGCTTGGCCAGATCGCCCGCGCAGGTCAGTCCGCTGGGGCCAGCGCCGATCACGGCAACCTTGTGCCCGTTGGGCGCGGGCTTTGCCGCAGGGGCGCTTTTCTGAGCGCGGTGCCAGTCCGCCACAAAGCGCTCCAGACGGCCGATGCCCACCGGCTCGCCCTTGATGCCGCGGACGCACTTGCCCTCGCACTGGCTTTCCTGCGGGCACACGCGACCGCACACCGCCGGAAGCGACGTGGAGCGGGAAAGCACCTCGTAGGCCCCTTCAAAATCCTCATGGGCCACCCGCTCGATAAACGCGGGAATGTCGATGCGCACGGGGCAGGCGGATACGCAGGGTTTGTTTTTGCAGTTCAGGCACCGCTTGGCTTCGCCCACCGCCATTTCGCGGGTATAGCCCAGAGCGACCTCGCTGAAATTCTTGTTGCGCACATCTGGCGCCTGAGCGGGCATGGGCGTCTTTTTCGGATTCATATCAGGCATTGGGCTCGGCCTCCTTTTGGAACAGACGGCAGGCTTCCTCGCGGGCATGCTGCTCAAAGTCGCGGTACATCGCCCCGCGGGCCATGGCCTCGTCAAAGTCCACCAGATGGCCGTCAAAGTCCGGGCCATCCACACAGGCGAACTTGGTTTCACCGCCCACGGTGAGGCGGCAGCCGCCGCACATGCCGGTTCCGTCGATCATGATGGGGTTCATGCTCACAATCGTTTTGATACCGTATTTCTCCGTCACCTTGCAGACGAATTTCATCATGATCAGCGGCCCGATGGCAATGACCTGGTCATACTGGTTGCCGGCCTCAATGAGCTTTTCCAGCGCGTTGGTCACCAGTCCCTTTTCGCCGTAGCTGCCGTCGTCGGTCATCAGGCGCAGCTCATCGCTGACGGAGCGGAATTCATCCTCCAGAATCACCAGGTCACGGTTGCGGAAGCCCACCACACTATGCACCGTACAGCCCAGGCCATGCAGCTTTTTCGCCACGGGGTAGGCGATGGCGCAGCCCACGCCGCCGCCCACGATGCACACCTTTTTCAGCGCTTCCGTGTGCGTGGGGGTACCCAGCGGTCCCACCAGGTCATGCAGGCAGTCGCCGGCACGGAGGGTGTTGAGCTCCATGGTGCCCGCTCCCACAATTTGATAGATTACGGTGACGCTGCCCGCCTCACGGTCGTAATCGGCCACGGTGAGAGGAATGCGCTCGCTTTGCTCTTTGGCGCGCAGGATGACAAACTGTCCCGGTTCGGCTTTGCGGGCAATGCGGGGCGCCTGGACGGTGATGCGCACAACCGTGGGGTTGAGTGCCTCTTTGGACAAGATTTCGTACATACCGGTCATTCCCTTTCTACAGCGATGCATTCGATTTCCACCAGCCCGCCCTTGGGCAGGGCGGCCACCTGCACGCAGCTGCGAGCGGGCGGCTCAGCCTCAAAAAAGCGCTGGTATACCGCGTTGACGGTGGCAAAATCTCCCAGATCCACGACAAAGACCGTGGTTTTCACGATGTCGGCATAGCTGAGCCCGGCCTCTTGCAAAATGGCGCCGAGATTGCGCATGGCCTGTTCCGTCTGGGCTTCCACGCCGCAGGCAAGCTCGCCCGTGGCGGAGTCCATGCCCAGCTGGCCGGAGGTAAACAGCAATCGTCCGGTCCCGACAGCCTGAGAATAGGGCCCGATGGCGGCCGGGGCAGAGGAGGTGTGGACGACGGTTTTGCTCATGAATCAAATAACTCCTTTCCCTATGCTTACATTAAAACGATTGTATCATTCCCGGGCCCGGATGTAAAGCGGAAAAACAGCGCCATCCTTCTGCAAAACCGACGGATGAGGCAGGGGAAAGCTGCCGGCAAAAAAGAACCACCGGCAGAAAAACCGGTGGTCCTCATCAAATCGGGGGACATTCAGCCGTCCGGGCTGTACCGTCACTGGGCCATGGCCTCCTGGGCATAACGAACGGCCTGCTTGAGAGCATTTGAAGTCATGGTGGCGCCGCTTACGCCGTACACACCATCCAGATCGTCCTGCCCCGCGATCAGGGCGTTGATATAGTCCGAACCATCCGCCGTCAAAACGCCGCCCACACCGTCGGTTTCCTGCGCGTCACGAACGTCGATGGCCGTGATGCGGCTGTCCGCGTCAAAGGTGATGTTGGTCTCGATCTCGCCACCGAAGCCCTGGGTGACCACCTCGCATACCGTGGTTCCGTCCTCGTTTTCCGTTGTGGTGACGACCCCCTCGAAAAGCTCGCCATGGATGGCCAGATAGACCATGCGCTGGAAGTCTCCGCCGAAGGTGATGGTGGCGCCGGCGATGGCATCGCGGTCCTGAATCTGCGTATCGGCCTGGTTGACGGTGCGGAACATTTCGTACACATCTTCGAGGGTCATCTGATTGGCCAGAATGTAGTCCGTGATGGCCTGCAGCTGCTCGCCGTAGCTGCGGCCGCCGTTATAGCCCGCAAAGGAGACGCGGTTGGAGCCCTCCACAAACGCACCGTCCGCATACAGACCGTGCAGCACCAGCAGGTCCTTTACGGGGGTTTCAGGCGTCAGCTCCACACCCGCTTCGCGCGCCAGGTAGCCATAGGCGATGCAGGCCTTTTCCACGGTCATCACATTGTCGGGCTGGGCCAGATCGGTGAAGGCGAGATCGCTGAAAAGGGTATCCTCCGTCAGGGTGTCGCAGGAAGCAGTCAGCATATACTGGGCATAGTAGACATCGCCGTCCGAATAGGCGGGATCATAGCCGTAGGCACTCAGCGTGGCGAGGCGGTAGCCGTCCTCCGTCTTTTCCACCGTGGCATCGGAGACGTTCATCAGGTAGCCCATGATGTCCTTTTTGGAATACTCATCCTCGCTTCCCTTGTTGCGGATGATGTCAAAGTTGAGCTTGGTGATGATGCCGTCCGTGGTTTCTCCCTCAAAAATGAAGGTGTCGTTCTTCGGCTGGCCGGAGGACGTCGTTCCCACCATTTCATACTCCGCGGAGAAGGTTTCCACGTTGCCTTCCTCCGCGAAGGCGACGGAGCACAGCAGCATCATCATGACCAGAAGAACCGAACAAACCTTTTTCATTGCAATAACCTCCATGTGTTTCATTCTTTTGTGTGAAATGTCTTAAGCGTAGCGCGCAAGCTGCAAGGAATTCCCTTTATGGCCTGCCGCTGGCCGTCAGAGCGGCCTTGAGATGCGCCAGGTCCTCTTCATCCGGGTGGGTCAGCGCGCGGTTGAAGTTTTCCAGCATCTTCCGCGGATCGGGCATCCGGGGCGAGGGCGGAGCGGAAAGCATCTTTTCGTACCGCTCCCGCACCGCCATGGGCATGCGTCCCTGGCACATGAACGACCCGATCAGGGTGTTGTCCGGCCCCAGACATTGTGCCACACGGCCTAGAATGCTTTCAAAGTACGCCGCTTCGCCGCCAAAGCCCGCAGTCCCGAACAGAAATACTTCCTTTCCGCTGACCTTGGAGAGAAAGTCTGCGATCGCCGCGTCGCAGGTCCCCTTGTCCGTCCAGAAGCCGATGTAAAGGCGGTCCGCCGCCAGGGCCGCATCGTCCGGCGGGCCCATGTACAGACACGCCGGCAGGGCCGCCTGGACCGCTTCGGCCAGCTGCTTTGTGTTTCCTGTCCTGCTGCTGTAAACAATCGCGCAGGTCATTGATGGTTCCTCCCTTCATAGATGCAGTGCACGCCCTCGTGCCGCATCATGCCGCCAAGGCATTTTTTGTTGCAGCGCACGCAGCGCATCACCTGCTCCGCATGGTTTCCAATCACCTTGTTGGGCTAGGAGGGGTCGGCGATCAGCTGACGGCTCATCGCCGCGCAGTCGATTCTGCCCTGAGACAGCTGCTCCTCCACAAAATCCGGCCGTGTCAGGCCGCCTACGCCGCATACGGGCAGGCGGGTATACCTGCGCACCAGATCGCAGTACGGCAGGAAGCAGCCTTCTTTGCCGAAATACGGGTGCGAGGCGGGCGGTATGGTATCCTCGAGCGAGGAGTGATTGGCAAGCGCTACGTGGAAGCTGGTCACACCGGCCCGCTCCAGCGCAGGCACCACCACGGACAGTTCCTCGGCCAGCACACCGGCATTGCCGTAGTGCGGATTCTCCTGACGCACGGCCAGCTTAAAATCAATCGGCAGATCCGGGGCCTGAAGCCGGACCGCTTTGACCGCTTCCACGGCAAAGCGGATGCGGTTTTCAACGGACCCGCCATATTCATCGGTGCGGTGATTGAACACCGGGGAAGCGAAGCTGCCGCACATCCTGTCGCCGTGAATCTGAACCATATCAAAGCCCGCCTTGCGCGCCTGCACGGCGGCGCGGCCGAAACTGTCGGTGATCTGCTTGATCTTGCGGGTGGAGAGGCCGCAGATGTAAGGGCTGACCTCCTGATTCAGCAGGGGACGCAGATCTTCCATGCTGATCTTCTTGCTCAGTACGCCGGGTACGTACTTCAGCATCGCCTTCACGTTGGAGTCGCTCTGGTGAAGCTGCGCGCACGCCAGACAGTTTTCCGCATGAATGAGATCGGTAAGCTCCCGGTAGGCCGCAAACCCCTTGGCGGTAAACAGGCTCTGTCCGAAACCGTGCTTTGAGACCGGAACATCGCCCAAAATGATCATGGCGCATCCACCTGCGGCGATTTGACGGATTTTTTCCCGGTAGGCCTCGCCCTTGAGGCCCAGGGTGGTAGGAGCGAAAATAATCCGGTTCTTCAGGCGGATTCCGCCATAATCAATGGGACTGGCGATGGTTTCATACATGGGGCTTTTCATCCTCTTTCCGTACAATTTTGTTAAGGAGGGCCAGCAGCGTGTTGCGCTCCTCTTCTGTCAGGGAGCACAGCTTTTGCCCGTCCCAGTCGTAAAACAGCTGATGGCTGACCTGGAAAGCTTCCTCGCCCCGCTTTGTCAGATTCAGCTGATAGGAGCGTCCCGCCTTTTCCTTGGTGATCAACCCGTCTTCAACCAGCTTGGTGATGCACCGCTGGGAATAGCCCCAGTCCACGCGCAGCGTCTTGGTCAGTTCCGCCGGGGTGCAGCCGGGGTGCTTGCCGACATAGATGACGAAAAACACCAGCCCGTTCTTTACGCCCAGGGGATGCAGCCGCGCTCCCGCATATGCGTAAAAATCCTTATACAACACGGAGAGGTAGTAGGCAAAGGTTTGGAACATCCCGTCCCTCCTTTCTTT
>CHCFC05602__coassemble_367_pt1 | contig 22948 bp, 14 predicted proteins | sample CHCFC05602__metabat2_high_PE_021 | metagenome-assembled genome bin CHCFC05602
AAAGCAGCATCCTTATCACATCCGTTACAGTAGCCTTCGCGATCGTCTTTGCCGTGCTCGCCGGCTATGGCATCACACGTTTTCGGTTTCGGGGGCATGGTGCGTTTCTGACCTTCCTGCTCATGACCCAGATGTTTCCTTCCATCATGTTGCTGATTCCCTTCTACAAGCTGATGAAAACAGTGGGTCTCAACGATACGTATACGGGCATGATCTTGGTTTATGTGTCGCATACGATTCCCTTCTGCACATGGATGATGAAGGGATATATGGAAAGCATCCCGACAAGTCTGGATGAATCAGCAATGATTGATGGTTGCGGCCGGATAAGCACCATGCTTCGAATCATCTGCCCGCTGGCTCTGCCGGGCATAGCTGCAACCGCAATCTACGCAATGATCCAAAGCTGGAATGAATTCATGTTCGCTTCCATCCTCATCAACCGCGAAACGCTCAAGACGCTTCCGGTCGGCATCGGCCAGCTCAACGGATACTACCGCATACAGTATAACGATCTAATGGCTGCCTGCTTCACCGCCAGCCTTCCCATTCTGATCATCTATGTCTTTATGCAAAAGTATTTTATCGCTGGCCTTACTGCAGGTGCGGTCAAAGAATAATCGGTAAGAGGGGTGAGATGGTATGGAGCATCTCCTTGAAAATGTGCGCACAGAGTCCTCTCCTTCGCAGCTGCGAATTACGGATATGCGCTTTGCAGAGCTTTACCAGGCCCCGATGCACTGTATTCTGGTCCGTATAGACACCAACCAGGGCATCAGCGGCTTCGGAGAAGTGCGTGATTTCGGTAGCAGAACATACGCCGCCATGCTCAAAAGCCGGATTCTTGGGGAAAATCCGTGCAACGTGCAGCGGTTATTCAGACGGATTCGCCAATTCGGCGGCTCCGGGCGGCAGGGTGGTGGCGTAAGCGGCATAGAGATGGCTTTGTGTGACTTGGCCGGAAAGGCGTATGGCGTGCCGGTCTATCAGATGTTGGGCGGCAAGTACCGCGATGCGGTGCGCGTATACTGCGATCTGGGGCGGCATCCCCGTCAGCCGATGAACGGTCATGGCATGGGACTTGAACTCAAGCGCCATATTGATGAAGGCTTTACCATGGTCAAATGCATTCTGGGTGTGGAAAACGTGCAGATGCTTTACCCTGATGAGCCGATACTCTCGGGAATTCCTGGATTTGTTGAGGAGCTTGTACAAGCCCGCAAGCGTCACATGCTTTATACCGATGCAAATTACAGTGCTGATGAACAAGGCAGCCTGTGGGAGCGCAACAGAATGTATGAGCTGTTTAACCGTCAGCATCCATACACGATGACGCGCATCACCGAGCATGGATTGGACCGTTTCGAAGAAGAGCTCGCAGCGTTGCGAGATGTGATCGGTTATCAGGTTCCGTTGGCCATTGATCATCTCGGCCACATCAACCTTGAAGATGCCGCGCGCCTTCTCAGGCGTCTGGAAAAATACAATCTCGCCTGGGTCGAGGATCCCCTTCCCTGCACGTTTGTCGAAGAGTACAAGCGGCTGTCCGGCATGACCTGCACACCGATGGCCACAGGAGAAGATCTGTACCTGAAAGAGGGATTTTATCCGCTTTGCTGTGAGCGCGCCGTACCGATAATTCATCCTGACGTGTGCTCGTGTGGCGGCATATTCGAGCTGCAGCGCATCGGAGATATGGCACAGGAGCACCACATTGCCATGATCTGCCACATGTGCGAAACCCCAGTAGCTGCTCTCGCTACGGCACATGCCGGTGTAGCGACCGAGAACATGATTGCCATGGAATTTAACGCGCCGGATGATCCGTGGTGGAACGATATCATTGTGGGCGGTCCTACCCCCGTCATACAGCAGGGTATGATTACGCCGCCGGATAAACCGGGGCTCGGCTTTGATACTTTGAACGATGAGGTCTTGGAGGCCCACCGTCTGCCTCATTCCAAACCAATTTGGGCTTCGACGGAAGAATGGGATACGGAGTATTCCAATGACCGCCTGTGGAGTTGATGAAAGATCTCCACGGCCCATTTGATGCTTCGATCATATGTCCCCCCTGCTTAGCCCATTGTGGCAGATGGGACAACCCACCGCCAGAGGACTGGCGGCAAAAACAAAACGCAGGGGCTGCTTCCCTTCCGAAGCAGCCCCTTGCTTTTCCGTCCAAAGCGCGGCCCTTCGCCGCGCTTCAGGCGTCACTCCTCCCGCCAGTCCGCGTAGACAAGCGCCTCGCCAAATCCTCCGTGGGCCGCGACCTCATAGCCGCGGATGGTGGGCGAGCAGACGTCCCAGTACCGGTTGCTGTAGATGGGCGCAGCGGGCAGTTCGCTGTGCCACGCCTTCTGGAAGTCCAGCCAGCGCGCCAGAAACGCCGTCCGGTCACCCGTCGGCACCCGGCGCATGGCGAGGGCGGCCTCCATCAGCGCCTCGCTCCTGAGGCCGGAGGTGTTGAACGCGCCCTGCCAGGCCTCGCCCGTGTGATACGTGTAGTACGGGTCGAAGGGCTCGTAAAAGTTGGTGCCCAGGAAGAACAGGTTGGCGCCGCGGGTTCTGCCGCTGCGGTAGTACTGCGACAGCATCTGCGCAAAGCCGGTGGGCTCCACCACCAGGCGGATGCCCAGGCGCTCCAGCTCCGGCGCGAGCAGCCTCTCCAGCGCGTCGCTCACGGACGTCGCGGTTTTCGCCCATCTCAACTCCAGCGGCACCAGCACATCGCCCTGCCGCTTGTACCGTATGCCGTCCGCCGGTCCCGCATAGGGCGCTCCCCTGCAGTTGAGGCGATAGTCGGACAGGTCCAGCTCCCGCTGCGCCTGCCGGGGATCGTAGCGGATGTCCTCAAAGGCCGCCAGCGCTTCGCCGCACGCCTGCGGCATCCATTGGCCGTAGCCGTAGTGGCCGTACACCGGCCTGGCATATCCGCCAAGCGCCGAGGCGCACAGGCTTTCGCGGTCCACGCACATGGCGACGGCCCGGCGCACCCGCACATCGTCCGTGGGGGACTGCTCGCAGGCAAAGGCCAGAAAGGCATAGCCGGATCGGTCGTAGGCCGTCAGCGCGGCCCGGCGGCCGTCCCAGCTGCGCGCCCGGTCGATGGCCGCCCCGTCCGTCAGCCGATTGATCAGCTGGACCTCCCCGCGCTCGTAGGCGGCCACCGCCTCCCCGTCCGTCATCTGGATGACCCGCACCCGCTGAATGGACGGCTTGCGTCCCTCGCGGTTGCCCCGGTAGGCGGGGTTGATCTCCATCCATACCTGGCCGGATGCGGCGTCGTATGCCGCCAGCTGGTACGGCCCGCAGGTCACCTTCGGGCAGTGCAGGTATCCGTTTTCACCGGTGAGCGTCTCCCGAAGCAGTTCCGGGTCCAGATGGGCCGGCGTGGGGCTGGCGCCGTCCAGCGCATAGAGAAAGCAGCCCGCCCCGTCGTCGCCCACCCCGTAGCCCGGCGCGATGACCCCGGCGGGAGCGGGTCTGACCCGGATGGCGGCCCATCCGTAATAGTAGGGCAGCGCCTGCCGGGAAACGGTGATGGAGAAGCGCTGCCCATCCAGCAGGCGCACGCCGGACAGGATGGCCGAGCGTCCCGATGCGTACTCCGCCCATCCCTCCACATGCGAATAGAGTGAGTGCACGCCGCCCAGCGCGGCCACGGCGGGACTGCTGCCAAGCAGCAGGGAAAACACATAATCCCCGGCCGTGATGGGCGTCCCGTCGTTGTAGGTCAGTCCGGAGGCCAGGGTGAGCGTATAGATAACGCCGCTCTGATCCTCCGCCGTCTCCACCCGTTTCACCACCGTGGGGTCCGGCGCGAAGTCCTCCTGCGGACAGACGGTATCATAGCCATGCAGCATGGCGCGGATATCCAGGTCAACGGAATTGTTGCCCCACATATCCGAGAAAAAACAGCCGCTCATCTGCGTGGGCACCGCAACGGTGACCCATTCCTCCTGCGCCCGAGCGGGGCCCGCGCCCCAGACCCACAGCAGGACGAGCGCCAGGCAGGCGCCCCGTTTGAGCCATTTCATCCCCGATTTCCTCTCTTTCTGCGGCCTCCGGCGCGCGGATTGCGCGCGGCCGCCTTATTCAACGGTATCTCCCAGCGTGCGGACCGAGCTCATCGCCCCGGCCTCCCACGGCTCGAGCCGGACGGCTTTGCCGCCGGCGGGCGCCAGGCCGGGCCTGACAGGCCGCCCGGGCTCCGGCGTGGGCTTGCCCGGCTCCGGCGTGGGCTTGCCCGGCTCCGGCGTGGGCTTGCCCGGTTCCGGCGTGGGCTTGCCCGGTTCCGGCGTGGGCTTGTCCGGCTCCGGCGTGGGCTTGTCCGGCTCCGGCGTGGGCTTGCCCGGCTCCGGCGTGGGCTTGTCCGGCTCCGGCACAGGCCCGTCCGGCTCCGACGTGGGCGGGACAGGTTCTTCCGCTTCATAGCAGACGCGGATGCGATTCTTTCCGGCGTCCCGGTCCGCCGTCAGGGGGCAGGTATCGCTCAGGAACCGGTAGCCCGTCCGGCTCCCGTCGGGGTAGTCCGAAATCACCGTGCCGGGGAGCGCCCGTCCGGCGTAGGTGCGCGTGTCATCAAGTACGCCGCCGTAATAGTATTCCACCGTGCAGTCCACCAGTTCGGGACGGTAGTACAGCGTCAGGAGGCCGCCCTCTTCCTCCAGCGTCAGACCGTCCGCGGGATCGCAGCTGTGATGGGCATAGCCGGGAACGGCCATGACGTACGCCCCGGCGCGGACCCGCTGGCCGAAGGTGCCGGCATGCACGGCGTCCTGCGCCAGCATCAGTCCGGTACCCCATTCAAGATGGCGCACGGTATAGCGAATGTCCGACCGCCGCGCATAGACCACGCGGAGGACGTTGCTGTCCGGGTCTTCGGAAACCACGATGGCCTCGGGCGTGCTGACGCCGTCCAGGTATCCCGCCGCAGGCCTGAGGGCGTTGAGCTGTCCGGGGGCGTTTCCCGCGGGCACGCGGAAGCGCTCCCCCACGCGGGCGGATGCCGTGTGCGTGCCCAGCAGGTTGCGCTCCTCCGCGGCGTCACGGTAGTACATCACCTTCACGTTCCTCACCATGGGCCGGTAAACCACGTCGATGCGGTGGTCCGCCTCCACGCCCTCAAACCGGTACGCCGAGGGGCAGGTGGCCGTCACGTCCACGCCGTCCACCACGGCGCTGACCAGCTCGTATCCCTCGTCGGGCGCATAGCGCACCGTCAGCGAACCCTGATACGTCACCTGCGTATCGCCCTGCGAGTCGATGCGTCCGCCCGTCACCGCCGAGGTGACGGTATACCATGCCGGCGCCCACTGGGCATACAGGTCGTTCGCCTCCCGAAGGGTGACGCGCGCCCTGCCGCCGGGGGCGAAGGCCTGCCCGCTCCCGTCCGGCCGCGTGTTCCAGCCGGTGAAGCGCTTGCCCTGGCTGAGGAACGGGTTAGCCTTGACCGTGACCAGCCCGTTGTTGGGGGTGGTCTGCGTTTCAATGCTGCCGCTGCCGTCATTGGCATGGTAGGTCAGCAGGGCGGGCCCCAGCGGAGCCGCCCACTGCGCCGTGAGCACGACGTCCCGCGTCACGCTGACGGAGCTGTAGGGCTGATGAATCTGCCCGTCGGCGCTGCTCAGCCAGCCGGTAAAGACCCGGCCGTCCCGGCCCGTCATCGTCCCCGGCCCCAGCAGCGGGGCCCTTGCGCCATAGGCATAGCCCTCGCCGTCCACGGGCGCCTCTCCGCTTCCCCATTCGCCCGCCCGGTAGGTGACGCGGTACGCTTGACCGGTTTTCCACCGGGGAAAGAGCTCCAGGTTCCCGGTGATGTTCATGTCGAAATGGAACAGCTGCCGGGTTCCGTCCTCCGTCTGGTATTCCCAGCCGAGGAAGTCCTCGGGCCGGCTTTCAGCCTCCGGCGGGACAAGCTCGTCGATGCCGGGCATCTCGAACCCCTCGTTCCCGATGGTGCGGCCGCTTCTGATGCGCCAGTCCGCGGCGGCATAGGGCAGTGTGCCCTGCCGGTCCAGGTAGACGCGCACCCGGTAGCTCGGCGGCTGCCATCCGGCGTAGAGGATCACGTCATGGTCCGTCATGAGCTGGGAAAAGTCGGCTTCGGTGCCGGGCAGGCACAATTCGGTGGTATACCAGCCGGTGAACACCGCATCCCTGACAACGGTGCTCACATCGGGCCGCTGCGGGACGTATTCCATGCCCGCAAGGCTTTGCTGGTACGGCACGCGCCGGGTGCGCTCAAAGCCGACCGCGTTGTAAAAGCGCAGGGAATAGGTGTTGCGGGCATAATAAAAGTCGATGTGGTAATGGGTCAGGTCATCCCGGAGGAAGGGCGCCTTTGCGTTGTCATACGCCACGTTTTCAAGGTAGGTAAAGCCCGCGATGTCGTAGTGGTCCTCGGGCGTGGAATGGATGGCGGTGTCGGCGTTGCGCCACTGATCCGTCTTGTGCAGCCTGAGGGACCTGCCCTGATACGCGACCGTCCCGGCCTCGCCGGGCAGCGTTTCAAGATAATAGTTGATGGCAAAGGCGTACCTGCCGCTTTGGGAGATCTGCCAGAAGGACTTGCCGCCGACGGGCATGGTGGAAAGGCAGGTCTGATAGACATTGCCGGAAGGGGACACGTTCCAGGCGGTGGGAAAGACATCCGGATAGCGGATGGACGGCCAGCGCATTTCGATGTTGGCGCCGTGCTTGGCCGTTATGGTCAGCCAGTCGATAAGGGGGGCCGACGCACTCTTTGCGCTGTAAAACCGCACCTGGTACACATTGCGGCTGTAGCGGATGGTGACGATGGTGCTGCCGTCGCCCGCGATGGGGCTCTGCTCCACCTGCTGCACCGTAAATCCCTGAGCGCTCAGGTCGTAGGCCCTGGCGCGGGTCAGCCTGCCGGTGGTGCCCGTCATGCGCTGCGTGGGCGCGATTTCCTCGTTGGAGCTGTAGGCGCTGTCCTCGGCGTTTTCCAGCAGATGCACCACGCAGTAGGGCGTATCCGTGTTCGCCTCCCACCGGGCGGTCAGGCGCATGTCCTGCCATACCACGCAGAGCATGGGCACGGGCTCGCCCTGCTCGTCGTACCAGCCCAGGAAGGTATAGCCCGAACGCACCGGAACGGGGGCATCAATCCTCTCCCCCTGAATCACGCCGGCCGGGGTAAGCGGCATGCCGCCCAGCGTGTCAAACGTGACCCATTTGGCGTCGCGCACGACGGGATAAAAGCGCGTTTCCCGCTCGATAGGATACGGGAAGGCAACCAGCGCCCCGTCGGGGTTTCCCTTCTCCAGCGTCCAGCCGATGAGCTTCTGGTGCTTTTCCACACCCAGCAGGTACATGGGCACGCTGCCGTGCTCCTCCTCCGTCTCCCAGGTGGAAACGACCTTGCCGCCGTCGATGTCGCTCATGAACCAGGCGCGCAGCACCGGCACAAAGGCGGCTGTCAGCCGGCGGACCGACTCCTGCCCCGCCGGAACCGTCTGGGGGGCCGAAGCTCCGGAACGGGCGCCCCTCCTCGTCCAGCCAGCCGGTAAAGCGCCTGCCTTCGGGGGCTTCGGGCGTGGCGGGCTGCGTGAGCACCTCGCCGTCCCCCACGATCTGAACCTCCACCACCCGGTCCTCCACAACGAACTCGTACGTCACATAACCCGCTTCCTGGGGCTGGTCCGGAAGGATCATCCGCACCTCGTTTTCCGGCGCGGGCGGTGTCACCGCTTCCGGCGCAGGGGATGTCGCTGCTTCCGGCGCGGGCGGTGTCGCTGCTTCCGGCGCAGGGGCTGCCGCCGCTTCCGGCGCGGGCGGTGTCACCGCTTCCGGCGCAGGGGCCGCCGCCGCTTCTGGCGCAGGCGGTGCCTCCACTTCCGGCGCAGGGGCTGCCGCCGCTTCAACCGGCGCGCTCTCCGGCACGGAGGGTGCCTCCACTTCCGCCGCAGAAGCCGCCGCTTCAACCGGCGCGCTCTCCGGTGCCGGGCTGGATTCCGACTGCTGCGTGTCGAAAAGAACCACCCCGCCGTCGTCCGCGCTGGCGATGGGCAGCAGGGACATCAGCAGCACCCCGGCCAGGACCAGGCACAGCATACGTTTGTACATTCTATCGCCTCCTCCTCATTACGGGTTAAGTCAATGCGGCATGCATTGTCTAACGCCTGATAAAAAATGACTGTTTTTTTAATCCGGTCATTTTTTCGCAAAAAAGTTCCGGCTTTTATGACCGGATCTCTTTTTCGGTCATATTATACAGAAAAAAAACGCCCCTGTCTATCGGGTTTTCAAATTTCTTTTGCCTTCCTCCGTCCGGGCTGGCGGCGCTCAAAGCGACGGCCGAGGGGCTGTACCGAATTCTTACATACCCATTCTTTTCCCCCCCTGAAACCGCCGGATTGGTCAAAAAGGGCTGTACTTGGTTTTTTCTTTTCTATATAATAAAGTCGTTGCCTGTTTCGCTCCGCACCGTCTGCGGGCAGAAAGGAGCCACCATGCCCAAGATTTTCACGGACGAAGAAAAAGAAGGCCACCGTGCCATTTTGCTGGACGAGGGCCTGCGCCTGATTATGAAAAAAGGCTATCGGAACGTCACGGTTGACCAGCTGGTTAAGCTCATCGGCGCCTCAAAGGGATACTTTTACCTGCTGTTTTCCTCCAAGGAGCAGTTTTTCCTGGATGCCATCGCTGCCCAGATGGAGAAAAACTTTGCCATTCTCCGCCAGGCGATGGAGCATCATCCCTCGCCCCCGGAAATTGCCCGCCTTTACCGGACGCTGTTCAAGGACATGAGCTTTCCCTCCTTTGAGGATGCGCTCTATGTGCAGCAGAAGATCAGCGATCAGCAGTGGCAGCACTTTCGGGATTTTGAAGAGGCGTTTTTCACCCGCATCCTCACGCTGCTCAACCGTGACCCCGAAAAATGCGACCCCAGGGTGCTGAGCAACCTGTCCGCGTTTATTTTCCTGTGCTGCAACAGCCAGGGAAAATACCTCTTTCCCGACAAGCTCAACGACCTGATGGAGATTCTTCTGGGCGTGTTTCACACCTACCTGTTCCCCGAGGACAAGGGCTGAGCGGGGCCCGGCGGGCGGCAGAGAGAGGGATTTCTCCTCCTCACCGCGCCACCGGCCGGACGTACTTCCAGAACCGCTTGCTGTCGTGACAGAAGTAAAAGATTCTACCTGGCGTCAGGTCCAGATGATATCCCGCCCGTGCGTAATCAAACGCCTTCATCGCCCGCTCCATCCTCGCTTCGACGAGGCTGTTCTCCGTTTCAACATCAAACGGCCCATGCTCGAACACGAGATAGGTCCCTTCGGCCACGTCCATCAGGCGCATCTGCGGCGGCACGGGACCCGCGTAACCGGCGGGCAGGCGAACGCCGTAGGCTTCGGCAAGGGGGATGCCCCAGCTGCAGATTCTCCCCTCCGGCTCATTGATAAAAGCCATCACCTGCCCGCTTGCACTGTCGGCCTCCGCGCCGCCCAAATCGTCCAGCTTTTGAGGGATGCTGTCCAGCAGCCTGCAGACGGTTTCTTGGTCCTGACCGGGAATCCGGCTCTGCTTCTGCCAGAAATCCCAGTAACCGATGCTTTCGTAGTTGCGGATGTGCAGGAATTTGTGCGCGGGAATGGTCACGAAATACGTTTTGACCTTGCTTTCCATCTCCTGCGCATCCGTTTTGTCTGCGCCCAGCAGGTAACAGTCCAGCGGCCGCAACACGGTACGCAGTGCGACCGGCACAGGATTCAGACGGTATTCGCCGGGGGAAACGCCATAGGCCTCCTTGAACGCACGGGCAAACGCCTCGCCGGAGGCATAGCCGTATTTCAGCGCGATCTCCAAAATTCCCGCATTGCCTTCGCGCAGGTCCCCGAGGGCGAAGGCCAGCCTCCGGCCAAGCAGGTACTCCCGCAGCCTCATGCCGGAAATGCTTCTGAATTTTCTGGATACGTAGCTTTCCGAATAGCCCAGTTTTCCCGCCAGACGGGTCAGCGTCGCCTCCTCGCTGTCCTCATGCCGGATGCAGGCGTCGATCTCGTCAATCATGCGCTGGATATTTCGCTGCCACACGCACATGGCCCTTCCCCCTTTCCCGGCGCCATTGTATCACATTTCCGCGCCGCGCGCCTGATCTGACTTGCACAGCATGCCCGCATCATTCAGGCGGGCGGCCCGTTCCGGCCCCCGGAGGACCAGCGCTCCGATCCCGTCATTCCCCTTTTTTTCGTGTAAAAAAAGCCCCGGCGACTGCCCCCATCAAGGCGATTGGCGCCGCCCTGACGAACAACCACTCCAACGCATGAAAACCGGTTCCCATCACCGCGGTTTCGGGATCGCCATAATTCCAGCCCAGGTAAGGGCTCTTCCATACGGTCAGGAGCACAAACAGCATGACGATCGCCGCGCCCAGGGCAACGCAGATCCAATGAAGAATTTTCCGTCTCGTGGTTTTTCTGCGGGCAAGCTGCAGGTTGATCACCTCCAGCCTTTCGGAAAGCGCCCTGATGTCATCTGATTTCGGCGGCTCGGCCACCGTTTCTCCAAGCAGCGTGCTCACGGGGGTTTCCAGTGCTTCTGACAAGGCAATCAGCAGGTCCGCGTCCGGGACGGACAGGCCTTTCTCCCATTTGGAAATGGTCTGCCGCACCACGTTGAGCTTGACGGCAAGCTCCTCCTGCGAAAGCCCCTTTGCCTTTCTGACAGCCCGGATGTTTTCATTGAGCATTCCAACAACCACCTTTCTTTCTCCGGCTGCCGCCATTGTATCCGGCGCGGGCCGTTGCGGCAAGCAACGCATTTTTCCATCCGGCCTGTCCGCCGCGATGTCCGTGCGCAATCACGTTTTTTTGCATACGAAAGGACGGCACCTGACCCTTCAGGTGCCGTCCTCTTTCGTTGGCCTGTCCATCCCGCGCAGCCGTCCGCGGCGAAGCGCGCCCCGTCCGGGGGACGCTTCAATACAGCTTTGCGCCTGCCGGAATGTGATCGTCCACCATCAGCAGATGGAGCTTTTCCTGGCCTTCCTCGGTGTGAACTGCCGAAATCAGCATGCCGCAGGAATCAATGCCCATCATCGGGCGGGGAGGAAGATTGGTGATCGCAATGCACGTTTTCCCCACCAGTTCTTCCGGCTCGTAATAGGCGTGAATCCCGCTCAGGATGGTCCGGCTTTCGCCCGTGCCGTCGTCCAGCGTGAATTTGAGCAGCTTCTTGGACTTGGGCACCGCCTCGCAGGCAAGCACCTTCACGGCCCTGAAATCGGACTTGCTGAAGGTTTCAAAATCGACGAAGTCCTTGAACAACGGCTCGATTTCCACCTTGGAAAAGTCGATCTCCTCCGGCTCGGCTTTTTCGGCGTCGGGCGCGGTTTCCTGCGCCGCGGGAGCCTCCTGCTTCGCAGCGGTTTCCGCCGCGCCGCTCTTTGCGCCCACCGGCTTCATGGTGGGGAAGAGAAGCACGTCGCGGATGGAGTCGTTGTCGGTCATGAGCATCACCATGCGGTCGATGCCGAAGCCCAGGCCGCCGGTGGGGGGCATGCCGTACTCGAGGGCGTTGAGGAAGTCCTCGTCCACCTGGGCGGTCATGATGCCCTGCGCGTGGCGCAGGCGCACCTGCTCCTCAAAGCGGGCCCGCTGGTCGATGGGGTCGTTGAGCTCGCTGAAGGCGTTGCCGAACTCATGGCCGTTGATGAAGAACTCGAAGCGCTCGGTGAGGTCGGGATTGTCCTGCCGGCGCTTGGCCAGCGGGGAGATATCCACCGGATAGTCGGTGACAAAGGTGGGCTGGATGAGCGTGGCCTCCACGTACTCGTCAAACAGCGCCGCCAGGCAGTCGCCGCGCTTGGCGTCCTTCTCCGCGTGCACGCCCATGGCGTCCAGGCAGGCGCGCGCCTCCTCGTCGCTGTGCCAGGCGAAAAAGTCCACGCCGCAGGCGTCCTTGACGGCCTGGGCCATGGTCACGCGCCTCCACGGGGCCTTGAGCTCGATCATATGGCCCTGATAGGGGACGCAGGTGGTGCCGCAGACGGTCCTGGCCACATAGGCGTAGAGCTCCTCGACCATCTCCATCACGTCGTTGTAGTCGGCGTAGGCCTGGTAGGTCTCCACGCTGGTGAATTCGGGGTTGTGGGTGGTGTCCATGCCCTCGTTGCGGAACAGCCTGCCCACCTCGTACACGCGGTCAAAGCCGCCCACGATCAGGCGCTTGAGATACAATTCCGTCTCGATGCGCAAAAACATGTCGATATCCAGCGCGTTGTGGTGGGTCTTGAAGGTGCGGGCCGCCGCGCCGATCTCCAGCGTGTGCAGAACCGGCGTGTCCACCTCCAGAAAGCCGCGGGCGTTGAGGAAATCGCGCACGGCGTTGATCACGCGGCTGCGCTTGCGGAAGGTTTCGCGCACCTCGGGATTGACGATCATGTCCACATAGCGCTGGCGGTAGCGAAGGTCGGGGTCCTTGAGGCCGTGGAACTTTTCCGGCAGGACCTTGAGGCTCTTGGAAAGCAGCGTCACCTCGCTGGCATGCACGCTGATCTCGCCCTTCTGGGTGCGAAACACCGTGCCCCTCACGCCGATCACGTCGCCGATGTCCATGTCCTTGAAGGCGGCATAGGCTTCCTCGCCCAGGTCATCGCGGCGCATATAGACCTGCAAATCGCCCGCCCCGTCCAGAATGTGGGCAAAGCTGGCCTTGCCCATCACGCGCTTGGAAATCATGCGCCCCGCCACGCTGACCTCCTTGCCCTCCAGCGCGTCGAAGCTGCCGAGGATGTCGGTGCTTTCGTGCGTGCGGTCAAAGCGGGTGATGGCGTAGGGGTCCTGCCCCGCCTGGCGCAGCTTGCGCAGCTTTTCGCGGCGGATGCCCTCCTGCTCGCTCAGCTGCTGGGGTACGGCGGCCTGTGTGTCCATGAAAATCTCTCCTTTGGTATGCTTGTGCGTCACCGGCTGATTTCCAGCACCTTGAGCTTCATCACGCCGGCGGGAACCTCCACGTCGACGGTCTCGCCCTTGCGCTTGCCCAGGAGCGCCGCGCCGATGGGGCTTTCGGAGCTGATCTTCATGTTCTTGGGGTCGGTTTCGTTGGCGCCCACGATGGTGATGGTCTGGTCGATCTTCATGGTCAGGTTCTTGACCTTGACCGTGTTGCCCACGCCGATCACGTCGGTGCTGACCTCGTCGTCCTCCACCACCACGCAGTTGCGCAGGGTGTTTTCCATCTCCACGATCTTGGCCTCGATGCGGCTCTGCTCGTTCTTGGCCTCGTCGTACTCGGCGTTCTCGCTCAGGTCGCCGAAGCCGCGCGCGATGGCGATCTGCTCGGAGATTTCGTTGCGCCTGACGCTGATGTAATAGTCCAGCTCTTTTTCCAGCTTCTCATACCCTTCGCGGGTAAGGATGACTTTCTTTTCCTGGTCCGCCATGGCTCTGGGTCTCCTTTCGGCGGCATGGGCCGCCCCCTGCATTTCTGTTATGCGTTTTGCCCCTTAAAATAGCACAAAGCAGCGCCGTCCGCCTTCGGGGCGGGGCGACGCTTGCGCCGGGACATAGAGTTACCAACGTATTATAGCCGCCCGCATGCCGCTTGTCAATGGCTGAAAGAAAAGGTTTCGCCTGTAAAAAAAGGAGGCGGGCGCAAAGCAGCGCCGCGGCCCGGCCCCTTTTCCTCTACCGCGCACGCTCCGGCTCGGCCATGGCGCGCAGCTTCCGGTTGAGCTTGCGGTACACCCGCGCGCAGAACCACGCCTCCGAGGGTGCCGTCTCGCTCTCCTCCAGCGTAAACCAGCGCACGCCGCTGTTTTCATCGGGCTTGACGGTCAGGGCTTCTTCCTCGTCGGCCTCCAGCAGATAGGTCACGTTCAGGTGCAGGTGGGACGATACGTAGGCCCCGCGCTTTTCGTGCCCGTCCACGGTGAGCGCCTCCAGGCTGAAGATGTCCTCCGAGACCGGGCGGGCCGACCGGATGCCGCTTTCCTCGCGCGCCTCGCGCAGGGCCACGGCCAAGAGGTCGCTCTCGCCGTCGGCGTGCCCGCCCAGCCAGGACCAGGAATGGTAGATGTTGTGATACGCCATCAACACCCGCGTGCGCGCGGGGTTGACGATCCACGCCGAAGCCGTGAAATGCGCCAGTGGGTTTTGCCGGGTCAAAACCTCCGGCTCGCGCCTGAGGCACTCCAGGAGCAGCGCGCGGTCGCGCGCCTCCTGCTCGTTGTAGGGAACGTAGGCGGACAGCTGCTCCATCAGCGTCATGGCGGGGGACCTCCTGCAAATTTTGGGATCGTCTCATTATATCACGGCGCGCTCCCGCCGGCAAAGCGCCTTTTTCCCCCGCAAAAACTTGAAAAGCGCCGCGGCATGCTGTATAATGAACGGTGCATAATGAAATTTACATTGGAGGGATATCCGTCATGAAGCATATCAAGCCCATCTCCCAGCCCTGCCTGCGTCAGTCTTTGGCCCACGGCGGCTGCGGCGAGTGCCAGAGCTCCTGCCAGAGCGCCTGCAAGACCAGCTGCACCGTCGCCAACCAGAGCTGCGCCAACAAGGACAATCAGGTTGTAGCCGGCCGTGAGGGCAAGGTCAACCATTCCTTCGGCAAGTAAGCCCATGACCCCTGTCGCCGCATCGCCCGGGTGCGATGCGGCGTTTTTTTGACGCAATCACGATCCGTCAGGAGGATAGGTTTTCATGATTCATCTCTTTGAGGCCCTGGGCCGCAAAATGGCGCTGGACGTAGGCAGCGGCGCGGTGATGGCGCTGGACGACATCGCCTACGACGCGCTCTCCCTGCTTTTGGAGGACCGAAACGCGGATATCGCGGCGCGTCTTTCGGAAAAATACCCGCGCGAGGAGGCCGAGGAAACCGTCGCCGAGCTTCATCAGCTCATCGCCGAGGGGTATCTGGACACGCCCGACGACTACTCCGACGTCAAGCCCGCCGACAGCGGTGTGGTCAAGGCCATGTGCCTGCACGCGGCGCACGACTGCAACCTGCGCTGCAAGTACTGCTTTGCCGACACCGGCGAATACCACATGCACAGCCGCTGCCTGCTCAGCGCCGAGACGGGCAAGAAGGCGCTGGACTGGCTGGTCAAGCACAGCGGGAACCGCAGAAACCTGGAGGTGGACTTCTTCGGCGGCGAGCCGCTGATGAACTTTCCCGTCATCCGGGAGGTCGTGGCCTACGGCCGCGAGCTGGAAAAGCGCCACGGCAAGGTGTTCAAGTTCACCACCACCACCAACGCCGTGCTCATGAACGACGAGATCATGGACTTCCTCAACCGCGAGATGGACAACGTCGTCATCTCCATCGACGGGCGGCCGGAGGTGCACGACCGCATGCGCCCCACCCCCAACGGCAAGGGCAGCTACGACCTCATCATCGAGAAGGCGAAGGAGTTCGCCCGGCGGCGCGGCCAGCAGCGCTACTACCTGCGCGGCACCTTCACCCGCTACAACCTGGACTTCGCAAGCGACGTGCTCCACCTGGCGGATCAGGGCTTCGAGCAGCTCTCCATCGAGCCGGTCGTCACCGACGAAAGCCACGACTACGCCATCCGCGAAAGCGACCTGCCCCGCGTGTTCGAGGAATACGAGCGCCTGGGCCGCGAGTATGTGATCCGCCGCCGCAATCCGGACACTTGGTTCAGCTTCTTCCATTTCATGGTGGACCTCACCGGCGGCCCCTGCCTTCGCAAGCGCCTGACCGGCTGCGGCGCGGGCAACGAATACGTGGCCGTGACCGCGGAGGGCGACATCTACCCCTGCCACCAGTTTGTGGGCCGCGAGGGCATGCGCATGGGCTCGGTGCTCGACGGCGCCTTTGACACCGCCATGCAGCAGCGCTTCCAGCAAAACACCGTGCTCACCAAGGAAAAATGCTCCCAGTGCTGGGCGCGCTTCTATTGCAGCGGCGGCTGCCAGGCCAACGCCCACGCCTTCAACGGCGACATCTCCAAACCCTACGAAATGGAGTGCAAGCTGGAGCAAAAGCGCCTGGAATGCGCCATGGCCATCCAGGCCATCGAGCGTGAAAACGCCTGATTGCGCGCCTTGCCCCTCCCTTCTGCGCCAAATATGAACGTGCGCGCCATGTGGCTTTCCAAATTTACAAAAGTATTTTCATGGCTCGTTCACGATAAGGTCAAAAATGGCGGCTATAATAAACGCGTAGTAAGGAGGGACGCTACATGAAGAACAACAACAATCATTCCGGAAAGAATTTCTACGCTTTTACTTCGGCGGCGCTCGCGCTTGTGCTGATGGTCGTCGCCTCGGTCGCCCTGTTTGAGCATGACAGCACCGCGGGGGCGGAGGCCGTCACGCTCACCGAAAACGCCACCGTCGTCACCAGCCCCTTTACCGAGGCGGTCGAAAAGGTGCGCGGCAGCGTCGTAGGCGTCAACAACTACACCACCTACCGCAACAGCTACTACGGCTTCGGATTCGGCTACGGCTACGGCGGTGGCTATAACGACGACGACACCAGCCGTCAGGTGCTGCAGGGCAGCGGCAGCGGCGTGGTGGTCGCGGACGGCTACGTGCTGACCAACTACCACGTGGTTGAGGACGCCACCATGCTGGAGGTCACCAGCGGCGACAAGGTCTATCCCGCCGAGCTCAAGGGCACCGACGAGGCCAAGGACATCGCCGTGCTGTATGTTGCGGATCTGGACATCGAGCCCGTGGTGCTGGGCGACAGCGACCAGCTGGCCGTGGGCGACTGGGCCATCTGCATCGGCAATCCGCTCAGCTTCACCGGCACCACCACCGTGGGCGTGATCTCCGCGCTCAACCGTGAAGTCACCAGCAGCGCCACCGACGCCTATGGCAAGCGCGCCGTCAACACCATGATTCAGACCGACGCGGCCATCAACGCCGGCAACAGCGGCGGCGGCATGTTCAACGTGGCGGGCGAGCTCATCGGCATCCCCAGCATGAAGTACACCGGGTCCATGTTCAGCGGCAGCACCGTTGAGGGCATCGGCATGGCCATCCCGATCAACGAGGCCAAGGACCTGATCAACGACGTGCTCGCCGGCAACGGCAACGTGGAAGGCTCCACCACCACGCAGGGCAGCACCAGCATCTCCACCGGCGACAAGCCCCGCATCGGCGTCACCGTCAGCAACCTCAACCCCAACAGCTATGCCGTAGCCAACAGCATCATCCCCACCGGCGCCTATGTGCAGAACGTGGAGAGCGGCTCTCCTGCTGAAAAGGCGGGCGTGCAGGTGGCCGATATCGTGGTCGAGGTGGACGGCACCCGCGTCTCCAGCATGGAGGAGATGACCTCCATCCTGCAGAGCAAGCAGGCGGGCGACACCGCAACCCTGAAGGTCTACCGCGTGGAGGGTGGCCTGGACAGCTACGAGGACCAGACCGCCATCCCCGACGGTGAGTACATCGACCTGACCGTGGAGCTGGCCATGCTGGACGCCGCGGCGCAGTAAAGCCAAATCAACCCAAAAGGGAACCGGAGCGATCCGGTCCCCTTTTTTTTGCATGGAACGGGGGCGCATGCCGCACATGGCGCGCGCCCCTTATGCTTTGTTTACCGGAAGTACGCCACGCCGCCCTCAAAGATGGGCTGGAAGCGGTCGCCCTCCACGTTCTTGTACAGGTCGTGGCCCGCGCGCTCGGTATGGCCCATCTTGCCCAGCACCCGCCCGTCCGGGCTGGTGATGCCCTCGATGGCCAGGGCGCTGCCGTTGGGGTTGAAGCGCAGGTCCATGGTGGGGTCGCCGTCCGGATCGACGTACTGCGTGGCGATCTGCCCCTTGAGCTTGAGCCGCTCCAGCACGCCGTTCACGGCCACAAAGCGCCCCTCGCCGTGGGAGACGGCCACGGTATGGATGTCGCCCGGACGGGTCTTTTGCAGCCAGGGGCTCATGTTGCTGGCCACGCGGGTGCGCACCAGCATGCTCTGGTGGCGGCCGATGGTGTTGAAGGTCAGCGTGGGGCAGGCCTCGTTGACGTTGATGATCTCGCCGTAGGGCACCAGCCCCAGCTTGATAAGCGCCTGGAACCCGTTGCAGATGCCCAGCATCAGGCCGTCGCGGGTTTTGAGCAGCTCGTGGACCGCGTCCTTCATGCGGGGGTTTCGGAAGAAGGCGTTGATGAACTTGGCGCTGCCGTCGGGCTCGTCGCCGCCGGAGAAGCCGCCGGGCAGGACGATCATCTGGCTTTCGCCGATCATGCGCGCCGCCGCCTCGATGCTCTCGGTGATGGCCGCGGGGCTGAGGTTGTTGATGACCAGCACGCGCGGCTCCGCGCCGGCGCGGATGAGGGCGCGGGCGGTGTCCACCTCGCAGTTGGTGCCGGGGAAGGCGGGGATGAAGGCCACGGGCCGCTGGTTGAGCACGTTGGGCATGGGCCAGCGCTTGGCCGCGAAGGTCACGGCGGCCAGCTTTTCGCCCTCGCCGCGCCAGGGGAAGACCTTGTCCAGCTTGCCTTCGTAAATTTCCTCAACGGGCAGAAGGTCCACGCGCTCGCCCGCGTATTCCAGCACGTAGTCCGAAAGCGTCTCGCCCACCGTTTCGCCCAGCGTCTCGCCCGGGGCCATTTCCAGAAGCACCGCGCCGAAATCCTGCGCGAAGGGGTTTTCGACGTTTTCAATCCGCGCGCCGACGCGGTTGCCAAGCGCCATCTTCAGCGCCGCCTCCGCCACGCCGCCCAGGCCCAGCGCCCAGGCCGAGAGCACCTTGCCCGCGCGAATCGCCTCGTAGAGCGCATCCAGATTGCGCCGGATTCCCGGCGCGTCAAACGCGCTGGCGCGCAGCAGGCACAGCGCGTGCCCCGCGGCCTTGAACTCGGGCGAGATGACCTCGCCGCTCACGCCCGGCGCGATGGCGAAGCTCACCAGCGTGGGCGGCACGTCGAGGGTTTCAAAGGTGCCGCTCATGGAGTCCTTGCCGCCGATGGCCGCCACGCCGAAATCCATCTGCGCGTCCAATGCGCCCAGCAGCGCCGCCAGCGGCTTGCCCCAGCGCGCCGGGTCGCCGGTCATGCGCTCGAAATACTCCTGGAAGGTCAAATACGCCCTGCGCGTGTCAAAGCCCGCCGCGCCCAGCTTCATCAGGCTTTCCACCACGCTCAGGTACGCGCCCTCGTAGGGGCTCTGCGACATCACCTGCGGATGGAAGCCGTAGCTCATGCCGCTGACGGTGGTGGTTTCTCCCTCGGTCACGGGGAGCTTGGCCACCATGGTCTGGATGGGGGTCATCTGGTAGCGGCCGCCGAAGGGCATGAGCACCGTGCCCGCGCCGATGGTGGAGTCAAACCGCTCGCTCAGGCCCTTCTTGCAGCAGATGTTGAGATCGCCGGCCATGCTCTCCAGCTTTTGCGCGAAGGTTTCGCCCGCAAAGGTCACGGGCGCGAGCTTGGCGTCCGGCACGTGCGCGCGGGCATGCTTCTCCGCGCCGTTTGAATTGAGAAACTCGCGGCTGATGTCCACGATGGTGTGGCCCTTCCACGTCATCCTGAGGCGCGGCTCCTCCGTAACCTCGGCCACCACGGTGGCTTCGAGGTTTTCCGCGTTGGCGTAGCCGATGAAGGTCTCGGCGTCCTCCGCCGCGAACACCACCGCCATGCGCTCCTGGCTCTCGGAGATGGCCAGCTCCGTGCCGTCCAGCCCCTCGTACTTGCGGGGCACGCGGTCCAGATCGATGCTGAGCCCGTCGGCCAGCTCGCCGATGGCCACGCTCACGCCGCCCGCGCCGAAGTCGTTGCAGCGCTTGATCAGGCGCGTCACCCTGCGCTGGCGGAAGAGGCGCTGGAGCTTGCGCTCCACCACGGGGTTGCCCTTTTGGACCTCTGCGCCGCAGGTTTCCAGGCTTTCCAGCTTGTGAACCTTGGAACTGCCCGTCGCGCCGCCGCAGCCGTCTCGGCCGGTGCGCCCGCCCAGCAGGATGATCACATCGCCGGGCTGGGGCTGCTCGCGGCGCACGTTGCGCTCCGGGGCTGCGCCCACCACCGCGCCGATCTCCAGGCGCTTGGCCGCGTAGCCGGGATGGTACATCTCGTCCACCAGCCCGGTCGCCAGGCCGATCTGGTTGCCGTAGGCGCTGTAGCCCTGGGCGGCGGTGGTGACGAGCTTTCGCTGGGGGAGCTTGCCCGGCATGGTGTCGGCCACGGGCACCAGCGGGTCCGCCGCGCCGGTCACGCGCATGGCCTGATAGACGTAGGTGCGCCCCGACAGCGGGTCGCGGATGGCCCCGCCGATACAGGTGGCCGCGCCGCCGAAGGGCTCAATCTCGGTGGGGTGGTTGTGCGTCTCGTTTTTGAACATGAGCAGCCACGGTTCCTTGCGGCCCGCCACGTCCACGTCGATCTTGATGGAGCAGGCGTTGATCTCCTCGCTCTCGTCAAGGTTGGCAAGTTTTCCCTGCGCCTTGAGGGCCTTGGCGCCGATGGTGGCCACGTCCATGAGGTTCATGGGCTTGGGCCCGCCCTCGCGGCCCGCGTACACCGCCTGCCGCAGCGCCAGATAGCGCTTGAAGGCGGCTTCCACCGCGGGCTTTTCGATTTTCACGTCGTCCAGCGTGGTCAGAAAGGTCGTGTGGCGGCAATGGTCGCTCCAGTAGGTGTCGATCATGCGGATCTCGGTGATGGTGGGATCGCGCTGCTCACTGCGAAAATACGCCTGACAGAACGCCAGGTCGTCGCGGTCCATGGCCAGGCCGTACCTTTGCACGAACGCGGCGATTTCCTCGCCGTCCAGCGCGTTGAAGCCCTCCAGCGTCTCGACGGTTTCGGGCGCGTCGTACTGCTGGCGCAGCGTCTCCTTTTCGGCCAGGTCGGCCTCGCGGCTCTCCACGGGGTTGATGAGGTGGCGGCGGATGCGGTCCAGCTCCTCAGGCGTGGGCGTGCCGGTGAAGAGATACACGCGCGCCGTGCGCACGGTGGGCCGCTCGCCCTGGCTGACCAGCTGGATGCACTCCTCGCAGCTCGCCGCACGCGCGTCGAACTGCCCCGGCAGGTATTCCACGGCGATCACCGCGTCCGCGCCCTCGGGCAGGCGCTCGTAAGTCACGTCCACGGGCGGCTCGGAAAAGACCACCGGCATGCAGCGCTCAAACAGCGCCCGCTCAATGCCTTCCACGTCGTAGCGGCCCAGCACGCGCACGCCCGTGACGCTTTTGATGAGCAGAATGTGCCTTATCTCCTTCAAAAGGCCCTGCGCCTCCACGGCGTATTCGGGCGATTTTTCCACATATACGCGGTAAACTGCCATGTTCATTCTCCTTTGCGTGTCAGCCGAGCGCCCTGAGGGCGCGCGCGCCGATGTCCTCGCGGCGGTGCAGGCCGTCAAAGCGGATATGGTCCGCGGCCTCGTAGGCGAGCCGGATGGCCGCAGGCAGATCGTCCGCCACGGCGGTCACGCCCAGCACGCGCCCGCCGGAAGTGACCAGCGTGCCATCTTCCAGCGCCTTGGTGCCCGCGTGATAGACGCGTGCGGTTTTCTCCGCCTCCGCAAGCCCCGCGATGGGCTTGCCGGTTTCGTACTTCTCAGGATAGCCGCCGCTGGCGAGCACCACGCAGCAGCTCGCGCCGTCGCGGAAACGCACGTCCGCCTGCGAAAGCGTGCCCTCCGTGGTCGCGCGCATGACGGTCAGCAGGTCGCTCTCCATCAGCGGCAACACCGCCTGCGTCTCGGGATCGCCGAAGCGGCAGTTGTACTCGATCACCTTCGGGCCGTCCCTGGTGATCATCAGCCCGAAGTACAAACACCCGTGGAAGGGGCAGCCCTCCGCGCGCATGGCGGCCAGCGTGGGCAGGAAGATCTCCTCCATGCAGCGCGCGGCCACCTCGGGGGTGTAGTAGGGATTGGGCGCGATGACGCCCATGCCGCCGGTGTTGAGGCCCCTGTCGCCGTCCAGCGCGCGCTTGTGATCCATGCTGGCGGCCATGGGCCGGATGGCCGTGCCGTCGGTGAAGCACAAAACGCTCACCTCCGGCCCCTCCAGAAACGCCTCCACCACCACGCGGCTGCCGGAGGCGCCGAACTTGCCGTGCCGCATCATTTCGGTCACGGCTTCTTCGGCTTGCGCGTTCGTCTCGCAGATGAGCACGCCCTTGCCCAGCGCCAGCCCGTCGGCCTTGACCACGACGGGGCACGGCGCGGTGCGCACATAGGCAAGCGCCGCCTCCGCGTCGTCGAAGGTCTCGTAGCGCGCGGTGGGGATGCCGTAGCGGCGCATCAGGTCCTTGGCAAAAACCTTGCTGCCCTCGATGCGGGCCGCGGCCCGGTCCGGCCCGAAGGCGGGAATGCCGCGCGCCGCCAGCAGGTCCACCAGCCCCAGGCAGAGGGGATCGTCCGGGGTAACGACCACATAATCCATCTTTTCCTTGGCGGCCCAGTCCGCGATGGCCTCCACGTCCGTGGCCTTAATCGGGACGCAGACGGCGTCCCGCGCGATGCCGCCGTTGCCCGGCGCGCAGTAGAGCTCGGTGATTTCGCTGTTTTCCCGGAGTTTTTTGACGATGGCGTGCTCGCGCCCGCCGCCGCCCACGACCAGTACCTTCATGCCAAAGCCCCCCGAATCAGTGATGGAACAGGCGAAGCCCCGTAAACGCCATGGCGATGCCGTAGCGGTTGCAGGCCTCGATCACCAGATCGTCGCGGATGGAGCCGCCCGGCTCGGCGATGTAGCGCACGCCGCTGCGGGCCGCGCGGTCGATGTTGTCGGGGAAGGGGAAGAAGGCGTCGCTGCCCAGCGAAACGTCGATGAGCTTTGAAAGCCACTCGCGCTTTTCCTCGGGGGTGAGGACCTCGGGCTTTTGGGTAAAGAGCGTCTGCCAGACGCCCTCGGCCAGCACGTCGTCCCACTCGTCGCTGATGTAGCGGTCGATGGCGTTGTCGCGGTCGGGGTTTTTGAGCGTGGGAAGGAAGGGCAGGGACAGCGTCTTTTCATGCTGACGCAGCCACCAGTTGTTGGCCTTGTCGCCCGCCAGGCGCGTGC
>CHCFC05602__coassemble_379_pt1 | contig 22380 bp, 16 predicted proteins | sample CHCFC05602__metabat2_high_PE_021 | metagenome-assembled genome bin CHCFC05602
GTCCGTGCTGATGCTGGCGTGCTGGCCTGCCCTGTCCCATGCGCTGGAGCTGCGTGGCTATGATTCCGAGCTGGGCTATGAATACGTGGCTCTGGGCCGTTGCCCGCAGGATGAAGACGGCGGTGAGCGCGACATTCTCTGGCGTGTGCTGGACGTTTCGGACGATGAAGCCTATCTGCTGAGCGAATACATCCTGTTCAACCACCGCGTACATGAGGATGACGAGGAATATGAGGACTTCGGCGGCCAGTGGAACCGGACAGAGCTGTATCAGCTGCTGCACGGGGAGAAGCTGGACCAGTGGTTCACCCCGGAAGAAATGGAGCGCCTGGTGTTCAGCGATGAGCTTGGCTATCTCTTTCTGGCGTCTGGAGAGGATCTGAAAAACCGGGAATACGGTTTCTCCAGCGACAAGACCCGTCAGGGGTACGGCACCCCCTACGCGCTCGCCAACGGGCTGTTCCGCTATTCCAACGGTTCCTCGCCCTACTGGACGCGGTCGCAATCCGCCACCAAGGCGTACGGCACCCGCTGCACCAAGGTGGACGGAAAGCTGGGCTATATTCGCTGCGTGGTGATGAACGAAGGGGTGCGTCCCGCCATTCGGCTGTCCCTGACGGACCTGGCGCTCACCGGCAGCGGCACGCTTGAGGCCCCCTATCGCCTGGCGAGGTGAGGCGGGCATGAAAAAGTCATTTTGGTGTCTGCTGCTTCTTGCGGCGCTGCTGCTGGTCCCTGCCGTATGCAGCGCCGCCTCTGAGGCGCAGGACATTACCGCTGACTGCGAGATCCGGACCTCCGGCGGGAGCGACGTTGTGCGCCTGTACGACCGTCAGTACACCACCCGCTGGACCGGCCGCGAGCGCCGGGAAACCTGGATTGAATTTACCACGGCTGACGCCGTGCCTGCCGGGTTCCTCTATGTATGCTTTGCGGTTATGCCCGATGAATGGCGCGTGGAAACGCAGGTAGACGGCGAATGGGTTGCGCTGGTTTCCGGCGGCACAACCTATATGCATACCGTCGTGGAGCTTGGCGGCGCCACGCATTTCAGGCTGTGGGCACGCTTTGACAAGGCTCAGCAGCTCATCATCAATGAGCTGTTCGTGCTGGGGGAGGGGGATTTGCCCTCCTGGGTGCAGGTATGGGAGCCCGCGCCGGAAAAGGCGGATCTGCTGGTGCTGGCCGCCCATCCCGATGACGAGCTGATCTACTTTGGCGGCCTGCTTCCCACCTATGCCACGGAGCAGGGCAAAAAGACTGTCGTTGTCTACATGACCGATTCCAACACCACCCGGATGAGCGAGCTGCTCAACGGCCTGTGGGAGATGGGCGTGCACAGCTATCCGGTCGTCGGCCCGTTTTACGACGGCTATTCCCGCTCTCTGGAGGAAGGGTATAAAAAATGGCCGAAAACCCAGGCCCGCGCCTTTGTGATGGAGCAGATTCGCCGTTTCCGGCCTGACGTGGTGGTCAGCCACGATGTGGAGGGCGAATACGGCCACGGCGCTCACCGCGTATGCGCGGATGTGGCGCTGTACTGCGTGCAGAACTGCATGCGGCCGGACGTGGAGAGCGACTCCGCCGCAAAATATGGCCTGTGGACCGTGCAGAAGCTCTACCTGCACCTTTACGGTGACGAACCGCTGGAGCTGGACTGGAAAGTGCCGCTCTCCTCGCTGGGCGGGCGCACGGGCCTGCAGGCGGCGCAGGATGCCTACGCGCTGCATGTGACGCAGCAGAACACCGATTATGTCGTGACCGACGAAGGCCCGTACAGCTGTGCGCTCTTCGGGCTGGCCTACACCACCGTGGGCGACGACGTGCAGCGCGGCGACCTGTTTGAAAACGTTGTTCCTGGTGGCGTCAACCCATCGGCCTACGCCACCCCCAGCCCCGAGCATGTGGACTTCGCCAGACCGGAGGTCACCTGCGACTGGCCGTCTGCCCTCACCTGCGGCCGGGACGCGCTGGGCTATCCCACGCAGGGAGAACACGTGCTCAAGGATGAGGAGGCGGGGCTCTGGTTCTACGCCTCGCCCTCGCTGGTGGTGCGCATCGACCGCTTTTCCAATCCGGAGGGGCCCGTCGTCTGGTATGAGGCCGAAGTCTTTGCCGACACATCGGTCAACCGCTTCGGGTCCGTTCTCTTCGACCCCTCCGACCCCGAACGCCAGCATGTACAGCCGGCGCGCATCGCCACGGAAAACCAGGTGGTTTTCGGCATGAACACGGATTACTACACCTATCGCACCGGGAGGGGGCTTTCGGTGGGCATCATCATCCGGGGCGGAGAGGTGCTCTATGACGATGCGCCCAAGACCCAGCGGGACAAGTTTCCCAATCTTGATACCCTGGCCATGTTTTCCAACGGGGAATGGGATGTGTTTGATTTCAACGCCCATCTTGCCCAGGATTATCTGAACATGGGTGCGGTGGATGTGTTTTCCTTCGGTCCCTGGCTGTTTCGGGGCGAGGACTTCAATCCCTATGTGTTCGAATCGCCGCGCGGCATATACCAGGAGCCGCGCTGCGCCCTGGGAATGTATGAAAACGGCCACTATGTCGCCGTGGTGGTGGAAGGGCGCATGGGCAAGGAAAGCGCGGGCGTCAGCCTGCCGGATCTTTGCGAGCTGATGCGTCAGACCGGCTGCACGCTTGCCATCAACCTCGACGGCGGGCAGACGGCCGCCTTCACCTTCATGGGCCAGCGCATCACGCGCGTAGGCACCTACAGCGGCGGCCGCACCTACCCGCGCACCACCACGGAGCTGATCGGCATAGGCCGTTCCGGCCTGATCGATCCCACGGCCGAAACTGAATAAGCCGCGCCGCGCGAGCCGCCCTGCCAAAAAAGAAAACCGGCCGCGCGGCCTTTTCAGCCCGCACGACCGGCGTATTTCCGCGGTTTCCTCACGCCGCGCGACGGCGCTTTCTGCGCTCCAGGAGCACCACGGCCACCATCATGACCACCGTGACCACGTAGGGCGCCATGGCGGTCAGGTCGCTGGGCATGTACTTCTGCATGCGCAGGCCCAGCGCCTCGATGAAGCCGAACAGCAGCGCCGCCAGAAACACCTTCGGCGGGTTGCCCCTGCCAAAGATGACGCAGGCGAACGCCACATATCCGCGCGAAGCGCTCATGTTCTCCGAGAACATCGTCAGATAGCCCAGCGACAGGTGCGCGCCCGCCAAAGCGCTGAGCAGCCCACACAGCACGCTGGCCAGGCATTTCATGCGTTCGGGGCTCCGGCCCGCGGCAGTCAGCGCGTCAGGATATTCGCCCGATGCCCGCAGGTGGAATCCCATGGGCGTTTTGTAGATAAAGGCCCAGCATATGGGCACCAGCAGCCAGCTGACATAGACCAGCAGCGTGTTGCCGCTGAGCAGGGGGCCGATCACGGGGATGTCTTTGATCAGCGGAATCTCGATCGTGGGCAGGGGCACGATGGCGGGATCGGAGAACGAGCCCTTCACGTCAAAGATGTTGCGCAGGAGGAACACCGTCAGCCCGCCCGCGAAGATGTTCAGCGCCACGCCGATAATAAATTCGTCGCTTTTGAACTTGATGACGAACACATAGTAAAACAGGCCCAGCAGCAGCCCCACCAGCAGCGCGCACGCGATGCCCGCGACCCAGCTGCCCGCGAAGTAGCTGCCCAGCACCGCGAAGAACGCGCCAGTCAGCATCATGCCCTCAATGCCGATGTTGGTGATGTTCACATGCTGGGTCATCAGGCAGCCCAGTGCCGCCAGCACCACGGGCGTGGCGGTGCGCAGCGTGTTTTGAAGCAGCAGTATGTTGAGCACGTCACCCATCAGCCGCGCCCCCTTTCCCCGGCCGCGGCGCGCGCGCGCCTGAGCGCCGCCCTCTCGCCCAGCGCCTTGCGGATGCCGCCCTCCGCCGCCATGAAGAAGATGATGATGGACTGCACGATCAGAATCAGCTCGCTGGACACCCCGGCGCTCAGCTCCATGGACTTGCTGCCGATGCTGAGCACCGCGAAAAAGAAGCTCATCACGATCACGCCAAAGGGACTGTAGCGCATGATCATGGCCACCAGCATGCCGTCGAAGTAGAACTCGTTGCTCACGGTGGTCAAAAAGCGCTTGTGCAGGCCGAATACCTCCAGCATGCCCACCAGCCCGCAGATGGCGCCGCTGAAGACCATGGCCCACAGCATGAGGCTTCCGGTGCGGATGCCGCCGTAGCGCGCGAAGCGGTCGTTTTCGCCGGTCAGCTTCATTTCAAAGCCCACGGACGACCGGCTCATCACATACCACACGATCAGCGCGACCGCCGCGGCATAGAACACGCCCGTGGTCAGATTGCTCAGCCTGATGAGGGGCGTGAAGGCCGCCTCGGCCATGATGCTGTCGGTGCCGGTGGCGATGCCGCGCTCAGCGGTCTTGAGCGGCCCGTTGGCCAGGTAGCTGCAAAAATAGATGGCCACGGAGTTGAGCATGATGGTGGTGATGACCTCATCCACCTTCCATTTGACCTTCAGCGCGCCGGGCAGCAGGGCGTACAGCCCGCCCGCCGCCATGGCCGCCAGCAGCGCCAGCAGCGTGACCAGCCATGCGGGCGCATCCACCTGCGCGCCCACCACGGCCGCCGCCATCGCGCCGAGGTAGAGCTGGCCCTCGCCGCCCACGTTGAATACGCCCGCCTTGGCCGCCAGGCTCATGGCCAGGCCCGTCAGGCACAACGTCATGGTCTTGGCCAGGGTGTTTCCGATGGCGCGGGGCTTGCCCAGCGCGCCCTCAATCAGCGCGCCATAGCCCTCGATGGGGTTATGCCCGCACACCAGCATGATGCCCGCGCCCACCGCCAGCGCCAGCAGCACCGCGGTGAGCAGCGAAACCAGATAGTCCCGCGTCAGTTTCTGCGCGGGCTTGAGGCGCGCCAGCGCCCGCAGGGACTGCATCAACCCGCTCACTGCGCCTCCGCCTCCTTCGTATCCTGATGGCCGCCCGTCATGTAGTACCCGATTTCTTCCCTCGTCACATCCGCCGTGCGGAAACGGCCCGTCACCCTGCCTTCAAACACCGTGACCAGCCGGTCGCTCAGGCGCATCAGCTCGTCCAGGTCCGCGCTGATGAGCAGCACGGCGCAGCCCTGATCGCGCTTTTCCACGATGCGCTCATGAATGAACTCCGTCGCGCCGATGTCCACGCCGCGCGTGGGCTGGCACACCAGCAGCACGGGCGACCCGAAGGAAAACTCCCGCGCGAGCACGACCTTCTGCATGTTGCCGCCGCTGAGGGAGCCGGCGGGCTCGTCCACGCCGGAGGTGCGGATATCAAATGCCTGCGACAGCTCCTGCGCGTATTTCTTCACCTGCCCGCGCCTGAGGTGAACGCCCAGGCGGCTGAACGCCGGCGTGCGCTGCTTGCCCACGACCAGGTTTTCGGCAACGCTGGCTTTCACGTCCACGCCGGTGGAAATGCGGTCCTCCGGAATGTAGCTCAGGCCCGCCTCGCGGATACGTCCGGGGGCCTGCCCGGTCACGTCGCGCCCGCACAGGACGACGCTGCCGCCCGTAACGGGCCGCATGCCCGCCACGCATTCGGCCAGCTCGGTCTGGCCGTTGCCCTCCACGCCGCACACGCCGACCACCTCGCCCGCATGTACGGTCAGGTCCATGCCGCGAAGCGCCGGAAGGCCCCGGTCGCTCAGGGCGCACAGGCCGCGGATGACCAGCCGTTCCTCCCCCGCCGCCTGTCCGCCGGGCAGGTCGCTGAAAAGCACGTCCCGCCCCACCATGAGCGAGGCGATCTCCCGCTCGCTGGTTTCGCGCGTCTCCATGACCTTTTCCAGCCTGCCGCGCCGCATCACGCCCACCCGGTCGCTCACGCGCATCACTTCGGGCAGGCGGTGCGTGATGAGGATGACGGTCATGTCCTTCTCCTCCACCACCCGGCGGATGACCTCGAACAGCTCCTCGGCCTCCTGCGGGGTGAGGACGGCGGTGGGTTCATCCAAAATCAGCACGTCCGCGCCCGTTCGCAGCGCCTTGAGAATCTCCACGCGCTGCTGGATGCCCACGCTCAGGTCGCGCACCACGTCGCCCGGCTCCACCTTGAGGCCGTATTCGGCCGAGAGCCTGCGCACCGTTTCCTCCGCCTCGCGCCCGTCGTAAAACAGGCCGCGCCGGGGCTCGTGACCCAGCATGACGTTCTGGGCCACGGTAAAGCTGGGCACCAGCTTGAAATGCTGGTGCACCATGCTCACGCCCATGCGCATGGCGCTTTCCGGCCCGTGCTGGGGACCGGTCTTTTCTCCCTTGATGTAGATATCGCCCAGCGTGGGCGCCTGCAGGCCGTAGAGCAGGTTCATCAGCGTGGATTTGCCCGCGCCGTTTTCGCCCACCAGCGCGAACACCTCGCCCCGGCGGATGGACAGGCTCACATCGTCGTTGGCCAGCGTGCCGGGGTACTGCTTGCTCACATGGGAAAAGCGGACAATCTCCGCGCCCGTTGCAGCGTCGTTCATCGGTTATTCCTCCGGCTCATCTTCCGTATACAGAAGCAGCACCGCTTCCATCCCCGCGTCCACCACGGCGGCGCTGACAAAGGCGGCCTGCGCGGTGACGGTCTCCTCGCCCGTCCGGGTAAAGACCACCATCACGTCCGCATCCGTGCCAAAGTCCATCAGCACGATGCAGGGCACGAAATCTTCGGGCATCAGGTACGTCTCGCTCACGGTGAGCAGGCTGGCCGCCGCCAACCAGTCCGCGCCCGCCTGCCCGTTGAGCAGGCTGGGCGGCATCGCGGCCAGCCGCCGCTCAAGCTCCTCGCCCGCCACCGCGCTCAGCGCCGGCAGCTCCAGCCCTTCCCACTCCGCATAATCCGCGTAGCTGGATTCGCTGCGCAGCGTAAAGCGCCGGACCTGTCCGGCTTCCAGACCCTCGTTGGCCGCCATGCGCTCCACCTGCGCGAGCACCTCCTCGCTGCCGGTGAACAGGCTCACATACGCCTCGTCCACCGCCAGCGCCGTCATGCGCGCGCTCAGCGCCTCCGCCGTATCGCCGGCCCAGTCCGCCCGCGCGCAGCCGCACAAAAGCGTCAGGCACAGCAGCAGAGCGGCGGCGGTTCGTCCTCGGTTCATGCGCATCTCCTCCGTTTGGCAAAGGCCCCTTGCGCGGCAAACGCCTGCAAGGGGCCCCTGATTTTTTCCATAGCGGTTCAGCGGGTGCTCTCGACCACGATCTCGCCCGCGATAATCTTTTCAGCCAGCGCCTCCACCTCGGCCTTCAGCTCGTCGGACACCTGCTGGGTCATGGTGTCGTCGCCATATCCCAGGCCGACCAGGCCGCTGGACATATCGGCGTTCCAGATGGTGCCGCCCTCAAACACGCTGTCCTCCAGGTAGTTGCTGATCACGTCGTATACGCTGTCGCCCACGCGCTTGAGCATGGAGCAGATGATGACGTCGGGGTTGATATACTTCTGGTCGCTGTCCACGCCCACGGCGTACTTGCCCTGCTCCTGTGCCGCCTCAAACACGCCCAGGCCGGTCTTGCCCGCCACGGCGTACACCACGTCCGCGCCCTGGCTGTAGAGCGACAGCGCGGCTTCCTTGCCCTTGTCGGGCGCCTCATAGTCGTCGGTATAGACGGGATCGAGCACGGTTCCCTCGGGATTGGCGTAGAGCGCGCCCTGCTTGTAGCCCACGACGAAGTTGTTGATGGTATCGCTGTTTTCGCCGCCAATGACGCCCACCACGCCGCTCTGCGCCAGCTTCATGGCCACATAGCCCGCCAGGAAGCTGCCCTCGTTTTCGGCATAGGTAATGGACATCAGGTTGTCGCCCACGCCGTCCAGGCCGTTATCCACGAAGATGAACTTGGTGTCGGGCATCTCAGGCACGACCGCGGTCAGGCCGTCCCAGAACTGCCAGCCCACGGCCACCACTACATCGCTCTGCTCGGCGGCCTCCACCAGCGCCACCTGATACATGCTGGCGTCGCTCTTGCACTCCACGACGCTGCCGATCACGCCGTAGTCGGCCTCCAGACGCTTGAGGCCCTCGTTGGCGCTGTCATAAAAGCCAAGGTCGCCCAGCGTTTCAGCGATGCACAGGGACACCCGCAGCTCGCCGCCATCCTCGGCCTGTCCCATGGCGGTCAGTCCCAACGTCAGAAGCATCGCCAGGCACAGAAGCAAAGAGAGGATTTTTTTCATTGCGTTCGTCCATCCTTTCCGTCTGATAGGTTCGCTTGTCCATGGGATCATTATACTATGGCGGCTGTGCTTTCGCAAGGCTTTTCGGCGCCGGCTGCCGGGCGGCGCGCTCAGGAAAATTTGACCACGCACAGATCGTCAATAAAAACGATGCTTCCCTCCGCGGGATAGCAGGGCATGCTCTCCAGCAGCGCCGTTTCCTCCTCCGTCTCCGGCTGCCAGCCATATTCGGGCGTCATGGGCAGGCCCACGATGCGGGTCAGCATCCACAGGCCCGTATCATACCAGTAATAGTCAAACTCATTGCGCACGCCGAGGAAGGGCTGAAAGCGGTTGACAAGCTCATATTCGTAATAGATCAGCGGCTCTTCCTGGGACAGATGCCCGATGGTGGCCAGCCTCATGCCGGAACGATAGCCTTCCATGCTCTCAATGCGCGTAGCCAGGCGGTTGCCGAAGTTTTCCGCCCGCGTAAAGGCCAGATGCATGCGGTAATACGCCTGATTGCTCAGCATGGAAAACGCAAAGCCGTATATCAGGCATGCGGTGGCCAGCGCCGCGGCGCAGATCCGGCGCGGCGCGGGAAGCGGCGGGAGGCCTGCCGCAAACCCATCCACACACAAAAGAGGAAGCAGCAACAGAATAATCAGCGGATACAATGTAATCTGATGCCTTTCGATGCTGTCGCCCATAAAGTAGATGCCCGCTGCCGCCAGGGGAAGCAGTGCCGCGCAGATCAGCAGCAATCCCGCATGCGCAAACCGGCCCGCACGGAAACAGCCAATCACGGCGACGGCCACGCACGCGATTCCCGCCCCCACCAGCACCCATTGCGCCACCTGCATCAGCTTGGTGGTGTAGACCGGCATGTCGGCATAAAAGTAGTCCCACACCGTCTCATAGGCGCCCATGATTTTTTCCGGAAGCCTGGCGATATCCAGCGAACCCATCTGGTCCAGTCCCTGATAGCTTCGCATCTCCACGCCGCCCAGATGCGTCATCGCCCAGTTGCCCGCGATATAGACAACCAGTCCCGCGATCGCCGCTCCCGCGCACGCCAGCGCAAAGCCCCAGACCTGCCTTCCGGGCTTTCCCTCCAGCGCGCTGCACACCGCCCTGCGCATTACCAGCAAAATGAGCAGGCCGATTGCCAGCATGATATAGACCTGATAAATGCCCGTAGCCAGAAAAGCAAAGCCGGCCGCCCAGAACCAGCCTCCTTTGAGTCGCCGGATCGCCCAGGGAACGCAGCAGGCAAAGAGGATACCGAGCATCTTGAGGTGCGCCTCAAACATGAAGCCAAAGATGGTGGCGTTGACCGGAAAGGCAAGCATAATGCATACCACGCCCAACGCGCGCCAGGCCTTTCTCACATCGAAGGCATCGCAGAGGAAAAAAGAAGCCAGGCTCAGAAACAAAATCCCCAGCAGCCCGTTGAACCATGGCGTGCTCAAATTGGAAAACAGTTTCCAGAAAAAATACAGCACATATCTTCCCAGAATCAAAGCATCCACAGAAAAGTCATTGTACCAATGCAGATCATCATGGTTGGGCAGTTTGTTGGCAAACATGAACCCGTGAGCGAACAGACCGACGATCATCCCCGAAATCAGGCACAATTTCAGCAATGCGCGGCGGCTAAGCGTGATGTTGAGCCAATCTGCCGCTCTTTGAACGATTTTCATTTTCATCCTCCTCTTTCCAGCTTCCCATAGAAAAACAGGAGGAGCGCCTGCGCGTTCCTCGATGTTCTCACGTTGCGGTCGCGCTCTCGTCCGGGCGCCCCTTCCGGTAGCAAACCTACGGGTCCAGCAGCCCAAATTTCACCACGCACACGTCCCCGATCATGCCGATGCTGCCCTCGCGCGGATAGCTGGGCATGGCAGCCAGCGCGGCGGCTTCCTCCTCCGTCCGGGGCTGCCAGGTGGTCGTCGCCTCCACCGGCAGGCCGATCATGCGGGTCAGCAGCTTGGGCATGCTGAGGAAATTGACATAGTCCAGTTCCGTGTTCATGCCGGACATGGGGGTGAAGCGATGGGTATCCTCCGGCTCAAAATACACCAGCCCTTCGGGGATGTAGCCGTATGAATACCCGCACAGCGCCACCGTCACGCCGGGCACATACCCCTCCGTCCGCTCGATGCGCGCCGCCAGCCGGTTGGCAAAGTGTTCGCCGCGGGTATAGGCCAGGTAGAGCTTGTAATACGCCTGATTGCTCAGCACCACGCCCCACAGGCCGTACACCGCGCAGACTCCCGCCAGCGCGACCGCCAGCACGCGCCGGGGCACGGGATGCGGCAGGGTTTCAAGCAGGCCGGGAATCAGCAGCGCCGGGGCCAGAAGCAGCAGCACCAGCGGATACAGCACCAGGCTGTGAATGATGATGTCGTCGCCCATGAAGTAGATACCTGCAGCCAGCAAGGGGAGAATGGCCAGGCAGCCCAGGGCCAGCAGCCCGTCCAGGGCCCTTTTTCGCATGAAGGCCCGCGCCGCGATCCAGACGGCCGCCGCCGCGCCGCCCAGCGCCAGCATTCCCTGCGCCAGGCGCATCAGCTTGGTAAAATAGATCGGCACGTCACCGATAAAATAGTTCCAGACCGTCCCATACGCCTGCGCCAGCTTCTGCGGGATGGCCGATACATCCAGCGAGCCCATTTTGTCGACGCCCTGGTACTGGTTGAGCGCGCTTCCCGTCAGGCGCAGCGCCAGTTTGGCGGCCAAGAGGTACAGAAGCAGCCCGGCCAATGCCGCCGCCGCACAGCGGATGGTCAGCTTCCACGCATGACCGTCCGCGGAAATCTCGCGCAATATGGCGATCACCATCAGTCCCACAGACAGCAGCAGATAGACCTGATAGATGCCCGTGGCCAGCACCACGGGGATGATCGCCCATAGCCAGCCGAACCGGCCGCGCGGCGCCAGCCATGCCGCCAGCGCGGCCAGCATCACGCCCAGCGCAAAGACATGCGCCTCATACATGAAGCAGAACAGGGAGATGTTTTCCGGGAAAACCACCACAATCAGCGTCAGCGACAGCGCCTGCCAGCGCCGGCGCAGTCCGAAGGCATCCGCCAGCAGCGCCGCCGCGCCGGAGAGGAACATAACGCCCAGCACGCCGTTGAGCCACGGCGTGCTCAAATTGGAAAACAGCTTCCAGAAAAAATACAGCGCAAAGCGTCCCAGCTCAACCCCCACGCCCGTGATGTCCATGTCATAATACAGATCATCATGGTTGGGGATCTTGTTGACAAACATGAAGCCGTGCGCAAGCAGGCCCGCCAGCATTCCGGCGATCAGACACAGCCTAAGCAGCCTGCGGCGGTTCATTTCCGTATTGAGCCACTCTCCGGCCACCCTCAGATGCTTTTCCATGATTTCTCCCTCCTCTCCGTTCAGGCATCCCTGGTTTCCCGGGGCGCCTCATGCTGCACCTCCGCGATCAGGTAACGTGGCCGGTGTTTGGCTTCCATGTAGATCTTTCCGACATATTCGCCCACGCAGCCCAGCGAGATCATCAGCATGCCGCCGATCAGCCACATGCTGATCATCATGGAGGTCCAGCCGGTGATGGTCTCTCCCTGCAAAAACACCACAAGATCGTAGATGATGAAGCACAGGCAGAAAAACACGCAGATGAAACCCATGATGGAGATGATCCGAAGCGGCCTGGCGGAAAAGGAGGTGATGCCGTCCACCGCCAGGCGCATCATCTTGGCGGGGGAATATTTAGACTGGCCCGCGTAGCGCTCGCTCACATCAAAGGGAACCTCGCACGATACAAAGCCGAAGCTGCGGATCAGCCCCCGCAGAAAGAGGTTGACCTCCGTATACTGGTCCAGCGCCAGCAACACGCGCTTGGACAGGAGCCGGTAATCCGCGTGGTTGCGGATAACGTTCGCGCCCATCGCGTGCATCAGCCCGTAAAATACCTGGGCGGTAACCCGCTTGAAAAAGCCGTCCGTGTCCCGCGAGCGCCGCACGCCGAACACGATGTCCACACCCCGGGCATAGCAACGCAGGAACTCGTCCATGGCGTTCACGTCCTGCTGCAGATCCGCGTCGATGGTGATGACGCAGTCGGCGTACTCCTTGGCGTACAGCATGCCCGCCAGCAGCGCGTTCTGATGGCCGCAGTTGGTCGACAGGGACAGAAAGCACACCCGCCCGTCCTTTTGGCGCAACGCGGCCAGCCGGTCCCGCGTGGTGTCGGAGGACCCGTCGTTGACAAACAGCAGCCGGCTTTTGGGCGAGCACAGCCCCTTTTGTGCCAGCTCATCCAGTTTTTCCAGCAGGCGTCCGGCGCAATGGTCGATGCAGGCCTCCTCATTGTAGCAGGGCACCACGATGTAGAGAATCGCATCCATGGGCAATTCCTTCTTCCTTCGTGTGGTCGCTTTCAGGAAAAGCGGACGACGCACAGATCGCCAATGATCGTAACGCACCCCTCCGCCGGATAGCAGGGCATGGCGTCCACAATGGCCTGTTCCGCCTCGGTGGGCTGCCAGTTGTCCACGGGCGTGAGCGGCAGGCCGATTACGCGGGTGAGCAGATACGGCGCACAGCTGGGCGCCGCAAAGTCGATCTCGTTGAGGACGCCCCCAAAGGGCCGGAACCGGCTGGCCAACTCATAATCAAAATAGACGGGAGGGTCCTCCCAGGACATGAAGCCCACCGTCGCAATCCGCAGGCCGGGGCGGTATTGGGGCTCCTCCTCGATGCTCAGGGCCAGGCGGTTCATCGCGTGACTGATGCGCGTAAAGGAGCTGTACAACTGGTAATACGCCTGATTGTCGAGGATGGTGCACTGAAACCCGTACCCCAGACACGCCGCCGCCAGCGCCGCGGCGCACAGCCTGCGCAGCATCTGCCTGCCGGGCCGCTCCGCCTCGTGGGGGAGGCAGGTCACCGGCAGCAGCAAAATCACAATGAGCGAATACAGCGTGAGCTGATGCGCGTTAATGTTTTCCCCCATCATGAAGACGCCGGCGGCGGACAGCACCAGCAGCACGCCGCAGACCGCCAGCAGCGCGGCATGGCCCCAGCGGCGCCTGACCGCGCTCAAAACCACGCGTACCGCCAGCCAGCCGTAGCCCAGCGCCACCAGCGTGATCTGCGCCAGCCGCATCAGCCGTGTGGTGTAGTCGGGTACATCCCACAGATAGTGGTCCCACACCGTGTTCCAGGCCATGGCCAGCTTGGAAGGAAGCGTGGAGACATCCAGCTTGCCCATCTGGTTGATGCTCTGGTAGTCGCTTAGCACAACGGCGCCCACGCGGGTCAGCAGCGCCATCGCGCCCAGATACAGCAGCACCCCCGCAATCGCAGCGGCCGCGCAGCCAATAGCGAACCGCCAGGCGGCCCATCCGCTCTGCGCCTGTCCATAGGCCGTGCGTTGGATGACCAGAAGGATCAGCATCCCAATGGCTAGCATCAAAAAGCCCTGGTAGATGCCCGTGCACAGCATAACGCACAGGGCGGCCCACAGGAATCCCAGGCGCGCGCGGCGGGTCAGCCAGGGCGCCGCCATGGCCAGCAGAATGCCCAGTGAAAAGACGTGCGCCTCATACATGAAGCAGAAGATGGTCGCGTTGAGCGGATAGACGATCAGCACGCACAGAAGGGCGCCAGCCTGCCATACACGCCTGAGGTCGAAGGCGTCGCACGCCAGCCAGGCAGCCAGGCTCAAAAACAGCACGCCGAGGAGGCCGTTCAGCCACGGGACGCTCATGGTGGAGAGCAGCTTCCAGAAAAAGTACAGCACAAACCGCCCCGATTCCAGGCCAGCGCCGGTCAGGTCCATGCCGAACCTCATGTCGTCATGGTTGGGAATCTTGTTGGCAAACATGAAGCCATGGGCCAACACGCCCAGCAGCATGCCCGCAATCAGGCAGAATTTCAGCAGCTGGCGGCGGCTGAGGTTGGTATTGAGCCGGTTTTCCACCACGCGCAGATATCTTTTCAAAGCGTTTCAGCCCTCTTCCCTAGGCAGACAAAAGCAGGGGGAGCGCTCGCGCGCTCCTCCTGCGCCCTGTCTTAGCGATACAGCATCTCCTCGCGCTTGGGGCCGGTGGAGATCATATGAATGGGCACCTGAAGCTCCTTTTCGATGAAGGCGATGTAGTTTTTGCAGTTTTCGGGCAGCTTGTCCCATTCGGTCACGCCGCGCACGTCGCACTTCCAGCCGGGCAGCAGGGTGTAGACCGGCTTGCAGCGCATCAGCGTGGGCGTGGAGGGGAAATCGGTGATGGTTTTGCCGTCCACCTCATATGCTGTGCACACGGGGATCTGGTCCAGGTAGCCCAGCACGTCCAGGTTGGTCAGGACCGCTTCGGTCGCGCCCTGCACCATGCAGCCATAGCGCGTGGCCACGGCGTCAAACCAGCCCACCCGGCGCGGGCGGCCCGTGGTCGCGCCGTATTCGCCCGCGTCGCCGCCGCGGTCGCGCAGCTCCTTTGCCTCATCGCCGAACAGCTCCGTGGTGAAGGGACCCGCGCCCACACAGCTGGAGTAAGCCTTGGTGACGCAGTACACGTCCTTGATGGCGGAGGCGGGCACGCCGGCACCCACCGTGCCGTAACCGGCCAGCGGAGAGGAGGAGGTGGTATAGGGATAGATGCCGTGGTCCGGATCGCGCAGGCTGCCCAGCTGACCCTCAAGGAGCACGGTCTTGCCCTCCTTGAGCGCCTTGTGTAGGTAAAGGGTGGTGTCGATCACCATGGGCCGGATGCGCTCGCCCAGGGTCTTGACATGCGCGATGAGCGCCTCCAGGTCGATGGGCGGCTTGTGGTAGAGGTTGGACAGCGTCACGTTCTTCTGCTCCACGGCGCTGGAAAGGCGCTGGCGCAAAATCTCCTCGTCATAGATCTGGCAGACCTGAATGCCGATCTTGAGGTACTTGTCCCCATAGAACGGCGCGATGCCGCTCTTGGTCGAACCAAAGCCCGCCTTGCCCAGGCGCTCTTCCTCATAGCGGTCAAAATCCACATGGTAAGGAAGCATCACCTGCGCCCGGTCGGAGATATACAGCTTGGGATTGGGAACCCCGCGCTGAACCACGCTGTCGTACTCGGCGAGCAGCTTTTCGATATCCAGCGCTACGCCCGGTCCAATGATGTTGGCGATGTTCTGATGGAAAACGCCTGACGGAAGCAAATGCAGGGCAAACTTGCCATAGTTGTTGATGATGGTGTGCCCGGCGTTGGCGCCGCCCTGAAAGCGCACGACAACGTCGCTGCGTTCGGCCAGCACGTCGGTGATCTTGCCCTTGCCCTCGTCGCCCCAGTTTGCGCCTACGATGCTACGGACCATTAAAATGATCCCCTTTCCGATGGTTTTTCCGTGCCGCCCGGCGGCGCGGAAGCAGGGCTGAAGCCCCATCTTTCTTTATACTATACCGTGTATGGAAAGTCAAGCAAACAGGAGGAAAACCACATGTCAAAAAAGCGTATTGCCCTTTTTCTGGCCCTGATGCTGATGGCGGCCCCCTCCGCGCTGGCCCAGCCGTATCAGGACGGCGTCTACCGCGACCTGGGCCCCGGCTACAAGGATGAGGTCGTGGTCACCGTCACCGTGCGGGGCGGCGAGATGACCGAGCTGACCGCCGAAAACCGGGGCGGCGGGGAGAAGAGCGAATACTTCGTCAAGGCCGAGGAGGGGCTTTCCAAAGCGATTCTGGAAAAGCAGTCCATCGACGGGGTGGACGCGGTGGCGGGCGCGACCGGCACCAGCGACAGCATCCTCACCGCCATGAAGGGCATTCTGGAGCAAATGGCGTATACGGGTCCCACGGAGGGCGGAGCCATGGCTACCACCGCGCCTGAAACCACCCCCGCGGAAGGCACGCCCGAAGCCACGGCCGCGCCCGCACAGACCTGATTACTCCATGATCTGCGACACGTCCACCCAGCCCGCGGCATGCGAGGCCGCCTCCAGCTGGGGCAGCGTCACTTCCACGGCGCTGTTGCGCGTGCCCGCGGCGGGGAACACCGTGTCGAACCGCCTGAGCGATTCGTCCAGGTATATCTTCACGCCCTCCGGAGCCAGGAAGGGGCACACGCCGCCCACCGGGAATCCCGTCAGCTCGGCCACCTGCTCGTGGCCGAGCATTTTGGCCTTCTGATGAAAAACCGCCTTGAACTTGGTGTTGTTCACCTTCGCGTCGCCCGCCAGCACGATCAAAACAGGCGCGCCGTCCACCAGGAAGCTCATCGTCTTGGCGATGCGCTGCGGCTCGCACCCCACAGCCACCGCCGCCAGCTCCACCGTGGCGCTGGAGACGTCAAACTCCAGCGCCTTCAGCCCCATTCCCGCCAGATACTCCCGAACCTGTTCAAAGCTCATCGCGATCATCCTTTCCCAAATATCGGCATGCTACGGCTGCGGCGTCGTGCGCATGCACAGGTAGCTCAGCGGCAGAGAAACCGCCGCCCCGCCCAGTTGAACCCATTGCCACTGCTCCGTCACAAAGCGGGCAACCCTGGCCAGCCACTGCATCCATTCAAAACCCATGGCCATGATCTGCCCATCCGTTCCGCTTTCCAGCGCGGCGGTCGTTTCGCGGATGAAGGGCATCAGCGTCAGCATGAAGCACACGAACGGCACGCCCAGCACCACCGCCAGCGTCAGCCCGCGCCTGCGCCGGAGACAGCACGCCAGCAGATAAAACAGGCATGTCCACTCCAGCAGCCACATGAGCTGCCGGGGCAGCTGCTCCAGCGACTCCCGCAGGGTGTAGCCCAGCAGCGCCGCGCCCGACGGGAGCGCTTCGGTATAGGCCGTCAGGCTGAAGCGGTCCGGCATCGCGCCGGAGAGGGCCAGCACCGTCCCGCCCACCGCCAGGTTGATCAGCAGCGTTCCCAGCAAAAAGGCCGCCGTCCCCAGAAACAGCGCCACCACATTGCTCAGCCACACCGGAAAGCGCGCCGTGCCAAACCGGAGCAAAAACCGTGTGCGGCTATGCGCCGTCAGGCACGCGCATACCAGCAGCAGCGCCATCGTCAGGGAAAAGTCGGACGATACGCCGACCATGTTCAATTCGCCCGCGCCCGCCAGCGCCAGAACGATCGTGAGCGCATTGCCCGCCAGCAGCACCATGAGGCCCCATCCAGCCAGCCGGCCCATCCACGCCCGGTGATAGCGCATGGCGCCCAGAAAGCGCGAACGCCGCATCCAGCCCGCCTGTTCAACCAGCATCACGCTCCGCCTCCTTTTCCCCGGTCAGGAACACAAACAGCCGCTGCAGGCTCACCGGCGCGGTCTGTACCCGTCCGCAGGCCCGAATCTCTTCGGCGTCCTCCGGCCTGTTCAAATGCACATAGCGCACCAGCGAGCCCGCCACCTCTTCGTCCCGGAGCGTGGCAAACCCCGCCGTGGCGGCGCGCACATCATCGGCCGCTCCCGATACGCACAGGTACAGGCGCGTCAGCGCCTCCGGCGTGCCCTCGTCCAGCAGGCGTCCGCCGTCGATCATCACGGCATAGTCCAGCGTGCGCGCTACCTCGTCAATCAGATGCGTGCTGATCAAAAAGGTGCGCCCGGGCTCTCTCCGGTGCGCCTCCACGACCGCGTCATAGAACCGTTCGCGCATGACCGCGTCCAGGCCCAGGCTCGGCTCGTCAAACACCGTCAGCTCTGCGCCGGAGGCCAGGCCCGCGCACAGGAGCAATGCCGTCTGCATGCCGCGGCTGTATCCCTTGAGCGGCTTCTTCAGGGGAAGGCCGAACAGGGGCACCAGCCGGACGGCCTCCTCCTCCTGCCAGGCTGGAAACAGGCTTCGGCACACGGCGAGAAACGACGCGGCGTTTTTCAGCCCGCCAAAGTCCGGGGTATCTCCGATCAGGCACAGGCGTCCCAGCGTTCCCACGCCCACCGGCGCGCCCAAAAGCTCGGCTTCTCCGCCCGACGGGCGAAGCTGGCCGCTCAGGATGCGCAGCAGCGTGCTCTTGCCCGCGCCGTTTCGGCCCAAAAGGCCCACCACCTGACCCGAAGCCACCGAAAACGTCAGCTCATCCAGGGCCACGGCCCGGCCGAAGCGCCTTGTGAGGCCGCGGACGCGGATGGCGGGCGCAGCATTGGTTTCCATCATGAAACGTTCCTTTCAGAAAAGCGCGCGGGGGACAGGTATGCCTCTCCCCCGCGTCGCCGCTTATTTTACGATCAGGTTGCACAGGCGTCCCGGCACGAAGATGACCTTCGCAATGGTCTTTCCGCCCACGATCTGCTGGACGTCCGCGCGCTGGGGAAGCTCGGTTTCCGCCTGCTCGCGGGTCATGTCCGGCGAAACCATGATGCGGCCGCGCACCTTGCCGTTGACCTGCACGCCGATTTCCACCTCGGCGCGCTTCATGGCCTTTTCGTCGTAGGCAGGCCACGGTTCGCGGGCCAGGCCGCTGCCAAAGCCCATCTGCTCCCACATCTCCTCGCAGATGTGCGGGGCCACGGGGCTAAGGAGCAGAATCAGCGTGCGCAGCTCCTCGCGGGTGCAGCCGCCGGCGGCATAGAACTCGTTGACCAGAGACATCATGGCGGCGATGGCCGTGTTGTACTTCATGGCCTCGTAATCCTCGCCGACCTTCTTGATGGTCTCGTGCATCAGCGGGGTGAGCGCCTTGGAGTAGCCCTCGCCGGGTAGGACCATATCCTGCAGCCGCCACACGCGGTCCAGGAAGCGGCGGCAGCCGCGCGCGCCGTTGGTGGACCACGGAATCGCCTGGTCGAACGCGCCCATGAACATTTCGTACAGGCGGAAGGCGTCCGCGCCCAGCTCGTTGACGATATCGTCGGGGTTGATGACGTTGCCGCGGGACTTGGACATCTTCTCGTTGTTCTCGCCCAGAATCATGCCGTGGCTGGTGCGCTTCTGGTAGGGCTCCGGGGCCTTGACCAGACCCAGGTCATGCAAAAACAGGTGCCAGAAACGGCTGTAGAGCAGGTGCAGCGTGGTGTGCTCCATGCCGCCGTTGTACCAGTCCACGGGCATGAAGTAATCCAGCGCCTCCTGGCTGGCGAACGCCTTGTCGTCATGCGGGTCGCAGTAGCGCAGGAAATACCAGCTGGAGCCCGCCCACTGGGGCATGGTGTCGGTCTCGCGCTTGGCGGGGCCGCCGCACCTGGGGCAGGTGGTGTTGACCCAGTCGGTCATGGCCGCCAGGGGGCTCTCGCCGCTGTCGGTGGGCTCGTAGTTTTCCACGTCGGGCAGGAGCACGGGCAGCTCGCTCTCGGGCACGGGCACGGTGCCGCAGTGCGGGCAGTGCACCACGGGGATGGGCTCGCCCCAGTAGCGCTGGCGGCTGAACACCCAGTCGCGCAGCTTGTAGTTGATCTTGCGCTCGCCCAGGCCCTTTTCCACCAGCCAGTCGATGATCTTCTTCTTGGCGTCGGCCACGCGCAGGCCGTTGAGGAAGTCGCTGTTGCACAGCACGCCGTCCACGATGTCGGTATACGCTTCCTTTGCGATGTCGCCGCCGGCCACCACCTCCACCATGGGGATGCCGAACTTGGTGGCGAATTCCCAGTCGCGGGTGTCATGCGCGGGCACGGCCATGATGGCGCCGGTGCCGTAGCTCATGAGCACATAGTCGCTGACCCAGATGGGGATCTCCTTGCCGTTGACGGGGTTGACGGCGCGGATGCCGTCGATCTCAACGCCGGTCTTGTCCTTGGCAAGCTCGGTGCGCTCGAAGTCGCTCTTTTTGGCGGCCTCGTCGCGGTAAGCGGCGATGGCGGCATAGTTGGCGATCTCATCCTTGTATTTTTCAATCAGCGGATGTTCGGGGCTGACGACCATGTAGGTCGCGCCAAAGAGGGTGTCGGGCCGGGTGGTGAACACGCGCAGCTTTTCGTCCTTGCCGGCGAGCTGGAAGTCCACCTCCGCGCCTTCGCTGCGGCCGATCCAGTTGCGCTGCTGGGTCTTGACCGCCTCGATGAAATCGACATGATCCAGGCCGTCCAGCAGCTTTTGTGCATACTTGGTGATGCGCAGCATCCACTGGCTCTTGACCCGGCGCACCACCTGGCTGCCACAGCGCTCGCACACGCCGCCCACGACTTCCTCGTTGGCCAGGCCGCACTTGCAGCCGGTGCACCAGTTGATGGGCATTTCGGCCTTGTAGGCCAGGCCGTTTTCCAGCAGTTTCAGGAAAATCCACTGGGTCCACTTGTAGTAGGCGGGGTCGGTGGTGTTGACCTCGCGCGTGTAGTCGAAGCTGAAGCCCAGGCGCTGAAGCTGCTCACGGAAGTGGTCGATGTTCTTTTTGGTGACTACGGCGGGATGCACCTTGTTTTTGATGGCGAAGTTCTCCGTAGGCAGGCCGAAGGCGTCGTAGCCAATGGGATAAAGGACGTTGTAGCCCTCCATGCGGCGCTTGCGCGCGATGATGTCCAGCGCCGTGTTGGAGCGGGGATGGCCCACATGCAGGCCGTTGCCGCTGGGATAGGGGAATTCGATCAGGCAGTAGTACTTGGGCTTGTCGCTGGGAAACTCGGCGTTGAACACGCCGCTTTCCAGCCAGCGCTTCTGCCATTTCTTTTCAATCTGTTCGGGGTTGTACGCGGGACGCTCCGGCATAATGCTCTCTCCTTCTTTGTTTTATAACCGGCTTGTTTCAAAAGAGTACGTCGGGTGTGATCTCATACGCGCAGGTATGCCAGTACTCAAATACTCTGGGAAAATGAGGAAAGCTTTCTTCAAAGCGCTTCACATAATCCTCTTCGATAAACACAAGCAGCCTTTCGGGAAGATTCTCCCTCTCGAATGCCGCTTTGGAAGTCGCCCACTTGCCCGCTCTTAGGACAAGTTTCCCCTCATTCTCATCCAGTTCTATGGAACCCACCGTCAGCTTACCATCCGTCAATTCCATCATCACATTGGCATACCAGTAGGGTGCAAGGGCATGAGTGTAACCGTTTTCTTCCATGAAATTCGCATAGACACGCGCCGTATCCGCCAGGAAGATATCCTGATCGAACAGGCCTGTCCAGCTATCCATGTCCCAGCGGTCAATTGAAATATAGTAAACGGTGTAGGCCCCCTGGAACAAAAAGCACATGCAGGTCAGCAAAATCAACAGCTTCCTGCAGGCTGACACAGCGCTTTCCTTCAGCCGGGCAAGCTCCGTGGCCAACGCCGGATAGGCGAACGCAACCACCGGTACATAGTATAGCGGATAATACCGCCAAGTCGAGTCGAAAATAAAAATCAGGGTGGTGGTCACAAACGCTGCAGAAAGCAGAGCCGGGGCAACCCGCGAGGCTACGGGAACGCTCATGTCCCATACGTTTGAAGCCGATGCGCACAGCAGGTAACCAAAGCTTATAAGCGCCGCGAGCAACGAAATACCCGCAATGCCCACTGTGGGCAGATTGGAACTTCTGACCCCGGTTGCGATCAGCCAGGAGTTGAAGATGTCGGCGTAGTGTTCGGCACTTTCGCTGGGAAAGAAGAAGGTGGCCGAAGAATCCCGGATTCCATAGTAGGGCAGGAGCACCTTGATGTTCAGGGCATAGCCAATCAGGAAAAACAGGAAACTGCCTGTCAGAATCCATACCAGCCGCATGGCGTCGCTGCGCAGGAAAGGTTCCCCTCCCACCAGCTTTCCCTTTTCCCACCGATACCGCCTTAGCGCGAGCAGCACCTGCACCACTGCAAACGCAAGCAGAGGCGCCCCCAGGATCATCATGTGGCGGATTCCGTTCAGGCCGGCAACGAACCACAACACCGCCAAAAGACAGACAGGCAACGCCGCCTTGCGCGCGCCGCGCACCTCCATCAGCCCAAGCGTGAGTCCGACCATCCAAAAGGCGTTGGTCAGATAGAGCGCATAGTACAGGTGATAGAGCACGATTCGAGCATAGGGAACGCTGAAGGGGAGCAGCAGCAGCGCGGCCGTAACAACCCTGGCGCGCAGGGAGCCAATGTGCGCCCGTTTGCACAAATACAAAAACGAAAGCACAAACAGAGCCTGCAACGTAAGCGTTCCGCAGATACGCACCATGGACCAGTCGCTGAGAAAGAAGAAAAACAGGGAAAAGAACCAGCCAATACCCGGCAAACTCACTTCGGTTGTGTAGTAATAGTTACGCGTAAACGGATTCTTCTCCTGCGCAATAATCCATCCTCGTAACATATGATCGGACGCGTCTCCGTCCAGGATATTATGGGCGACGAACACGTCCATTCCGATCGTGAGCAGCACG
>CHCFC05602__coassemble_380_pt1 | contig 22336 bp, 22 predicted proteins | sample CHCFC05602__metabat2_high_PE_021 | metagenome-assembled genome bin CHCFC05602
CTTTGGAGGGCCTGCGGGCCCTCCAAGCCTCCCGAAAGGTTTTTTTGACAGTCTGCGGCCTGTGTGAAAACCACACAGGCCGCTTGAAAACGGGCTTACTCGTGAATGCGCAGCACATTTTTGTTGTTGATGTAGAAATCGACGGTCTCGCCGATGTTGAGGTGGCGCGTGTCATGGTTGAGCAGCTCCAGGTTGACGGGAATGGTGCCGCAGTCGAGCTGATAGCGGGTGACGCTGCCCAGCATGGAGCTGCGCACCACCTTGCCGTTGAGATGGATCTTGCCTTCGCCGCCCTCCAGCGTGAATGCCTCGGGCCGGATGGCCACCACCTTGCATCCGCTCTCTGCCGGCAGGTTCAGCAGGGTGGTTGCCTGAGCGGGATCATACACGTTGTAGTGGCCGATGAAGCGGGCCACAAACTCGGTTTTGGGCAGCTTGTAGAGCTCTTCCGGCGCGCCCTCCTGGGCGATGATGCCGCCGTGCATCACGCACACGCGGTCGGAAATGGCCATGGCCTCCTCCTGGTCGTGGGTGACGAAAATGGCGGTGATGTGCATGTCCTGCTGGATCTCGCGAATCTGCACGCGCAGGTTCTGACGGATCTGGGCGTCGAGGGCGGAGAGCGGCTCGTCCAGAAGCAGCACCTTGGGCTCCATCACCAGCGCGCGCGCCAGGGCCACGCGCTGCTGCTGGCCGCCCGACAGCTGGCTGGGACGCTGGTTTTCCTTGCCTTCCAGGCCCACCAGCGCCATCATGTGCGCTACCTTCTTGCGGATTTCTTCCTTGGGCAGCTTTTTGATGGACAGGCCGAAGGCCACGTTCTGCGCCGCCGTCATGTTGGGGAAGAGCGCGTAGCTCTGGAACACCATGCCCACCTGGCGCTGGCGCACGTCCACGTTGGTCACGTCCTTGCCGTCGATGAACACGCTGCCCTCGTCCACGTCGTTAAGGCCGGCAATGGCGCGCAGCAGGGTGGATTTACCGCAACCGGAAGGACCCAGCAGCGTCACCATTTCGCCCTCGTTGACATCCAGGTTGATATGTTTCAAAACCGTATTGTTTCCGAAACTCTTGACTACGTTGCGAATCTCAATATAGGAGCTCATGGCTTCTCCTCCTTCAGCTGCTTGTGTTCCTTCTTGCCGCTGGACAGCTTCATCACCGCTGCGCAGATGACGGTCATGATAAACACGTAGATGACCACCACTGCGCTGGAGAGATGACCCGTCTGCTTCATGATGAGGTACAGATAGATCTGCACCGTCTCAAAGCTGCCGCCGATCAGCAGGTTGGCGACCACGAATTCGCCAAACAGCGTCGAGAAGCTCAGAAGCGTGCTGACCAGAATGCCCGGCGCGATGCCCGGTACAATGATGCGCAAAAAGGTCGTCCATGTGGAGGCGCCGAGCACACGCGCCGCCTCCGTGACCGGTACGATGTCGATGGCGTGCATCGCGTTGTTGATGCCGGAATACACCAGCGGCATCACCAGCACGAAGTACGCGCCCGCCAGCACCAGCACCATGGGAAGGTCGGTGCCGCCGTAGGCCCGCAGCAGCGCGGCGGCGCTGATGACGCCGGGAATGGCGTAGGGCAGCAGAGTGATGATCTTCATCGCGCTTTCCAGCTTGGGCGAAAACGCGGCGATGGCGAACACCACCGGCGTCATGACCAGCACAGCCAGCGCCACGCTGACGGTGCTGATGAAGATGCTGCGGCCGATGGCCATCCAGAAGCGCTCGGAGGTGAACATTTCAACGTAGAACTTGAGCGTGTAGCTCTCCGGCAGCACGGTGATGTTCCACATGTCGGTGAGGGAGTAGACCAGCGTGATGAAGAAGGGCAAAAACAGATAGACCATCAAAATCCCCACGATGACCTTGGGGCCGATTCCGGTTTTGCTTTTCATGATTTCAGCCCCCTTCTGCTCGCCACGCGGGACGCCCAGTCATTGAGCAGCATGGCTACGATCAGCACCAGCGCCAGCGTAACGGCCAGGGCGCTGCCCAGCTCCGGCTTGGTGCGCACGTCGCCGCTCATGAGGGCGCTGATGCGGATGGGTACGATATTGTAGCTGGACGATACCAGATAATAGGCGGTGGCATAGGCGCCCATGGCGTTGGCAAAGAGCACCGTGAAGGTGGACAGGATGCTGGGCAGAATGGCCGGAATGCCGATGCGCAGCCAGAACTGCACATTGGAAGCGCCCAAAATGGAGGCGGCTTCCTTCCAGTCGTCCCGGATTCCGCGGTAGATGGGGTAGAGCAGCATGATGCCCAGCGGCACCTGGAAATACGTATAGGCGATGACCAGGCCCTGCACGGAATAGATGGAGAAGTCCTGGGTGATATCAATGCCCATCTGCTGCAACAGGATGACGAAAACGCCGGTGGTACCCAGCATCAGGGTCAGGGCAAAGCCCAGCGGAAGGCCCGCGAAGTTGGAGGTCATGTTGACGATGACCAGAAGGTTGTTCTGCGTGCGCTCGGATACGAAGCGCGTGATGGCATAGGAGCAGAACAGCGCGATGACGATACCGTATACGCTGCACTGAAGCGAGAGCTTGAGGCTGTTGCCGAAGCTCTGGGCGTAATAGGCGCTGGTGAAGATGTTTTCGAAGTTTTCAAAAGAGAAGGTTTGTGTCGCCTGGGCAGTGAGCGCCGATGAAACCAGACTGATGACCGGCAACGCCATAAACGCCAGGATGAACAGCAGAAAGATGCCCATCGTGGATAGATAAAAGCCGTTAAGCTTCCGCTTCCTTTTCAAGCGGGTAGCCCCCTTCCGATGTGAGGATGGCGCCTTGCGCCAGTCAGCTTTCGCGCGGCTCCGCACGCGTCCAGGACAGGGAAGGCCGCGTGAACGGGAAAAGGGGCGGCTCCGCGGCCGAAGCGGTCCGGGCGCCGCCCCTTGTTCCTGCTGGTAAGCCCGCCGACACGCCTGGGCATGCCGGCGGGCAGCAGGTTACCTCGTGTCAGTTCATGTAGATGGCGACGTTCTCGGCCCAGAGCTCAGGCAGCGCGGCGACGGTCGCGTCGAACACGGCCCAGTCCTTGACCTGGTAGACGTTCTCATACATGCTGTTGTCCAGGATGGCAGCCTGGGCTTCCTCGCTGAATTCCACGTCCGTGCGGATGGGCTTGGCATGGCCCAGCGCCAGGAACTCCTGGCCCACGTCGGACAGCATGATCTCACGGGCCAGCATGGCGGCATAGGGGTTGTTGGCGTACTTGTTGATGATGTTGGCATAGCCGGAAGCAGCCGCGCCGTCCTGCGGGATGGTGATGGCAAAGCGGCCGTTGTCCTCGCCCTGGGATTCATAGATCGTCTCAGCATAGCCCAGCGCGTTGAAGTCCCACACCACGGCGACGCCGACCTCGCCCTTTTCGATGTTCTCGACATAGGGGTTGGAGGTGATCAGGCGACCCTGCTTGGCCAGCTCGGCGAAGAAGTCCATGGCGGGCTCCAGATTGGTTTCGTCGCCGCCGTAGGCTACGGCGCAGGCCAGCACGCCCACATACGCCTGGGCGGCCTTCTCAACGTCGCCGATCCAGACCTTGTAGTCGCCTTCCAGCAGCTCGGCCCAGGTGGTGGGGGCCTTCTCGACGTTGTCAAGGTCGGTCATGAAGGCGGTGGTGCAGGTGTAGGCCATGATCCACTTGCCGTCGGGGTCCTTGGCATAGTCGGGAATGGAATCCCAGGTGCTGGTCTTGAAGGGCAGCAGCAGGTCCTGCTCCATGGCCACACCGGTCATGCTGATGCCGATGTCGCCGATGTCGGCGTCGGCTTTGCCTTCCAGCGCGAAGCGGGCAAGCTCCTCGGCGGAGGACATGTCGGTGTCGGAGTGCTTGATGCCGTAGGTGTCGGTGATGTAGGCCCACAGGGACTTCCAGTTGGCCCACTCGTCGGGCATGCCGACGGAGAACAGCTGGCCTTCGCCCTGAGCGGCGGCTACCAGCTCATCCATGGTCATCGTGGCGGCGGCTTCCGCAGCCGCGGCCGCGGCCGCCTCGTCGGCCAGAGCGGACGTGCATCCAAGCAGCATGGTCAGGCACAGGATGAGGCACAGGATTTTTTTCATGATCGGGTTCCTCCTTCATGTTTGGTTAGATTGGGTCCAACACAATCTCAAACAGTGTACCTGTTTGAAATGATACGAAGATAAAGGAAAGGTTAAAAATAAGAAAAATCCTTTCCGACGGAGTGAAACGAGCGCAAAAACCCCATTGCTAAATACTGAAAGAAATGGTGTTCATCGGCAACTTATTCATAAACAGCATACGACATACCGTTATTATAACAGGGAGGATATTTGGATGTCAAGCCGGAAAAAACCAATTATTTCACTGCCCGGAGGAACGTGCGCACCCTGTGGAAAAATGGTTGACAAGCAATGCATTGCCATATAAAATGAATAAAACCGGAGGATGCGCGGAAAACGGAGGATACGATACATGCGTGAGGAACGGCTGCTGAGCGTGGGGATTGATATCGGCACATCCACTACGCAATGCGTTTTCAGCTCCATCACGCTGTCCAATACGGCCTCGGCGTTTTCGGTTCCGCGCATCCAGATCACCGAAAAACGCGTGCTTTACCGTGCGCCCCTTCGGCTGACGCCGCTGATGAGCCCGGACACCATCGACGCGCAGGCGGTCGAGCGCATCGTGAGCGAGGACTACGCCGCGGCGGGCATCCGCCCGGAGCAGATTCGTCTGGGCGCGGTCATCATCACCGGCGAAACCGCGCGCAAGCAGAACGCGCGGGCTGTGGCGCAGGCCCTCTCCCGCCTGACGGGGGATTTCGTGGTGGCCACCGCCGGCCCGGCGCTGGAAAGCATTCTGGCGGGGCGGGGGTCCGGCGCGGCGGAGCTTTCGCGCACCAGCGGCAAGCGGGTGATGAACCTGGACATCGGCGGCGGCACGGCCAACATGGCGGTGTTTGAGCGGGGCGAGCCCATTGCCAACGGCTGCCTGGACATCGGCGGCAGGCTTCTGCGCTTTGAGGACGACGACCGTACGGTTCTTTCCTTTTCTCCGGCGATGCGGCGCATCGCGCGGGACGCGGGCGTTCCGCTGGCGGAGGGTACCCGCCTGAGCGGCGAAGAGACGGACCGGCTGGCGGTACGCATGGCGGAGGTGCTGGAGGAAGCGGCGGGTCTGAAGCCGCGCACGCCCCTTCATGACGCGCTGTGCGTGGAGGCCTGCCTGCCGGACATCGGACCGTCGGACATCTATACCTTTTCGGGCGGCGTGTCGGAATGCATCTATGGAACGGATGCGGATACCGCGCGCTTTCATGATGTGGGGGCGGCGCTGGGCCGCGCGGTGGCATCCTCGCGCTTTTTCGCATCCGGTCGTGCGGCGCAGCCCGCGGAACGCAGCTACGCCACGGTGATCGGCGCAGGCGCGTACAGCGTGGCTGTGTCGGGCAGTACCATCTGCTATCAGGAATTGACCTTTCCGCTGCCGTCCCTGCCTACGGGCAAGGTGCCCTTTGCCGTCCCGGAGGACCTGCCGGGGCTGGAAGCGGCGGTGCGGGAGCAGTATCGCATCTTTGACGGCGAATGCGCCATCTGCATGGACGGGGTGCAGGCGCCCTCCTATGCGCTGGTGGAGCAGGCCGCGCAGGCCCTTGCGCGGGCCATGGCCCCGCACTGGCCCAAGGTCGTGATTTTGCGGGAGGATATGGCCAAGGCGCTGGGCCAGGCGCTCAGGCGCGCGTGGCCGGAGAATACCCCTTTTCTGTGCATGGACGGGATTTCGCTCACCTACGGCGACACGGTGGATATCGGAGCGCCGCTTTCAGGCGGGCGGGTGATCCCGGTGATTGTAAAAACGCTGGCGTTTGCAGCGGGGAGGTAAGGGCTTTGCGGCTAAGCGTATGTCTGGGCGGTCATACCTATTCCTTCCGCGATGTGCGGGAGGTGATGGGCAAGGCCAATGAGGAAAAATCAGGCGATCAGCTTTGCGGCGTGGCGGCGCAGACGCCGCAGGAGCGCGTGGCCGCGCGCATCGTGCTGAGCGAGCTGACCGTGAAGGAGGTCTGCGAGCATCCTGCTGTGCCCTATGAGCAGGACGAGGTGACCCGGCTGATTCTGGACGGCCTGAATCAGCCCATCTACCGGGAATATCAGAATATGACTATCGGGGAGCTTCGGGAGCGCATTCTCTCCGCGGCTCCGGAGGAACTGACGCGCATGGGACGCGGCCTCTCCAGCGAGGTCATCGCGGCGGTTTGCAAGCTGATGTCCAATCTGGACCTGATCTATGCCGCTGCCCGCATGCGCGTGAAGGCCACCTGCGTCACCACCATCGGCGAACCGGGCACCCTTTCGGCCAGGCTCCAGCCCAACCATCCCGTCGATGACGTGGAGGGCATCACGGCGAGCGTGCTGGAGGGATTGTCCTTCGGCATGGGCGACGCGGTGATCGGCCTCAACCCCGTGGACGCGTCCACCGCCAGCGTGCAGGCCATATTAACCCGCTTTGACGAGCTCAAGCGCCGCTACGAGATTCCCACGCAGATCTGCGTGCTCGCCCATGTGACCACGCAGATGGAGGCCGTCAGAAACGGCGCGCCCTGCGATTTGATGTTCCAGAGCATCGCGGGCTCGGAAAAGGGCAACGCGGCCTTTGGCATCAGCGCGGAGCTGATTGCCGAGGCAAAGGATCTGATGGCGCGCGAGGGTACCTCGCATGGCCCCAACCAGCTTTATTTTGAAACGGGGCAGGGGAGCGAGCTGTCCTCCGATGCGCACAACGGCTGGGATCAGCTGACCATGGAGTCGCGCTGCTATGGCTTCGCGCGGCACTATGCGCCGTTTTTGGTCAATACCGTGGTTGGCTTCATCGGCCCGGAATACCTCTACGACAGCCGGCAGTTCATCCGCGCGGGGCTGGAGGACCATTTCATGGGCAAGCTCCACGGACTGCCCATGGGGTGCGACTGCTGCTATACCAACCACATGCGCGCCGACCAGAACGACAACGAAAACCTGGCCGTGCTGCTGGCCTCGGCCGGATGCAACTACTTTATGGGCGTGCCCCACGCCGACGACGTGATGCTCAACTACCAGTCCACCGGCTACCACGACGTGGCCGCCGTGCGCGAAACGCTGGGCCTTGCGCCCATCGCGCCCTTTGCCCGGTGGCTGGAGCGGTGGGGCTTCTGGCGGGACGGGCGGCTCGGCCCGAACGCGGGCGACGCCTCCGTGTTCCTCTGAACCGGCGAAGGGAGGATGAACAGCATGACCGAACAGGAAGTCCGGGAAGTGGTGGAGCAGCTTCTCAAGCGGCTCAACGCCGGGGACCTGGGCGCACCTTCCGCGGGAACGCCCGCGCGCACCCCTGCCCAGCCGGCGGAGCAGGGCGGCGTGATTGCGGATCTTGAGCAGATTGACCTGCGTAAACAGTACCTGGTGGAAAACGCGCATGACGCCGCTGCGTTCCTGGCCATGAAGGAGCGCACCCCCGCGCGCATCGGCGTGGGCCGGGCAGGCGCGCGCTACCGCACGCAGACCATGCTGCGCTTTCAGGCGGACCATGCCTTCGCGCAGGCGTCGGTGTTTTCCGACGTGCCGGCGGAGGTGCTGGAAAGCCTGCATCTGCCCGTATATCAGACCACCTGTGAAAGCCGCGAGGAGTTTCTGACCCGGCCGGACAAGGGACGCGTGTTTGATGCCGAGACGCTTGGACGCATCCGCGCGGGCATAGCGCCGGATGTGCGGGTGGTGCTTTATGTGGCGGACGGGCTCTCGTCCTCCGCGGTCACGGCCAACGCGGCCGATATTCTCCCCGTCATCCGCAAGGGGCTGGAGGGCGCGGGGGTGAAGGTGAACGAACCATTCTTCGTGCGCTTCGGGCGGGTGGCCACGATGGACCAGATCGGCGACGGGCTGCCTGCGGAAGTGGTGTGCGTGCTGCTGGGCGAGCGGCCGGGGCTGGTGACGGCCGAGAGCATGAGCGCCTATATCGCCTACAAGCCCACGGTGGGCATGGCGGAAAGCCGCCGTACCGTGCTGGCCAACATCCACCGGGGCGGCACGCCCGCGGTGGAGGCGGGCGCGCATATTGTGGACCTGATCCAGCTGATGCTTGAGAAAAAGCGCAGCGGCATTGACCTGCCGGTGTGACGGAAGGGAGGGGCAGCGATGCGGGGAGACCGCATGCCTGCCAGGGTGCTGGCCATGAGGCTGATTCCGCGCGTGGACGCGGGCCTTCGGGAGCGCCTGGGGCTGGGAGGAGAGGTCCACGCCCTGGGACTGATCACCTGCGACAGCGACGACGTGGGCTACACGGCGCTGGATGAGGCCACGAAAAAGGCCTGCGTCAGCGTGGCCTATGCGCAGTCCATGTACGCGGGCGCGGCCAATGCCAACACGGCGCTGGCGGGCGAATTCCTGGGCATCCTGGCCGGAGAAACGCCTGCCGAGGTAGAAAGCGGCCTTCTGGCCGCGCGCCGGATGATCGAGCAGGAGGCCAGCTTCTATTCCGCCAACGACGATGACAGCGTCATCTACTATGCGCACTGCATCTCCCGCACGGGCAGCTATCTTTCGGCTGCCTGCGAAATCCCGGAGGGATCGCCGCTGGCGTACCTCATCGCGCCGCCGCTGGAGAGCATGTATGCGCTGGATAAGGCGCTCAAGGCGGCTCAGGTACGGGTGTGCGCCTTCTATGGCCCGCCGTCACCCACCAACTTTGGCGGCGCGTTGCTCACCGGCAGCCAGTCGGACTGTCAGGCGGCGTGCGACGCGTTTGCGCGTGCGGTGATCGACGTGGCGACGAATCCCATTGAGACGCTTTCGGGCGAGTAACCGCCCGAGGAAAGGAACCGGTATATGGTGAGCGTGACGGCTCTGGGGATGATTGAGACCATCGGGCTGGTATCGGCCATTGAGGCGGCGGACGCGGGCCTCAAGGCGGCGCAGGTGCGACTGCTGGGCACGGATTACGTGCGCGGCGGGCTGGTGATGGTGCGCTTTGAGGGCGAGGTGGCCGCCGTCAAGGCCGCTGTGGACGCGGGCGCGGCGGCGGCACAGCGCGTGGGCAAGGTATTCAGCGCGCATGTCATCCCCCGCGCCATGCCGGAAGTGTTCTGTATGCTGGCCTCGGACCCGTCCGTGGGACCGGGCAAGCGGTATCGGGGCGGTTGCGTCAGCTGCGGCGGCTGCGAGGGCGGACGGCGCGAGCTGGCGGCGATAGCGCGTGCGGAGCAGGCGGAGAGAGCCCCCACGATGGAGGAAATGAAAGGCCGGCGGGTCGCGGATCTGAAGCAGTACGCCCGCTCGCTGGAAAACTTCCCGATAACGCCGGCGCAGATTCGCACAGCCACTAAAGACCAGCTGCTGCAGGCCCTGGCGCGCCATTTTGGATGGACGGAGAAAGCCTGACCGCCGCATCGCCTGATTGCTTGAAGCGAAAGGAGCCTTGCGCCTATGCGATATATCACCGAGCAGGAGCTTCGGGACAGCTTTGCCGGGGGCGTGCCCCTGCATTTCGTGCTGCCCGCGGACTGCCGGCTGACTCCGCTGGCCGAACAATATCTTAAGGACCTCAGGCTGCTGGGCGGGGAAAGCCTGCCGGACCGCGGACGAAAGCCGGAGTACATGACCCATCTCAACGGCCGTGAGATGGTCTATAAAACCCATCCGTGCATCCTTTTGCGCGGAAAGCTGGACACGCTGGAAAGCGACATTCTGCTGGTGATGGTCGGATGCGACGACGCATGGCGAGCGCTTTTGCAGGATGCGCTGCTGCTGGTGCGGCAGGTGCTGGCCGCCGATGTGAAGGACGCGCCGCTGCCGCCCTGGCGGCTGGGCGGCATGGACGCGGAGGAGGTGCACCGGGGGTCGCATCACCCGGAGGCATTCGGCCTGTCGGGGCATTTGTTGCCCGCGCCGGAACAGGGACTCCTGGCTGCGCAGATGAACCGCCTGCGCGCCATGTGCCGCGAGGCGGAGCTGGCCGGCATCGCGGCCTGGCAGGACGGCGTGGCGCTGCGCCACGAGGACTGCGTGCTGGCGCTGAACCGGCTTTCCAGCTACTTTTATCTGCTGCAGCTGCGCGCCGCAACGGGCGCCGGACCGAATATGGAAAGGAAGGAACGGACATGAAGCAAACCATCTACGCGCACCGCGGCGCTTCGGGGTATGCGCCGGAAAACACGCTGGAGGCCTTTGAACTGGCGATCAAACAGGGCGCCTACGGCGTGGAACTGGATGTACACATCACGGCAGACGGCTATCTGGTGGTTGCGCATGATGAAACGGTGGACCGTTGCTCCGACGGCAGCGGGCTTATCGCGCGGATGACGCTCAGCGAGCTCAAGGCCCTGCACTTTAACAAAACCTTCCCGGCGTATGCCAATGCCACCATCCCCACGTTCCGGGAGGTGCTGGAGGTGCTCCGTCCCGCCGGGCTGCATGTGAATGTGGAACTCAAAAACAGCCTGATTGATTACCCTGATCTGGAACGGCGCTGCGTGGAGGAGGCGGCCGCCGCGGGCATGCTGGAGAGGATGCTGTTTTCCTCCTTCAATCATCACAGCATGCTGCGCATGAAGCAGCTGGACAAAAGCCTGCGCTGCGGCCTGCTGTACGAATGCACCATGGTCAAACCCTGGGATTACGCCGTATCGCTGGGCATGGATGCGCTGCACCCGCACTTCTCCGAGGTGCTGGTGCCGGGCGGTGAATGTGAGGCGGCCCATGCGGCCGGACTGGAGGTCAACCCCTGGACGGTCAACAATGAAGAGGACCTGCGCCGGGTGATTGCCGCGGGCGCGGACCGCATCATCACCAATTATCCCGACCGTGCGCTGCGCTGCCTGGCAGAGCAGGGGAAAAAGCACGAAGGGTAACGGCAGGAGCCGCTTATCCGGCTGATCATACAAAACAGCGCTCCGCGTGCTATGGGCACACGGAGCGCGTTGACTTCCCGGTACAGACACAAACCGGATTCTCTTACTCGGCGGGGGCGTCGGGCGCGGGATGTACGGCCTTCTTCCCCGCTTCGAGGGCGGCATGCTCGCTGGAGAGCTCGCCATGGAGCGTGAGAGAGTTCCAGGCGCTGTTGGTGGGCGTGAGCATGGCCTTGAGCGCGATGGGAGGCACGCCCAGCCTGCGCAGGGACTGAAGAAACTGGGACGCCTGCAGGGAGGAGAGATGGGCCATCACCAGCATGGCATCCTCAAAATCGCCGGGGGCAGGCAGCCCCCTGGGCGGTTCCATGCCGCACAGGGCGGCGAGCGTTTCCCCATACTCCGAGGGAGATACGGGCCGCACGCGAATCTTGAAGCGCATGGCCGCCAACCGGACTTTTTTGAAGGCTTCCTCCCTGAGGTTATAGCAAAGAAGCACGGGCTGCCCCATATTTCAAACGCCGCCTTTCCTAACAAAGATACGCAGGGACTTTATTGTAGGCGGAGAAAGGCGAAAAGTCAAGGGAGCCGGCCGGGTTCGGTCCGCCGGTTCCCGGTGGGCGCGGGCCGCGAAAGGAGAAAGTGCGATGCCGTTTACCATCGTCCGGCAGGACATCACCCGAATGCACGTGGATGCCATCGTCAACGCCGCCAATACGGAGCTTAGGATGGGCGGCGGCGTCTGCGGCGCGATTTTTCAGGCGGCGGGCGCCTCTGTGCTTCAGGCCGCCTGCGCCAAGGCGGCGCCGATTCCCACGGGCGGGGCTGCGCTCACGCCCGGGTTCAACCTGCCCGCCAAGTACATCATCCACGCGGCAGGGCCGGTCTATTCCCCTCAAAACGCGGCGCAGAGCGAGCGGCTGCTGCGCTCGGCGTACCTGGAATCGCTCAGGCTCGCCCTGCGGCACCGGTGCGTAAGCATCGCCTTTCCGCTGATTTCAAGCGGTATTTACGGCTATCCCAAGGAGGACGCGCTCAGGGTGGCCACCGCCGCGATCGGGGATTTCCTGATGCAGCATGACATGGACGTCTACCTGGCGATCTTCGACAAAGCCTCCTTTGTCATCAGCCGCAAGCTGGCCGGAGCGGTGGAAAGCTATATCGACGAAAACTACGTCTTTAGCCATCAGATGCTCCGCCGCGGCCTGCTGGAAGTCGAAAGGGAAGCGCTTGAGGCGGCCGCACCGCTCCCCATGGCCGCTTCTTCGGGCATACCCGGCGAGCTGGACAGGCTGATGGACAACCTGGATGAGCCGTTTCATGTGGCCCTGCTCAAGCTGATTGACGCCAAAGGCAAAACCGATGTGGAGGTGTACAAGCGCGCCAACATCGACCGCAAGCTGTTTTCCAAAATCCGAAAGGGGAAGGGATACCTTCCCGGCAAGCGCACCGTGCTGGCGCTGGCCATCGCGCTGCAGCTCACCCTCCGGGAGACGGACGAGCTGCTGGAGCGGGCCGGATACGCGCTGTCGCACAGCCAGAAATTTGACGTGATCGTGGAGTATTTCATCGTCAGCGGGCAGTATGACATCTTCCGCATCAATGAGGTGCTTTTTCAGTACGATCTGCCGCTGCTGGGTTCCAACTGATGTCGCTTTGAAAGCGACCCGATGCCGTCGCTTCTGCGCTATCCTGTAAACGCACCAGAAAACAGGAGGGCGAGCGCAATGAAAAAGAAGCTGACGGAACTGGTTTTCATCCTGGACAAAAGCGGCTCCATGGCGGGGCTGGAGCGGGACACCATCGGCGGGTTCAACGCCATGCTTGAAAAGCAGAAGGCGGTTTCGGGCGAGTGTCGGATCACGACGGTGCTCTTTGACAACCGGTATGAGCTGCTGCATGACCGCATCGACATCCGGGCCGTGCGGCCGATCTCGGAAAAGGAGTACCGGGTGGGCGGTTCCACCGCGCTGCTGGACGCCCTGGGCAAGACGATTCACAAGATCGCAACAGCGCAGAAGAACACGGCGGAGGCCTTCCGCGCGGAAAAGGTGCTGTTTGTGATCATCACCGATGGCGAGGAAAACGCCAGCCGTGAATACTCGGCTCAAGAGGTGAAGGAGCGCATTCAGCGGCAAAAAAACCGGTACGGCTGGGAGTTCCTTTTCCTGGGCGCCAATATCGACGCCGTGGAAACGGCGGCCCGGTTTGGCATCGACCCCCGTCGCGCAGCCGATTATGTCCCGGACAGCCGGGGAACGGCGCTCAATTTCTGCGCCATGAGCGAAACCGTGTCGGCGTTCCGGGCCTGCGGCGCTGTCCCCGACGCGTGCCTGGACGCCGTGCGCAGGGATATGCAAAAGCGCGGCGGACGCGGCTGATGGACGGTGCGCCGGAAGGAAGGTCGGGGCTTTCCTTCCGGCGCTTTTTTGCATAGGCGGGCACCTTCGCACATACAATGTGCGAAGGAGGTGGAATGCTTGAAAACAGACAAAAAACGGTTGCTGCTTTGCCTGGCGGTTCCGCTCGTGGTGGGCGCGGCGGCGGGCCTGCTGACCCAAAACAGCATGGAGACCTTTGAAGCGCTGAAGCAACCGCCGCTGTCGCCTCCCGGGTGGCTGTTTCCGGTGGTGTGGACGGCATTGTATCTTCTGATGGGCATCAGCTCGTATCTTGTGTGCGTGTCGGATGCGGCAAGGGAGGAAAAGGCGCGCGCACTGTGGGCCTATGGCGTTCAGCTGGCGTTCAACTTCCTGTGGCCGATTTTCTTTTTCAATCTGGCATGGTATCTATTCGCTTTCGCCTGGCTGGTGGTGCTGTGGATTCTGATTCTGATCACGGCGCTGCGGTTCAGGCGCATCCGCAGTCTGGCCGGCAGGCTGCTGATTCCCTATCTGCTGTGGGTGGCCTTTGCGGGATACCTGAACCTGGGGATTTACCTGCTCAACCCGTAGATGGGGGAGCCATCTGCCAAAGCGGGAAAAGGGCATGCCCCCGCGCGGAGAGCATGCCCTTCTTTGTGCCCATAGAACCTAGGCATCCTGGGATCGCTTGATCTGCAGAAGCGTGATGGCGGCAAACACCGCTGCGATGCCTGCCACCTGCCACGGCCCCAGGGCGCGGCCGAAGAAAAGCACGTCGAGAACGGCAATTTCAATCAGCATGGCATTGTTGATTGCGCCGCTCTCCACGGCGGTAAGCGACTGCTGGCTGAACACCCACAGCGCAAAGCCCAGCGCGCCGCTGATGAAGGCCAGATAGCCCACGCACAGGGCCAGCCCCCACGAGGGAACCGGCGGCGCTTCGGTCGCCAGCCCCAGGCACAGCATCATCACGCCGCCCACCAGCATGGGGCGGAGGGTGAGCGAGCGGCGTTCCACGCCAAGGGTGAGCATGCGGCGGTTGCACACCACGTTCATGGCCGATCCAAAGGCGGCCAGCAGCACGCTGACCAACCCGGCCAGCGGAAGGCTCAGATCGCCTTCCCCGCCGAAAGGCGCGTAATAAGCCGCCATGCCGGCCACCAGCAGGGCGATTTTGGCATAGAGGCTTCGGCCCGGAGCCTCGTGCAGGCGAATGCGGTCGGCGGCGACGATGAACAGCACCATGCCTGCGTTGAGCATGAGGCTTGCCAACGTGGGGGTGAGCAGGCTCTGGGCCACATACTGCATGCCCTGGCCCAGAAAATAGCACACAAATCCCTGCAGCACGCCCAGACGCCACGGAAGCGTCTTGCCCTCGGGGCCGCGCCGGAGCGCGGCCGCCAGCGCCAGCCCGCCCAGCGTATAGCGAAGGCCGCTGAGTGTCAGCGGACCGATGCCCTGGGCAAAGGCGAATTTGTTGACGATGTAGGAGCCGGACCAGAGCAGCGTGGTCACCACAGCCAGCACCAGCGCGCGCCGTCTCATGCCGTCAGCTCCCAGATTTCCGTATGCGCGACGGTCTGTCCGGGCAGGATGGGCTGCTCGGGGCCGTAGGTTTCCAGCTCCGCCATCCAGTTTCCCTCGCCTGCGAACACCGCCACATTGCAGCCGTCCAGCGGATAATGGCCGAAGGGCTGGGGATTGACGGTTTTGGCAAAGGTCAGCCCGCGCTCGGGCCAGCGCAGCTCTACGCGCCCCTGCGGCGCCCAGGCGCAGCGCTTGCACACCTTTCCTGCGGGCCGCACCACGAGATCGTTTTCCTCGAAGCGCACCTGCGGATCGTCCAGCGCAAGGGTGCTGCCCGCGAACACCCGGGGGATGACCACCTTCACAAGATCCCAGCTCGTCCCTTCCTGTCCGAGCGGAATCCGAAGCTCGCGCCCGTCGGGCACCACGCAGGTGGGCGCCCATACGCCGCCGGAATAGATTAGCTCGCCGGTGTTTTTTACGAAGCTGGTCACGCGAAAGCGTCCCTCCTCCAGCGGCTCGATGGTGAATCCGCGCTCCAGCCGGTGCACGGGATGGGCGGGGGCGGTAAGCGTGAGTATATCGCCGTCCAGCCTGACGGCGCAGGGGTCGTTGTCGGCAAAATAGGTATCCTCGGACTCGTCCGCCATGGGACGGGTCAGCCATATGCGGTGACCGCCATGCAGCCTCCAGTCTCCCCGGACCATGCCGTCCTTGCGCCAGTAGAGCAGGTTTTCCTCATCGCCCAGAAAAGCGATGCGCGGGCCCATTTCGGATACGGCTGTGATGCGCCATCGCCCTTGACAAAACGTCAAAGCGTCCAGGCCGTCAAAGCGGGTTTGCGTCCATGGCATAAAAACGCCTCCTTTCAAAAAAGCCCCCTTTCGGGGGCCCCAGGCGCTTACAGCGCCAGCTCGTAGATGTGCCTGGCTTCCTCCCGGGTGATGGGCGGAATGGAAGCCAGCGTTCCGTCCGGGCTGAAGGACACATCCACCACGCCCTGGGTGAGCGTTTCGATGTCGTCCGCGGTCACGCCGAACTGGCTGATGCGCGTCTGCACGCCCTGCGCACGGATGTATGCCTCCAATTCGTCGGCGGCCTTGCACAGATCCTCCGTGCCATACATCAGGCGGGCAAACTTGACAAAACGCTCGTTTTGCGGCCTCGCGGCGAAATGGCGCGTCCAGGCGACCATCATGCACGCCAGCGTCGCCCCATGCGTAGCGCCGAAGTGCGAGGACAGCACGTGCCCCATCTGGTGCATGGGGGTCCAGCCCTGCACGCCGCAGGTCAGCCAGCCGTTGAGGCCCACGGTGGCGGCAAACTGCATCATGCCGCGAAGCTGCACATCGTCGGGATGAGCCAGCACCTTGGGCAGGTTTTCATACATGGCGCGGATGACGCCGATCTGCATGTGGTCATGCAGGTCGATGTTTCCGTAGGTGGCCTCGTCGCTGAAGAAGAAGGGCTCAACAACATGGCTGATGGCATCCACCGCGCCGCACGCCGTCTGATAAGCGGGCAATGTGAGGGTTAGTTCAGGGTCGAGGATAGCGGCCTTGGCGTAGAGGCATCCGGGCTCCCAGACATAGCTCTTGCGCAGCGTCGCATCGTCGGTGATGACGGCGGTGGGGTTCATCTCGCTGGCCGTGGCGGGCAGCGTGGGGACCATGACCATGGGCAGCGCCTCTTTGGGCGGAATCTGCGTGTCCTGGCTGTGCGAGAAGCGGATCATGCGCTCCAGGTCATGCGGGTAGAGGATTCCGGCGGCCGTGACCTTCGCAAGGTCCATGGCCGAGCCGCCGCCCACACCGATGACCACGTCCACGCCCTCCTCCTTGCCCAGCTTAACGGCGCGGCGCGCCTCGCTGAGCTTGGGGTTGGCGGTAGCCTCGAAGCAGTCCACCCACGTCATGCCGCTTTCCTTCAAGCTCTGGTGGATGCGGTCAAACAGGTTGCCGCAGAAGCTGGGGTCCGCATAGCTGACAATCAGCGCGCGGCGGCCGTAGCGCACCGCCTCCTGGCCTACGCGCTTCACCTCGCCGGGCCCGTAGATCAGCTTGACGGGATTGTAAAACTCAAAAGGATTCATGCCGTTCCCTCCTTATTCGTACTTCATCTTGCGTCCGCGCGGAATCGTGCGGCGGCGGTAGACGGTCACCACGGCCACGCCCATGATGAGCAGCAGGCCCTTGATGACCTGGCCCACCGCGAAGCCCGCGCCCTGCATGGTCAGTCCGCTGGTCAGCGCAGCCAGCACCAGCGCGCCGATAAAGGTGCCCACCACCTGCGTTTTGCCCAGTTTGAGCACCATCGCGCCCAGGAAGACGCAGGTGAAGCCGTTGAGGAAGAAGGAGGTGCCCATGCTGGGCTGGCCGGATTTGTAGACGGTCAGCACGTAGATGATGCCGCCGAAGGCCGCCATGAAGGCGCTGAACACGAACACGCAGGTCCTCACCAGGCCGTTTTTGACGCCGCTTTCCTTCACGGCCTGCGGGTTTTCGGAAAGGGCGTAGAGGTACTGGCCGAAGCGCGTCTTTTCCTGCACCAGCAGCGCCAGGGCAAACAGCACAAGCGCCACCACAAACACCATCGGCAGGCCCAGGGGGCTCTTGGAGAAGAACTTGTACATCCACGTGGAGTTGAGGCCCTTGATGGAGAGCACAGATCCCTTGTAGATGATGTTGGCCACCGCGCCGGCGATGGTGGATACGGCAATGGTGGTGATGAGGGAATGAAAGTGGAAGCGCACCACCAGCAGGCTCGTCAGAAGGCCGAAGATTACGCCGCTGAGCAGGCTGACCACCAGACAGAGGGTGGGATCGTAGCGTTGGTTGAGCATCCAGGCAAAGATCATGCTGGCGCAGCTGGCAACCTCGGGGAAGGAGCAGTCCATCTCGCCCGCACCGATCACCCAGGTCAGGCCCAGGACCATCAGCGCCATGGAGCCGGCGGATTTGAAGATATTGAGCAGGTTATAGCTCTGGTAGAAAGCGGAGCCGTTGAGAATACTGAAAACGATGAACATCAGGGCCAGCACGCCCACGAGCGACAGCTCCATCAGGGAAAACGAGCGCTTTTTCATTTGGCGGCACCTCCCGTCGCGCGGGCGCGTCCGCCCTGGAAGTTCACCTTGGAGAGCATGATGGCGGCGATGAGGACAAAGCCCGTCACCAGATTGGACCAGTAGAAGGGAATGTTGATGGAGGTAAAGCCGGTGGAGATCACCGTTACCAGCAGAGCGCCCAGGAACGTGCCGGTCACGCAGGGACGCTTGAAGACCGACATGCCGATGTAGACGGCCGTGAAGCAGGGCATGAGGATGCTCATGGTGATTTTAACGTTGCCGTAGCCCTGTCTGGCGGTCATGATCATGGCGGCCAGCGCGGCCAAAACGCCGCAGATCACATAGGCGGTGATGATGATTCGGTTGACGTTTACACCGCTGAGGTAGGCGGTCTTTTCCGTGGCGCCCACGGCGTAGAAGCCGCGGCCGAACTTGCTGCGCTCCAGAAGGAAGTAGCAGACGACCACAACGACCAGCATGATGTACACCGGCAGCGGCACATCCAGGATGCGAAGCTCGGAGAGGTAATGCGCCTTGGACTCGATGAAGTTCTCCATGATGAAGGCGCCGTCGGAGAAGATATACCCCATGCCGAAGCCGATGGAGCCGATGGCGATGGTGGTGATGATATCCGGCAGCTTAAAGCGGCCCACGGCCACGCCGGAGATGCCGCCCCAGGCCAGGCCGCTGGCCAGGCCCGCCGCCACGGCGAGCACGGGATGCCAGCCCTTGCTCACCAGCCAGGCCATGAGCACGCCGCTGAAGCAGGCGGTCATGTAGAAGGAGATGTCCGAGCGGCTGATGGTGATGACGAAGGTCAGGCCCACCGCGGCAATGACGGTGGAGGAAACGGATTTGGCGATGTTGATGATGTTATCCAGCGACAGAAACGAGGGCTGAAGAAGCTGGAAGGTTACCAGCACCGCTATGAACAACAGCGCGAACAGCGCCACGGGCAGGCGCTGGGGCGTAAGCAGACGCTTCATCCCTGCGTCACCTCCCCGTTTGAAATGGCATGTACGAGCATTTCCTTGAGCGTGGTATCCGCGGCCGATTTCTCCATGGCCGCATGACCTTTGTAGACGACCATCACCCGGTCGGCGTTGCCCAGCACCTCCTCGGGCTCGGAGGAGATGATGATGACGGCTGCGTTGCGGCTCAGGTCGCGCATGGTCTCATAGATGGCGGATTTGGCGCCCACGTCCACGCCCACGGTGGGCTCGGCGAAGATGTACACATCCGCGCCCGCGTACAGGCCCTTGGCCACGACCACCTTCTGCTGGTTGCCGCCGGAGAGCTCGTTGACCTTCTTGTCAAGGCTCGGCGTGGCGATGGAGAGCTTGTCCACCAGCGCGCCGGCATCGGTCTGCTCACGCCGGCGGTTGATCAGGCCCAGCCGGTCCGCCGCCTTGTCCAGACGGGCAATGGTGATGTTGAAGGCAATTTCCAAACCGTTTAGGAAGCCCTCGGTCTTGCGGTTGCCGGGCACCAGAAAGATGCCCTTGCGGATGGCCTGACCTGGGCTAGCCAGCGCGAGGCGCTTGCCGTCCTTGATGATTTCACCGGCGCTTTCCTGCATGGCACCGAAGAGGGTCTTGGACAATTCGTCGATGCCGGAACCCACCAGGCCGAAGATGCCGTAGATTTCGCCGCGGCGGGCTTCAAAGCTGATGTCCTCGAACTTCCCCGCCATCGAAAGCCCCTTGACGCTCAGGCACGGCGACACGGCCGCATCCGTGGGACGGTCGGGGTAGAGCTGGGAGAGGCGCTCACCCAGCATCAGCTCGGCGATGTAGTCGCTGTCCACCTGTCCGTTTTCGATATCCTCGTGGCAGACGACCTTGCCGTTGCGGAACACGGAGAAGCTGTCGCACACCTGGGCCACCTCGTCGAGGTGATGGGTGATATAAATGATGGAAACGCCCTGCTTTTTCAGTGTATGGACAAATTCAAAGAGAATGTATTTTTCCTTTTCGGTGAGGATGGAGGTCGGCTCGTCGAGGATGAGGATTTTGCAGTTCTTGGACAGCGCGCGCAGAATGGCGATGATCTCGCGCTCTACGGGCGTCATCAGGTAGACGGGCTTCTCCACGTCGATGTCAAAGGGATAGCGGCTGACCAGTTCCAGCGCCGCCTGGCGCAGCCTGCGCCGGTTGATGGGCGAAAAGATGGACCGCGACGGGCCCTCGCTGCCCAAATAGATGTTTTCATAGCCCGTGTAGCTCTCGATCATCTGGGGGTCCTGATAGACCGCCGAGATGCCGCAGGCCAGGGCGTCCTTGGGGGAATGAATCTGACAGGGCTGGCCGTCAATCAGGATTTCGCCGGCGTCACGGGTATAGACGCCGGAGAGAATCTTGATCATCGTGGATTTTCCGGCGCCGTTGATGCCAAGCAGCGCGCGGGCTTCCCCCTCCCTGAGCGTCAGGCCGGCGCCGCAAAGCGCCTGCATCCCCGCGAAGCTCTTGTCGATTCCTTTCATTTCGAGCTTGTAGCGCATCGTATACCCTCCGCTTGGAAAAATGCGGGGAAGCGGTTTCCCGCTTCCCGCGCTTCAAAATCAGATCACTTGGTCAGATGGTGGGCACCCAGGCAGCCTCCAGGCCGTTCTCGGTCAGGCCCTGGTTGAGCAGATCCACGTTGCCGGGCAGGTCGTAGTCCAGGAGCAGCTCCCACATGGTCTTATCGCCGACCTTGTAGTCGCGCACGCTGTCAATGTCCTGAATCATCTTGCTGGTCACGGCGTAGCCGGGCACGAGCACCAGGCGCGGCACGGTCTCGCCCTCGTTGTAGGAGGCGGCGTAGTCAACCAGGGAACGGGGCATGTCGTAGATGTTCTCGCCGGCGGACATGATGAAGGAATCCGGATAGTTGAGCATGTAGGTCCAGCACTCCTCGCCGCCGTCGCAGCCGGTGTAGAGGATTTCGGGGCGGGATTCGCCGGTGAGTACCAGGCCCTCAAAGGCCGCGCCGTCCCAGGCGCACCAGATGGCGCGCAGCTCGTTGGCCGTATCGGCGGCCAGCCAGGTGCTGATGGTCGCAGAGGGGGTCACGGCGCCGGTGGAGTCCCAGGACCACTGATAGGCCACCTCGATGTTGGCATACTTCTCCTGCTCCAACACGTCACGGGCGCCCAGATCGCGCTGATGCCAGCTCTCGTTGGAGGGCAGCTCGATCATGCCGATCTTGATGGTCTCCTCCGTGCCGTACTTGGCCTGGAGGGTGTCCAGCAGGTAGGTCATGGTGGTCTTTCCGCAGGCATAGTTGTCAAACAGCACCGTGCTCACCGCGTCCGCGCCGGAGACGAAGCCGTCGGAGAGGTAGACGGCGATGCCGGCGTCACAGGCCTCGCGCACCACTTCGGCAATGCCGGTGGGGTCGGAGGGGGTGATGAACAGCGCCGTGGGCTGCTTGGCGATGAAGGCGCGGATCTGATCGGTCTGGGCAACGGGGTCGTAGTTCGCGTCCACGATGGAGTAGTTGGTCCAGCCATAGTTTTCAAAGGACTCGGTGAAACCGGTCTTCTGGCGCTGACCGGAGGCGTTCTCGGCCCAGCCGAGGGAGACGGCATAGAAGTCCTCAGCCACAGCGGCGGCCGAAGCGGTCAAGAGAACGGCCGTCAAAAGGATCGCGAGCAGTTTTTTCATGTGGGGTGCCTCCTTGTTGTGTTTCTATTTTTTCCGCATCCGCGGATTCAGACGTTGAGAGCGTGGAGCAAATCGCCCACGTCGCTTTGCAGATCAGCGATACGTTGGAACACCGGCAGCATGGCCGCATAGACTTTGCGCTCGGCAGGGTCGGGAGCGATGGCGTCCAGACGGGTATGGATCTCGCGCACGCGGTCATAACCATCCCACAGGCCACAGGCAACCGCAGCCACGGCCGCCGCGCCCAGCGAGCCTGCGTCCTGGCCGACGTTGGTCTGGATGATGGTCTTGTCATAGATGCTGGCAAACAGCGAGCGCCAGAAACGGCTCTTGCCGCCTCCGCCCACGATGAGCATTTCGTCCGACAGGGGAGTCTGGGCCTCCAGCACATCCATGGCCAGCCGCAGATTCAGGCAGATGCCCTCCAGCGTGGCGCGCGCCATATCGGCGGCGGTATGGCCCAGCGTCAGGCCCGTGTAGCAGCCACGTACATGGCTGGAGCGGTCCAGGCCGGACCCGCCAGCCAGGCTGGGATTGAAGATCAGCTTGTGGCTGCCCGCCGGGGCGGTGGCAGCCAGGGCGGTGAGCAGATCGTAAACGTCTTTGCCCTCGCGCTCAGCTTCCGCTTCCAGATGGCTGAACAGCGTGTTTTTGAACCAGCGGAACGAGTTGCCCGCCGAGAAGATGCTGGTGGCCGAGGCGAACATGCCCGGAATGCAGTGTGCAAAGACATAGGGCCGCCGATCCGCGTTCACCACCGGTTCATGCGATGCCACGGCGATCCAGGCCGAGGAGCCCAGCGAGGTATAGCTGTCCCCGTCATGCGTGCAGGCCGCGCCAAGGCACATGCAGGCGTTATCCACGCCGCC
>CHCFC05602__coassemble_382_pt1 | contig 22202 bp, 16 predicted proteins | sample CHCFC05602__metabat2_high_PE_021 | metagenome-assembled genome bin CHCFC05602
CTTAAAAAGCAAAGAAAAAAGCAAAAATGGAAATGTTTTCTGTAAATATACAATGAATGGCAGCGCAAGTCAATTCCACAATTTGGCTTTTTGATGTTTTCTTTCTCTGGAAAAAGCTATGACCGGCGAAGGACAGATATTCCCGAAAAAAGAAAGGACCCGGTCCTTTTGGACCGGGTCCGGGGCAGACGGCTCACAGCCGGCGGCATTCCATATAATACCGCTTTTCGTTGGCGGAACCCAGAGAGAATGTCTTGCGGGGCAGCGCGCCCTCCGCGCGGATGGTGTCAAACAGGCGGTCCCTTTCGGGGGTGGGCAGCAAAAAGCCCACGGCGCCTTCGCCCGCCACCAGCATGCGGACGGTGTCCTCACCATGGATATAGTCCAGCCTGGCCTGGGGATGGGAAAGCAGCCACCAGTCCAGGAATGCCTGCAGCGTGCCCACAGCCAGGTTGTAGGGCGAGCCCTCGATGCTCAGGGTCACTTCCTTGCCCTCGTAGACGACTGTGATCTCCTGTGCCTGGGGGCCCGCGGCCAGCGTGGCGCCCTTTTCGGCGGCAAAGGCGGCGATTTCGTTGAGCAGGTCGTCGCCGTCACATCCGAAAAGCACGCGGTGAATGGGCTCCATGCGGAGGGCGTCGTCGTGGATGTTCTCCAGCTCCACCATGGCAAAGCGCGCGGGGTGCACCACCGTTTCCGCGGGCGTCAGGCGGGGCTTGATCTCCTCCCAGCAGGCCTTGGCAGCCGCCAGGCTGTGATTGCCGTCGCCCACGGCAAAGAGCAGCGGATCATCCGGCGAAAGCCGCGCGCGCAGGCGGTCCAGCGCAGCGTAGACGGAGGCGATGTCGGCCGGGTCGGTGACGGCATAGCCCGTCAGATGCCCGCCTCCCATCATCAGCGGGAAATCGTAGAGCCGGTCCAGCTCATCATGCTTCTGGAACAGCGGCTCAATCACGCTGTGCATGGGATCGTCCATCAGCATCAGCACGTGGCTGGTTTCCAGCGCCGCGCCGCGCCGCACGGTCATGCGGGGAGGCACCCGCTCCGCGATGGTTTCCTCCGATGCGCGCACCAGCGCCTTGCTTCCCCTGGCGGGGTCGTAGCATTCCAGATCCAGCAGCGCCACCAGGCCCACGCGCGCGCCGCTGGAGGTGTTGCGCTCCACCAGGATAAAGCCGTTGGACACGGCGGGAACCAGCACGCCCCGCTCCAAATCGTCGCGCATGGCCTGATGGATGCGCCCGATGCGCTCGGACGCTTCGCTCAGATAGCATTCGGGCAAAATCAGATCCAGCGTGGAAGGGTGGCTGCCGACAAACCGGCGCACATCTTCCCAGTACCTGGGCTGGGAGGTAAACTGGTCACAGGCTACGCAGGCCCATTCCGTCAGACTGGAACGGTCGGCGGGCAGCAAAAGCTCTCCGGGGTAAAGCACCACATTCGAATCGGGCATATCCATACCTCCTTGATCGGTCCGAGGATCAAAAACCGTGTCAGCGCATCTGGCGGAACAAAAGCACCAGGCTTTCGGTGCCGTTGCCCAGCGTGGCGAGCGTCAAAAGCCTGTCCGAGGCGGTTACATCCACGTTGAACGAATACAGGCTGTGCGCGCGCGCTGACTCGACGTAGGACAGCATGTCCGCGTCGGTGACGAAGCTGGTGTAACCGGCATAGTTGAAATAGTCCGGGCTGGAGGGGTTGCTGCTGGCCACAATCACCGCAAAGAGCACATAGTCCGCTTCTTCGTACAGGGTGGTCAGGTGCGCGGAGGTGGCGGAGGCTACAAAGTCGCGTCCGGCGGTGGCATACTGCCACAGGGGGGCGAACACCTTTCCTTCCACGGCGCTTTGTCCCCGCAAGAGCAGGTTTTCGGGCGGAGAGCGAAGGGAGCAGCTTTCGTCCACAAAGACCGCACCGGCGTCCGACGAGCTGCCGCGATAGTTATGGGTCAGATAGTAGGTATTGTTGCGCTGAACCACCACTTCATCCAGCACGCCGGGAATGGTCAGCCTGCCGACGACCTCTTCGTTTTCCTCCAACAGGGGAAGCAGGCTTTCCATGATGTTTTTCAGCGGATTGCCGGGATACTCGCTCAGGCGGGTGCGCGGGCTGGGGGTGTCCGTGGGAGCGGAAACCTCCTGCACGTTGCTGATATCACGCTTGTTCAGGCTCTGAATGGCGTTTTCACGGATGGGGATGACGGGGGTGGGCGAAGGGGTCTGCACGGCCTGGGTGACAGCCGACGTGGGCGAGGGGGCATAGGTCTGCCCGGCAGGCAGCAGGTCCACACGGGCAGCTCCGCTTTGCAGCTCCATGCCGGTGCGCTCCAGAAAGTCCTCCCGAACGTCCTCCATCTCGCGCTCGTTGCGGGCCAGGTCGGTGAGAATCCTGCTGCCCTGCACCAGGCAGAAAACCACCATCATAAACGCGGCGATCAGTGCGACCACGCGGGCGGGACGCACCGGCGGGCGCTGGGGGCGTGAAGCGCTCGACTGGGGAGCGGCGGGCTTGCGGGGCGGTGGATTGGCCGGCGCATCCCCGGCAGGAACGCGGGACGGTTCCGCCTGTGGCACGGTGTTTGCGGGGGCAAAGGGGTCCCGCAGCGGAGGCGCGGGCGTTTCGTGTTCCTCAGCGGCAGGCGTCTCCTCCGCGTCGGAAAAGAAGGCGCTCACCTCGTCCATGGGCTGGGCCGGAGGTTCCTGACCAAAGGGGCCGGCATCATCCGCCGGGCCGGGCCGGTAAGGGGCGCCGGGCTGAAGCGGCGGCGCATAGGGCGCTCCGGGTTCGCCTCCCGCAGGGAACAGCGGGGCCTCCGGCGCGGAGGTGCCATCCCAGGCGGGCTGGAAGGAAAATCCGGACGACATTTCCGGCAAGGGCGGCAGGGGAGCCGCAAAGGGCGCGGCAATGCTCTCGTCATTTGCCTGGGTCTGTGCCGCTTCCAGCTGATGACGGGCGACCCGGCTGCGGCGGGGGTGGGTGGATGCCCTGGCCTGGGCGGCAGGGGCCTGAGCCTCCGGCTGAGCCCCGCTTGCTGGGGACGGTTCCTGGACGTCCGCGGCGCTGTAGAGCGCCACCTTTGCCTCCTCCGATGGCTGCGCCTGCACCGTGGCCCGGCCGATCGGGGGCCTGCGCTGCAGATAGGGCGGAAGATCGGATGCGGCGGGCGCACTTTGAGGCGCAGGATCAACCGGTGACGAATTCATATAGGAAGGGAGAGGAGCGGAGAAAACGGGCGGGTTCTGCTCCGCGGAGGGCGCTCCGCTCTCCTGGGACGCAGGAAAGGAGGGCAGGGGCTTGGGCGGGGTCATCCAGTGGGCGGTGCCGTAAAGCTGACCGGGCTGTAGCGGCTGCATGGCGTGAAAGGTACCCGTATGCCTGACGGGAGCCTTCAGCCGGGAGGTATAGTCTATGGGCGCAAAGGGATTGGTGGTATCGCCGGATGTCTGCGCAGCGTCGCTGCTTTTGGGAACCTCGCTCATGGTCACCCCTCCCTTCGGCGTAGATTCATTCAGTTTCCATCATACCGTTTTCCCGCCGTGATGTCAAATCTCTCCCGGCGGCGATTTACAAGGGCTTATCTGAGAAAAAGGGGCCGAAGGGGGGGAGCGTTATATGTTTTTGAATATGATATTATATTGAAAACGATATTGACGAAATCTTAACAATATGGTATGAATTATACAGTTCGTTTCACTTAGTCAACAACATAACAAATAAGGGGGTAAGAAAAAATGAAACGAATACTGGCTATTATCCTTTGCTTGACGCTGATGCTGGCGCTTCCTGCAATGGCGGAAGGCATGAAGGCGGGCACCTACACCGAGACCGTCAAAGGCATGTTTGACGGCCTGGTGGTCGAGGTGACGCTTACCGACAGCGCGATCGAGAGCGTTGTGATCAAGGAGCACAACGAAACCTCGCCCGGCTATCCCGCCCTGGAAAAACTTCCCGGCATGATCGTGGAAGCCCAGAGCATCGCGGTGGACGGCATCAGCGGCGCGACCATGACCTCCAACGGCGTGAAAGCCGCGGTGGAAGCGGCGCTGACCGAGGCCGGCGCGGATCTGGCCGCCTTCTCCAAGGCGCCGGAGGCCGAAGAGGACCTTGCGCCGGATTACTATCCTGTGATGGGCTCCTTTGAAGTGCCCGAAACCTGGGACGAGAGCTACGACGTTGTCGTGGTCGGCGGCGGCTTCGCGGGCCTGGCGGCGGCGTACAGCGCGGTGGAGTCCGGGTCCAGCACGGTGCTGGTGGAAAAGCTCTCCACCACCGGCGGCAACAGCGCCATCAACGGCGGCCAGTACGCGGCCTATACCTCTAAGGTCGCGGCGGAGCTGCAGGAGAAGTTCAATCTGGAACCTGACACCGCTGAAAAGCACATCGAGGACACCATCAAGGGCGGCGACAACATGAGCGTGCCCGAGCTGGTAACGGAAATGGTTTACGGATCGCCCTACTATCTGGACCTGCTGCTGGATAACGGCCTGGTCATCCGCGACACGCTGGCCCGTCCCGGCGGACACTACGGCTACCGCACCTATGTGACCGAAAACCAGGTGGGCTCCGATATCACCGATCTCCAGCTCAAGATGCTCAAGAATACCGACGCCGTCATCGAGCTGGAAACCAAGATGGTTGAGATCTACCGTACCCGCGATGAGGCCAATCGCGTGGTGGGCATCCGCGTGGCTACGGCGGACGGCTACAAGACCATCGAGGCCAGGAAGGGCGTCATTCTGGCCACGGGCGGCTTCTCCTCCAATGTGGACATGCGTCAGACCCAGGTGCCCTACCTGACCGCCGACCTGCCCACCACCAACATCAAGGCCGCCTCCACCGGCGAGGGCATCTACCTTGCGCAGGCCATCGGCGCCAACACCACCCAGATGAGCAACATCCAGCGCTATCCCTGGGCCGATCCCAACACCGGCGTGCTGGACAGCTACGCCGTGTGGCCCTTCACCGGGCCCTCCTACGGCGTGATCTACGTGGATTACAACGGCAACCGCTACGTCAACGAGGGCGACCGCCGCGACGTGTGCGCCAACGCGGCCGTCAACAGCGGCTTTATCTCCACCTATGCCCTGTTCACCGAGCCGGTGGTCAGCGCGTTCGTCAAGCCCGAAGAGCTGGAGGCCGGCGTGCAGAGCGGCCGCGTGCTCAAGGGCGAAACGCTGGAGGAGCTGGCCGAGAAGATCAACGCCTTCGCGGTCAAGGGCGAATACCCCAGCGTGACGGCGGAAAACCTCAAGGCCACCATCGACAAGCATAACGGCTACATCGACAGCGGCTCCGATCCCGATTTCGGCAAGGTGATGGCCTCCACCATGGTCAAGATGGAGGAAGGCCCGTACTATGCCATTCCGCAGTATCCGTCCGTGCACCACACCATGGGCGGCCTGGTGATCGACGGCAACACCAGCGTCAAGGACATCTACGGCCAGGTCATCCCCGGCCTGTTCGCGGCGGGCGAGGTCACCGGCGGCGTGCACGGCACCAACCGCCTGGGCTCCAACGCCGACGCGGACGCGTGCGCCTTCGGCTATATCTCCGGCTACTTTGTCTCCACCGGCGAGCTGCCCGACTTCATTCCCGAAATGTAAGAAAATCTTATGGCATAACGCCTGCGGGGGCGCTGCCTCCGGCCCGGTCCGCCGGGCCGGGGCGGCGCCCCGCAATTTTTGCGCCGCCTCTACCCAAGCGGGACAAACTTTGGTATAATAAGGGTACTACCAAGCAGCAAGGAGGAGTTACCCATGCCAATGGTCAACAGCAAAGAGATGTTCAAAAAGGCTTATGAGGGCGGTTACGCCATCGGCGCCTTCAACGTCAACAACATGGAAATCATCCAGGGCATCACCGAGGGCGCGAAGATGGAAAACGCCCCCCTCATTTTGCAGGTGAGTGCGGGCGCGCGCAAGTATGCCAAGCATGTCTACCTCATGAAGATGATTGAGGCCGCCATCGCGGATACCGACCTGCCCATCGTGGTGCATCTGGACCACGGCCCCGACTTCGAGACCTGCAAGAGCTGCATCGACGGCGGCTTCACCAGCGTCATGATCGACGGCAGCCACCTGCCCTTCGAGGAGAACATCGCCCTGACCCGCAAGGTCGTCGAGTACGCGCACGACCGCAACGTGACCGTCGAGGCAGAGCTTGGCCGTCTGGCCGGCGTGGAGGACGACGTGAAGGTGTCCGCCGAGGATTCCAGCTACACCCGTCCCGAAGAGGTCGAGGAGTTCGCCACCCGCACCGGCTGCGACAGCCTGGCCATCGCCATCGGCACCAGCCACGGCGCCTTCAAGTTCAAGGGCGAGCCCAAGCTGCGCTTTGACATCCTGGAGGAAGTCTCCAAGCGCCTGCCCGGTTTCCCCATCGTGCTGCACGGCGCCAGCAGCGTCATTCCCAGCTATGTGGACATGATCAACCAGTACGGCGGCAACATGCCCGGCGCGCAGGGCGTGCCCGAGGAGATGCTGCGCAAGGCTGCCAGCATGGCCGTCTGCAAGATCAACATCGACAGCGACCTGCGCCTGGCCTTTACCGGCGAGATCCGCAAGCACATGGCCGAGCATCCCGACCACTTCGATCCCCGTCAGTACCTGACCGACGCTCGCAACGGCATCCGCCAGATGGTCCGTCACAAGATCGTCAACGTTCTGGGCTGCAACGGCAAGGCGTAAGCCATTCCACTAAGCCACAAGCGCGGCGCGACTGAACCAGTCGCGCCGCAATTTTTTTCCGCCGCTCAATCAAACGCCCCCGCCGCGCGTCTAATGGGTGAAAGCGCGCTTGACCGGAAGGAGGGGAAGCCTGTGACAAGGGACGACTTTGAGGGCCGCGTCCTGGACGCGCGGGAGAAGATGTACCGCGTGGCCAGGAGCTACCTTCAAGGGGAGCAGGACTGCCTGGACGCGGTGTCCGAGGCGGTGCTCAGGGCCTGGCAGAAGCGCTCGTCCCTTCGCCGGGAGGAGTTCTTCGACACGTGGCTCATGCGGATTCTGATGCGCGAATGTGTCAACATCCAGCGCAGGCAAAGGCGCATGGTGCCCGTGGAGAACGTGCCGGAGAGGCCCGCGCCCGATGGGAATGTCGCCGCCCTGCGCGACGCGCTGGACGCCCTGTCCCCGAAGCTGCGCACCGTGACGGTGCTGCACTACATGGAGGGGTATGACGTTTCGGAGCTTTCGCGGCTGCTGCGCGTTCCCAAAGGAACCGTCACCTCCCGGCTGCACATGGCCCGCGGACGCCTGCGGGAGCTTTTGAAGGAGGATATCGAATGAAACAATCCCAGTGGCGGCGCGCATATGATCCGGACCCGGTCCATCTGGAGGCGCGCGTGAGGCATACGCTCAAAAATCTTGATGCGGACCCGGCCGCGCGGCCGCATGCGCTGCGCACGGCGCTGATCGCGGCGCTGGTGCTGGCGCTCCTGTGCGGGATCGCGCTGGCGGTGTACGAGAGCCGCACGGCCGACCTGGTGGGGTGGTTCGGCGGTGAGGAGAGAAAGGAAGCGCTGCTTTCGGGCGACATCGCGCCTTCAGGCGAAAGCACGCGGCTGGGCGATGTGGTCTATACGCTGGACGACGTGATCTACAAGGACGGCACGATCTACGGCAGCGGCGTCATCCGCGCGGCGGAGGGCGCCAACATCGTGCTGATTGACGAAAATTCGGGCATCTATGAGCCCGCGGGCTATCCCCTGCACTACGGCAAGGACTACACCGTGCCCGACGACGCGCCCAGCTACGTCGAGCTGGCGAAGGAGCGGGGGGCCAGGCTCATTCTGGCCAAATGCGTGGCGGACGGCGTGCTGAATGAAAACGGCGAGCCGGACAGCGTCGGCTACGACCAGGTTCCCCAGATAGACGGCACCATTCGCTTCTACTTTGAGTTCGCGGGCCGCGAGGGCGGCATTGAGCGCGCAGAGAGCTATGACGTGATCCTCTCCATCGCCAACTGGGAGGTCACGCCCGAGGGCGAATGGCTGCGCGAGGACCCCGACAACACCTGGCTCAAGGACGAATGGGTCGTGACGGTCACGCCCGATAGGAAAGGAGATGCCCAATGAAAAAACGTGGACTTTGCCTCGCGCTGTGCCTGTGCCTGCTGACGGGCGCCCTGCCTGCGCTGGCGCAGGACGGCGGCGCGCTGTGCGTGCTCAATGACGGCTGGTTCGTAAACGAGGATTATCTGGCGCAGTACCCGGACCGAAGCCTGGAGATGATCCCCGCCGAGTATCTTGACAACGGCATCGACACCAACCTCCGGGAGCTGCTCTTCACCACCGATTGGGACGTGGCCCGCATCACGACGGACGAGTTCACCCTTCGGGAGCTGGACGAGGCCGGGCTGCTCATGGACCTGACGGAGCTGTTCGGGGAGGAGAAGCTCTATCCCGCCGTGCGAGAGGCGGTCACGGTGGACGACCGCATGATGGGCGTGCCCACGATGGGCTGGTACATAGGCGCCCGTTACAGCATGCAGTGGCTGGATGGGGACCCCTACGGCCTGGGGGAAAAGCTGGGGCTTACGGAGGCGGACGAGCCGCATACCTACGCGGAGCTTTACGCCCTTGCGCAGAAGTATTTTGCGCTGGATGCGGAAATACGGCGCGGCACTATGTTTTTTGATGGTATGCTGAATGGGCAGGCGGGCGTTTTGCTGCTTTCGAGCTTTATCGATCAATATGCCGGGGAGTTTGCGGACGCGGAGGGAAACGTCGATTATGATACCGACGCCTTCCGCGACGGGGTGAGGCAGATCGACGAACTGACGGCGCTGCTTGGCGACAACCTCAAGCCCCTCTATAATGAAGGCTCCACCAGGCTGTACATGCTGGTCAGCGACGCGGCCAACCACCCGCTGGGGAACGAGACGCTGTTTTCCGTCGGAATGGAGCGAAAGGTGCCCATGCGGCTGGAGGTCTGGGTCATGAACGCCCGGACCGATAAGGCGGACGAGGCCGCCGACTACATCCGCGCGGCCATGGCGCGCACCGCCCCGGAATTTGCCCCGGCGCTGTACGAGGAATATGACTATACTGCCCTGCTGCGCGCCAGCCTCGACCGCGACATCGAGGCGCAGAAGGAGCAAAACGAGGCCCAGAGCGTGATCGACGAGCTCATCCGCCTGCGCGACGCCGGGGAGGCCGACGGGCACTACTACAGCCGGGAACAGCTCGAACGCTACCGCACGGAGGTCGCCCCCTACCTGATCTTCCCGAAATGCGGGTATGTGGGTGGCTGGACGCCCGCAAACAGCTACATGAAGGGCAAGCTGGACATAGACGGGCTGATCGCGGAGATGAACGGGCAATAAAGGTAATAAAAAAAGAAGGCCGCCGCACTCGTCAGGGTGCGGCGGTCGTTGTTGCTTTTTTGTGTTTTTTCCCTCTGACGGAAAACGGAGTATGCTGCGGCGTGAGCCGAGCGAGACAAACAGGCACGAGGAGGCAAAAAACGTCACCCCCAGCGACCGGTAGGTAAAGAACGAATGGATATAGCTGTGATTGCCGGTAAACAGGTACCAGCCAAAGGGCAGCAGGGCCGCTGCCAGAAACAGGGCGGCGTTGCGCACGGCATTGCCGGATGGCCGCCGCAGGAGCGCCAGCGCCAGGTACAGCGCGTCCAGGACAAAAATGGCATAGAGCAGCGGACTATCCTTTATATAGTGCAGATTGCGGGCCAGCACGTCCGCATAGCTGGACCCCGCGCCGGATTCGTTCAATAGGGGGGAGTGCATTTTTATGGCGCTGATTGCATTGAGGAAAATGGACGGACTCACCAGCAGAGCGGTCAGCATCCACTTGCCGGCCCACATGCCGCCATAGCCTACCGCCCAGCACAGGCACAGCGTCAGGAACTTCCGCGCGCTGATGCGCGCGCACGATTGCCCGCAAAGGCACAGCTGCAGCGCAAGCGGAAAGCCCAGCGTCATCAGCGGGGCCGTCAGCAGATCGACATAAGAGGTGGCGCAGCCGATGCAGGCAAAGAAGAGGGGCAGACGAAACCCCTTTTTGAACCAGTTTGCAAAAAACAGCAGCAGAAGCATCGCCGCCAGCATGATCATGTTCACGGAAGAGAATTGCAGCGACTGGAAGATGAGCGAGGGAGAAAGCAGCAGGATGGAAAGCAGCCACGGCAGCAGGTACCGTCCCAGACCGCGTCTGAACATGAGAAAGACTATGCCCGTTCCCAGCAGAAGCTGCACCGCCCTGTAAACAATGCGGATCTGATCATAGCGAAATACGCAGAGCAGCGGCTTGAGCCACGCGAGGTACCCGTGCCAGTAGCGGGCATAATCCACGTACTGCACGGCGGGACGCTCCTGTTCGCCGCCATAGATGGGATAAAGGGAAAAATAGGGGCCTGCACCGGTATCAGCGCGCATGCAAAGAAGCGCCCGCTGCACGACCGGACCTTCATAATCGCAGGCGGCTGTCATGAGCATCAGCGCGTCTGTATAATTATCCAGCTGCCCTATGCCGTTGAGGGTGCTCACCTGCGGATAGATTCCCTCCCGATCAATGGTATAGGCGGAGGGCGCCATGTTGGAAACCATGGGAGCAAGGGGCAGGGCACAGGCCGCCAGCAGCAGGGAAAAACCCAGAACCACGCAAACGGCTACCGTTCCCGCAAGCTGCAAGACGCTTTTGATCCGGTTGCGCCACATGGGCAAGGCCTCCTTCCGGTGGAATAAACCGCCTTCATACCAGCTCCAAAGACGGCACGGCGTTGAGTGAAAGCGGCGCCAGCTCGCCCTTTCGCAGGCGGTAATAGGCCGCCGAGCCGATCATGGCGGCGTTGTCGGTGCATAGCCACAACTCCGGCATGCACAGGCGGAAGCCGCGCTTGGCCGCGAGCGCCGTCATCTGCGCGCGCAGGCGGCGGTTGGCGCTTACGCCGCCCGCCAGGCACAGCGTATCGAGGCCGCTGTCCTCCAGGGCCAGCATGGCGCGCTCGCAGAGCGTATCCACCACCGCGCGCTCAAAGCTGGCGGCCAGGTCGGCGCGGGGCAGGGCTTCCCCCTTCTGCTCCATCTTGTGGCAGGCGTTGAGAAAGGCGGTCTTGAGGCCCGAAAAGCTGAAATCGTACCGCCCGTCCGGGTGAGGATGGGGCAGGGGAAGGTAGGTATCGTCCCCGCCCTCGGCCAGTTTGGAAAGCAGCGGCCCGCCGGGGTAGTTGAGCCCCAGCACACGCGCGGCCTTGTCGAAGGCCTCGCCCGCGGCGTCGTCCACGGTCTGGCCAAGCAGGGTGTAGTCGCCATAGGCGTTCACGCGCGTGAGGTGGCTGTGCCCGCCGCTGACCACCAGACACAGAAACGGCGGCTCCAGGTCCGGCGTGGTCAGGAAGTTGGCGCTGACATGCCCCTCGATGTGGTTGACGGGAATCAGCGGCAGGCGTGTGGTATAGCTCAGCCCCTTCATGCAGTTGACCCCGGTGAGCAGCGCGCCCACCAGCCCCGGCCCATAGGTCACGGCCAGCGCGTCCACATCCGACAGGGCCATGCCCGCCTCCTTGAGCGCCTGGTCGATCACGCGGTCGCAGGCATCCATGTGCGCGCGGCTGGCGATCTCCGGCACCACGCCGCCATAGAGCGCATGCGTGTCCACCTGGGAAAAGATGACGCTGCTGATGATCCGCCGCCCGTTTTCCACGATGGCGGCTGCGGTTTCATCGCAGCTGGACTCCATGGCTAAAATGCGAACGGAAGCCTTGCTTTGCAAGGCTTCCAGCTTTTTTTCCATCTCCTGTTGCGTCTGCACGGAAAAGGGCCTCCTTAGCGGTTCGCGCCGCCGGCGGACTGGGCGCGTGACTGCGCGATGCGCGCGCTCACCGGCGAAAGAATCAGCGGCAGCACCAGCACCGCCGCCAGCATCAGCACCAGCATCAGCATAACGGGCGGCCGGTATGCCGAAAACAGCGTCTCCGGGAACAGGCGCATCACCAGCTCATCCGCGGGGAAGATTCCGTCGGGGATGAGCGTGCGGTGCAGCATCTCCCACATGCCGCCAAAATCCAGGCTGGCCCACAGGCCCACCCCGGCGATGAACAGCAGCGGCAAAAGCGTTCCCGCATAATACCCCTGCATAGAGAAGCCGCCCCGGCGGCCGGAGGTGGCCAGCGCCCAGGCAAGCAGCAGGACCGCTGCCGCCGCGCCGCACACAAGCAGCGTGGAAGCGGCGCTCACCCAGCCCTTGACCGTGACCATATGGTCGCGGAAATCCTGGGGAATGAAGCGGCTGGCCGGGAAGCCCGCAACGGTGATGCTGGGCTCCCAGCTGTCCTGCGCGTCGGTGAGAAAGAGGATGGTTTCGTCCGCAAAGCTGCTTACGCTGGCTGCGTCCATGCCCAGCGCGGCGTAATCCACATTTTCCAGCAGGGCGGTTTCAAGGAGCTGCCCGTCCACCGCGTTGAGGTACACGGAAGCCCCGGCGGCGACCAGCACCAGCAGGAGGGAAGCGAGAAAGCAGCGGAAAAACGCAGCGCGGCGGGGCCGCGCGGCGGAGCTTGGGTCATGCGGCATGCGCTTTCCTCCCATGATCACTGCATTTTCAGATAGGCGGTGATGAAGCCGTCGAGGTTGCCGTCCATCACGTCATCCACGTTGCCGCTCTCATAGCCGGTGCGGTGGTCCTTGACCATGGTGTAGGGCTGGAACACATAGGAGCGGATCTGGCTGCCCCATTCGATCTTCTTCATCTCGCCCTTGATATCGGCCATCTGCTCTTCCTTCTCGCGCTCGCGCAGCTCAAGCAGGCGGCTTTTGAGGATGCGCAGGCAGACCTCGCGGTTCTGCACCTGGCTGCGCTCGTTCTGGCACTGGGCCACGATGCCGGTGGGAATGTGCGTCATGCGCACGGCGCTGTCGGTGCGGTTGACGTGCTGGCCGCCCGCGCCGCCGGCGCGGTAGGTGTCGATGCGCACTTCCTCCATGTTGACTTCAAAGTCCTGGTCGTCCTCCAGAATGGGGGACACGTCCAGGGAGCTGAAGGAGGTGTGGCGGCGCGCGTTGGCGTCAAAGGGAGAGATGCGCACCAGCCGGTGCACGCCCTTTTCGCTGCGCAGGAAGCCGTAGGCGTTTTCGCCGTCCACCTGGAAGGTCACGCTCTTGATGCCCGCCTCGTCGCCGTCCAAAAGGTCGTTGACGGTCACCTTGAAGCCGTGGCGCTCGCAGTAACGGGTGTACATGCGGTAGAGCATCTGCGTCCAGTCCTGCGCCTCGGTGCCGCCCGCGCCTGCGTGCAAGGAGAGCACGGCGTTGCAGCTGTCGTAGTCGCCCCGCATGAGCGTTTCCAGCTCCAGCGCGTCGGCATCCTTGGCAAGGCTTTCCAGCTCCTGCTCGCACTCGGCGGCGATGCCCTCGTCCTCGTCTTCGGCAAGCAGCTCCAGCATGGCCTCCACATCGTCGGCGCGCGTCTCCAGGCGCTTGACGTGGTCCAGCTTGCCCTCAATCTGGCTCACCTTGCGGTTGACGGCGGTGGAGCGCTCCAGGTTGTTCCAGAAATCCGGGGCGTTCATCTCCTCCTTGAGCTCGGTCAGTTCCTCGCGCAAAAGGGGGAGCTTGAGCGCGTCGGCCGCCTTGGCTACGGTATCGCGCAGACGGGCGAGGTCCTGTTTCATCCGTTCCTGATCAATCATAGAATCCTCTCCTGATTTGTTTCTCTCCGGTATGACAGAGGCGCTAAAGAGCCTGATGGCCTTCGGTCAGCAGGCTGTCAGGGGCCGATATGCAGCGGGGCACATCCAGCAGTCCGATATCCTCCAGAATGGACAGATAGCTTCGCTCTTCCTCAGCAATGTTGCCGTTTTCGTCCACATAGCCCGACCGGGTTAGGCCGTCATAGAACAGATCAAAGGCCGTGACGCTCGAATCGCCGGCCTCATCCCAGGGCGGCAACGGCCCTATCCGCGCCTTCGCGCAGGTCCCGTCCCATCGCGTAAAGATGAGGTCAACGGCGCCTTCCTGCCATAGCGTCTCCTGCCACAGATCCATCCCCACTGTTCCCAGGGGACACATGAGCGAAAACTCGTACTCGCCATCATATTCTTCCCATTGGTTCAAGCGGTGATCCACCGGCAGAAAGTCGAAGAGAAGCGCGCTGTTCCCCGCGGAAAGCACCAGAGAGGAAAGGTCGGCCGGCGCGTCCAGGACACCCTTGAGCATTGCGTAGGGAACGGGGACGAGATCCGAATCCGCGAGGGCAAAGTCCAGACTGAACACACCGGACGTTCCGTCGTCAAAGGTCAAAGCGCAGCCGTCGTATTCGTCAAACCTGGTCTGGTAGGTCCAAAAGCCGCTTTGTGACCACTCAAAAGTGGTCACGAAGCCCGCGTCCGTTTCGTCGCTGCGCACATAGGCTTCCAGCTCTGTCGCGTCAAAGGAGGTACCCTGCGCCAGCGCGGCTGTGCCAAGCAGGACGGTCAGCACTCCAAGTCCGATGAGCCGCTTCATGGCCACCTCCTATTTGACATCCCAGCGCCAGAAGTCCAGGTCGCGGTCCGAAACGGTTTCCACAGTTCCGTCGTCGTAACGGACCTCGCGGATGGCCGTAAAGATCACGCGCGCGTCCGCGCCATAGCCCTCAAGGCTGTATTTGGAAAGCATTTTTTTCTTTCCGGGACGGATGGATTCCTCAATCGTCATCTCGTTATACACCTCGCCGGTGAGCGTGCTTGCGATGGGGTTGCCGCTTCTGTCCGTGCAGTAATACACGAAGGTAACGGACTGCATTGCGCGCTGCTTATCCGTGTTTTTCAGCTCAATGCGAATCCAGGGCACTGTTTTGACGCGGCCCCAATCCCCCGACAAGGTGCTTTCCAGATGGAGGCGCGGCGTCCAGAGAACGTCCTCCAGAGGCTTGACGCTCTTGCCGGGCTTGGGAATACCGGATGCTCCGTCGGGAAGCCAGACCTTTTCTCCGCTGGGATAGACCGTAATGGCCGGCATGAGGCTGTCGCCGTCCAGCACGGCTACCGAGGTGGCGATGCTCTCCTGCACCTGCCCGTCCCTGTCCAGGAAACGGGAACGCACAAGCCCCTCGTAAAATACCGGATAGCCGCCGTCCGCCTCCGTTACGGCAGGCTGCTCGATGGCAAAGCACAGCTTCCTGGCGTCGTAGAGGCGCAGGGAGAAGGCGAAGTCCGCGTCATGCAGATCCCTGAGAAGCGCGATTCCCGGATTGCCCAGAGGCAGGATCAGATCAAAATCGTAGCCGTCCGCCCCGTCCGGCTCCAGCAGAAAACCGTCCGTGTAGCGCTTCAGGTCCAGCCAGTACACGCGATCCCCGATCAGCAGCTGCAGGAGCTTGGCCGAAAACTTCTGATCGCTCCAGCCCTCCAGGCAAAGAAATGGAACGCCGAAATCGCTTTTGCTTCCGCTGATCACGAAAGACAGATCCACGTACCCCGCCAGCGTTCCGCTGGAAAAGTCGTACTGCATGGAGCCATCATAGGTCAGGTACTGCCAGTCCTCGAAGGTTTCGGTTTCTTCCGAGGAAAAGAGGGTCAGATCGTAGGCGGGCGTGTCCTCGGCGATAGAGTATGCGTACAGCAGTTCCACGTCAAAGCGGTCGTCAAACGGTTCGGCTGTCGCCGGCACGGCAAGCTGCGTCAGCAACAGCACCACAAGCAACAAATACCCCCATTTTTTCATGCTTTGCTCCCTCCCTGGCAGACCGTTCTTCCTGTTTCCGCGTCCGCGGACTTCGCGCTATTTGCCCGCGCCGCAGCAGTGCTTGTATTTCTTGCCGCTGCCGCAGGGGCAGGGCTGGTTGCGCCCGGGCGCGCCGGGCATGGCCTTGTTGGTGGGGGCGCCGCCTTTTTTGGCCTGACCGTTGGTGTTTTCCTCCCCCTGCAGGCTGGCCTTGGCGGCGTCGAGATTGACGGCACGGCGGCGCTCCGGCAGGCGCTCCACACGGGCCTGATAGAGGCGGCGCACAGTTTCCTCACGGATGAAGTGCACCATGTCGTTGAACATGTCGTAGCTTTCCATCCGGTATTCCTGCACGGGATCGCGCTGGCCGTAGGCGCGCAGGCCGATGCCGTCGCGCAGATCGTCCATGGCGTCGATGTGGTCCATCCAGTGATGGTCGATGGCCGAGAGCAGCACCACGCGCTCGAATTCACGCATGTCGATGCCCATGCCGGAAAGCAGCGCCTCGCGCTCGGCGTAGAAAGCCTCTGCGTCGGCATAGAGGAGCTTGACCAGCTCGTCCGGCTCCTCCATGGTCTTGATGGCCGCGGCGTGGCTGTCGAAGGCGCCGGGCTTCAGGCACAGCTTCTCCAGATAGTCGCGCGCATCGTCCACGGACCAGTCAAAGCTGCCCTCGCCGGTGAAGTTGCGCTCGGCGGTGGAGTCGATGAGCTTGTGCACCATGTCGATGATGTTCTGGCGCACGTCATGCCCCATGAGGATGTCGCGGCGCTGGCCGTAGATGAGCTCGCGCTGCTTGTTCATCACGTCGTCATATTGCAAAACGCTCTTGCGGATGGAGTAGTTGCGGCCCTCGATGCGCTTCTGGGCCCCCTCGATCTGCTTGGTGAGCATACCGGCCTCCAGCGGCTGGTCCTCGGTCATGCCCAGCTTTTCGATCATGGGCGCGATGCGCTCGGAGCCAAAGAGGCGCATCACGTCGTCCTCCAGGCTGATGAAGAACTGCGTCGAGCCAGGGTCGCCCTGGCGGCCGGCGCGGCCGCGAAGCTGGTTGTCGATGCGGCGGCTCTCGTGGCGCTCGGTGCCGATGATGTGCAGGCCGCCCAGCGCCATCACGCGCTCGTGCTCGGCGTCGGTCTCCTTTTTGAAGCCCTCGTAGAGCTCGCGGTAGCGCCTGCGCGCGTCCAGCACCACCTGATCGACGTTTTCGTTGTGGCCGGTGGCCGCCTCGATGATTTCGTCGGGGTAGTTTTCCTGACGCATGGCGCGGCGGGCCAGGAAGTCCGGGTTGCCGCCCAGCAAAATGTCGGTGCCGCGGCCGGCCATGTTGGTGGCGATGGTCACGGCGCCCACGTGACCGGCCTGGGCCACGATCTCGGCTTCCTTCTGGTGGTTCTTGGCGTTGAGCACCTCATGATTCACGCCGCGCAGCTTGATGAGATGGGAGAGCATCTCGCTGGTTTCCACGTTCACGGTGCCCACCAGAATGGGCTGGCCGGTCTGGTGGCGCTTGACGATCTCCTCGACGACGGCGTTGAACTTGCCGCGCCTGGTCTTGTAGACCATGTCGTTGAGGTCCTTGCGGATCATGGGCTTGTTGGTGGGGATCTGCACCACGTCCAGGTTGTAGATGCCCTGGAACTCCTCCTCCTCGGTCTTGGCGGTGCCGGTCATGCCGCTGATCTTTTTGTACATGCGGAAGTAGTTCTGGAAGGTGATGGTGGCCAGCGTCTTGCTCTCGCGCTCCACCTTGACATGCTCCTTGGCCTCGATGGCCTGGTGCAGGCCGTCGGAGTAGCGGCGGCCCACCATGAGGCGGCCGGTGAACTCGTCGACGATGATGACCTCGCCGTTTTGCACCACGTAGTCCACGTCGCGCTTCATGATGGCGTGGGCCTTGAGAGCGGCGAGGATATGGTGGTAGAGCTCGGCGTTGTCCAGATCGGCGATGTTTTCGACATTGAAGGCGCGCTGCGCCTTGGCGATGCCCTGCTCGGTGAGGGAGACGGCCTTCTCCTTCTCGGCGATGGTGTAGTCCTCTTCGTTTTTCAGGCGGCTGACGAACTGGTTGGCCTTCTCGTACAGGTCGGTGGACTTGTCCCCCTGACCGGAGATGATCAGCGGCGTGCGCGCCTCGTCGATGAGGATGGAGTCCACCTCGTCCACGATGGCGTAGACATGGCCGCGCTGGACCATGTCGCGCTCATGGATGACCATGTTGTCGCGCAGGTAGTCAAAGCCCATCTCGTTGTTGGTGCCGTAGGTGATGTCGCAGGCATAGGCGGCGCGGCGCTGGGCATTGTCCAGGTCGTGCACGATCAGGCCTACGGAAAGACCCATGAATTTGTAAATCTTGCCCATCCACTCGCTGTCGCGGCGGGCCAGATAGTCGTTGACGGTCACGATGTGCACGCCTTCGCCGGTCAGGGCGTTGAGGTAGGCGGGCAAGGTGGCCACCAGCGTCTTGCCCTCGCCGGTCTTCATTTCGGCGATGCGGCCCTGATGCAGGCACACGCCGCCGATCACCTGCACCGGATAGGGGCGCATGCCCACGGTGCGCTCGGCAGCCTCGCGGCAGGCGGCAAAGGCGTCAGGCAGAAGATCGTCCAGCGTTTCACCGGCCTGAAGGCGCTTTTTGAACTCCGGCGTCTTGGCCTGGAGCTGCTCGTCGGTCAGCGCGCGGTACTCGGCCTCCTTGGCCAGCACCTGGTCGGCAATCTTTTGCAGGCGCCTGACCTCGGCTTCATTGCTCTGGCCAAGCAGCTTCTTGAATACTTCCATCATTCCCAAGGCGGTAAGTCTCCTTACTTATGGCGATGATGCGCCGGGCGCATCATAACTCATCCTATATTATAGCATGAATATGGGGTATGGCGCAAGCAGCGGGCACTGCGGCCCGGCGGCTTGCATGGCGGCGGGCGCGCATGGTATACTGTCCCCATCAAACACGATACGTAAGGGGGCGCGACGCCATGAACAACCCGCGTGGCCGGTGGATGGCGGCAGGCCTGTTGGCGGCGGTTTGCGTTGGATGCCTGGCGGCCCTTTTTGGCGGGACGCGCGAGACAGGCTATTGCTTCTTATGGGCAGCTGCCTTTGCCGCGCTGACGCTGCTGGGCGGCCGGGGCCTGGCGCTTGCGGACCGGCGGCAGAGGCGCTGCTTCATGGCGCTGGGTGCGCTGATGGCCGGCGCGCAGGCGCTGGGGCTTAGGCTGGAGGTGTCCGGATACACGGGCGTGACGGGACTGCTGCTGTGCGCGGGCGCGGGCGTGGGTGCCGGCCCGGCGGCGGGCTGCGTGCTGGCCGCGGCGTGGCGCGGACTGCGCGCCCTGCCCGTGAGGGCCGGAAACGGGCGGCGGAGCGCAGGGCAGGTCATGTGTGGCAGCGCCGCGCTGATCTTCATATGCTGGCTGCCTGTTCTGCTGGCCTACTGGCCGGGCATATCGGCCTATGATATCTATACCCAGCTGGACGAGGTTTTTTCCGGCCAGTACACCAACCGCAATCCTCTTCTGCACACGCTGATCCTTGGCGCTTTTTACCGCCTGGGGGAGGGCATGGGCAACCCTGCATGGGGCTATGCGCTGTTCATCCTGATACAGATGGCGGTGATGGCGGCGGCCTACGGTGCGGCCATGGGCCATCTGTGGCGCATCGGCGCGCCCAGGGCGATTTTCTGGACGGCGCTGGCGCTGTTCGCGCTGTTTCCAGTGCATGCCATGCTCGCTGTCAGCGACACCAAGGACGGCTATTTTGTGGCGCTGCTGGTGCTGGTGCTGATTCGCTTCCACCGCCTGCTGGACGATCCGTCGCTCCTGCGCAGGCCGGGGTTTGCTGCGGGCTTTGCGGCGCTGGGCGCGCTGATGTGCATGATGCGCAACAACGCCTTTGTCGGCGTTCTGCTGGCGCTTGCGGCAGGGCTGGTCGCGCTTGGCAAGCAAAGCCGCCTGCGGCTGTGCGCGTTGATGCTGGGGACACTGGTGCTCTATCAGGGCGCGCTGGGCGGGCTGAAGGCGGCCTTTGATGCCTCCGGTGCGCTGGCGACCGAGCTGGTGAGCGTGCAGAGCCAGCAGATGGGCCGTGTGTATACCTTCTACCACGAGAGCGAACCGGACGACTGCCACGAAGTCGCCACCTGGCTGCCCACCGTCGAGGACTATACCCCTTACACCGCCGACCCGCTCAAGACCTTTGCGATCGTGGACAAGCCGGAGCGCATGTGGGGCTTTCTCAAGCTGTGGGGACGGGTGGGCCTGCGCCATCCGGTCACCTATCTGGACGCGTGGCTGCTCAACACCTGCGGCTACTGGTACCTGGACGATACGACCCATGCCCGCATCTACGGGGAGGGGGCGGACACGCATCTGGGCTACCTGCTCAGCGGGCAGGCGGAGGGGGTCGGGCTGGCCTCGGACGGGTATCTGCCGGGACTGCGCGCGCTGTATGAACGCCTGTTCTCGGCCAACGAGTACCAGCGGATTCCCGTGCTTTCGCTGCTGTTTGCGCCGGCGCTGTGGGTGTGGCTGGCGGCGTTCGCAGGCGCGGGCGCGGCCTGCCGCCGCGATCGCCGCACGCTGGCGCTGCTGGCGCTGCCGGTGGGATGCTTTTTGCCGCTGCTTCTCGGCGCCTGCGTGCTGATTCGCTATGTCTATCCGTTTGTGGCGTGCGTGCCGCTGGTGCTGGGCTGCGCGCTGGCGCGGGGAAAGAGCGACTGAGGGGCGGCCTGTCGTAGACGCGTTGACCAGCGTGGCTGATAAACGGCAAAGCACGCGGCGGCCCCATTCGGGAAACGCCGCGCGGCTTTCACGGAAAAGAAAAAAGGACGTGCAGGACGTCCTTTCAGCTTGTCGAAAAAGTCCGCCTGCGGTGGCCTTTTCCGCCAGAAGCTTAAGAAATGTTTGCGCCCAGGGGCGCAAACTCCCCGCCCGCCCGGCACCGGAGGGAAGCGCCAGCCCAGTGGCGCGAAGGGAAGCGTGTACCCTGTGGGCACTTGGGCCGAAGGCCCAAAGCGACCCGAAGGTGCGCCGGAGGGAAGCGTCAGCCCTGTGGGCTGTTGCGCGTAGCGCAAAGCGACCCGCAGACGTGAGCAAATACAAGGGCTGCGCGCGGCCAGCGCGCAGAACGCCGATATTTGCGAGGGCAGCGAAACCATGAGCGCGCCGAAGGGAAGCGTCAGCCCTGTGGGCTGTTGCGCGAAGCGCAAAGCGACCCGAAGGCGGACCGCGAAACGAGCGGTGGGCGCGGCCAGCGCCCTCCGCGACGATTGAGCGGGCAAAAACGGAAGCGGCATGCCGCCAGGGAAGCGCGAATGATTGAGCAACCGGGGAGGCCCCCGCACCCCGCCCTTTGTCAGCAGCCAGAAGGCCGCCCTTCACAGCGCCAGCCGCTTCACATGCTTGTAAAAATAGCTGCGGCTCACGCCCAGGCGGCGCAGGGCCTCCTCGCAGGGGATGCGCCCCGCGCGCCACAGCGCGGCCACCTCGCAAAAGCCGTCGGGCAGGGGCTTTTCGCTGCGGCCGAAGCGCACGCCGCGCGCCCGCGCCGCCGCGATGCCCTCGGCCTGACGGCGGCGGATCATCTCGCGCTCGGTCTGGGCCACGTAGCTGAGCAGCTGCAATACGATGTCGGAGATGAGCGTGCCGGTGAGGTCGTGCTGGCGGCGGGTGTCGAGCAGCGGCATGTCCAGCACCACGATGAACACGCCCCGCTCGCGCGTGAGCACGCGCCACTGTTCCATCACCTCGGCGTAGTCGCGGCCCAGCCGGTCGATGCTGGTCACGGCGAGCAGGTCGCCCCGGCGCAGGCGGCGCAGCAGGCGCAGGTACTGGGGCCGCTGAAAGTCCCTGCCGGAGCAGCGGTCGGCGTAGAGGGCCTGCGGCGGCACGCCCCAGTTGAGCAAAGCGGCGCGCTGCCGCTGGTCGCACTGGTCGCGGGAGGATACGCGGATATAGCCATAAACCATGAAAATGCCCCCTTCTGAATGCGGATGGGGGCATTGTAGCGCAAAAGCGGACGGGGGAAAAGGGCGGCGGAAGCGGGCCGCCGATTCTGACCTTGACAACCGCCGGTTATCTGATATAATCGAATTGGAGATGATATGATTGCATATCATATTATCGGGCATCCTGCTCCCTTCGAAGCCTTGCGTTCCTACGCGAGGGGTTGATGTAGAAGAAGCGGGATGCTTTTATTCGCTTCCGGGATGCCCGTTTGCGGCAAACTTCCAGTGCTCGTAAGGGCTTTCCCAGTGTGGCCTGGCATAGTTGCGCGCCCCGGTCGAAACCCCGATATTGAAATTCTTGTGAATCGTGCAGATTTCCCTGTGGATTGCGCGGTACATCTTTTCTTTTGCGACCGTCTTTTTTCCCCTGCATCTCTGCCCGTCAGGCTTGTCGAGGTGATGCTCGTTCAGCCTGAACTGCATCGCGCCGAGAATGATATCCGCGCATTGCATAAGCACATGGTCATGGGAGGAAACCTCGGCGATCTGGTCCCGTCTGATTCGTACGGCCGATTGTTTTTCTGCAAAGTCTCTGGTCGCC
>CHCFC05602__coassemble_391_pt1 | contig 21896 bp, 17 predicted proteins | sample CHCFC05602__metabat2_high_PE_021 | metagenome-assembled genome bin CHCFC05602
CTAATAAAATTGCCACCAATATGGATTTCCCGAACCACTTGACTTTTATTAGGTACTTGTGGCAAAATAGTTCTGCAAATCATCCGTTGCCTATACTATACCAGCAAAACCTTTTGGTGTCAAGCGAAAAAGAAGATCGAAATCACGTTTTTCCCGTTGGGTCCGCAAGAAGCGCCGTTCCCGGTTTTTTACTAATAATAAACTTAATTATTAGTCTGGTTCCGTCAACGCTCCTATATTGAGGAAGAAACACAGCTGAAAGAGGTGGGTTCCGTCATGAAACGAATCGGGTTTATCGGCTACGGCCTTCGCTCCGAAACCATGCTCAGGGCCTTTCGCGCGCTGGAGGCGGATATCTGCGTGGCCGCCGTGGCCGATCCGCGGCACGCGCAGATCGCGCCGGGCGTAAAGGACGACCCCTACTTTGCCGGCACGCGCTGGTACGGGGAGGCGGACGCCCTGCTTTTGCGCGACGACCTGGACGGCGTGTTCATCGGCACGCGCTGCCCGCTGCATACGCCGCTGGCCTGCCGCGCGCTGAAAACGGGGTTGCCGCTGTTTCTGGAAAAGCCCGTGTGCATCAGCCCGGAGCAGTACGAGGCGCTGCGCGAGGCGGGCAGGGGGCAGGAAAAGCGCGTGGTGGTGAGCTTCCCGCTGAGGTTTTCCACCATCACCCTTGAAATGAAAAAGCTCGTGGAAAGCGGCAATCTGGGCCGGCTGACCATGGCGCAGGCCGTCAACAACGTGCCCTACGGCAGCGTGTACTACCACAGCTGGTACCGCGACCCGGCGCTGACGGGCGGGCTGTTTCTGCAGAAGGCCACGCACGACATCGACTACCTGTGCTTCCTGACCGGGGAAAAACCCGTGTCCGTGAGCGCGGTCACCGCCAAGCTCTACTACCGCGGCGACCGCCCCGCGGGCCTGCGCTGCCCGGACTGCCCCGACTACCACACCTGCCGCGAAAGCAGCTATGTGGTCGGCCGCATCCTCAAGGAGGACGTGCAGGGCGACGCCTGCTGCTTTGCCAGGGATACCGGCAACGAGGACGGCGCGGCCATGATCCTGACCATGGAAAGCGGCATGATCGTCACCTACAGCCACAACTTCACCGTCAAGAAAGGCGCGGGCAGGCGCGGCGCGCGCCTCATCGGCACCGACGCCAGCGCCGAGTTTGACTTCTATACGGCCCAGATCCGCGAGGACCGCTATCTCACCCCCCAGACCGTTACGCGTAAGTTCCGTTTTCCCAACGGCAACCACTTCGGCGGCGACGAGGGGCTGGCGCTGGAGTTCCTGCGCGTGATGGAGGGACATCCCTCCCGCTCGGACCTGACCGACGGCCTCAGAAGCGCGGCGGTGTGCCTCGCGGCCCGTCAGGCCGCGCAGGAAGGCCGGTTCATACCCATCGACTACTGAAAGAGGAGGATGCACCATGCTTGTCAATCTCAAAACCATTCTCTCCGGCACCCGCGAGGGCGGCTATGCCGTGGGCCTGTTCAACTGCGTCACCCTGGAGATGACGCGCGGCATCATCGCCGCCGCGGAGGAACTGCGCTCGCCGGTCATCATCGGGCCGGGGGAAAGCCTGCTGCCCGGCGCGTCCCTGCCGGACTACGCCGACATGATGCTGGGCATCGCCCGCCGCGCCAGCGTGCCGGTGGCCGTGCACTTCGACCACGGCTTCACCCCGGAGCTGGTGGAGGAGGCCATCTCGCTGGGCTTCACCTCCGTGATGTACGACTGTAGCATGCTGCCCTTCGAGGAGAACGTGCGCCGCATCCGCGAGATGGCCAGGAAGGCCCACGCCGCGGGCTGCTCGCTGGAGGCGGAGATCGGCCACGTGGGGTCCAACGGCTCGGCCGAGGAGGACATCGCCCGCACCGTCTACACCCGGCCGGAGGACGCCCTGCGCTTCGCTGCCGAAAGCGGCTGCGACGCGCTGGCCGTGGCCATCGGCACGGCGCACGGCGTATATGCCGCCGCGCCAAAGCTGGATCTTGACTGCCTTGGCGCCATCGCGGCCGTCTGCCCCTGCCCGCTGGTGCTGCACGGGGGCAGCGGGCTTTCGCAGGAGCAGTTCCGCGCCTGCGTGGCGGGCGGCATCTCCAAAATCAACATCTTCACCCACAACAACCTCGCCGCCGCCCGCGCCGCCCATGCCCACTTCACCGAGCGCACGGGCGCCTTCGAGCTGATGCCCTTCGTGACCGAGGCCGTCAAGCAGGAGACGATGGACCACATCCGCATCTTCGGCAGCGAGGGGAGGGCCTGACCGTGCGGCCCTGCATCGCGGCGCTGGACGTGGGCACCACGTCCGTCAAGGCGTGCGTGTTTACGCCGGAAATGGAGCTGATCGCCTGCCGCGTGCAGGAGTACGCGCTTGATACGCGCGGCGGGCGGGTGGAGGCGCGGCCGGAAACCTACCTTGCGGCGGCGCGGGACGCCATGCGCGCCGCGCTGGCCGCCGCGCCCGGCTGTCGTCCCGGGGCGCTGGGCCTGACCACGCAGGGCGAGACGATGGTCCCCGCGGATGCGCGGGGCGAGGCGCTGCGGCCCTTTCTGGTATGGCTGGACGACCGCGGAGGGGCGCAGGCCGCGGCGCTGGAGGCGCGTCTGGGAGGCCAGCGCTTTTATGAGACGACGGGCCTGCCGCAGCTGAGCGGCGCCACGCCGCTGGCCAAGGCGATGTGGCTGCTGGAAAACGAGCCGGACCTCATGCGCCGGGCCGACCGGCTGCTGCTGCTGGAGGACTATCTGCTGGGCCGGTTTACGGGCCGCGCGGTCACCGAGCCCGCGGTGCAGACCTCCACCGGCTGGTACGACATCCGCCGGGACCGCTGGTGGCCCGAGGCGCTGGAAACCGCCGGGCTTCCCGCGCGGCTGCTGCCGGAATGCGTGCCCTGCGGGGAAAGCGTGGGGCCGCTCGTCCGCGAGGCGGCGCAGCTGCTGGGGCTGCCGGCGGGCATCCCCGTGGCGGCGGGGGCCATGGACCAGACCGCCGCCGCGCTGGCCGCCGGGGCCGCGGAGCCGGGCGTGGTCACGGAAACCACGGGCACCGCGCTGGTGATGGCCGCCTGCACCGAAACCCCGGCCTTCCCGCCGGAGGGCCGCGTGACGGTGTACCGCCACGCGCTGCCGGGCCGGTACCTGTACCTGCCCATCGGCAACACGGCGGGCATGGCGCTGCGCTGGTTTCGGGACGTGTGCTGCCCGGACCTGCCCGCCGGGGGCGAGGGCTATGCCGCGCTGGACCGCGAGGCCGCCGCCGTGCCCCTGGGCTGCGAGGGCGTGACGTTTCTGCCCTTCCTGGCGGGCGCGCCCGATCAGGACGAATGCCCCGGCGCGCGCGGGGCGTTCTACGGCGCGCGGCTGTCCACCACGCGGGCGCATCTGGCGCGCAGCGTGATGGAGTCGGCGGCGTTCATGATCCGCGACTTTCTTGCCGATCTGGAGCGGCTGGGCTGCCCGGCGCGGGAGGTGCGCTCGCTGGGCGGCGGCGCGCGAAGCGCCGTCTGGCTGCAAATGAAGGCCGACATCTGCGGCCGCGCCTTCCGCGTGCCCGCCTGCACCGAGGCCGCCGCGCAGGGCGCGGCGCTGCTGGCGGGCTGGGGGAGCGGCCTGATCGCCCGCGGCGAGGTCCCCCCGCCGCGCGAGGCGGCGGCCTACGCGCCCACCCCCGCCCTCGCCGCGCGGGCGGAGGCCGCCTACCGCCGCTACCGCCGATTGTACGCGGCGCTCAAACCGCTGTTTTCCGACGAGACATCGCAGTGAAGGAGGTATCGCAATGGAAGCTCAGAGCAAACCCCGCCTCGGCGTGCTGGCGCTGATGCTGGAGGGATACGAGCCGCTGTTTCCGGGCATCACGGCCCGGCAGCACGCCTATGTGGAGGAGGTCGTTTCGTCGCTTTCGGAGGTGGCGGAGTGCGTCTTTCCCCGTGTGGCGCTGAGCCGCGCCGACATCGAGGCCATCGTGGCCGGGTTCAACGCGCAGGGGCTGGACGGCATCCTGATGCTGCTGCTCACCTATTCGCAGGGGCAGTACCTGGTACACGCCATGCAGCGCAATGCGCTCCCGCTGGCGCTGGCGCTGGTGCAGCCCGACGAAACCGTGGGCGACGATTTTGAGGAGCTGGAGCTCACCGTCAACCAGGGCATCCACGGCTCGCAGGACAACGCCAACTGCCTCCTGCGCGCGGGCATCCCCTGCGCCTTCTTCGCGGGCAGCCGCAAAAACGGCGAGCTCGCCGCCTTCGTGCGGGACTTCGGCGCGGCGGCGCGCGCGCTGGAGGCCATGCGGCGCATGCGCATCGGCGTGATCGGCCGCCTGCCCGGCATGGGCGACGTGGTGACCGACGACATGGCGGTCTACCGCGCGCTGGGGCCGGAATTCGTGTACGATTCCATCGGCACGGTGCGGCGGCTGTGCGCCGAAGCGGACGAAGGGGAGATCGCGCGGCTGGTGGCGCTGGACCGCGAGCGCTTCGACGTGGACCCGCGCATGCCGCCGGAGCGGCACGCCGAGTCGGTGCGCATGTACCTGGGCATCCGCGCCTGGCTGGAGGCGGGCGGCTACGCGGGCTACACCCTCCACTTTGACGAGCTGGGCGCGGACGGGCGCTTCATCCACCTGCCCTTCCTGGCCGCGTCCAACCTCATGGCCGGGGGCTACGGCTACGCCGCCGAGGGCGACGCCACCTGCGCCATGCTCATGGCCGCGATGATCCGCCTGTGCGGCCGCGCCAACTTCAGCGAGATGTACATGATGGACCTGGCGCGCGAGGCCATCCTGATGTGCCACGCGGGCGAGGGCAACTGGGCCATGGCCCGCACGGACCGAAAGCCCTTCCTGATGGACCGCGTGTTCGGCGAGGGCGGGCTGGACAACCCGCCGACGCTGATCTTCGCCCAGCAGCCGGGGCCCGCGGCGGTGATGAGCCTTGCGCACCTGGGCGGCGACCGCTTCCGCCTGGTGTACGCGCCGGGCGAGGTGCTGGACAAGGCCGACCTGCGGCGCTGCGACATGCCGTATCTGTTCTTCCGGCCGCAGAGCGGCGTGCGCGCCTGCGTCAAGTCGTGGCTGGAGCAGGGCGGCACGCATCATGAGGTGATCGTGGAGGGCGCGCCTCAGGAGCGCGTCCGGCTGTGGTGCCGGCTGGCGGGCATCGAATTTGTGCGGGTGTAACCTGCAAAGGAGGCATGCTGAATGATGGAAAACCTTCGCCTGTCCCTGACCGATCTGCTGGGCGCGGACTACACGCGGGCGGTGTGCGAGGCGCGCGCGCTGCTCACGGGCGAAAGCCCGGAGGCGCTGCGCGCCCTGGCCGACGGGAAGATCGACTGGTACCCCGAGGCCTTCGCCCGCCGTCAGGAGGCGCTGATGGAAAAGGTGGGCAGCCGCGTGACGGACGGCTTTGCCAATGGCGAGGCGGGCGCGCCCACGGATTCCTACCGGGCGGCGCAGCACAGCGGGGCCGCGCCGCTGTCGGCGCTGGGGGCCTTCCGCGTGGGCGAGGACGGGCGCCTGTACTTCACCGGCAAGAGCGAGCACTATCAGATTCCGCTGGGCCATGACTTCCCCGGCTACGCGCTGGTGGGCCGCGCCCGCGCGCTGGGCATTCCCAACGCCACGCACAACAACACCCGCGGCTTCATCACCCGCACGCTGGAGCGCCGCCTGATCGCCGCGGCCAACGGCCTGCGCCCCGACGACCCGGCGCTGGAGGGCGTGATCGCCTCCCGGGAGCCGGGCGTGCTCAGCCGGGTCATCAACCTGGAGACGGGGTCGCTGGCGGTGGAGGCGGCGCTGAAGATGATGCTGGCGCGCTTTTACAGCCTCGACGGCGCGCCCGCGCCCTACGCGGGGCGCATCCCCGTGTTTCTGGTCATGGCGGATCAGGCCGGCGGGCTGGCGGGCAACTACCACGGCACCACCGTCGTGGCCCAGACCCTGCGCGGCCTGTGGCCCGAGCTGACCCGGAAAATAGAGGACGCGGGCATCTACCGCGTGGTCTCCGTGCCCATCAACGACGCGGAGGGCTTCCGGCAGGCCGTCGAAACGTGGAACACCCCGCCCTACAAGACCGCGGGCTTCTGCCATGAGATCATCATGATGAACTACGGGGCCATCCGGCTGGAGGAAGCGTATCTTCAGGCCGCCTACCGCCTCTGCCGCGGGAGCGACACGCCGGTCCTGTGCGACGAGATCCAGTCCTGCGCGTGGTACGAGGGGCTGTTCCTGTTTCGGCAGTACGGGCTTGCGCCGGACTTCGTGTCCGTGGGCAAGGGCTTCCCCGGCGGCGTGTACCCCGCCAGCCGCCTGCTCAGCAGCGGCGCGTTTGACAACCTGAGCCAGTTCGGCGCGCTGGTCACCAACGGGCAGGAGGAGCTGGCGAGCCTCGCCTACCTGATTACGATGACCTTCATCGAGGCCAACGGGCCGCACATCCGCGATACGGGCCGCCTGTACCACGAGGAGATGCAAGGGCTCGCCGCGCGGCACCCGGACCTGTGCGTGGGCACGGCGGGCGACGCGCACATGACGGCGCTGCACTTTCACCGGGTCGAGGACGCCACGGCGTTCTGCCGCCGCATGACCCAGACGTATTGCGTGGACATCAGCGCCCAGACCTACAAGCCCAACTGCCCGCCCGCGGCGCTGACCAAGCTGCCGCTGATCACCACACCCGGCATGGCGCGCGGGCTGGTGGCGCTGTTTGAGGCGGCGCTGGAGGGAGAGGAGGCGGAGGCATGAGCGCGGAGGTACGCTTCGGCATCATCGGCTGCGGGCTGATGGGACGGGAATTCGCCAGCGTGTCCATGCGCTGGCTGCACCTGACGGGCGACCTGCCCCGCCCCGTGATCGTGGCGGCATGCGATTCCTCGCCCGAGCGGCTCGCGTGGTTTGAGCGCGTGCCGGAAACCCGGTATTTTTATCAGGATTACCATGAGCTTCTGGAAAACCCCGAGGTGGAGGCGGTGTACTGCGCCGTGCCCCACAACCTGCACGCGCAGGTCTACGCTGACGTGATCCGCGCGGGCAAGCACCTTCTGGGCGAAAAGCCCTTCGGCATGGACCTGGCGGGCTTTCTCAGGATCAAGGCCGCCATGGCGGAACACCCGGAGGTGTTCGTGCGCTGCACCAGCGAGTTTCCCTACTATCCCGCCGTGCAGCAGATGGTGAAATGGTACCGCGAGGGGGCCTTCGGCCGCATCATCGAGGCGCGCTTCGCCATCCGCCATTCCTCGGACATGGACCTGAACAAGCCCATCAACTGGAAGCGCATGCGCGCTGTCAACGGCGACTACGGCTGCATGGGCGATCTGGGCATCCACACCCAGCACCTGCCCTTCCATCTGGGCATCCGCCCGCTGACGGTGAGCGCCCAGCTGGCCAACCTCGTGCCCGAGCGCCCCGGCCCCGACGGCGCGCCCGTGCCCTGCGAGACGTGGGACAACGCGATTCTGCTCTGCGAGGCCGAGAACGCCGCCGGCGACCGCTTCCCCATGCAGATGGAGATGAAGCGCATGGCCCCCGGCTGCACCAACACCGTCGAATACGAGATCTACGGCCTGAACCTGTCCGCCCGCTTCACCACCGACGACCCCAACGCCGTGCGCTACACGCAGGCCGTGGGCCGCGAGCAGGCGTGGGCGCGGCTGGTCGTGGGGCAAAAGACGCTCTACCCCGTCATCACGGGGGGCATCTTCGAGTTCGGGTTCTCGGATTCGCTGCTGCAGATGTTCGCCGCGTACGTGAGCGAGCTGCGCGGCCTGCCCTGCGGTTTCGGCTGCTTCACGCCCGCCGAGGCGGAGATGAGCCACCGCCTGCTCACCGGCGCGCTGGAAGCCTATGAGCAGCGGCGCGTGGTGACGCTCTGACGGCGCGCAAAAAGGGGCCGCGCCCTCCCCGTCTTTCGGGGGGGAGGGCGCGGCCCCTTTCCGTATCCGCTTACGGGTTGACCACGTTCTGCGGCGCGCCGTCCAGCCATGCCCGGAGGTTGGCCACGGCCACGTCCATCAGCCGCTGGCGGCTCTCTTTGGGCGCCCAGGCGATGTGCGGCGTGATGAGGCAGTTTGGCTGCGCCATGAGCGGGTTGTCCGCGAGCGGCGGCTCCACGGCGAGCACGTCCAGCGCCGCGCCCGCGACCTTGCCGCCCGCGAGGGCCTCGGCGAGCGCCGCCTCGTCCACCAGCGGCCCGCGCGAGGTGTTGAGCAGGAACACCCCGTCCTTCATGCGCGCGAGGGTGTCGCGGTTGATGATGCCCTGCGTCTCGGGCGTGAGGGGGCAGTGCAGGCTGATCACGTCGCTCTTTTCCAGCAGCTCCTCCAGCGTGGTCAGGCGCGCGGGCGGGCAGGCCTTCGCATAGGCGTCACAGGCCAGCACCTCCATGCCGAAGGCCGCGGCCAGCTTCGCCGTGGCCTGCCCGATGCGCCCGTAGCCGATGACGCCGAAGGTCTTGCCCGCCAGCTCGATGAGCGGCGCGTTCCAGTAGCAGAAATCCGGGCAGCGGCTCCAGTCGCCCGCCTTGACGGAGCGGCTGTGGTCGGCCACGTGATGGCACAGTTCCAGCAGCAGCGCCATGGCGAACTGCGCCACCGCCGTGGTGCCGTAGGTGGGGATGTTGCACACGGGGATGCCCGCGGCCTTGGCGGCGGCGATGTCCACCACGTTGAAGCCCGTGGCCAGCACGCCGATGTAGCGAAGCTGCGGCAGCAGCGCCCCGATGGTTTCGGCGGAAAGCGGCGTCTTGTTCACGATGACCGCCTCCGCGCCTTTGGCGCGGCGCAGGATCTCGTCATTGCCCTGCGCAAAGGGGGTGCGGTCATACACCGTGAGGTCGCCCAGCGCCTCAAGGCCCTCCCAGCTCAGATCCCCCGGGTTTTCGGTATATCCGTCCAGCACGACGATTTTCATGCCCGTCCTCCTTCCAGCTGCCCGCGCATCGCGGCCGCGCCCAGGGCCAGAAGGCCGTTGTCGCTGCCGCACATGTTGATCTGCATGCCGCGCGACAGCCACGTAACCAGCGGCCCCGCGGAGCCGAAATGCACCCCGGACCACTTGCCGTTGGCCCGGGCCGCCGCGATCACCCGCTCGAAGGCGGCCACGATGTCGGGATGGTCGAACTGCCCCAGGATGCCGTAGTCCTGCGTCATGTCGTTGGGGCCGATGAAGCCCACGTCGATGCCCTCGACCGCCAGGATCTCCCCGATGTTCTCCACGCCGCGGCGGGACTCGATCTGGCACATCAGCAGCGTTTCGTCGTTGGCGCGCGGCATGTACTGCGCGCCGCTGACCTTGCAAAAGTCCGTGTGCGGCCGCGACAGCGACACCCCGCGATGCCCCAGCGGCGCGTACTTGGCGCAGTCCACCAGCATGCGCGCCTGCTCGGCGGTTTCGGTGTTGGGCAAAAGCAGGCCGCTTGCGCCCATCTCCATGAACTTGAGCGCGTGCTCGCGCCGCATCTCGGGGATGCGCACCAGCGCGGGAATCTCCGCGCCCCGCGCCACGGCGATGATGTTGGCCGCCTCGCGCGTGGTGAAGGAGCCGTGCTCGCAGTCGATGATGAAAAAGTCAAAGCCGCAGCTTTTGAGGATTTTGCCGATGTCGGGGCTGGCGAAGGTGGCCACCATGGTGCCCAGCACCTGCTCGCCGTTGCGCAGCCGTTGCTTGAGGGATGTCATGCCGTCGTCCTTCCTTTCGTAAATGGCTGTTTTCGCTGCCAGGGTCCGTCAGGGAACGCTGTCAAGCGCCGTCAGCCGCACCCTGCAGGCGTCCGAGGCGGCCAGCGCCTCCACCTGCGCGCGCCGGGGCAGGGCCATGCCGATGGCTCCCCGCCGCGTGATCACCAGCGTGCCCGCGCTGTTGCAGAACGCCGCCAGCCGCGCAAGCGGCATATCCTCCTGCAATCCCACGCACAGCGCCGCCGCCAGCGTATCCCCCGCGCCGGTGGGGTCCACGGCCTCCATGTCGATGCCCTCGGCCACCGCCACCTGCCCGTCCATGCTGAGCACGGCCCCGTCCTTGTCGCGGGTGAGCGCCACCACGCGCGGCCCCATGCGGTGCAGCGCGCGCAGCACGTTGCCCACGGTGGTTTCCCCGGTGAGGAAGCGGCCCTCCGCGAGCGTGGGCGCCACCACATCCGCCTGCTCCACGGCCCATTGCAGGCGCCGAAGCGCCTCCGAACCGCTGGCCAGCTCCTGGCGGATGTTGGGGTCAAAGGATACCAGCACGCCGCTTGACCGGGCGATGCGCACCAGCCGCTCGCACGCGCCCCGCATCTGGGGGGTCAGCTCCAGCAGCATGCCCGGAAAGTGCACCGCGTAGGCGTCCGCGATGTCCGCCTCGTCCAGCTCGCCGGCATCCAGCAGGCTGCCGACCGAGTTTCTGCGGTAGTACTGATAATTTCTGCCGCCGCCGGGCAGGTATTCCAGAAAGGCCAGGCCAATTTGCCCCTGGTCCGAAACGGTTACGCGGCTCAGGTCCACCCCCTGCTCCTCCAGCGTGCGCGTGACCATGCGGCTGAGGCTGTCCCGGCCCACCTTGCCGATAAAGCCGCTGCGTGCCCCCAGCAGCGCCGCCGCGCACGCGAAGATACCCGCAGATCCGCTGGCGGTTTTGATCACCGCGCCGGCGTCCTCCAGGCGCATGCCGGTGCGCTCGGGCACCAGGTCAACGAGCAGCTCGCCAAGGGCCAGGATCGGTTTCCGGGTAAGCGGGCTGGCGTTGGATCGTTCCATTTCCATATAGGATCGCACCACTTTCTTCCTGTCCCGACATTGTTTATTAGTAATAAAGATTAAATATAAATAATATCCAGCGTCATCAGTATATCCGACAAGCGCCGAAATGTCAAGAAAAATCGTATATATCCGGCTCGGAAAAATGCCGCTTTCCCCGGCCGGCTCTCCGGTTGACAGGCGCGATTTTTGCGATATAATATTAGTGATGAAATTGGAGGAGCGAAAGACGATGAAAAAGGCAACCTCCCAGGATGTGGCAGCGCTGGCGGGCGTATCGCAGGCCACAGTATCCCTGATTCTCAACAACAGCAGCAAAATCACCTTCAGCAGCGAAACGCGCGAGCGCGTGCTGGCCGCCGCCCGGCAGCTCAACTACCAGCTGCCCGCGCGCAAGAAGGCCAGCGCGCAGACGGGCTCGCGCATGCTGCTGGTGCTCACGCCCACGCTGACCAACCAGTATTATTCCGAAATCATCCAGACCCTTGAGCAGTACGCCGACAGCCTGGATTACCGCGTCATCGTGTGCAACACCTTCCGCAAGCCCGAGCTGGAGAAGTTCTATCTCAACACCTTCGTGGACGCGCACGTGGACGGCATCATCTACACGTTTTTGCCCAGCTTTCCCCGGATGGTGGAGAAGATCGCCGACACCCTGCCCACCGTGCTCATCGGCGAAAAGCAGGACGAGCTGAGCGTGTGCTCCATCGAGCTGAGAAACGTGGCCGCCGGCGCGCTGCTGGCCGAGCACCTCTATCAGCTGGGCCACCGCCGCCTGGTGTTTATCTCCACGCCCTTCAACCAGCTTTCCCTGGCGCGCAGCCAGCGGTTGGAGGGCATTCGCCGGCAGCTGGAATCCCACGGCATCCGCGACGGGCTGGAGGTGCTGTCGGCCGAGCGCAGCGCCGAGGCCGATGCCCTCTCCGACGGCCTGCCCTACGAATACAACGTGGGGCGCGCCCTCACCGCCGAGCTCATCCGCCGCCACAGCCGCGCCACCGCCTTCATCGGGGTGAACGACATGACCGCCCTCGGCATCCTTGCCGAGCTGGCCGCGCGCGGCATCCACGTGCCCGGCGACGTATCGGTGTGCGGGTTTGACAACATCTTTTCCTCGGCCATCACCACCCCCAGCCTCACCACCATCGACCATCATCTGCGCACCCGCTGCCAGGCCGCCGTGGACATGATTCTCTCCCGGCCGGCCCCCTCCGCCCTCCCGGGGCCCTTTGTCAACAAAATCGAATATACCCCCCAGCTCATCGTGCGTTCGTCCACCGGCAAGGCCCGCGAAGGGGCGCTGGAGGAGCGCCGGTAACAAAAACAGGGCCGCCTTTTTCAGGCAGCCCTCAGACTGTCAAATAACCCATTTGGGGAGGTTTGGAGGACCCGCAGGTCCTCCAAAGTGAATTCGTATCGCCCGGCTTTGCCGGGCGGGCGGGGAGTTTGCGCCCCTGGGCGCAAACATTTCTTAAGCTTCTGGCGGAAAAGGCCGCCGCAGGCGGACTTTTTCGACAAGCTGAGGGCCGCCTTTTTCAGGCAGCCCTGTTTTTTCGGGCAACGGGGGACGTTCCGGACGGCCTCCCGCGGCGCAGGGAGAGGAGCGCCTTCTTCTGAAGGCCGGGTTCGGCCCCTTGCCGTCAGGGGCGGCGGGCCTGACCGGCTGGCCGCACGGGCGCACCTTCCCGCCGCTGCGGAGAAAACCGTCGCTGCTGCGCGGACGGCATGGGCGTTCCCGCCGCCTGGGCTCAGCGGGTTTCGCGGCGGCGGGCGGCAACGCCCGCGGCGCACAGCCCGCCGAGGCTGAGCAGCAGCAGCGAAAGCCACAGGCCCGCATGGCTGCCGTCGCCGGTTTTTGGCGGGGCGGCGGGCGCGTCAGGCGCCGCCGGGCCGTTTCCGGCCTTCCAGAACAGCGCGAAGGGCGAGAATTCGCTCACCCGTATGCGGATGCCATACGGCGTGTTTTCCAGGGTCCGTTCGTCGGCGGCGTGCAGGAGCATGGTGTAGTCGCCCTCCGGCAGCGCGCTGTCGTCATTGCGGTCCAGCCCCAGGTAGTGAACGATGAATAACTCCGTGTTCCGGTCCGTTCCCGCCGGATAGGGCCAGTAGATGTCCACGGGTTCGCTGGCGGTCACCCAGACGTTGCCGTTGCTGGTATCCACCAGGTCAAGGTAGCGAAACGCCACCTGGTACTCCTGCGTAATCCGGGAGGAAAACGCCCTGAGCGCGCTCTGATGCAGCGTTCCCTGCGCCTCGGGCACGATCTCGTCCGCCAGCAGCCGTACCGCGTTCCAGTTTTCGACCTCCAGCGGGCTTTCGTTGATGTAGAAGCGCGTATCGGGATCAACCTGCGCCGTGAAGCGGTCCACGGGCGCCGTGGGCGCCTGCGTCAGGATAACCATCGTGGGTTCCTCAAGCGTCACGCCCCGGATGGTCAGCTTTGCCGATCGGACCCCGACCTCCATCTCGCGCGTGCTCCCGTCGGGAAAGGTGACGACCGCCTTGAAGAAGTCGGGATTCAGCGCGCCCGCGTAGAGGGTCATGTCGTAGAGCCGATAGAGGTCCTCCAGCTCGATTTCAAAGTCGTCGCTGTTGCTCCTGTTCCCCTCCTCGTCGGTGAACTCAAGCCGGATCGGGTCCTGGCCCGGCGCCGGCACGATGCGGTAGATGTAGCGGCCGTCGGCCATGCTGGTGTTTCCTTCCTTCGCGTCGTAGCGCTCCAGCGACCACGTCCTCGCCGCGCCCGCGCCGTCGGCATAGGCAAAGCCGAGGCGGCCCGAAAGGTCCAGCGGCTGATCCAGCGGCGCGCCGGCGGCCGCCTTGAGCGCCCGGTCGATCTCCGGGGGCAGCTCGATGACGAAGCCGGGCTCGGGCAGGCCGTCGCTGACCGTGCTGACCACGCCGCCGCCCGCATCCGTAACGACGCTCTCATACCCCGCGCCGCCCACATAGATGATGATATCCGCGAGGGAGAGGGTCACCGGTTCCAGCCCGCACAGGGTGGCCCAGTTGCCGCGGAGGCCGGAGACCCGGTCGATCACCGTCACGGGGGCCGACGCTCACGGTGCCCGCCGCGGCGTCGAAGGCCCAGTCCAGCGTCTCGTCGGGCGCGGCGGACGGGCTGCCCAGATAGCCGGGCGCCCGGGAGGCGGCGGGAGCTGTGGCGTTTTTGTCCGCGTGCGTATAGGCCGTCAGATAACGGCTGGTGCTGGCATAGGTGATGGGGGCGGCATCGTATTTCGTGGCCGCCACCAGCGCGGGCTGGTAGCAGTCCGCGTTCTGCGCCCACAGGAAGATGCTGTCGTCCAGCTCCAGCGCAATGCCGTAGCCGGTAAAATCCGTCGGCCGGAAGCCATAGCCGATGGCCTGCGCGTGGTAGCCGCCATAGGCGCGCACCGACGCGCCGTTTGTAATGGAAATGCGGAAGGCGACGCTCCGCTCGTTGTTGCCGGTGGGATATCCCGAACCGATGCCCGCGCCGCCGTAGCTTCCGGAGAAGCCCTGCCCGGTGCCGCCGTGCGCGCTGACGGACGTGCCCGCGCCCGAAATGGCGATGCTGCCGGTTCTGTCCGGGCTGACCTGCCCATTCATATCTCCCCAGTGAACGGGGCTGTAGGAGGTGTTGGTGCCGCCGCCGATGCCGGCCGCGCCGCCGCTTGCCCTGGCGATGACCGTTCCGCCGGTTATGCGGACCTCCCGGACGGAGCCGTTGCCGCCGCCGCCAATGCCCGCGCCCAGCGTGCCGCCGTTTGCGGTGACGCTGCCGCCGGAGATGAGAATGGAAATCTGTGAGGACGCCGTGTCCTCGCCCAGCCCGCCGCCGCCGATCCCCGCGCCGTTTCCGGCGGAGCGCGCGCGGAGGGTGCCGCCGTGCAGCTCGATGCGGCCCACGACCTCGCCCCAGTAGTAGGGACTGACATCCTGATAGTTGTTGACATAGCCCATGTTGAAGCCGCCGGAACCGATGCCGGCCCCGCCGCCGAAGGCGTTTTCGCCATTCACATGGGCAGAAGCCGCACCGCCGGTGGCGTCGAGGATGCCGGTGAAGTTCTCCGTGACGCAGACCAGTCCGAAATCGACGCTGTCGCCGCCGTGCTGGTCCTCGCCGTTTCCGCCGATGCCCGCGCCGCCCCCGTAGGCGCCCTTCGCGGCGTCTCCGTCGCCGCCCACGGCGCCAAGCGTGCCGTCGCCGGAAAGGTAGAGCTTCCCGCTGGCGTCCGCGTCGTAATGCCACTCGGCGTCATACGCGGGCGCTACGCATATGCCGGCGAAGCCGCTGCCGCCGGTGAGGCGGTTTTCGCCCGCGACCGTGAGGCGAAGCGCCGCGCCCGCATCAACCCGGATGGCAGGCGTGCCGGACGCCGTGATTTGCAGGTTCGAGATGGTGATATCATGCGTTCCGCTCTCGACCACAATGGCTCCGCTGCCCGTGCCCGTGACGGTGTAGGGGCCTGTGCAGGCCACCTCCGCCGACTCCCCCTGCCGGTATCCCGTTTCGGTGATGAAAATGGGGCCGTCGGCAATATCCAGCTCCTGCGCGAGCGCGCTTCCCGACGCGCCGCACAGGAGCAGAACGCCCAGCAGAAGCGCGACGAAAAACCTGCGTGTCAAGCGAAAAACCCCCTTGCGATATTCTGGTTTCCTTGGGCGGGCAGGGCGCCCGCCGGCACGGGCGCCTGGGCCGCCCCGAAAAATGGGCGGACCGGCCCCCTTTGGCCTGCGCACGAGCATATAGGAAAAAGCCACCCTGTCGGATGGCTTTGCCGTGATTGGTCGGTTTTTCGTCGTATTTGGTCACGCGTTGAGAATCACGCAGGCGGTCAGGGTGTTCCCCTCCAGCTGATAGTGGATGTTGCCCCCGTATTTCCCGGCCGCGTGCACCATGCTGTCGATGCCGGTGCCCCTTTCCCGCAGCATCCCGTTTTCGATCTCCAGACCGGGCTTGCAGGGGTTGCGGCACACGATCACGGTCTTGTTCTCAACGGTGTGGACATCCACGCGGATTTCCCCGTCCGAGCCGCATTCCCTGCAGCCGTTGAAGGCGTTTTCCAGAAGGCTTGGAAAGAATGGCGACGAAATCAATGTCGGCCACGGGCGATTCCTGCTGCGTGTCCGCGCGCGCCGAAACCCGGAAGCCCTCCTTCTGCGCCTGGGCGCAGAAGCTGCCCAGCACGGCGTTGACCGTGGCATGGGGACAGAAGCTCGCCTTCCCGGACGCCTCCAGGTTTTCTTCATACTGCCTGATATAGCACAGGGCCTCCTAGACATCGCCCTTTTGCAGCAGCGTCATGATATTGCGGCTGTGGTGCCGGAAATCGTGGCGCACGGTTCTGAGAATCCGCTCGTTTTTCCTGGCGAGCGCGAGCTGCCCCTGCAGGTATTCCATGTTTTTCGCGACGAGCTCCATTCTGTTTTCCTCGCTCATGTAGCGGATCGTTTCAAAGACCACCCACAGCACCGAGCCGTAGATCAGCACGACGACCGCAAAGAGGAACACGTTGCCGCCCGTATGGCTGCCGGTGGGATAGAAAAGCACCACAAACGACGCAAAGGCGGCCAGAAACAGCTGGGACACCAGCGAGATGGACAGCCAGGTGCGCTTCTTGCGGGCGGGGACCGTGCGCACGCGGGGGCGGACAAATTTGAGGTAGAGAAGCACCGTGGGGATGTAGAGCAGCGTGCGGGTGATATTCCTTGCGTAGAACGACCGGTTGCCCGACAGCGCAGGAAACAGCGCGTCGCCGATCAGGACGGACAGGCAGTAGAGGATGCAGAACACGCTGGAATAGTTGATGAAGAGAAACAGCTTCTTGCACAGCGCATCCGCCGAGGTCAGCATGAACACGGCAAACCCGGCCACGATGGTGCCGCAGAACATGGCGGGCGCCGTACAGGGCGAGTTTGCGCCGATCCAGGCGGATATCAGCAGCGTCCAGCCGATGAACCAGGCGGCAAACCCCGCATAGTACGCCAGGGTTTTGCCCACGGTGTACTTGCGCTCGGTCATCACGGCGAAGCAGACGATATGCGTCAGCGCCAGCAGGCCCATCAGCGCCACATGATGAATCACCGTCCGGTCGCCTCCTTCATGTAGAAGTCGAAATACTGCTGCTTCATCTCGCTGCGAAGCCGCCTGGGCACGGGGATGGTCTGGCCGTCCGCCATCACCAGCCCGGACGGGAGCAGGCTCTTTACGCAGCGCAGGTTGACGATATACGAGGCGCCGACCGCCGCAAAGCCGCCGGAGGGGCGCAGCAGCTCCCTCAGCTCCGTCAGCGTCATGCGCGTTTTCAGGCAGTCCCCCGCTTTCAGGTGAATTTCGAGGGTGTGGTCCCTGGCCTCCGCAAAGGTGACGCCGGCCGCATCCACCCGGTGAATCTCATTGCCGCACTGGATGGGCAGGTACAGCCGCCGCCGCCTTTTTTCGATCACCCGGTCAAGCGTCTCCGTCAGGCGCTGCCGGGTGAAGGGCTTGGTGAGGTAGTCGTTGGCATGCAGGGCGAAGGCCTCCACCGCAAAGTCCGGGCTGGCGGTCAGGAACACGATGTCGGTGACATCCCGGCTCCTGCGCCGGATCTCGCGCGCGATCTCCGTGCCCAGCACGCCCGGCATGCAGATGTCCAGTATCGCAAGATCCGGAGCGCCGCCGCGCTCCATCTCCTCCAGCATGTCAAAGGGGGGCGGAAAAGCAGCGGACCGAAAGAAGCAGATTCGGATGCTCCTGCGCATAGCCCTCCACAAACCTCCGCACCGTTTCAAGCTCGTCTTTCTGATCGTCGCATATCATGCAAAGCACGGCTTCACCACCTTTTTGTGATACCGGGAAATCGCAAAACAGGGTATCATTATATCATGCCGCCCTTCTTTCTTCAATCATCCGACGAACGGGCCGCCGCCGGGCGCGGATACGGCGCCGCTCGCCCCGATGGGCGGCGCGGTCAATGAAGCGCTTTTGTGAAACCGGAATCGGCCTGTCCCGGCCTGAATGGAGGCGTGTCCGTCAGCGTCATCCCTGTCAGGAGCCCGGCGGCCGCATGCCCTGGCATTTTACCACGGGCCGGGGCCGCTTTCCCTTTGGCCGGGTTTTCCCCCCCGGCCGGCAGGGAAAAGGTCCTTGACATCCATAAACTTCATGGTTATAGTAAATATGGTAGCTTGTCAACCCGACTTCAAAACAGGAGGGAAAAGGAATGAACATCAGGAAATGGACGGGTATCGTGCTGGCGGTCATGCTGCTGAGCACGGCGTTCACCGCCGGCGCCGCGACGTTTACGCCGGGCGAATACGAGGCCTCCGCGCAGGGCTTCGGAGGCGCCGTAAACGTGAAGCTCACGGTGGACGAAGAGGCGATCACCGCAATTGAAATCACCGGTGAGGACGAAACCCCGGCGCTGGGCGGCGCGGCCATCGAGCAGATGAGCGCGGCCTATGTGGGTCAGGCCGACGCGGAGGGCGTGGACGGCATGGCCGGCGCGACCATCACCAGCACCGCCGTCAAGGACGCCGTGGGCAGCGCGCTTGCCCAGGCCAGGGGCGAGGCGCAGGAGACGGCGGAAATCGCCTTCACGCCGGGCACCTATGAGGGCACCGCCGCCGGCTACAACGGCGACGTGGTGCTGAGCGTCACCTTCACGGAGGACGCCATCGAGTCCATCGAGGTCGTCTCCTCCGCCGAAACGGAGCACGTGGGCGATGTGGCCTACGACATTCTCTTCCCCCAGATCATCGAATACACCTCCACCGGCGTGGACAGCGTCTCCGGCGCGACGTTCACCAGCCGCGCGGTGTTTGGTGCCGTCAACGCGGCGGCTGAGCAGGCCGGCTGTGACGTAGCCGCGCTGCAGGCGGGCGCCAGGCCCTTCGCCTACGAGGCGCAGGAGCCCATCGAGGTCACCCATGACGTGGTGATCGTGGGCGCGGGCGGCGCCGGCATCGCCGCGGCCGCGCAGGCGGCCCAGAACGGCGACACCGTGCTCGTCATCGAAACCAATGCCGAGGTCGGCGGCAACACGCTGGTCTCCGGCGGCCAGTACCAGAGCGTGATGCCCTACCTGGTGTGGGACCCCGAAGATCCCGACGCCACCACGGGCGTGGGCTTTGACGGCAACACCTACAACAAGGTCAAGTCCGTGCAGGGCTGCATCGACGAGCTCAAGGCCATCCTGGAGTGGAACGAAGAGGAGTTCGACGCGGACTACTACAAGGATCACGAGTACGTGGCCGGCGACATGAAGGAGCTGTCCAAGCACGGCGTCCATGCCGACTACCTGCCCGTGCTCCAGGCCCTCAAGGCCGAGATCCAGGCCTATCTGGACTGGGCGCAGCCCCAGCTGGACGCGGGCGTGCCGGAAAACCAGCTGACCCTGTTCTCCACGCTGAACCTGCACATCTTCCAGACCTACTACGGCGGTCTGCGTCAGAGCGCGGACGGCAGCGAGTGGATCTACGGCGACATCGACCTGGTCACCCAGTTCATCGAGGACGGCCAGGAGCTCAAGCCCTGGCTGGAGGAGATGGGCTCCACCTTCATCGAGGACACCCAGCCCACGCTGATCGGCGCTCTGTGGTATCGTGAGAACGAGTTCATCGGCGCCGATGTCGATACCGACGGCGACGGCGAGACCGAAAGCTATGCCGGCCGCTGGGGCACCTACTTCGTGGCTCCCATGAACGAGTTCCTCTCCGCCAACGAGGCCAACGAGATCATGCTGCGCACCACGGCCGAGAGCCTCATCACCGACGACACCGGCCGCGTGATCGGCGTCAAGGCGACCCGCTACGACGGCACCGAGGTCACCGCCTACGCCACCAAGGGCGTCATCCTGGCGACCGGCGGCTATGCGGCCAACATCGACATGGTGCTCGACACCAACGTGTACTGGTCCAGCGAGTACCTGACCGAGGCCACCAAGACCACCAACCGCTCATCCCTCACCGGCAGCGGCATCGACATGGCGGTGGAGGTCGGCGCGGCCACCACGGGCATGGGCTTCACCCAGCTGATGCCGATTTCCTGGGTGGACAACGGCAACCTGGCCTTCGGCGGCGGCAACTACGCCGTGTACATCAACCCCACCACGGGCAAGCGCTTCGTGGACGAGGGCTCCGAGCGCGACGTGCTGTCCCTGGCCGAGTTTGAGAACGGCATGGAAGTCAACGGCACCAAGGGCGTATTCATTGAAATCTACAACGTGACCGAGCCCATCCCCGGCCCGATCCAGCTTGAAGAAGGCGACTTCGACGGCCGCTACTACACCCGCAAGGCCACCGAGCTGGGCGACCTGTTTGCCCAGATCGGCGTTGAGGCCGATGCCGACGTGGTGCTGGAAACCATCCGCAATTACGACATGGCCGTGATGGGCCAGGGCGAATTCGAGGATGTGGGCAAAGCCATCGCTTCTCGCACCATCGGCGACGTGGAAAAGAACGAGGACGGCAGCTACAACGTGGATACCTACGATCTGGAAAACACCACGCTGCGCATCCGTCTGATGGCCCCCTCCACGCACCACACCATGGGCGGCGTTGAGGTGGACACCGAGCGCCACGTGCTGGATACCGAAGGCAACATCATCCCCGGCCTCTACGCCGCGGGCGAGGTGACCGGCGGCATCCATGGCGGCAACCGCCTGGGCGGCAACGCCATCGTGGAGATCTTCGTCTCCGGCCGGACGGCGGCCAACGCCGTGGCGGCTGACACCGCGGAATGATTCACGCTGACTGAACGGGGCGCCGTGGCCTGCGCAAGCGGGCTGCGGCGCCCTTTCCGTTTTTCAGCGGCGCGACAAACGCGCTATGACATTTCGGCAACTACATGGACTACGCCTGCGAGGTGCTCTACGGCATCGACTTCAGCGTGTCGCCCATGCTGGAGACGATCGCCGCCGGCTTCCCCGCCACCTGGGAGCTGGTGTCGGACCTGGGCGCCCTGTCCAGCACCCCGGACGCCCAGACCTTTCTGGAGGAGGACGGCTTTCTGCGCGAGGCGACCGCGTTCTACGGGACGCTCTGCCCCGACTATCAGCCCCTGCTGGAATCGCTGATCGAATCCGACGCGCTGCAGCTTGAGACGGTGCCGCAGCTGCTGGCGGGCGGCGCCACCAAAGTCACGAACGGGCGGCTCCATGTGACCATCCGCAGCTACGACGACCTGAGCCTTGCCGTCGGTGCCATGCACGAATTCGGCCATGCCCTCTACGCGTCCTGTTCCAACGCATCGGACACGGTGCGCTATCCGATTTACGAAACCCACGCCATCGGCGGCAGCCTTTTGTGCCTGGACGCCATGGAGGCGTTCTTCCGGGAGCGGGCGGGGGGGGACGAGCACGGCGCCTACCTCACGCTGCGCTACCTGCTGCAGCCGCTTGACAACCTGTACCACGGCCTGATACGCAGCCGCCTCAGCGCCGAGATCTTCACAAGCCCGGACTCGTTTTCGCCGCGGGACATCGCCCGGCGCTACCTGGAGCTGAGCCTGACCCTGGTTGACGACACGGGGTATTCGCCCGATTATCAGATGCTGCTGGGCGCCCGGTGGATGAACTCGTCCAGCCTGTTCCAGAATCCCTTTTCCGATATCAGCTGCGTGCTGGCCGCGGTCAACGCCGTCTCCCTGTGGCGCGACCAGCAGGCCGGCGGGGACGCGGTGACCCGCTACAACGCCCTTGTGCAGACGCCCATCCCCGACATCCCCTACGCGGACTACTGCCTCCGGATGGGCCTGCCCGACCTGACCGACCCCGCCAGCTGCGAGGGCCTGGACGATTTCCTCGCCGGCCGCCTCACCGCCCTGACCGGCGAGCTGAGCGGGGAGGAGTAGCCCGTTCCCGCCCGCAAAAATGACGATCCCCCGGCAATGCCGGGGGATCCAGACCGTTGACAAAATCAAGTCAACGGTCTTTTTTTATAAGGAAAACCGGATAAGCATGTCGAATATATAATAACTATTAGGAACAGAAACAGAAGAGAACGAGAAACGCAAAAGAAAGAAGCAGGAGAGAGCGGCATGCTGAACAAATTCCACGAAAAGCAACAGGGAATGGAACTGATCATTCTGGAACAGCTGGTACCGCAGGAGCATCTGCTGCGAAAGATCGACCGGAGCATCGACTTCTCATTCATCCGCAGGCTGTGCGCGCCGCTGTATAGCGCCAACC
>CHCFC05602__coassemble_393_pt1 | contig 21844 bp, 16 predicted proteins | sample CHCFC05602__metabat2_high_PE_021 | metagenome-assembled genome bin CHCFC05602
CGATTGATACAAGTCAGTAAAACGTTTAAAAAATGAAAGGAGCGTATCTCAAATGAAAAAATCCGGTATCTACAACGCGGAACTGGCTAAAGCGGTTGGCAAGATGGGCCATGGCGACATCATTTTGATTGGTGATGTAGGATGCCCCTTCCCCCGTCATGATCAGACCACCTGCATTGATCTGGCGGTATGCGAGGGTGTGCCGCGCGTGGCGGATGTGGTCAAGGCCGTGCTGAGCGAACTGGTGGTGGAAAGCTATATCGTAACCGAAGAAACCAAGTCCGTCAGCCCCGCCGCCTATAAGGAATTCAAGGAAATTCTGGACAAGGAAAACAACAAGGGCAATGCCCTGGTGGAAAAGTGCATTCCGCATGTGGAAATGAAAGACCTGTGGCTCAACGGCGCGCTGAGGGGCGAGGAAGTCAAGGTCTTTGTCCGCACGGGCGAGCGTTGCCCCTACTGCTACATTGCGCTGGTCGCGGGCGTCGATTTCTGATCCGAAGGGATGGAATTTGGACGGGCGCGCATTAACACGCCCGTCCTCCCGATGGAGGAAGGCATATGAACAGGTTTGAATCGCTGTTTTCCCAAAAAAAGCCGATCATCGGCATGGTGCATCTGCGCCCGCTGCCCGGTTCGGCGCTGTATGATCCTACCGTGATGGACATGGAAAAGATTTTGTCCATCGCGCGGGATGAGGCCAAAATGCTGGAAGATGCCGGCGTGGATGGCGTACAGGTGGAAAACATGTGGGATATCCCCTACCTGCCGGGCAGGGACATCGGTCCGGAAACGGTCGCAGCTTTGGCGGTGGGCGTTTATGAGGTAAGGAAGCATGTGTCCGTTCCGGTGGGCGCGGAATGCCATATGAACGGAGCGGACCTGGCCATGGCGGCAGCCGTAGCGGCGGGCGCGCGTTGGATTCGCGTATTTGAGTGGTGCAATGCGTTTATCTCGCAGTCCGGCTACATTGAGTCCATCGGCGGGAAGGTGGCGCGCATGCGCCGCTCGCTCGGCGCGACGCAGATCGCCTGCCTGTGCGATGTCAACGTCAAGCACGGAAGCCACTATATCATCCATGATCGCTCCGTGCGGGAGCAGGCCATGGATGTGGAGGCTCAGGATGGCGACGCGGTGATTGTCACCGGCTTTGACACAGGCATGCCTCCTACCGTGGAAAGGATTGATGAGTGCCGCGGAGGCATCGGTCTGCCGATCCTCTTGGGCAGCGGCCTGACCTGTGAGAATGTGCGCCAGCTGCTTTCCCATGCGGATGGCGCGATTGTCGGCAGCTATTTCAAAAAGGACGGAAACTGGAAAAACGCTGTCGATCCGCAGCGGGTAAGCAGCTTCATGCGCGAGGTTGCGTCGCTGAGGAAGGAGCTTGACCGATGAAAAAAATGATTGTTTGCATGGGCAGCGTCAACATGGATCTTTGCATGTACATGCAGGCGATGCCCGCGGTGGGCGAAACCGTGCGAACCGACAACTTTGCTACCTATCCCGGCGGCAAGGCGGGAAATCAGGCTGCCGCAGCCGGTGAACTTGGCGGGCACGTATGCGTGCTGGCCCGCCTGGGTGATGATTCCTTCAGCAGCCAACTGACGGAAGAACTGCGCAAACATGGCGTGGAGGATCGGTATCTGATCTATGAAAAGGGCGCTACCGCAGGCATTGCGATGATCCGCATCGATGCTCAGGGCCGCAATTCCATCTCCTTTACGCCTGGGGCCAATGCGGCCATTTCTCCGGCAGATGTGCGTGCGAATGCGGATGCCTTTGAGGAGGGCGGCATCCTGCTGATCACGCTGGAATTGCCTCTGGATACCGTCCGCGAGGCCATGAAACTTGCCAAGGAGCGGAACATGCAGGTGGTTCTGGACCCCTCCCCGGTGCCGGAGGGCGGACTTCCCGCCGATCTGTGCGCCATGGTGGATTATGCAAAGCCCAATGAGGTGGAAGCTGAGCTGCTCAGCGGCGTACCCGTGAAGGACTTTGAATCTGCCGCTGTGGCCTGCGAACGGCTTATGGCCATGGGAATTGCCCATCCGGTGATTTCCATGTCCGACAAGGGAGCGTACACCTGTATCGATGGAAAGCCGGTTCAGATTGCGCCTGTGAAGGTGAATGCCATTGATTCCACCGCTGCGGGCGACGTGTTCCTGGGAGCGTTTGCGGTTGCCCTGGCAGAGGGAGAGCCCGTGGAGCGGTGTTTGAATTACGCCAATACCGCCGCGGCGCTGAGCACCACCAGAAAGGGAGCGCAATCCTCCATTCCAACGCCGCAGGAAGTGATGGCGGCGCTTTGAGAGGAAAGATAGGCATGCAGGAAAACGAATGCATCTTACGGCTGGAAGGCGTTCGAAAAAGTTTCGGAGGCGTTCAGGCGCTCAAAGGTGTCGGCTTTGAGCTCAAACGCGGGGAAATTCATGCGTTGCTTGGCGAAAACGGCGCAGGAAAATCCACGCTCATCAAAATCCTCACGGGCGTGCACAAGCCGGATGAGGGAAATATCCTTCTCAAAGGAAAACCCGTGACAATTGCCGATCCCATTGATGCGCGCAAAAAGGGCATCGCGGCGATCTATCAGGAACTTAGCCTGATTGATTCGCTCACGGTGGCAGAAAACATCTTTTTGGGCAACGAACCTACCGCTACGCCCATAGGCTATTGCAAACGCCGCCAGCTTTATGCCGACAGCGACGCGTTTTTGCAGCGCTTTGGCATCCAGATCGATTCCCGGGCGCTCGTGGGATCGCTTGGCCTGGGGCAGAAGCGCATTATCGAAATCGTGAAGGCCCTTGCCATCAACGCGGAAATCCTGCTTCTGGATGAACCTACCACCGGTATGAGCAGGGCGGAGATTGATACCCTCTTCCAGATCATGGCCAGCCTCAAGGAAAAGAACGTAACCATGATCTATATCTCGCACTATCTGGACGAGGTATTCCGCTGCTGCGACCGGTCCACCGTTTTGCGAGACGGTATGAATGTGGATTCTTTTGAAATGGACCGGGTAACGGTGGCGGAGCTGGTGCGTGCCATGATTGGCCGGTCGGTCAGCAGCGAGCGCTATCGCCCGGCCGGGGATTTTTCCGCTGCGCCGGTTGCCATGGAGGCGAAGAATTTCCGCACGCAGGCCATGCGCCGGCCCGTCAGCTTTCAGGCCCATCGGGGCGAAATTCTGGGCTTCACGGGCATCGTCGGTGCAGGAAAGAGCGAGCTGGCCGGCAGCCTGTTTGGGGCCTATGCAGGTGTGGAAGGAGAGCTGCGAATCGAAGACCGTCCGGTACGATTCCGCAGTCCTTATGATACGCGCGCATATGGTCTGGCCCTCATTCCGGAGGACCGGAAATCCCAGGGGCTGCTCCTGGAACAAACCATTGCGGACAACATTGTGCTGCCGCATCTGGAACAGACCGAAAACCGTTTCAAGCTGCTGGATGGAAAGAAAAAACGCGCCATTGCCCAGCGCATGGGCGAAACCATGAAACTTCATCCCATGGATGTCAGCATGGCGGCTGGCAATCTTTCGGGCGGCAATCAGCAAAAAGTCGTTCTTGGAAAGTGGCTCACCGGCGATCCGCAGATCATTTTGATGGATGAACCCACACGCGGCATAGATATCGGCGCCAAGGCGGAGATTTACCGCTTCATCACCCAGCTTGCCCAGCGGGATAAAACCATCATAATATTCTCCTCGGAGCTGGAAGAATTGCTCAGCATCTGCGACCGTATCCTCGTGCTTTGCAAGGGCGATATCGCCGGCGAAATGCCTGCCGCGGAGGCGACGGCGGAACGGCTGCTCACATTGGCATTGGGAGGCGCGAACGCATGAATAAAAAGATTCAATCGTCCCGGGGAACGGTTATGAGGCTGCTCAAGGGCGAACTTGGCCTGCTGATCATCCTGGCGGCGTTGTGCATCGTCTTTGGAATCATTTCCCCGTATTTCTGGGTGGAGCGCAACCTGCTCAACGTAACGCGACAGGTTTCCATTGTGCTCACGGTGGCCATGGGCATGCTGTGCGTGGTGCTCTCAGGTGAAATCGACCTTTCCGTGGGCTCCACGGCGGCGTTGAGCGGTATTGCGGCCGCCTGGGTCATGCGTGCAAATGGTTCCATTTTCCTGGGCGTGCTGGCGGCGCTGGCCATCGGCCTGCTGGCCGGGTGGATCAACGGTACGCTGGTGGTGTATGGGCGCATCCCCTCGTTTATCGTCACATTGGCTACCATGGGCATCTTGCGCGGCATCTGCATGGTGTGGACCAACGGAAAGCCCATTTCCAACCTGCCGGAAGCCTTCGCCACAATGGGTGCGGGCTATGTGTTCGGCAGCATTCCCGTAGCCACGATCATATCGCTTGCACTGGTGCTGGTGTTCTATGTGCTGCTGCAGCGCACCAAGCACGGCACCTACATCAAGGCGATCGGCGCTAACCATGAGGCGGCGAAACTGTCCGCCATTCCGATCCAGCGGTACAAGGTGCTGGTGTTTGTGGCCTGCTCGGTGATGTGCGCCGTGGGCGGACTGATCACCACCAGCAAGCTGCTTTCCGCCCAGCCTACGGCAAACGACGGACTGGAGATGGATGTGCTCAGCGGCGTGATTCTGGGCGGAGCGTCACTAGCCGGCGGCGTTGGAACCGTTGTGGGCACGCTGCTGGGCAGCCTGATCATTGGCGTGATCAACAACGGCCTGAACCTGCTGAATGTCAGCTCCTACTATCAGGATATTGTAAAGGGAATCATCATCATCCTCGCGGTGATGATTAAACGGAACAAGACAAATAAATAAAAAAGGAGGCTACAAACATGTTCCGTAAAATGCTGGTAACCCTTATGGCTCTCTCTTTGGCGCTGCTGCCTGCGTTGGCGTGCGCGGAAACCGAAACCTACACCATCGGCTTCGCCGTATCCACCCTGGAAAATCCCTTCTTTGTAACCATGAAGGACGCCGCTGAGGCCAAGGCGGCCGAGCTGGGCGTGGAACTGATGGTGCTGGATGCCCAGGACAACGCGGAGACCCAGGCCTCCCAGGTGGAGGACTTCATCACCCGCGGTGTGGACCTGCTCATCATCAACCCCGTTGACTCCGACGCGATTGGCACTTCCGTGGTGGCCTGCAACGACGCGGAAATCCCCGTGATCACCGTGACCCGCGCCTCCAACGCCGGCACCGTGGTACAGCATCTGGACATCGACAACAAGGAAGCGGGCCGCCTGGACGCGGAGCAGATGATCAAGGATCTGGACGGCAAGGGCAAGGTCGCCATCCTGGAAGGCACCCCTGGCGCCAGCTCGACCCTTGAGCGCGAGGAAGGCTTCACGGCAGCCCTGGAAGGCACCGAAATCGAGATTGTTACCTCTCTGACCGCCAACTACTCCCGTGAGGAAGGCGCCACTGTGACCGAGGATATCCTCCAGGCCAACCCCGAACTGGACGCGATCTATGCCCACAACGACGAAATGGCGCTGGGCGCCGTGCGCTCGGTGGCTGCCGCCGGCCGCAGCGAGGAAATCAAGATTTACGGCATTGACGCGACCGACGATGCGCTGGCTGCCGTGGAAAGCGGAGAAATGGCCGCTACCGTGCAGCAGCAGCCCGATCTGCAGATCCAGACTGCGCTGGAGAACGCTCTGAAGTATCTCAATGGCGAAACCCTTGAAGAGCGCGTGAACATCCCCCTCAAGCTCATCGTCAAAGAAGAAGAGTAAAAAACACTTTCAAATGACACAAAGCGCCCCGCGGAGCCATCGCTCCGCGGGGCGTGTCTTTTTGTCCGTTCAGCGGCGGTCCACCACGGGGTCGTCGCCCCGGTCGTTGAGATACCGGTCGATGATAAAGCGCGGGCGCGACTTGGCTTCATTGTAGATCTTGCCGGTGTATTCCCCGATCACGCCCAGGGAGAGAAGCTGAATGCCGCCGATAAGCCAGATCGAGGCCAGCGTGGACGTCCATCCCAACACCGCGTGCCCGGCGATCCAGGACACCAGCGTGTAAAGCAGCATCAGCAGCGAAATGATGAAGATGATCATGCCCGCCGTGGTGATGAGGCGCAGGGGCTTGACGGAAAAGCTGGTGATGCCGTCAATGGCAAAGGCCAGCATCTTCTTGAAGGGATACTTGCTCTCCCCCGCGAAGCGCTCGCTGCGGTCATAGGTCACCACGTCGCTCTGATAGCCTACAAGGGGCGCCAGGCCGCGCAGGAACAGGTTGACTTCGCCAAACTGCGACAGTGCCTCCAGCGCCCGGGCGCTCATGAGGCGGTAATCCGCGTGGTTGTAGGTGATATCCACGCCCAGGCCCTTCATCAGGCGGTAGAACATCAGCGCCGTGCCGCGCTTGAAGGCGGTGTCGGTATCGCGCCGGTTGCGCACGCCGTAGACCACGTCGCACCCTTCCCGGTATTTTTCGATGAAGCGGTCCATAGCGTCCATATCGTCCTGCAGATCCGCGTCCATCGAGATGGACATGTCGCAGCGGCCCCGCGCCGTCATCAGCCCGGCCAGCAGCGCGTTCTGATGGCCCCGGTTGCGGCTGAGCTTGACGCCCTCAAACAGCGGATTTTCCTTGTGCAGGGCGCTGATCAGCTCCCAGGTGCGGTCGCGGCTGCCGTCGTCCACCAGAAGGACGCGGCTGTCCGGCGAGATCAGGCCCTTCCGGGTCAGCGAGGCCATTTTTTCCACAAGCCTGCGCGAGGTTTCCGGCAGGACCTCCTCCTCGTTGTAGCAGGGGATGACCACCATCAATTTGTCAGCCATTCGTTTGCGTCCTCCTTTACTGTATGGTAAACGCCGAGGAAAGCACCGTTACGGTGGTATCATTCATCACGGCCTCCGCGCGCACGCGGTAGACGCCCGGAGCAGCGAAGGACCCGTCCTTAAGCTGTCCGTCCCAGTACAGCACCGTGCCTTCCGGGTTCATTTGCATGGGACGGGTGCTCTGGCGATGGCACAGGCGGTGGACGACCTGATCCTCCTCGTCCAGTATGCTCACGCTGAGCGCACAGGGATACTCATGCCCGATAAAGATGCTCAGCTCACGGCCGCCGGCGGGGCTGAACGTATCGGCTACGGAGGCGGTCAGGGTCATATCAGCCGCATCCGGCGGGATGCTGATTACGCGGCCCGCATGCACCGTGAGCTTGCCCTGGTCGATGGTGACCAGCTGCACCATCGCATAGCCGTACACGCCCTCGTCCAATTCCCCCAGGGTGAGGGTGCGCACCTTGCGCCCGGCGGAGATGACGCCGGGCTGGTCGCCGTAGGCGGTAAAGCGCTCCGCTTCATCATAGATGAGCTGCGCATGATCGAATTCCCATTTGCCGTCACGCTGGTAGACCACCTGGTAGGCCACGCGCACAGGGCGCATGGCGATGAATTCAATGGTGATCTGCCGCGAGGTACGGCTGAGCGTGGTACCTGAAAAGGTCACATCCATGATGGGCGCGCGGGCCAGACCCGTAGGCTGGGGCTGGGACGTGTCATAGCGAAACACCACGAAATCGTCCGACTGCGGATAGACCTGCGGCGTGGAGGCGGCATGGTTGAGCACCAGATACTCGTAGAGCTCGCTGAGTACGATGCAGCCGTCGCGGTTCTGGTCGGCCGGGTAGCCGTAAGCCGCGCTCAGGCTCTGCACCAGCGCCTGGGTGAAATAAAAGGAGCCCTGGGCGGCGGCGCCGGCCTCGTTTTGGTCATCCACGCTCCAGTACCAGCTTTCCTCCAGCGCGCCGCTGGAGGTGAGTACCTTGAAATCCTCACCCAGGAAATAGACCTTCTCCGGCAGCGACGGAAGGCCCTTGCCGATAAACGCGCCCGAATTGCACGCATCCAGAATCAGCACCTTAGTGCCCTCGATGCCGTCGAAGGCCGCTTCCAGCTGAGCGGGGGTCACGCCATTTTCGGTCTGTCCGTCGCTGAGCAAAAGCATGGGCTCCTGCCCGCTGGCAGGGTCGTACACCCCGTGCGTGGACAGGTAGAGATAGCACACATCGTCCTTTCCCGCGTCGCCGAACGTCTTTTGAATCAGCGCGGTCAGCTGCTCCACCGTGGTGACCGGGTCAGGCGGAGCGATGATGGCGCGGAAGGGGTTCAGCGCGCCCTGAAAGACCTCCTGCATGGCGTTGACGTTGTTGGTGGAGCTGGGGTAGGTATCCGCACGGGACACGAAATGATCCACGCCGATGAGCAGCGCGTATTCGTTTCGGCTTTGCGCACTCAGGATTTGAGAGGCCTCATCCTGCGTCACGGCGTCGGAGGCGGAACCGGCGCGGGCAGGCGCGAGGGCGCACAGGACCGCCAGCACGCAAAGCAGCGTGCACAGCCGTCTGACGCGCATGAACGTCCCTCCCCTCCCGGTTCAAACAGAACACAATTCAACGCCTATTGTACACTATTTCGCCACGTTCGTACAGAGCTGCGGTCGCTGCGGAAGAAGTTACAAAATGGGCTAGCGGCTGATGCCCTGCCAGAAGGCGGCATCCTCCTGCGCGAAGGCCTGCGGGTCGCTGGCCGCCTGCTCCTCGGTCACAACGCCCTCCCACAGCACGCGCTGGCCTCCCTCGCCGTCCGGCTCGATGACGCGCACGCACATGCGGTCGTTATAGGTCGTGGTGATGATGGCGCCGGTCTGCCCGTCCAACACCGTCTCCTGGCACTCCTCGCTCACCGCGCTGCGCACAAGGCGCAGGTCGGTCCCCTCCCACCGGTACAGCCAGCGGTGGTGAAGTCCGCCCGCCCAGCCATCGTTGCTGTTGGCCAGCACGAGCCCGTCTCCGGCCAGCAGCTCGTAGTTGGGCAGGCCCGTGTCATCGCCTGCATCCCAGCCGGCACGCACATAGTTTTCGCCATCCCATACAAAGAAAAGGAACCAGGTGTTGCTGGCGCCCTGGGAAGAGATAACCACGATATCCTCCATACCGTCGAAATTCACGTCCCGGTAGGTTACAAACGCTTCCTCTTCGTTGGAGAGATAGTACAGCGACTGTCCGTTGGGCGCCTCGATGCGGTGGATGTAGCGGTCGCCGTACATGCCCTCCCGTCCTACCACCTCGGCCAGCGCACCCGCCGGCAGCAGCGAAAGCACCAGAAACAGCGCGCACAAACGCCTTTTCATACCTTTTTTCATTTCCTTTCTCTCCTTTGCCTTGCGGCCATATCGTCGTGGGACCATGCAATCCACCGCATCAGTTCATCATCCAGCTCGGAGGAATCACGGACCTGCACGTGATGGGTGTAGCGCCCCGGCGCGGGGTTGGCAACCGCGAACAGCCGCGGGCTCTCAAGCGGCACGCTCAAGCCAAAGGTGACCATCAGGCCGCCGCCGCGCCTTCGGGGCCGGGAGGCGAACAGGTATCCCCGCGGGTCGGAGAAGGTGATCTGCGTCTTTTGCACGCGTAGGGTGCTGGAGGGCCAGCACGCCATGGCCCGTTCAAAAAGCAGCTCAAACAGGGACAGCGCCAGCGGCTCGCGGTCAAAAAAGAACAGGATGTCGTCCGTCACCCGCATTCCCTCCTTCGTGAAAAAGACCGCTCCCGGTTCCTGTCAAACTGTTAACAATCAGTATACCAAAAAACCTCGCCTTTGTCACGGGCACCCCGCGCCGGGGATAAGTTTTACGTTTGATACGCCGGGGGGATGCCCCGCATGCCTTGTTTGCCAATTCGCACCTGTGGTATAATAAAAAGTACAACAAACATGGGCGTGCCGGCCGTGCCGCCCCGATGGAGGTCTCATGAGCGACGCGCGCAAGCAGACGGTATTGCTGGTGGATGGGTACAGCCTGATCTTTCGGGGCTTCCATGCCCTTCCGCTCCTCACCGCTCCGGACGGAACCTACACCAACGCGGTGCATGGCTTTTTCAGCATGCTCATCAAGGCGCTGGGAGAGTACCGCCCGGACGGGCTTTGCGTGATGATGGACATGCATGCCCCCACCTTCCGCCACACGCTCTATGATGGCTATAAGGCCACCCGCAAGCCCATGCCGGAGGAGCTCCGGCCCCAGCTGCCCCTGGTACGTCAGATGCTGGAGGCCATGCACGTGCGCATCTGCGAGCTGGAGGGCTATGAAGCGGATGACCTGCTGGGCACCGCCGCCCGCCTGGCCAATGAGCGGGGCATTCATGCCTATGTGCTCACGGGCGACCGCGACAGCCTGCAGCTGGTGGACGGGGAGACGGAAATCATCCTCACCCGCAAGGGCATCACCGAAAGCCTGCGGCTGGATGCGCAGGGCGTATACGATACCTACGGCTTCACCCCGGCGCAGGTGCCCGACATGAAGGGGCTCATGGGCGACAGCAGCGACAACATCCCCGGTATTCCCGGCGTCGGGGAAAAAACGGCACTCAAGCTCATCACCGAGTACGGGTCGCTGGACGGCGTGCTGGAGCATGCGGATCAGGTGAAGGGCAAGCTGGGAGAAAAGCTGCGCGCTGGCCGCGAGCTGGCGCTGCTCAGCCGGGAGCTGGGCACCATCTGCCGCACCGCGCCGCTGGAGATCGACTTTGACCGCTGCCGCTGGGATGAAATGGGGCTGGGCGCGCCCCTTTTGGAGCAGTATGGGCTCAAGACCATCAGCCGCAGCATAGCAGCTTTGCTTGGCGGAGAAACCCCGGCGCCCGCGCAGGTGGAGACGCGCGGCACCGCTGCCAGCCGCCGTGCCGCCGGCAGGGACGCCAGGCCGGCGCCCAAGCCTGCCGTGATGGCCGTGGAGCCGGAGGAGGATTTGCCCACACCCCCGCCTCTATCCGGCGAAACCGTGCTGACCACCGAGGCGGAAATCCGCGCAGCCGCACAGGCGCTGCTTACGCAAAAGCCGGAATGGCTGGTCCTGTGCCAGACGGAGGACGAGATCACGCTGCTGGCGCCGGATCTCCTTTTGCGGCGCATGCCCATTCTGCGCGATCTGACCGGCGCGGGCCTGTATGACGATCAGATTTACCGTGCGCTGCAGGAGCTGTTTTCGGCGGCGCCCTTTGTGGTGCATGGCGCCAAGGCAATGTGGCGCCTTTTGGACCGCTACCGCCTGCCGCTGCCCGCCGTGAAACACGACACCATGATTGCCGCCTACCTGCTGCACACCGCGCAGAAGGACTATTCCCTGCCCCTTTCGCTGAGCGCCGAGCATGGCGGAGCGGCGTTCGAGTCCCCTACCGCCTATGACGTATACGCGCTGTACCTCAGGCAGTGCAAGCGCCTGCAGGCGCGCGGCCTGGAGGCGCTGCTGCGCGACATGGAACAGCCGCTTACCCGCGTGCTGTTTGATATGGAGCAGGTGGGTTTTCTGGTGGATGAGGGCGTGCTGGCTCAGCTGAGCGCCTGGTTCAGCCGGGAGATCGAGGAATGCCGCGCCGCCGTATACGCCTCCGCGGGTGTAGGCGAGTTCAACCTCAACAGCCCCAAGCAGCTGGGCGAGGTGCTCTTTGACAAGCTGGGCCTTCCCGCGCCGCAGAAAAAGAGCCAGAGCGGCTACTCCACCACTGCGGAGGTGCTGGAGGGGCTGGCGCCCTATCATCCCATGATTGAGCCGCTGCTGCGCTACCGCAGGATGGCCAAGCTGCAGAGCACCTATATCGAGGGTCTGACCAAGCTGCGTGGAAGCGACGGACGCGTGCACACCACCTTTGACCAGACCGCCACCGTCACGGGCCGCATCTCCAGCCTGGAGCCCAATTTGCAGAACATTCCCATCCGTACCGAGGAGGGGCGCGAGATCCGCCGTGCCTTTGTGGCAGGCGAGGGAAACGTGCTGCTGGACGCGGATTACAGCCAGATCGAACTGCGCGTGCTGGCGCATATGAGCGGCGACTCCGCCATGTGCGACGCGTTCCGGCGCGGGCAGGACATCCATACCCGCACCGCCGCGGAAATCCATGGCGTGCCCATGGACCAGGTCACCCCGGAGATGCGCCGCTCGGCCAAGGCTGTGAATTTCGGCATCGTGTATGGCATCAGCGGCTTCGGCCTGGCGCGCAATGCGCATATCACCCGGCGGGAGGCCGACGGCTTTATCAAAACGTATTTTGAGCGCTATCCCGGCGTGCGCGCCTTCATGGACGCCTGCGTGGAAAAGGGGCGCGCGCTGGGATATGCCGAAACGCTCTTCGGCCGCCGGCGGGAGCTGTTTGAGCTGGCCAGCTCCAACCGCAATGTGCGCAGCTTCGGCGAGCGGGCGGCCATGAACACGCCCGTGCAGGGCACGGCGGCGGATATCATCAAGCTGGCCATGGTGCAGGTGGCCAGGAGGCTGAAAGAGGGCGGATACCGGGCCCGGCTGATTTTGCAGGTGCACGACGAGCTGGTGGTGGAATGCCCCCTCGAAGAGGCGGACGAGGTCAGCGCCCTGGTGCAAAGCACCATGGAGAGCGTGGTCAGCCTCAAGGTGCCTCTGCTGGCTGAGGTATCGCGCGGCAGCGACTGGGATCAGGCACATTGATTCCGGAAAGGTGCGTTTCCGGATTCAGCATAGAAAGGGGTTCTGCAAATGAAGATCATTGGTCTGACCGGCGGCATCGCCTGTGGAAAGTCCACGATTGCAAGCCTTTTGAAAAGCATGGGCGCTTCCATCGTGGATGCGGACGCCATCAACGACCGGCTGACTGCGCCGGGGGGCGAGGCGCTGCCGCTGATTGAGCAGGCGTTCGGAGAATTTGTGTTCTATCCGGACGGCACGCTCAACCGGCCGGTTCTCAGCTCGATTGTGTTTCAAAACGAGGAAGCGCTCCAGCGGCTCAACGCCGCTACCCATCCGCTGATTCAGAAGCACATGCTGGAGGAGATCGAAACCTGCCGGAAAATGGGCGTACTGGTCGTTGTATTGGATGTTCCTCTGCTCTTTGAGGCGGGCCTGAGCAGCCTGGCGGATGTGACCGTGTGCGCCTCTGCGCCGGAGGAAAAGCAGATCGAACGCCTCAAAACCCGCAGCGGTCTGGACCGCGAGCAGGCGCTTCGCCGCATCCACAGCCAATGGCCCCTGTCGGAAAAGGAGCGCCGCAGCGATATCATCATTCATACCGACAAGCCCATGGAGGAGCTGCGCCGTGAGGTGCATGCCCTCTATCTGGAGTGGAGCAAGCCGGAATTTATCTTCTGAAAGGAAATGTCATGAGCTTTCGACCCGTGTTTTTGCGCAGCCCGGACGATGACGGCGCGCCCCTGGATTACAGCTATGTGCCTTCCGTTAACGAGGGGCGGCGCAGGCAGCAGGAGCAGGCCATCCATCAGAAGGAATCGCCTGCCACGCCCATCGTGCGCCATCGCGCCGATCCCTATGATCGGGATGTGGTGGACATCTACGGCACGCGCGCCCGCAGAACGCCCTTCCAGGAGGAGACGTCCGGCCGCCGCACCGTGATGAAAAAACTGCCCTCCGCAGCCGACGGTCCCGCGCCCGCGCAAAGCATCGCCTATCCCGAGGATTACGTCATTCCCGACAATCCGTTTGATCCGCCGCCGGAGGCGCCCCGGCCTGCGCGCCGCACCCGGAGCGCACGCCCCGCCTCCCGGACCGGGGAACAGACCGGGCAGCCCGAGGAGACCGCCATGCCTGTCCCGACCACCGTGGACGCACCCGGTACGGGCGCGCGCATTGCGATACCTTCCGATGCGCCCGTCATGGTTTCTCAGAACGGCTCGCGCTATGAGCCGCCGGCCCGCCCCGACGTGCCCGAATGGCTGCGCGTGGCGCAGCAGAACAATCTGCCGCTGCGCCGCCCCGAAGGCCCGCGCGTGCAGGCCGCCGCGCCGTCCGAGGAGGAACCCGCGCCGACGGACCCGCTGGGCAGGCCCCTGCGCCGCCGCACGCCCGCGCAGCAGCCCCCCTCCGGCCCACTGCCCCAAACCATGGCGGATTATGAGCAGGCGGGCTATCCCCGGCAGCTTTTGGAACAGCAGCAGCGCCTGGAGCGCCAGCAGGCTGAGCAGCCCGTGCACCGGCGGCATGGCGCGCAGTACGCCGTGGCCAGACAGCAGGAACATGCGCAGAGCGCGAGTCCCCAGGTGCCCGCCTCGCGCCGCTCGTATCCGCCGGACCGCGCCGAATGGGAGCGGCGAAAGACCCCCGCCGCCGCCCCGCCCGTGCAGCAGGCGCCCATGCCTCAGGCGGACCGGGCGCAGGCCTATGCCGCCGCAGCGCAGTTTGAGCCTGCGGATATCCATCCGGTCAGGGCATATGCCGCCCGCCTGGGCTATGGTGATCTGGACGTTCCCCTGCCGGACCCTTCCGCGCCGCTGGAGGCGGATCAGGGCTGGCATGTGGAGGAGGAGGAAGAGCAGGAGCCGCGGCGGCCCCGGATCTCCATTCCCTGGCTGGGCATCGCGGCGTTTGCGTGCGTGTTTGCAGCCATCGGCCTGTGGATTGCCCGGATGAGCATGGACCGCCAGACCGAGCAGTTGCTGGCCGCGCGCGTGGCCCAGGAAGAAGCCGTGCGCGAGGCGCATCCCCTGCGCTATGAGGAGCTCATTGAGGAAAAAGCCGCCAAGTACAACCTGTCCCCCGCCTTTGTCGCGGCCATCGTGCTCAACGAAAGCTCCTTCCGGCCGGATGCGGAAAGCAGCGTGGGCGCGCGGGGGCTGATGCAGCTGATGGAGGATACCGCTGACTGGATCTATGAGAAGATGGACGCCTCCGGCGAGTTCAGCTTCGACAGCATGTACGATGCGGAGACCAATGTGGAATACGGCTGCTGGTATCTGAACTTTTTGAGCGAGCGCTTCCGGGGAGACCCGGTGCTGGTGGCGGCCAGCTTCCACGCGGGCCAGGGCGAGGTGCAGAACTGGCTCAACGATTCGCGCTACAGCCAGGACGGATTGACCATTCGGCTCGACGATATGATCGACGGACCCACCAAGCAGTACGCCGCCCGCGTGCTGGACGACTATGCCGCCTACAAGCGCATCTATTATGAAGCCACGGAGGATGATGCATGAAACGAGTTCTTTGCCTGCTGCTTTGTCTGATGCTTGTGCCCCTGGCCGCCCTTGGCGAAAATGTGGAGGATTCTCTCATCGTGGGCATGATTTCCACCCGTACCACGGAGATTCGTCCCCTCGTCCCCCAGGAGCGCGACATTGTGTCCCTGTATGGCGTGGTGTATGAAAGCCTGGTCACGGTGGACGACAACGGCCTGCCCCAGCCCCTTCTGGCCGAGAGCTGGACCGAGAGCAACGGAGGCGAGACCTGGACCTTTACGCTTCGCGAGAACATCACCTTTTCGGACGGAACGCCGCTCACCGCGCAGGACGTGGTGGCCAGCGGACAGTATATCCTGAACCTGGCCAAGAACGATCAGGGGCTGGATCGCGGCTTTTACGGCAACATCCGCTACATGGTGTCCTCCTTCACGGCCCAGGATGACCGCACCGTGGTGGTCAAGGCCGCGCGCGACTATTACGGCCTGCTCTACAGCATGACCTTCCCGGTGGTGCCGGCTTCCCAGGTGGAGATGGCCAATCCCGTCGGCACGGGCCCTTATGTGATCAGCAGCTTTGAGCCTGCCAGCTATATGCTGCTCAACGCCAATCCCTCCTGGTGGCAGACCCAGCCGCAGGTGCAGGAGATCACCGTCACCTTCTATCCCAACAACAAGGACATGATCAACGCCTATGAATACGGCCGCGTGGACACCGTGTTCACCCGCTCGGTCGCGGCGGCGCAGTACAAGAGCGGCATCAATTCGCTGTCCATCTCCTATTCGACGCGGCAGCTGGAGGTGCTGCTCATCAACCACCGCGAGCGCTCCTTCCCGCTGGACAGCCTCAAGGTGCGGCAGGCCATCCGCTATGCCATCAACGTCGATTCCATCTCGCAAAACGTCTACATGGGCATGACCACCGACGCCGATACCCCCATCCCGTCGGACAGCTGGCTGTATTACGATCAGGAGAACACCTTTGTCTACAATCCCGACAAGGCGCGCGAGCTGCTGGCCGAGGACGGCTGGGTGGATCTGGACGGCAATGGCATCCTCGACAAGCCCGTGGAGGGCGCGGAGGAGCCCAAGCATCTGGTGCTGGGCCTGTGGGTGTACGAGGACCCGGACAACGACGTGCGTTTTGAAACGGCTAACATGATCGCCGATATGCTGGCGGAGGTGGGCATCAGCATCCACGTGGAAACCGTGAGCTATGACGAGTGCAAGACCGTGCTGGAAAACGGCGGCTTTGACCTGGCGCTGTGCTCCTTCCAGATGGACGTGGTGCCGGACGTGGGCTTTTTCCTGCGCAAGGGCAACGAACAAAACTATGGCCGCTACAATTCCAGCGAGATGACCTCGCTGATCGACACGCTGCGCACCCAGGAAAACCAGGCCGATTTCGCCTATACCAGTCAGGCCATCCAGCAGCAATTTGCGGCGGACGTGCCCTTCATCTGCCTGTTCTATCGCACGGGCGCCATCCTGACGCGCAAGATGTTCACCACCGTTCGTTCCATCCGGGAATTTGAATTGCTGCGCGGCATCGAAGCCTTTGGCCGCTGAGGAGGTGAAAGCATTGACCCGGAAACGCCCGTTGGCCGCGCTGCTGGCCGCGTTGCTGCTGGCTTCGCCCTGTGCGTGGGCTGCATCCGACGAGGATTTGGATGAGGAAACCCTCGCTGCTCAGCAGACGGCTGCCGTCACGCCCGACCCAGCCGCTACCCCCGTTCCGCCGGAACAGGTTTACGCTATTTCTGATGTGGATAATCCCGATGGAGAAGGGGAAACCCGCATCGAGGAGGGCGTGCGCCCCGATTTTGTGGAAAAGCTGCTGGATGTGGCGCGGGGTGAGCTGGGCTATGCCGAGGGACCTCACAGCTTTACCAAGTACGGCCTTTGGAGCGGCGACGCCAATGCGGAATGGTGCGCCGAGTTCGTGTGCTGGTGCGTGGACCAGGTGGACCAGCGCTATGGCACCAACCTGCTCAATGTGGTCTATCCCAACTACAGCGGTCAGAACACCGGGCGCGACTGGTTCATCGAGCGCGGCCGCTTCGTCTACCGCAAGGGCAACTGCCCGGATTGGGGTTACCAGTGGCTGCTGGGCAGCGACCACCTGCTGGAGAAAAACGAATACATTCCCCGTTCGGGCGACCTGGTGTTCTTCAGCTACAACGAGGCCGGGGATACCGAACACGTGGCCCTGGTGGAATACTGCACCCGCGACGCCGAAGGCAATGTGATCATCCATGTCATCGAGGGCAACAACCCCTCCAGCGTGCAGCGCAACAGCTATTCGCTCAACAACAGCCAGGTGCTGGGCTTTGGTGCGTGCGAGGATGTGGTGGGCACCACCATGCGCTACGGCAACCGGGGCGATAAGGTGCTCTGGCTCCAGGAGGCGCTTCATACCCTGGGCTATCTGGAGGAGCAGCACCTCACCGGCGCCTTTGGCGGCAACACGCGCCGCGCCGTGATGGACTACCAGGCCGGCATGGAGGGCAAAACCGTCAACGGCCTGGCGGACCGCGAAACCCAGCAGGCCATCGCCGCCGAACTGAACGAACTGACCTTCAACGATCCTGACAGCTGGCTGGTGACCGATTAGCGGCCCCGGCCCAAAGGAGACGCCCATGTCCTTTGCCCATCTGCATCTGCACACCGAATACAGTCTCCTGGACGGAGCCAACCGCATCAAGCCCCTGGCCAAGCGCCTCAAGGAGCTGGGTTTCACGCATGCCGCCGTGACCGACCACGGCGTGATGTACGGCGCCATCGACTTCTACAACGCCTGTCTGGAGGAGGGCATCACCCCCATCATCGGGTGCGAGGTGTATGTCTGTCCCGACCGCTTTGAAAAGCACGGCGCAGCGCGTGAATACAGCCACATGATTTTGCTCTGCGAAAACCAGACCGGCTACCACAACCTCGTTAAGCTCGTCAGCGTCGGGTTTACGGAGGGCTTTTACTACAAGCCCCGTATCGACTACAAGCTGCTCAAGGAGCATACCGAGGGATTGATCTGCCTCTCGGCGTGCCTGAGCGGCGATTTGCCCAAGCTACTTTTGCAGGGCCGGACAGAGGAAGCCAAAACGTATGCGCTCCAGATGCAGGCGCTCTTTGGCAAGGGCAACTACTTTGTGGAAATCATGGACCACGGCCTGCCGGAGGAGCGCACGGTGCTTCCCCGGCTCAAGGCGCTGGCGCGGGAGACGGGCATCCCGCTGGTGGCGACCAACGACTGCCACTACCTCTACCGCGAGGACGCGGCCGCCCAGGAGGTGCTCATGTGCATCCAGACGGGCAAAACCCTCCAGGACGAGACGCGCATGCGCATGGAAACCGAGGAACTCTATGTCAAGAGCGAGGCCGAAATGCTCTCGCTTTTTTCCGATTGTCCCGAGGCCGTGCATCAGGCGGGCGAGATTGCCGCGCGCTGCCAGGTGACATTTGAATTTGGCAAGCTGCACCTGCCCCGCTTCCCCATCGAAACGGGCGAAACGGCGCTGGAAATGCTCAGCCGGCTGTGCCGCGAGGGCCTGAAGGGACGCTATCCCGATCAGGCGGACGATCCGCAGAGCGAGCCGTCCAAGCGCCTGACCTATGAGCTGGATATGATTTCCCGCATGGGGTATGTGGACTACTTCCTCATCGTGTGGGACTTTATCGACTATGCCAGGCGAAGCGGCATCATGGTCGGCCCCGGCCGCGGCAGCGGCGCGGGCAGCATCGTGGCCTATACGCTGGGGATCACCAAGCTGGACCCGCTGAAATACAACCTGCTCTTCGAGCGCTTTTTGAACCCCGAACGCATGAGCATGCCCGACCTGGACATCGACTTCTGCTACGAGCGGCGGCAGGAGGTGATCGACTATGTGGCCCGCAAATACGGGGCGGACCATGTGTCGCAGATCATCACCTTCGGCACCATGAAGGCCAAGGCCGTGGTGCGCGACGTGGGCCGCGTGCTGGGCATGAGCTATGCCTCGGTGGACCAGGTGGCCAAGGCCATTCCCTTCGCGCTGGACATGACGCTGACCAAGGCGCTGGAGATCAGCCCGCAGCTCAAGCAGCTGGCCGAGAGCGACCCACAGGTACGGCGCCTTTTGGACATGTCGCTCACGCTGGAGGGCATGCCGCGCCATGCCAGCACGCACGCGGCAGGCGTGCTCATCACGGCGCAGCCTGTGACCGAATACGTGCCGCTGCAGCTCAACGACGACGTGATCACCACCCAGTATCCCATGGGCACGCTGGAGCGGCTGGGCCTTTTGAAAATGGACTTTCTGGGTCTGCGCACGCTGACGGTCATCCGCGATACGCTGGACATGATGCACGAACAGGGTGTGGAGATGAAGGCGGAGGACATCCCGCTGGACGATCCCGAGGTCTACCGCATGATCTCCGAGGGCGACACCGACGGCGTGTTCCAGCTCGAATCAGGCGGCATGCGGCTGTTTTTGCAGAATATGAAGCCCTCCTGCTTCGAGGACGTGATCGCCGCCATTTCCCTCTACCGTCCGGGGCCGATGGAGTCCATCCCCCGCTACATCGCGGGCAAGACGGACCCTTCGACCGTGCACTATGAAACGCCGCTGCTGCGCCCCATTCTGGAGGTGACCTACGGCTGCATGGTGTATCAGGAGCAGGTGATGCAGATCGTGCGCGACCTGGCCGGGTACAGCCTGGGCCGCAGCGATTTGATGCGCCGCGCCATGGCCAAGAAAAAGCGCGACGTGATGGCCAAGGAGCGCGAATACTTCATCAACGGCATGACGGACGAGGCGGGCAACGTGGTCATCGACGGCGCGGTGCGCCGCGGCGTGCCCCGCGCGGTGGCCGAGAAGATCTTCGACGAGATGAGCGCCTTTGCCAGCTATGCCTTCAACAAGAGCCATGCCGCGGCCTACGCCATGGTGGCCGTGCAGACCGCCTGGCTCAAGCGCCATCATCCCGTGCCCTTCATGGCCGCCACGCTCAATTCCATGATGGACAACGCCGACAAGGTGGCAGGCTATATCCAGTATTGCCGCCAGAACGGCATCCCCGTGCTCAAGCCCGATGTGAACAAGAGCGTCTGGCGCTTCAGCGTGGATACGGACGAAAACGGCATCCCCGGCATCCGCTTCGGTCTGGGCGGCGTGAAGAACGTAGGGCATGGCGCGGTGGAGTTGATCGAGCAGGAGCGCACACATGGGGCATTCGCCAGCATTTTCGACTTTGCCGAGCGCGTCAGCGGGGAGACGCTCAACAAGCGGACTGTGGAAAGCCTGATCAAGGCGGGCGCGTTCGACGGGCTGGGCCACAACCGCGCGCAGCTGCTCAGCGTCTACGAGCGCCTCATGGACGACGCGGCGCAGAAGCGGCGGCAGAACGTGGCGGGGCAGATGTCGCTGTTCGATATGGGGCTGAGCGCGGGCCAGCCCTCCGGCATGATGTACGACGTGCCGCCCATGGAGGAGCATCCGCGCAAGGCGCTTTTGAGCATGGAGCGGGAAATGACGGGCGTGTACATCACAGGGCATCCCCTGGATGAAGCGGCGGACCTGCTGCGTGCGGGCTTTACCACCGCGGCCGACGTGCGGGAGATGGCCGAGGGCGAGGAGCACGGCGCGGACTACGACGGCGCGCAGGTGAGCATGGCGGGCATCCTGACCCTGTGCAAGGGCAAGATCACCAAAAAGGGCGCGATGATGGGCATTCTCTCGCTGGAGGATCTGACCGGGCAGATCGAGGGGCTGGTGTTCCCCAAGGTATACGAGCGCTATGTCCCCCTGCTCAATGTGGACAGCCTGGTGATTCTGGACGGAAAGCTGTCCTTCCGCGAGGAGGAGGAACCCAAGCTGCTGGTGGACGCCGTCCGTCCGCTGGACGGGCGCAACGCCGCCCAACGCATGGCCGAGCCCCTCAAGGTAGCTTCCGGCGCTGAAAAAACCCGGAAGGAACCGCGCCGCGAACCCATGCCGGCGGCGGCGCCCGTCCTGACCGACGCGCAGCTTGCCAAGCGTGCGCAGCGCAAGCTCTATGTGCTTGCGCCCAGCCGCGCGGAGCTGGAGACGATCAAGGCGGATTGCGCCGCGCATCCCGGAGAGGTGCCCGTCTATGTGAAGCTCAGGGATGAAGGCATCGCCCTTCTGATGAAACGGGAATTCTGGTGCGACGGGGAGGAGGCGGCGCTGGACCGCCTGCGCAGCCGGTATGGCGAAGACGGCGTGGTGCTCCGGGAATAAAAAAATCGCGTATCGTTTTCAATTTCATCACATATTCGCCACATTTCTCTGGTAAGCTGTGCATGTCATCAGAAAACGGGATGCGAATTACCCCCTCACATCCCGCGGGACGGTGACCTCCGTAGACCGAGCCGGATCAGAGGTAATCCGGTCAGGTATCCAAATTCCTCCTTTTCCCCTTGCCACAGGGGGAAACCCCTGGACGCCCTTCGCTGTCTGATGCCGCGAAGGGCGTTTTCATGAAAAAAGCGCGCTTTTTTCGGGCTGCCTGAACGCTTTCCCAATTTTTTTGCCCAGACCCCTTGACAAGAAAGGGGGAAATGAGTACAATAATCATCGTCGCCTGTGCGGGCTGATGTGACGGGGTGTAGCGCAGTCTGGTAGCGCACGTGCTTTGGGAGCATGGGGCCGGGGGTTCGAATCCCTTCACCCCGACCAGAAACGCGGCACCAACAGCGTGGCTCCTTGGTCAAGTGGTTAAGACACCGCCCTTTCACGGCGGCTACAGGGGTTCGAATCCCCTAGGAGTCACCATTTTTCCTTCAATGGCTATGGGCCTTTAGCTCAGTTGGTTAGAGCGGCCGGCTCATAACCGGTTGGTCCGGGGTTCAAGTCCCTGAAGGCCCACCAGCATTATGGCCCGGTAGTTCAGTTGGTTAGAATGCCAGCCTGTCACGCTGGAGGTCGAGGG
>CHCFC05602__coassemble_396_pt1 | contig 21781 bp, 15 predicted proteins | sample CHCFC05602__metabat2_high_PE_021 | metagenome-assembled genome bin CHCFC05602
TCGTCACATCGCCCCTGAACAATACAGACCTGTTCCAAATTGTAGTAGAAGGCACGATCCACATTTATTACATCCGGGACGACGGCTCCGTCTATTCGCTGGCCGACGGACAAAAGGATTATCTGCTGGGGGAAATGGTGCTGTTTCAGAGGGAAGCCGGCAGCGTTTACGCCCAGACCCACGATGATCTGATCTGCCTCGCACTTTCCATCTCAGAGAATCGGGAGAAGTTGCTGAACAACTGCCGGTTCCTGCAGCTGATTTGCAGATCGCTCACGCAGAAGATCGAGGCTATGACCAGGCTCGACGCCGCACCTGCGACATTGAAGCAGCGTGTCCTGACGTATATGCAATACAAGTGCGAAAACGGCCAACTGGCCGGCGTTGAGAAGGTAGCGTTTCATTATGAATTGCAGCTCCCGTCAGCTGCAGCGCATCCTCAATCAGTACGAAGCGGAAGGCGTGGTAAAAAAGCTGGGGAAAGGAGTCTACCAAATTTGGGAGAAAAACGCCTGATCCTCCCCGGGAGATTGAGGCGGCAGCTTCCGAATGTGCAGACGACGCCGCAAAAAAGCGCAAAGGCAGACAGCGAGATGGGGAAAACAGGAACCGTGGGCCAGGAAACAGCGGGGAACAAGGCCGGACGGGGCGGTTTCTTCCGGGGCTGCGTGGCCGCGGGAGAAGCAAATAACAACGCCATTTCTACCTGTCCGCATACCGATTTGCGCAAAAGGAATAATAAAAGGAAAAGAGAGCGAACCGACGAATCCGGATCAGTTCGCTCTCTTTTTATGAAGCATGAAAGCGTGTCGCCAAATCGTTGCCACAAAGGGCGTTAACCCCTCAAAAGCCCATTAAAATCAGGCTTTTCGGGCCTCTGAAATCATTCCCACTCAATACTCGCCGGCGGCTTCGTCGTCACGTCATACAAAACGCGGTTGCATCCCGCCACCTCGCCCACGATGCGCGTGGCCACACGGCCCAGAAGCTCGTAGGGCAGGCGCGCCACATCGGCGGTCATGAAGTCGTCGGTGGTGACGGCGCGCAGGGCCACGGCGTAGGCATAGGTGCGCTCATCGCCCATCACGCCCACGGAATGCGCGCCGGTCAACACGGTGAAATACTGCGATACCTGCTTGTCCAGCCCGGCAGCGGCCATCTCCTCGCGCAGAATCAGGTCGCTTTCGCGCACGATGCGCACCTTGTCGGGCGTGAGCTCGCCCACCACGCGAATCGCCAGACCGGGGCCGGGGAAGGGCTGACGGTAGACCAGGCTCTCCGGCAGACCCAGCGTGAGACCGAGCTTTCGTACTTCATCCTTGAAAAGCATGCGCAGCGGTTCTACCAGGCTCTCAAAGCCCAGCTCGGCGGGCAGACCGCCCACGTTGTGATGGCTCTTGATCACCGCGCTGCCCTGCGCGTGCCCGCTTTCGATCACGTCGGGGTAGATGGTGCCCTGGGCAAAGTGGTCGCGCTTGCCCAGCTTGCGCGCTTCCTCGCGGAATACCTCCACAAAGTCGCGGCCGATGATTTTGCGCTTCGCTTCCGGCTCGGTCACGCCCTGAAGATCGCGGAAAAAGCGCTCGGAAGCGTCCACGTGAACCAGCTCCACCGGAAATACACGGGTAAAGACATCCACTACCTGATCGCTCTCACCCGCACGCATGAAGCCGTGATCCACGTACACGCAGGTCAGCCGGCTGCCGATGGCACGGTAGAGCAGCGCCGCCGCCACCGCGCTGTCCACACCGCCGGACAGCCCCAGCAGCACCGTGCCGTCGCCGACCTGATCGCGGATCTGTTCAACCGCCATGTCCGCATAGGCTTCCATGCTCCAGTCGCCCTTGCAGCCGCAGATGTCGAGCAGGAAGTTTTCCAGCACACGCGCGCCTTCCTCGGTGTGCGTCACTTCGGGATGAAACTGTACGCCGTAGAGGCGGCGCGCATCGTCAGCCATGGCGGCCACGGGGCAGTCCGCCGTATGGGCGATGGCGGCAAAGCCCTCCGGCGGACGCGCCACCTGATAGGTATGGCTCATCCAGCAGGCGCTGCGGGGCTTGAGGCCGGACAGCAGCCCTGCTTCCACCCGGTCCATGGTCACTTCGGTGCGGCCGTATTCCCGCCGCGCACCACGCTCCACCGGCGCCCCCAGAAGATGGGCCATCAGCTGCATGCCGTAACAGATGCCCAAGACCGGCACGCCCAGCGCAAATACGCCCTCATCCACCGTGGGCGCGCCCTCGTCGAGCACGCTGGCCGGACCGCCGCTGAAAATGATGCCCATGGGCTGAGCTGCCCGGATGTCCGCCAGCGTCGCGCTGCAGGGCAGCACGCAGGAATAAACCCCATGCTCGCGCACCCGCCGGGCGATCAGCTGGGTGTATTGTCCGCCGAAATCCAGAATCAAAACACATTGAGGAGCTTCCATAAAATTCGCTTTCCCTCCCGATTAGGATGCCGGAACCAAAGCTCCGACGCAACACGGCCTATTTTGCCACAAAACGGCGCGGTGTGCAAGGGAAACGCAGACCCTTCAAAGAAAGAATCTGCCGCCGGATTCGTTTTATGCCGCCAGTTTTTCCTTCAACAATAAATAAGAAAAGTTTTTCCCCATGACCTCAGTATAGCACAAAATGGGGGCAAAACAAAGACTGGTATTTTTGCCATGACGGCGATATACTAACCCCGCAGCCGGCGCTCGTCCGGCGGGCATGGAAACGGGAGGCGTTTTTTCTGATGGAAAACGGGAATCGGGATTTCAACCAGGCCTGGAACAGCCTGACCACCAAAGGGGAAATGTGCGGAGAGCCGGTCCGGCCCTTTACGCCCGTGGGCCTGCGCAAGGATGTGAAGGAGGAAGGGCCGCTCTACCATGGCACGCGCGCGGCGCTTCAGCCCGGCGATTTGCTCACGCCGGGGCACGCCTCCAACTATGGCAGCCGGCAAACGGCGAACTTCGTCTATCTGACGGCACGCAAGGAGGGTGCGGCGCTGGCCGCGGAGCTGGCGGCGGGGGATGGCCCGGCACGGGTGTATGTGGTGGAGCCGCTGGGACCCATCGAGGACGATCCCAACGTAACCGACCGGAAATTCCCGGGCAACCCGACCCGCTCTTACAGGACGCGCCAGCCTCTGCGCATCATACGGGAGGAGAGGGACTGGGAGCCGCTGGCCCCGCAGGCGCTGGAAAAAATCAGGGAGCGCATGCGCCAGGCGGCGCAGCAGGGCATTGAGGCCATCAACGACTAGCCACCCTCTTGACACCCATTTCCAAACGTGCTACCTTTATAAAGCTGTCCGGGCGGCCAGGCGATCGCGTGGCATGCCATGAGGAAAGTCCGAGCATCACAGGGCAGGGTGCCGGCTAACGGCCGGTGAAGGCAACTTCAAGGAAAGTGCAACAGAGATAGACCGCCCCGCGCACCCCGCGCGGAGCAAGGATGGAAAGGCGAGGTAAGAGCTCACCCGCGGCCTGGCGACAGGCTGGCGCTGTAAACCCCACCCGATGCAAGATCCGACCGGGAGCGATACGGCGGCCCGTCGTGCTCCCAAAGAGATCGCTTCAGCCGCGCGGCAACGCGCGGTGGAGATAGATGATCGTCCAACGACAGAACTCGGCTTACGACCGCGCCGGCAGCACCTTTACAGGCGGGATGGATGCCCGCTTTTTGTCGTATCATCCAATCAGGAAGGGGCGTGCCGCCATATGCGGTCCGAACGAAAGCGCTTTTCTCTGCCCGCCGTATGGAGCGCTCTGGCGGGCGCAATGTTCGTTTTTGTGCTGGGACTGCTGGTTGTGGGTCAGCCTGCCCTTTCCCGGTACTATCAAAACCTGAGCCTTGCGAGCAATCTGGCCCTGTTTCCCGCGGCGCTGGCGGCCGTGGCGCTGCTGTTGTGGGCGCGGGCCCGGCTGGAGACGGCGGACATACGGCCCGATGGCAAAGGCGCCCTGTGGCGCATGCGGGCGCTGTTTGTGGCGGTGCTGGCGGTGCAGCTGGTGGTGGTGCGCTGCGCATGGTACAAGATGGGCTGGGACATCGCCAATGTCTACACCACAGCTGAGGAACTGGCCCGCGGAGAAACGCTCACCGACCCGGGGTATTTTCGCCTGTGCCCCAACAACGCGCCTCTGACCATCCTGCAGGCCATCCCCATGTGGGTGGCGGTCAAGCTGGGACTGGCCGTGCCGTTTGTGGTGCTACCCTATCTGGATGCGGTGCTGCTGAACCTGACGGCGTATTTCACCGTGCGCTGCGCCTGGCGCATCACCCCAAGCCGCTGGGCACGGGGATTTGCGGTGGCGGCTTCCATCCTCTGGATCGCCCTGTCGCCCTATGTGCTCTACCCCTATACCGATACGTGGGCGGTGCTGTTCCCCGTGCTGGCGCTCTATGCGTGGCTGACGGTGCGCCGCCCGGCGCTCAAATGGGGCCTGATCTCCCTGGCGTGCTTTGTCGGGGCCGCCATCAAGCCCACGGTGCTGATCGTGCTCATCGCGCTGGGACTGCTCAGCCTGTGCCACTTCCTGGGGCGCAGGGATTTTTCCGCCGCCGCGTGGAAGCGCGCATTGGCGGTGCTGGCCGCGCTTGTGCTGGGCGCCGTGCCGGGGCAGGCGTTCCAGCGCGCGGCCACGGCATATCTCGCGGGCAGCGCCGTGCCACAGGAGCAGCTCAGCGAAACGCACTACCTCATGCTGGGCATGAACGGCGAGACCTACGGCGGCCATTCCCCGGACGACGTGACCTTCTCCCAGTCCTTTGAATCCCTGGCCGACCGCCAGCAGGCCAATCTGCAAAAAGCCTGGGAGCGGGTATGTGAAAAGGGCCTGTGGGGCAATGTGCGCTTTTTCACAATCAAACTGTACAAGGCGTATGCCGACGGCAGCTTTGCCGCCAATTCCAGCTTTCTGGACCTGGAGATCCCGAAACGTACGGATGCGTTGAGCACCTTCATCCGCAGCCTTTACCATCACCGCGGCAGCCTCAACCCCCTGTGCCACACGCTGGCCCAGGGCCTGTGGCTGGCGGCGCTGGCCCTGTGCGCGATTGCGGCGTTCACGCGCCGCCGCCGTCCGGAGGCGCAGGCGCTCACGCTGGCGCTGCTGGGGGCCACGGCCTATCTGCTGCTGTTTGAGGTCTGGCCGCGCTATCTGTTCGTTTTCGCACCGCTGTACGTGCTTCTGGCCACGCTGGCGCTGGACCGCCCGCTTCTTGCGCACAGCGGCGAAAAGCGCCAAAAGGCCTGACGGTTCGCCTTGCGCGCCCGCCCTCGGATGTGCTACAATAGCGGCGTTCGCCGCTTACGGCGCGTGCGCCTTTGCGCGCCTGATTCAAAGGAGAAAACGCCATGTACCTGATCGTCGGTCTGGGAAACCCCGGCGCCCAATATGCCCACACCCGCCATAACGTGGGCTTTGATGTGGTGGACACGCTGGCCCGCAGGCTGGGTGTGACCATCGGGCGGGAGCGGGACGAGGCTCTGCTTGGCGAGTGCTTCATCGCCGGGCAAAAGACCATCCTGGCTCTTCCGCAGACCTATATGAACCTCAGCGGCGAGGCCGTGTCCCGCCTGGTTCGCTGGTACCGCCTGCCTCCGGAAAACCTGATGGTGGTCTACGATGACGTGGACCTGCCGCAGGGGACCATCCGCATCCGCAAAAACGGCAGCGCCGGCACGCATAACGGCATGCGCAGCATTGTAGGCCTGCTGGGGTATGAGAACTTTCCCCGGCTGAGGGTGGGCGTAGGGCAGCGCAGGCCCGGCTATGAGCTGGCCGACTGGGTGCTGGGCCACTACCTGCCCGGCGAGGAGCAGGAGACGGCCGATGCGGCCTATGCCCTGGCGGCCGACGCCATCATAGAATACATCACAAACGGCATCGACAGCGCCATGTGCAAGTATAATACCAAAAAGACCAAAAAGCCCCCCGAACCCGCCGAAGGAGCCGACGCATGAACGAGGGACTGTTTACCGCCTATCAAAGCCTGCCTGCCTGGAAACGGCTGCTGGAGCGCATCGCGCAGGAGGGCTGCACCGCCCTGTATGAGATTGCCGAGGGCGAGCGGCCGTTTCTGGCTGCGGCGCTTTCGCATGCCACGGGGCGGCCCGTGCTGCTGGTCGCTCCTACGGAGCTGATTGCCCAGCGCCAGGCGCAGGACGTGGAACGGCTGACCGGCGAAGGCTGCGCCGTGCTGCCTGCGCGCGATGTGCAGTTCAGCCGCGCAGCCATGAGCCGGGAAAGCGCGTGGCAGCGCCTGAGCGTGCTGGATGGTCTGTGTGCCGGGCGCATCAAGGTGCTGTGCGCCAGCGTGGATGCGCTGCTGGACCGCTGCGCCCCGCCTGCCCGTTTCCAAGGCGCGGCTATCACGCTTTCAGAGGGCAGCCGCTTTCCGCCGGAGCGGCTGATGGACGCGCTCATCCGCGGCGGATACGAGCGCGTGCCCATGGTGGAGGGCCGGGGACAGTGCGCCATGCGCGGCGCGATTGTGGACGTGTTTCCGGCCAATGCTGCCGATGCCCTCCGCATCGAGTTTTTTGACGACGAGATCGACAGCCTGCGGCGCTTTGACTGCATCAGCCAGCGAAGCATTGCGCGGGTAAAGGGAGCGCGCATCGCTCCCGCCACCGAATGCCTGGTGGCCGATGCCAAGGCTGCGGCGGACCGGCTGAAGGCCGCGCTGGAAAAGGGCGTGGGCCACGCGATGGAATCCGCTGCGCCCGTGCACGCCGCGCCAAGGCCGGACGGGCTGGATTCTCTGGATGATTTTTTGACCGGGCTGGATGCGCTGGAGGCCACCGAGGACCTGCTCGCCCAGCCGCAGGGCGATGCGCGGGCCGATGCCCGCCCCGGCGAAGCGGGCGCGGAGGCCCGTGCCGCCTGGAGGCGCCACCTGGATGACGTGGACCGCGTGCGCGCCGGTCAGGTGATGCGCACCGCGCCCATGTGGATGAACGTGCTTGTGGACGATACGGCGCTGGTGACGGCCTATCTGGACGATCCCATCGTCCTTTTGGACCGGCCGGACCAGTACCAGGCCCGCCTGCGCGCTTCGGCGAGCGCTTTTGCCGAGGCGTACGAGGACGCACGCCTGCGTGGCGACGCGTTTGACGCGCAGAAGAAGCTGCGCTTCACCTATGAGGACCTGCTGGAGGACTTCAAGGCGCGGCCTGCCGTGTGCCTGAGCGACGCGGTGGGCACCTTCGGCCGCTTTGCGCCGGGAGAGGCTATCGCCTTCGGCTCCAAACCCTCCATGCCCTACCAGAGCCGGCTGGAGCCGCTGTGCCAGGATATCGCCAAATGGAAGCAGGAGGGCGCATGCGTGGTGCTGCTCACCGGCGGCGAGGCGCGTGGCCGCAGGCTGCAAACCGCGCTCGCGGCGCAGAATATGCCTGCTTCCTATTGCGCCACGCTGGACGGCAACCTCATCGCGCGTGAGGTGCTGCTCCTGCCGGTGTCCTATACCAAGGGCTTTGTCCACCTGTCGGCGGGGCTGTGCGTCATCAGCGATTCCGACATCTATGGCACTGCCTACCAGCGCGCGCGAAAGAAACAGACCGCGGGCGAGCGCATCGCCTCCTTCACCGACCTCAAGGCGGGCGACTACGTGGTGCACGACCTGCATGGCGTGGGTCTGTTTAAGGGCGTGGTGCAGCTGGAGAACGACGGCGCCAGGCGCGATTACCTGCTCATCCAGTACGCGGGCAATGACAAGCTCTACGTGCCCGCCGACCAGTTTGACCGCGTCACCAAGTTCATCGGCTCCGAAAACGCCGCGCCCAAGCTCAACCGCCTGGGCGGGCAGGAGTGGGAGCGGCAGAAGACGAAGGTCAAGTCCGGCCTCAAAAAGCTGGCCTTTGACCTGGCCGAGCTCTATGCCAGGCGCTCGAAAGAGACAGGCTATGCTTTCAGCCATGACAATCCCTGGCAGCAGGAGTTCGAGGACATGTTCCCCTATGAGCTGACCGAGGACCAGCAAAAGAGCGTGGCGCAGATCGAAGCCGACATGGAAAGCCCGCGCAACATGGACCGCCTGCTCTGCGGTGACGTGGGCTACGGCAAGACCGAGGTGGCCCTGCGCGCGGCCTTCAAGGCCGTGGTGGAGGGCAAGCAGGTGGCCATTCTGGCGCCGACCACCATTCTGGTGCAGCAGCATTACAACACCATCAAAAAGCGCTTTGCGGGCTTCCCCGTGAAGTTTGACATGCTCAGCCGCTTCCGCTCGCCCAAGGAACAGCGCGAAATCGTGCGCAAGCTGCGCGAGGGCGAGCTTGATCTGGTGGTGGGCACGCACCGGCTGCTTAACAAGGATGTGCAGTTCAAGGACCTGGGCCTGCTCATCGTGGACGAGGAGCACCGCTTCGGCGTCAGCCACAAGGAGAGCATCCAGCACATGAAAACCCGTGTGGATGTGCTCACCCTCTCGGCCACGCCCATCCCGCGCACGCTGCACATGAGCATGGCCGGCATTCGCGACATGAGCATCCTGGAAACGCCGCCGGAGGAGCGCATGCCGGTCAAGACCTACGTGATGGAATATGACGATAACGTGATCTGCGAGGCTATCCGGCGCGAGCTGGCGCGCGGCGGGCAGGTATACTTCCTCTACAATCGCGTGCGCAGCATCGAAAAGATGTACGACCGGCTGCACCAGCTCGTGCCCGAAGCGCGTATCGGCATTGCCCACGGGCAGATGCGCGAAAACGCGCTGGAAGATGTCATGCTGGATTTTTACGCCGGAGCCTACGACGTGCTTTTGTGCACCACGATCGTGGAAAGCGGCCTGGACGTGCCGGAGGCCAACACGCTTATCGTATTTGACGCGGACCGCTTCGGCCTCTCCCAGCTCTATCAGATTCGCGGCCGCGTGGGCCGCAGCAGCCGGCAGGCCTACGCCTATCTGACCGTGCGGGCCAATAAGCTGCTCTCCGAGACGGCGGACCAGCGCCTCTCGGCCATCCGGGAGTTTACGGAGTTCGGTGCGGGCTACCGCATCGCCATGCGCGATCTGGAGATCCGCGGCGCGGGCGACGTGCTGGGCCCCCAGCAGAGCGGGCACATGAGCACGGTGGGCTACGACATGTACTTAAAGCTCATCGAGCAGGCCGTCAGCGAGGCGCAGGGTGTGGAGGTGACGCCGGAGCTGGATACCCGCGTGGAGCTGGCCGTGGACGCTTTCCTGCCGGAGAGCTACGTGCCGGAGGAGAAGCTGCGCGTGGAGATCTACAAGCGCATCGCCATGATTCAGGACGAAGCCGGGAGGCTGGACATCGAGGAGGAGCTCATCGACCGCTTCGGCGACGTGCCGGAGCCGGTGGAGAACCTCATGCGCATCGCCCAGCTGCGCGGGGTGACGCGAAAGCTGGGCGTGAGCCATCTGTTTTTGCGGCCAGACGGTGTCCATATGCGCATCGACACCCGCTTTTTGCCCGACCCCGGCCGCCTGTTTGACGCCGTGAGCCGGGCGGATGACCGCCTACGTTTTTCTGCAGGCCGCACGGCCGAACTGGTGCTGGCCGAGCGCGGCCTGGACGCGCCCGCGGCGCTCAAGCTGGCCATTCCCGTGATGACGCGCGTGCATGATCTGATGCACGATCAGGAAACTGCTGAGAAAACCACCTAAAAACGCGGCCCGTCCCTGCTTCGGACGGGCCGCGCTGCACCTGTCGCGGAAAAAATCAGGAAAGGCTGCCAAGAATCACGCCCAGCGTTTCCGCACCGGCGGAAAACCGGTCTTGCGAGGAGCAGGTCAGGGTGACCACCGCCAGCCTGGTTCCCATGGACATATAGGCTTGCAACTGTTGGAAATCAATTCCCACCAGGGTGTAGGAACACTGCATCAGCAGCGCGTCTGTCCCGTTGATGTCCATCAGCTCGGGATCATAGAAGGTTACGCCTTCCAGCGATCCCTCAATGGCGCTCTGAAGGGAGGGAGCAAGGGCCATGAGCGTGTCGCCGCTGAGCTCCGTCCCGGTGTCCTGAAGCTGCAGGTTGATATTGTTGAGGCCGGTTTCATCGACCAGAACGATCATGCCCAGTTGCTCGATCTGTGTGCGGGCCGCTTCCGCCATTTCGGCCACTCCTTCAACGGTAGCGGCCGCATCCAGCACACTGTCAATATTCTCCTTGCTCAAGAGCAGCCAATCCTCCGGATAGAGGAAGGACAGGCTTCCGTCCTCCGCAGCGTAAGACTGGTAGCTTTCGGCCAGGGCCAGGCAGGGCACAAGCAGCAACATCAGGGCCAGTGTCAGCAGCTTTTTGATCATGAGGGTTCCTCCTGTCAACGTGGTTTTGGATTTCTCCTTGCTGAAAGCTATTATACAGGATTTGCCAGAACCTGCCAACCCCTTACACCCAATCCGCCGGCCGGATGGCCAGCGTGGAGGGATCGTCGCCCTCCAGGTCCATCACCATGAGTGCGCGCTCGCCCTGAATCAGCTTGCTGGCGGGGTGAGCCTTGGCCATGACGAACGCCGTGCCCACGACCTCCACGTTGAACTCGCCCATCAGGTCGATCATGCCGCGGGCCGTGCCGCCGGCCTTGAGGAAATCGTCCACGATCAGGGCACGCTGGCCCTCGCGCACGGCGCGGCGGCTGAGGCTCATGGTTTCGATATGGGCGGAGGAGCCGCTCACATAGTTGATATTCACAGCCGAGCCCTCATAGACCTTGCTGGAACGGCGGGCGATGACCAGAGGCACACCCAGCGCCTGCGCTGCCATGAGCGCGGCGGGAATGCCCTTGGTTTCCATGGTGAGCACGAAGTCCGGCGCGGCATCATAGAATTCGCCCGCGATGATTACGCCCATCTTGCGCACGATTTCCGGCATGCTCAAAATGTCGCCCAGATAGAGAAAGCCGCCGGGCAGCAGGCGCGAGGGCGTGCACAGCTCGCCGCACAGCTCGCTGAGGAACGCGCGCGCGTCCTGGCTTTTCATCACGGGGCGGTAGCGCACGCCGCCGGCCGCGCCGGTCACGGTGTCCAGCCGGCCCAGGCCAAAGGCGTCGAATACGCCGCGCAGGAGGTCGATGTCCTCGCTCAGGGTGGACTTGGCCGCTCCGAACATTTCGCAAAAATAGGACAGGGTGAAAATGCGGTTGGGCGACGCGGTGAGCAGCTTGGTCAGCGCCGCCATTCTTTCGTTGCGCTTGATGCGTTCCACGGGCTTCCTCCTTGTTGAAAGATCCAGCACAGTATAGCACACGGTGCTGAATATTTCCAGCGTTTTTTGCCACGAACGTTCGGAAATTTTTCGTTTCGTTTGCGAATGGGGGCGGTTGGTGGTATAATCGTTTCGGATATCCTATTTTTTGCAGACGTAGGAGGGCGCCCCATGTCCGATCATTCCCGGTATATCAGCCCCTTTTCCACCCGGTATGCAAGCCCGGAGATGCAGTTCGTCTTTTCCGAGGACAACAAGTTCCGTACCTGGCGCCGGCTGTGGATCGCCCTGGCGCGCGCCGAGCAGAAGCAGGGCCTGCCCATTACCGATGAGCAGATTGCCGAATTGGAGGCGCATAAGGATGATATCAACTACGACGACGCCCAGCGCCGCGAGCGCGAGTGCCGCCACGATGTGATGAGCCACGTCTATGCCTATGGCCTGCAGTGTCCCAAGGCGCGCGGCATCATCCACCTGGGCGCCACCAGCTGCTACGTGGGCGACAACACCGATGTCATCATCATGAAGCAGGGCCTGGAGATCGTCCGGCGCAAGGTGCTCAACGTCATGGACCAGCTTGCGCGCTTCGCAGACAAATACAAGGCCCTGCCGGCTCTGGCCTACACGCATCTGCAGCCCGCGCAGCTGACCACCGTGGGCAAGCGCGCGACGCTGTGGCTCAACGAGCTTTACATGGATTTTGAGGAAATTGAGCACCGCATCGACACGCTCGCGCTGCTGGGCAGCAAGGGAACCACCGGCACGCAGGCCAGCTTTGTGGAGCTTCTGGGCGGCGACAGCCGGAAGATCCGCCAGATTGAGCAGGATATCGCTTCCGAGATGGGCTTTTCGCGGGTGGTTCCCGTCAGCGGGCAGACCTACAGCCGCAAGATGGACTACATGGTCGTCAGCACCCTTTCGGGCGTTGCGCAGACGGCCAGCAAATTTAGCTATGACATGCGCCTTCTGCAGAACTTCAAGGAGATGGAGGAGCCCTTCGAGGCCAGCCAGATCGGTTCTTCGGCCATGCCCTACAAGCGTAACCCCATGCGCTGCGAGCGCATCACCTCGCTCAGCCGCTACGTGATGGTTGATACGCTCAATGCCGCTATCACCGCCGCTACCCAGTGGTTTGAGCGCACGCTGGACGACAGCGCCAACCGCCGCATCGCCGTGAGCGAGGCGTTTTTGGGCGTGGACGCCATCCTCAACATCATGATGAACGTCTGCGACGGGCTGGTGGTCTACGAAAAGGTCATCCGGGCCCGCGTGATGAACGAGCTGCCCTTCATGGCCACCGAAAACATCATGATGGACGCCGTCAAGCGCGGCGGCGACCGCCAGCAGCTGCATGAGAAGCTGCGCGTGCACAGCCAGGCCGCGGCCCGCGTGGTCAAGGAGGAGGGCGGGAAAAACGACCTCATCGACCGCATCGCCGCCGACCCGGCCTTTATGGTCACGCGCGAGGAGATCGAGGCCATCCTCGACCCCGCCAACTTCACCGGCCGGAGTGCAGAACAGGTGGAAGAATTCCTCCGCGACGTCATCCGCCCCGTGCTGGAGGCAAACCGCGCGCTGCTGGGTGAAAAGCAGGAATTGAGCGTGTAAACCCGAAAGACTGCGAAAACGGAAAGCGAGGCGAAACATCATGCCCCTGACCCCCGCCCGGAAGCAGGCCACGGACCGCTACCGCGCCAAAAACGGCCGCGCGCAGGTCAATATCGAGCTGACGCCGGAGGACCGGCAGCACTGGCAGGCCTATGCGCAGGCGCGCGGCATGAGCCTGACGGCCGTGGTCCGCGAATGCGTCGCACGCTGCATGGCGGAGGATTCCTTTGCGCCGGAGCATGCCGGAACGAGACGTTCCGACGCGGACACGGTTTCCGCTGCTGCTCCGTCTGCTGCCGTAGCGCCGCCTCCTGCGCGCCCCGTGCGTGCCCAGCGGGGCATCGAAGGCCTGGAGGGCATGGATTAAGCCGCTTGCCAAATGACAAAACCCGTGCTATAATGCCCTTGCGATGACGAAGAACAACGCCCGCTTCATCGCCCTGACCCAGAGAGGGCGGCACGCGCCAAGGCGCGGGCTGCAAGCCGCCTGCCGGGGCCGCGGGACATTCGCTTCCGAGCCTTTCCTTTGAACGCTCCATCAAGTAGAGGGAAACGTTTAGGCCGCGTTACTGGTCAAGAGCGCATCGGCGCGCCCCCTGGGGCCGCCCGTGCGAAAGTTGGGTGGTACAACGCAGCGTCAGCCTTCGTCCCATGCGCGCATGGGGCGGGGGCTTTTCTGTTGCAGGCGAAGTTGAGAATAAGGAGGAACCTGTCATGTCTGTTGTGGATACGCTGGAGGGCATCAAAAGGCGGGTTGAGGAGGAGCTGCAGGCGCTTGACGGCTCCGCAGCCCTGGAAAACCTGCGCGTGCGGGTGCTTGGCAAAAAAGGCGAGCTGACCGCGCTGCTCAAGGGCATGGGCCAGCTGGCACCGGAGGAACGCCCGAAGGTGGGCGCGCAGATCAACGAGGTGCGCCAGTGGCTGGCCGACCGCATGGACGAGGCCCAGGCCCGCATCCGCGCCGCCGAGCGCGCCGCCGCCCTCAAGGCCGAGACCATTGATGTCACCGAGCCGCGCCCCCTGCCCCAGATGGGCAGCGAGCACCCCATCACGCTGGTGATGAACGAGCTGATCGAGTGCTTCACCGGCATGGGCTTTGACGTGATGGAGGGCCCGGAGGTGGAGCTGGATCATTACAACTTTGAATTGATGAACCTGCCCAAGAATCACCCGGCCCGCGACGCGCAGGATACCTTCTACATGGATGAGAACATCGTGCTGCGCACGCACACCAGCCCCATGCAGGCGCGCGCCATGCTCACCCGCAAGCCGCCCATCCGCATCATCTGCCCGGGCCGCGTGTACCGTTCCGATGAGGTGGACGCCACGCACAGCCCGGTGTTCCATCAGATGGAGGGCCTGGTGGTGGACGAGCATGTGCGCATGAGCGATCTGCGCGGCACGCTGGAGGCGTTTGCCAAAAAGCTCTATGGGCCGGATATCACCACCCGTTTCCGTCCCAGCTTCTTCCCCTTCACCGAGCCCAGCGCCGAGGTGGACCTCACCTGCGTGAGCTGCCATGGCAAGGGCTGCCGCATCTGCAAGGGCACCGGCTGGATCGAGGTGCTGGGTTCCGGCATGGTCAACCCCAAGGTGCTGGAGATGTGCGGCATCGACCCGGCGAAGTACAGCGGCTTTGCCTTTGGCATCGGCCTGGAGCGCATCGCGATGCAGCGTTACGGCATCCGCGACATGCGCCTGCTCTATGAGGGCGACGCAAGGCTTCTGGGGCAGCTGAGGTAAGCGTGGAAGAAGGAGGCGTTTTACAGTGAAACTGGCAATGAACATGCTCCGGCAGTATGTGGACATTCCCGTGACGCCGGAGGAATATACGCAGCGCATGATCATGACCGGCACCGCCGTCGAGGGCACCGAGGACATCAGCGGCGGCATGGAAAAGGTCGTGGTGGGCCGCGTGCTCACCTGCGAGGATGTGGAGGGCACGCACCTGCATGAATGCACCGTGGACGTGGGCGGCCCGGAGACGCTGCACATCGTCTGCGGCGCGCCCAACGTGGCGGCGGGCCAGCTGGTGCCCGTGGCCCTGGACGGCGCGCATCTGCCCGGCGGCGTGAAGATCAAAAAGGGCAAGCTGCGGGGCATGATCTCCGAGGGCATGATCTGCTCGGGCGAGGAACTGCACGTGCCCACGGAGCTGTATCCCAACATCGAGGAAAAGGGCATTCTGGTGTTCCACGAGGACTACCCCCTCGGCGCGGACGTGAAGCCCATTTTGGGTATCGACGACACGGCGGTGGATTTTGAGATTCTGGCCAACCGCCCGGACTGCCTGTGCGCCATCGGCATCGCCCGCGAAACGGCCGCGGCGCTGGATACCGAGTTCCGCGCCCCCGAAATCACCGTGACCGAGGCGGGCGGCAACATCCATGACGAGGTGAGGGTGCGCGTGGAGGCGCCGGACCTGTGCCCGCGCTACGCCGCGCGCGTGATCAAGAACGTGCGCATCGCGCCCTCTCCGCTGTGGCTGCGCAAGTACCTGCACGGCGCGGGCCTTCGCGCCATCAACAACATCGTGGACATCACCAACTACATCATGATCGAGTACGGCCATCCCATGCACGCCTTCGACCTGAGCAAGGTACGCGGCCGGCAGATTGTGGTGCGCCGCGCCCATCCCGGCGAGACGCTGACCACGCTGGATGGAAATGAGCGCGCCCTGCGCACCGACGACCTAGTGATCTGCGACGAGGAGCGCGCCACGGGTCTGGCCGGCATCATGGGCGGCGAAGAGAGTGAGATCACCGAGGGTACCACGGACGTGATGTTCGAGTGCGCGGCGTTTGACCGCACGGCCATCCGCCTGACCAGCCGGGCGCTGGGCATGCGCACGGAGAGCAGCGGACGCTTTGAGCGCGGCGTGGCTCCCGGCACCGTGATGGAGGCCCTGGACCGCGCCTGCATGCTGGTCAACCTGCTGGATGCGGGCGACGTGGTTTCGGGTGTGATCGACCTTTATCCCAATCCGCGGCCCGCGCAGGTGATCACCGCCAGCGTGAAGCACATTCAGGAGCGCGCGGGTGTGGAGATTCCCGCCGACGACATGGTGCGCATCCTCAAAAAGCTGCATTTCGGCTGCGAACGCGACGGCGACACCCTCACCGTGACCGTGCCCGCCTTCCGCGAGGACCTCGACGGCGAGGCCGATGTCTGCGAGGAATGCCTGCGCATCTACGGATACCAGCACATTCCCGCCACGCCGCTCAGCGGCCAGACCACCCAGGGCGGCGTCAGCCCCATGAAGGCCCTCAAGGACCGGACCGCGCGCCTGCTCACCGGCATGGGCTATCTGGAGATCATGAACTTCAGCTTCACCGGCGTCAAGGAGATCCAGAAGCTGGGACTGCCGCAGGACGACCCGCGCAACGATCCCATGCCCATTCTCAACCCGCTGGGCGAGGACGCGGCTGTGATGCGGCCCACGCTGGCCTGCGGCATGCTGCGTACCCTGGCCTTCAACATGAACCATTCTACCCCGGCGGCCCGTCTGTATGAGATGGCGGCGGTGTTCGATCATCACCATCGTACGGACGAGGGCCTGCCCACCGAGACGCAGACCCTCTGCCTGGGCGCCTACGGCCCGGACGCGGACTTCTTCACCGTGCGCGGCGCGGTGGAGGCCATTTTGCGCGCGGGCGGCATCGGCTGCGAGGTCGAAGCCGGCGGCGACGCATACTACCATCCGGGCCGCTGCGCGCGCCTTACGCGGGGCGGCGTGACCTTCGCCGCCGTGGGCGAGGTCCACCCCGACGTGCGCGAGCGCTTCGACATGCCCAAGCGCGCCGTGATCGCCGAAATCAACCTGCAAACGCTGCTGACCTACTTCAGGCCCATGGGTGAAATGAAGCCGCTGCCGCGCTTCCCCGCCGTGCAGCGCGACCTAGCGCTGGTCATGGACGAGGGCGTGGCCGTCGGCCCGCTGATGGCCGACATGCGCGCGTCCGCCGGGAAGCTGCTGGAGAGCATGGAGCTGTTCGATGTCTACCGTGGCGCGCAGGTGGCGGCGGGCCACAAGAGCGTGGCCTTCTCGCTCACCTTCCGCGCGCCCGACCGCACCCTCACCGACGAGGAGGTGCAGGCCGCCATGGACAAGGTGGCGCGCGTCTGCGCCGGGAAGCATGGCGCGACGGTGAGGGCGTAAGCGGCGGGATTTGACAGAAAAACCCCCGGTCATATCAATCAAAGAAGCATTCGGCTTGTGCCGGATGCTTCTTTCAGCCTGTCCAAAACTTCGACAGGGTTCCTATTAAATATAAGGAAATGTTTACAAATTGCCAATTATTATTGACTTACTACCAAACAGATGATATGATTTAACAGAATTTAGGAATTGCCGGCCTGCGTTTTCCATTCACGGAGCCGGCAAATGCAGCCCATCGGGCGATCATCTGGGGGGTTTTTCATATGTGGCGTAGCAGGTGGATCACGATACTCATGACGGCGGTGCTGTGCGTTGCGCTGCTGCCGCTGGGGGCGCTGGCGCAAGATACTAACGTGGTGAAAATCGGTAGCAATGAGGATTTGGTCAATGCCATTCTCAATCAGGAGAACAGGCAGACGTGGATTTTTACGGAGGCCGGGACCTACGATGCGAAGAATACGAAGGGAAATGGATATTATCCATATAACGTATACGACCCCGTTCAGGAGTTTGTATTCCCCATCCATGTCAACAACCTGACCATCAAAAAGGATGCCGGCGTGGGCGAGGTCATTCTGACCTCCAGCGCAGTGCCCAGTAAAAACGACGGGGGCAACTGGCATTATCAAAACTTCATTACGGTCATGGGCGAGGACGTTTCCATTGATGGCCTGACCCTCAAGTCCAACAGAAACGACTACTATGGAACCTGCAACAAGCTGATCGAGCTTTATAAGCCGGGCACCAATTTGCACCTGAGCAACATCCGGGTTCTGCCGGTTGAAAACGACGAAGGCACCTCTTTCGGCGGCAGCATCTATATCAACGGCGGCGGCGACTGGAATGTCGGAACCGTTACCATCGAGAACGTGACCATGGATGCGTGGGTCAGTGCCTCTACGGTGAGTGCGGGCAAAGTGGTTGTCAACAACCTGACCCAGGACTTCTCCAACAGTGAATATGCCGGATATACATATAAGGGAAGTTATGGATGGAATCCCAACATTACCGGCGCCAATGTCTCCGTGTCGGGTCACACGATCATTGTGGACGGCAAAACGAATCTCATTGAGCAGGTATTCAATGGGAACCTGCGCGATGGAGCGACTGTCAAGCTCAGCAGCGATGTGAAGATTGACGAAATGCTGGATATCAGCAAAAGCAACATTACTCTGGACCTCAACGGCCACACCATTACCGCTTCCGATACCTTCAAGAGCACCTATGCCAATGACAGCCATCTGGTCAATGTGACGGGAGATGGCGTAACCCTGAAAAACGGGACGCTCAAAACTACGGACGAAAACAAGCATGCCCTCAACCTGTACAGCGCAAAGAAAGTAACGCTCGAAAACCTGACGCTGGACCACACCAACGCGTCTACGGGTGCGCCGATGGTGATCAACGGTTCCGACGCGCTTGTAAAGGGCAAGCTCACCCTGATTACGGGGGAGAATTCCTGGTATGCCGCCAACGTGGATTCCAAGTCCACCGGGAAGGCTTATCTGGAATTCGGGCAGAACAGCACGGTGGCCTTCCAGGGCAAGAACCGGAGCAATATGGGCATTGTGATGGATAACAGTGAGACAGGCGGCGAAGTGAGCGTGGTGTTTGACCCGCATGTGGATATTCAAAGCCCGGAGGATTTCATTGCCCTGTACAATAATGCCGGTGACGGTGGCACGATTGTTAATCCGGAAAACGGCGATCTGGTTCAGCATGGAGATGGGTGGGTTGCCGAACATGACCCGGAACCCACGCCAACACCCAAGCCCACCGCGGCCCCGCAGAAGCCGCCCAAGACCGGAGACGACAGCCAGCTGGGATTGTGGATGGCGCTGCTGGTGCTGTCCGTGGGATGCGGATGCGCTTTGCTCATCAGGAACCGCCGCAGAATGAATCATCGCTGATATCAATATACCTGAAAAAGCGGCCCGCGCTAATGCGCGGGCCGCTCCGTTTGTATTCCGCCTGATAAACGCTCCTTACAGGCCGCTTGCCGCGGTTTCAGCCGCGAAGCGCCCGCTGTTGGCGGCGAAGGATACGCCGATGCCCACGCCGGGATACTGGCGGGTGAAGGCGTTGCCGGCAATCAGCTCGCCGGAGGCGTACAGGCCCTCGACCACCTGGCCCTCGCCGTCGAGCACCTGGCAGCTGTCATTGACCTCGATGCCGGGAATGGTGCCGAAGGTGCGCAGCGTGACCTTTTCAATGTAGAAGGGCGCGGTTTCCACCTTGGTGGCCTTGTCGGCGGCCAGCTCATACTCCAGGGCGGGAATGGCTTCGCCCGCGTCGGCCGCCTGGTTGTAGGCGTCGATGGTCTTCTGGAGCTGCCCGGCGTCGATGCCGTTGTCCTCGGCCAGGGCCTCGATGGTGTCGTACTGCTTCACATAGCCCTGTTCGAGCTTCTGGGCGATGGTGTCCATGTCGGCATAGTTGGCATCCGCGATGAGGAAGGCGGCCTTCTCCGGCTGCTGGGATACCGCGCGCTGCACCACGTACTTGGGCTCGCCCTCGCCCACAAAGCGCTCGCCGTTGAGGTTGACCAGGAAGTTGGCAGTGATCAGATTGGAACCGTCCGGCGCGACGATGGAGCCCATGCTGCCGTCGCCCACGATCTTGGTGCCGAACGGACGGGTCATCAGAATGCCGTCGCCCGTAGCGCCCGCATTGGTGGAAAGCACGCCGTCGGCAAACAGGGGCAGGTATTCCTCCATCAGTTCGGGGTTGCTGCCGAAGCCACCGGTGGCCAGGATGACCGCCTTGGCATGGATATCGTAGCGCTGCTCGCGGTCCTCGGCCACCACGCCGGTCACCTTGCCGTCCTCCACGATCAGCTCGGTGGCGGCGGTGCCCATACGCAGGTCAAAGGTGTTTTCCTTCACATAGCTGTTGAGGAAATCGCCGAAGCTCTGGCCGCGGTTTTCGGTCCGGATGGCGTACACTTTATCCGAATAGGTGCTGGTGGCCTCGGTTTCCCCGGTGAAGGGGGCGCCGTATTCGATCAGCCGGTTGAGAAGCACGTCGCTCTTGGCGTAGACGTTTTCCACCAGCTCGGTGCGCACCTGGGTGCCGGAGGTGTAGGTGAACAGCACGTCAAAATCCTCCGTGGTGCACTCCACGCCGTCGCGCACATGGTATTCGGAGCTGATGCCGGCGATGGCGCCGCCGGAGGCCGGCAGCGAGCCGCTGACCATGTCCAGCTTTTCCAGCACGATGAAGCCGACGTCGGGGTAGTCCTCCTTGAGCTCGTAGGCCGCCATCAGGCCGGAGATGCCCGCGCCCACGATGACGATGTCGGTTTCCACCGCTTCGCCCTGCGCAAGCTCGACGGCTTCCTTCTCCGGCTTGAAGGGCGTCACGTCCACGCCGCCAGCGGTCAGAGCGGCTTCCGCCGCCGCCAGGATGGCTTCGCTGGTGACGGTTGCGCCGGCCACGGCGTCCACCGTCAGGCTCTGCTCCTCCACGATGCGGGCTGGAATGGCCTCCACCGCCTTGTCGCCGATGCCGGGGGTTTCGTTGTTCTCGCCCACGGTGACGGCTGTGATGCGGCCGTCCGCGTAGCTGACGGTCACCGGTACGTCGCCGCCCATGCCGGGCGCGGAGGCGGTGTAATCCTCCGCAAACGCGCCGGCGCAGGACGTCAGCAGAACGCAAGCACACAGGATGCCAAGGGCTTTTTTCCGCAGATGCATTTGTGATTCCTCCCGATCCATTGAAGATGTTGCTTGGAAAGCGGCCTATTATAGCAACCCTGCCCGCCTTCTGTCAATGGATAGGGATGGAAACCCGGAGGGCCGGCGACGGCCTACAGAAATTCCGCGAAGCGCATCAGAGCGGCCTTATCCCCGCGAACACGCACCCTGCCGCGCAAGAGCGCCGCCAGGGGCGTAAGCTCGCGGCGAAAGACGGCGAGCAGGTCTTTTTCGCATCCGGAAACGGACACATCCACGGGCGCATCGGGCGCGAGGGATAAAAAAACGCCATCCTCCAGCGCAAAGGCGCAGGCATAGCCGCTATCCGCCGCAAGGACGGCATAGCGGCCGCTGATGCCTGCAAGCGCGTCCGGGTGGCGGGCCAGCGCGGCACATACGCCATCCATCAGGGCAGGCAGGCCCAGGCCGCCGTCGGCGGCCCCATACAGGGCGCGGATATCCCGTTGCAAATCCGCCCTGCTCACAGACGCTCCCTCCCTTCGCCTTTCGCGGCCAAGAGATCCACAAGGGCATGGCAGCCCCGCGAAACATCCCGCCAGGTCTGCTCAAAATCGCCGGTATACCAGGGATCGGCCACGTCGCCGCCTTCGCCGCAGAAGGACAGCAGCTTGCGGAGCTTTCCCTCCGGGTCGCCCCCGAAAAGGGTTTGCATGCTGCGCAGGTTGTGTGCGTCCATGCCCACGATCAGATCATAATTGGCATAGTCGGCGCGGATGAGACGGCGGGCGGTCTTGCCGTCGCAGCGGATGCCGTGCTCGGCCAGCTTGCGGCGCGTGCCGGGATGAACGGGATTGCCGGTTTCCTCGCTGCTGGTGGCGGCGGAGGCAACTTCAAAACCATGCATGCCGCGCTTTTCAAGCAAATCGCGCAGGACAAACTCCGCCATGGGGCTTCGGCAGATGTTGCCGTGGCAAATAAATAGTACTTTAATCATCTTTTTATATCTCCATTTAAGTCTTGTATTTCTTCCCAAACGCTTGATATTTCAGGGTTTTCCGACTTTTGAGTTTTCCTTTCTTTTCAAGGTATCTTCTCAAATCTTCTCGTATTTTCTTATGTTTTTCCCTGCAATCTTGGTAAATCCGTTGGTAAAGCAAGCGCCTTTACCAACAGGCTTTTTTAACTATTCGCTATCCG
>CHCFC05602__coassemble_403_pt1 | contig 21542 bp, 16 predicted proteins | sample CHCFC05602__metabat2_high_PE_021 | metagenome-assembled genome bin CHCFC05602
TAGAGGGATTCTTTCAATGCGGGACGGGGCCCGCAGCAATGCAAATATCGGCGCATTGTGCACGGTCAGCGCGCACAGCGCCGAAATCGCGGACAAACGAAATGAGCAGGGGGGCGCGGCCGCGCCCCCTGCAACACTGAAGTTGTGGGCCTGTAGCCATTCTGGCCTCCCAAAGGGGTTTGGGGCTGCAAGGCCGGCTTTACTTTTTCCCGGTCAGCTTCTGGTACAGCTTCACGTATTCGCCCGCGCTGTGGGTCCAGCTGTAGTCGCCCTTCATGCCGCGGGTGCGCAGCAGCTTGATGACATCCGTATGCTCGCGGTAGTATTCCAGCGCGCGGCGGATGACGTTGAGCATATCGTGCGCGTTGTAGTTGAGGAAGGTGAAGCCGTTGCCCTCCTGCGTGTACTCGTTGTAGCTGAGCACGGTGTCGCGCAGGCCACCGGTCTCGCGCACGATGGGAATGGTGCCGTAGCGCAGCGAGATCAGCTGGCTCAGGCCGCACGGCTCAAACAGCGAGGGCATGAGGAAGAAGTCCGCGCCCGCGTACATCTTGTGCGCCAGCTCGTGGTCCATGGCAAAGCGGGCCGCCAGCCGGCCGCGGTACTGCTGCTCAGCCCAGCTGAACAGGTTGGTGTAGCGCGCGTCGCCCATGCCGAGCACGGCCATCTGCACCTTTTCGTTCATGATGTCGCCAATCACGCAGTCCACCAGGTCCAGGCCCTTTTGGTTGCTCAGGCGGCCTACCATGGCGATCAGCGGCACGTCCGGGTCCACCTTCAGGCCCAGGTCCTTTTGCAGCTTGGCCTTGTTTTCGGCCTTTCCGCTCATGTCCTTGACAGTGTAGTTCTTGTAGATCAGCGGGTCGGTTTCGGGGTTGTACTCGTCCACGTCGATGCCGTTGAGCACGCCGTAGAGCGAATCATGCCGCGCACGGATCAGCCCGTCCAGCCGCTCGCCGTAGTAGGCGGTGGTGATTTCCTCCGCATAGCTGGGGCTGACGGTGGTGATGGCGTCGGCGTAGACCAGGCCGGCCTTCATGAAGTTTGCGCAGCCGAAGCATTCCAGCTTATCGGAGGTCCACAGCCCGTCGCCTAGTCCCAGCACATCCTGCACGTCCTTGATGCCGAAAATGCCCTGATACTGCAGGTTGTGAATGGTGAAAATGCTGCGAATGTGGGCATAGAAGGGCAGGTGCGCATACTGGATCTTCAGAAGCGCGGGGATCATGCCGCTCTGCCAGTCGTGCGCATGCAGGATATCGGGGCTGAAGTCCAGAAGAGGCAGGGCGTTAAGGCATGCGCGGCAGAAGAAGCCGTAGCGCTCGTACTCGTCGCCGCCCAGGCCGTAGATGTAGGGCCGGCCGAAGTAATACTTGTTGTCCAGGAAATAGTAGATTACGCCATCCTTCTTGAGCATCTGCACGCCGCAGTACTGCCTGCGCCAGCCCAGCTGAACGTCAAAGTCCAGCAGATACTGCATCTGCTCCTGCCACTTCTGGGCGATGGCGGTATACATTGGCAAGATGACGCGCACGTCATGCCCCTTCTTGGCCAGGACGGGTGCCAGCGCGCCCACCACGTCCGCCAGGCCGCCCGTTTTGATGAAGGGCACACATTCGCTCGCTGTGAACAGAATCTTCATGCCTTGAAACTCCTTCCAACGTCCTTAGATAATCATATTTTTGGAGATCACGATCGGGTAGGCGCTGGGGCCGATCAGCTTGCCGTCGTGCTTGATGACGGCCTGCTTGTCCAGAATACAGTTCTCCAGCTGCACGCCTTCCTCGATGTGGCAGTCCTGCATGATGATGCAGTTCTTCACATGCGCGCCCTTGTCGATCTTGACCCCGCGGAACAGCACGCTGTGCTCCACCATGCCGTCGATGATGCAGCCGTCGGCCACCATGGAGTTGAGCACCCAGGCGCCGTCCATGTAGCGGGCGGGCAGCTCGTCGCGCACCTTGGTGTACACCGGCTTATCCTCGGGGAACAGGCGGTGGCGCACGTCGGTGTCCAGCGTGGCAAGGTTGAACTTGAAGTAGCTCTGCACGCTGTCCATGCGGAAGCATATATCCTTATATTCGTAGCCGCACAGATTCAGACCTGCATCGCGCGCCATGCGCTGGAGCACGTCGCGCACCAGGTCGTGATAGCCATGGGCGGCGCCGCGGTCCACCAGGTCGATCAAAAGATCCTTGCGCAGCAGGATCACGTCCATGCTGGTGTTCTCATAGCGCGGCTTGGTCGGGTCGATCTCGATATCCACCACCTTGCCCGTGGCGTCGATGTCCAGATACGTGCCGTATTCCGGACGCTGCATCTCCGGATCCTTGGTGTAGAGCATCATCACGTCGCACCCGGAATCCAGGTAGCTCTTGAACATGTCGTTGAAGTTGGCGTTGAAGATGATCAGGCTGTTGCACAGCAGCACGTATTCCTGACGGCTGCGGCGCAGGTAGTTCATGTTGGAGTGCAGCGCGTCCAGCGAGCCGGTGTACACGCCCACGTTGTCGCGGGTCAGGAACGGCGGCAGGATGTAGAGGCCGTCGTTTTTGCCGTGCAGGTCCCATTCCTTGCCGCTGCCCAGATGGTCCATCAGGCTGTGGTAGTTTTTCTGCATGATGACGCCCACGTTGCGCATGCCGCTGCCCACCATGCTGCTGACCAGAAAGTCGATCACGCGATAGCGGCCAGCCACCGGCATGGCGGCGATGGCGCGCAGAAGGGTCAGCTCACGAAGGAAGCTGTCCTTTTCGCCGGTATAAATCACACCCATTACATTTTTCATGGTGCTATCCTCACTTCCTCTGCTCTTGATGGGTCACTCCGCGCGCTGTTCCCCGGCCTTGACCGCGGAACCGGCCGGCAGGTTCACCTGCTGGCCCACGACGGCGATGTTGCCCGTTTCTTCGCCCACGGTGGCGCCCGCGCCGATCACCGCACCCTCGGCGATGATGGCCCTGCGCACCTGCGCGCCGCGCTCCACCACCGCGCCCGGCATAAGCACGCTGTCGATCACGCTGGCACCTTCCTTGACGATCACGCCGGCAAAGAGCACGCTGTGGTCCACCTTGCCATATACCTCGCAGCCCTCGGTGATCAGGCTGTTTTTCACGCTGGCGCCGTCTGCGATGAAGTGCGGAGCCATGCCGGGGTTGCGGCCGTAGATGCGCCACTTTTTATCGTACAGGTCGATGGGCATGGGCAGCTGCAGAAGGTCCATGTTGGCCTCCCACAGGCTTTCGATGGTGCCCACGTCCTTCCAGTAGCCCTCGAAATCATAGGCGAACATGCGCTGGTTGTCCCTGAGCATGTTGGGGATGATGTTCTTGCCAAAGTCGTTGGAGCTGGCGGGATCAGCCGCGTCCTCGGTCAGGTACTTGCGCAGCTTTTCCCAGGTGAAGATGTACACGCCCATGCTGGCCTTGTTGCTGCGGGGCTTGGCTGGCTTTTCCTCGAACTCCTCGATCACGTTGCCCTCGCCCGTGTTCATGATGCCAAAGCGGCTGGCTTCCTCCCAGGGCACTTCGCGCACGGCGATGGTGCAGTCGGCCTTGTTGTCGATATGGAATTGCAGCATGGCGTTATAATCCATCTTGTAGATATGGTCGCCGCTGAGAATGAGCACATAATCGGTGTTGAACTGCTCGATAAAGGCCAGGTTCTGGTAGATGGCGTTGGCGGTGCCGGAATACCATTCGCCGCTCTTGCCCTTCACATAGGGGGGCAGAACATATACGCCGCCATGCGCCAGGTCCAGGTCCCAGGGCGAGCCGCTGCCGATGTAGGCATTGAGCTTGAGGGGCTGGTACTGGGTCAGAACGCCCACCACGTCCACACCGCTGTTGGTGCAGTTGCTCAGCGGAAAGTCGATAATCCGGTATTTACCGCCGTAGGGGATGGCGGGCTTGGCCATATTTGCCGTGAGGATGCCCAGACGGCTGCCCTGGCCGCCGGCGAGCAGCATGGCCACGCATTGCTTTTTGTCCAACATGGAAACGATCCACTCCTTACATTCAAACGTTATCGTTGCGTGTGTATCAACCTTTCAGGCGAATGAGCGAAGGGTCAAGCGCGTTTGTCATCCCTGGCCCCCTTCCTCCGGCGGACGGATGCCGCCAATGTGCCCCACTCGCGCTTCCCCGCGGGTTTGGGCAGAAGCTTGTCGTAGGTGAAGTATACGCTGCTGAGCGGAGGTACGCAGATCTCCGTCCAGAACGGGAAGCCATTGCATTCGCCGGGCTGGGCGGACAGCTCGTAGGCGTTGTACTGATTGCTTCCGCCATATTCCGCCCGGTCGGTGTTGAAGATTTCACGAAGCATGCCCGCGCAGGGCAGGCCGATGCGATAGATGGGATGGAACACCGGCGTAAAGTTGGCGACGCACAGGATGGCGCGGCCGCGCTTGTCCGTGCGCAGGAAGGCCACCACGCTGTTGTCGGTGTCGTTGGCCGTGATCCACTGGAAGCCGTTCCAGGAGGTATCGACCTCATAGAGGGCGGGCGTTTCACGGTAGATGTGGTTGAGGCGCTTTACGCAGCTTTGCAGCGGGGCGTGCCGCTCATAGACCAGCAAAAACCAGTCCAGCTGATCGTCATACTTCCATTCGATGAAATGAGCAAATTCGCCGCCCATGAACAAAAGTTTCTTGCCGGGGTGCGCCATGGTGTAGCCGTAGAGCGCGCGCAGGCCGGCAAACTTCTTCCACAGGTCGCCGGGGTTCTTGTCCAGCATGCTGTGCTTGCCGTGCACCACCTCATCGTGGGAGAAGGGCAGGATGTAGTTTTCGCTGAATGCGTAGAACAGGCTGAAGGTCAGCTTGTCATGGTGGTACTTGCGGTAGACGGGATCGAGCTTGATATAGGACAGAATGTCGTTCATCCAGCCCATGTTCCATTTGAAACCGAAGCCCAGACCGCCCAGATACGTGGGCGCCGTGACCATGGGGAAGGCGGTGCTTTCCTCGGCAATCATCATCAGGCCGGGAAAATCGTGATACACGGTCTGGTTGAGGCGGCGCAGGAAGTTGATGCCGTCCAGGTTTTCCCGCCCGCCGAAGCAGTTGGGAATGTACTGCCCCGGCCCCTTGCAGAAGTCGTAGTAGATGATTCCGCTGACCGCGTCCACACGGATGCCGTCGGCGTGGAAGATGTCCAGCCAGAAGCAGGCGTTGCTCAGAAGGTAGCTGCACACCTCGCCGCGCGCGTAGTCAAAGAGCATCGTGCCCCACTGGGCGATCTCGCCGCGCCTGGGATCGGGATGGTTGTACAGGTCCGTGCCGTCGAAGCGGAACAGGCCCACCTCGTCGCGCGGGAAATGGGCGGGCACCCAGTCCAGAATCACGCCGATGCCGGCCTGGTGGCACCGGTCGATGAGGTTCATCAGCTCCAGCGGCGTGCCGTAGCGCGCGGTGGCGGAGTAGAAGCCCGTCACCTGATAGCCCCAGCTCATGTCGAGGGGATGCTCCATCACCGGCAGCAGCTCGATGTGCGTGTAGCCCATCTCCTGAACGTAGGGGATGAGCTCGTCGGCGAATTCCCGGTAGCTGTACATGGAGCCGTCCGGATGGCGGCGCCAGGAGCCGATGTGCACCTCGTAGATGTTGACGGGGCTGATGTAGGGGTTATAGTCGTGCCGGGCGGTCATCCAGTCCTGGTCGCTCCAATGGTAGTTGTCCAGGTCGATGAGGCGGCTGGCGTTGTTGGGGCGCAGCTGGCTAAAGAAGCCGAAGGGGTCGGCCTTCATGCGCCACAGGTCGTCCGCTCCCCACACGGCATACTTGTAGGTGGGGTAACCGTCCTCCGGCACGTTCTTCCAGAGCTCTTCCTCGGTCAGACGCAATTCCCAGGTGCCGTCAAATTGCTTTTGCATGGGAGTCGTACTTTTGTCCCAGTCGTTGAACGAGCCCACCAGCGCCACGTGCTTGGCGTTGGGAGCCCACACGCAGAAATGCCATTTGCGCTGGTCACCTTCATAACATGGATGTGCGCCGAGCATTTCATAGGCACGACGATTGGTGCCCTGATGAAAGGTATCGCGGATTTCAGCCGATGGCGCTTGATACAGCATCGGTACTTCCTCCTAACGGCAAAGATTTGCGTTTCGAAGCACATTCTCTTTGAATTATCTAGGACTATTGTATTCGGTGAACGGCCTTTTCGTCAAGTCCATTTTAGAAGATTTTTCAAGAATTTTATCCATCTCAAAGCCATTTTCACATCCCCCAAACCCAGGAAAAAACACATCGGAAAGGCGGTTTCCCCTCAGGGGAAGGGACGATATGACCCTTGCTAAAATACAGGAAAAAAGCAGAGGCCCGAGCGCTTTTTGAAGGCGGTTCCTTTTCCCGGCATGGGTATACAAAAATCATGGCATGCTATCTTTTGTTTCCATGGCTGCGGAGATTGGCAAAGGGAGCGGGAGGCCCAAAGGCAGAATGCCGGATAGGCGAAAAGAAAAACCGGCATCCTGTTTGCAGGAGGCCGGTTTGCGCGTCAGGACCTTGCGCCCTGGCAGTCTCTGGCGCCGGTCAGGGCGCCGGGACTTTGCATCTGTGGCGGCAGGGTGCGAAAGTCGGGTCGGGGCTCGTCACGCACGGTATTGAGCCGGCTGACGCTCACCTCGTAGGCCACCTTGTTGAGCGCGGTGCCGTCGGGCAGCTGCTTTTGGTAAGCGCGGCTCTGGAAGCGGCCCACCAGCTGCACCCGGTCGCCGATTTTCAGATTGGCGGCATAGCGCGCGGTGCGGCCCCAGGTGATGCAGGGAATGTAGTCGCTTTTGCCATAGGAACGGTTCACAGCCAGCATCAGATCCGCGATTTCACGGCCGAAGGGCGTGGTGCGGTAGCTTGGGGGCTTGCACAGCGCGCCGGTCAGCTGCACGCGGTTGGGATTTTCCTCGTCCTCCTCGCAGTTGAGAATCCGCTGGGCAAACGCGGTGATGAGCAGCCTGCCCGCACCCTCGATGACCTTGTTGTAGCTGCGCAGCTGGCCTTCCATGCACAGCATGCTGCCCGCCGTCAGCGGCTCGTCGATCAAAAGCCGCTCGCTGATGGTGATGGGCAGGAAGTCCTCCGCCCCGCTCAGACGCGGCACGCGCAGCGTGGTCACGTAGAATTGCTCGCCGAACAGCTCGTGCCCGAACTGCAGGCTCTGGCAGATCTGGCCCCTCAGATGAATGATGTTTCCCGTCTCTTCCATGTTGCTCACCTCATGTCATTGCTTTGGTTTCTAGGTTTCCCTGGGATGCTGCTTGCCCTGCACGTCGATGGTGTACTCGCCGTCCAGCAGAAGCTCGCTCACCGGGACAATCGTGTAGCCGAGTCCCTGATAGTGCTTGATCACGGTGGGAAGCGCGTTGACGATGTCGTTGCTGTCGTTGTGGAACAGCACGATATCCCCGTTATCGACGCGATAGGTGCACTGCTTGATGATGTCCTCTGTGCCGCGGTCCTTCCAGTCCAGGCTGTCGATACTCCACTGCACACACTCGTATCCCTCCGCGCGGGCCACCTCGATCACGCGGTTGTTGTAGTCGCCGTAGGGCGGACGGAACAGCGTGGGCCGCACGCCCGTTAGTTTTTCCACTTTGTCGCTCATGATACGCAGCTCGTCGCGGATGGCGGATTCGGAAAGCTGGCTCATGTGCGGGTGCGTGTCCGAATGATTGCCGATTTCATGCCCGCGGGCGAAGATTTCCTTGACCATGTCCGGATATTTGTCCACCCAGCCGCCCACCAGGAAGAAGGTGGTTTTGACGCCGTGCTCATCCAGAATGTCCAGGATGGAGAGGGTTTTATCCGCCCCCCAGGAGGCGTCAAAGCTGATGGCCAGCACCTTGTCGTCATGCTCGACGCTGTAGATGGGCAGCTCGCGCTTCTTTGCCACCACGGCGGTGGCGTTGTCGCCCAGCCCCAGCGTGTAGGCGGCGCACAGGCCCAGCAGGCACAGGCACAGACCTGCCTGCGTGGCGGCGTGTCTGAGCTTTGGCCGCCGGACGGCCTGCTTCATGCGTGCGAGCAGCGGACCGGCGCGCGCCGGTTTGGCAGCGGGCGGCGCCTGGAGCAGCGCGCCCTTTTCCCGGACCCGTAGAGGCTTGTTGCTCATGGGGATCACTCCTTTGCACATGTATGTATGTGATCGGGAGGGCGGATATGACCGGGGCGCGCTTCTTCGTCAGAGAGGGCCAAAAGAGGACAAAAAAAGCCCCCGCACAAGGCGGGGGAAGGAAATGAAATCAATTATGCGCTTTCGTGGGACAATGCTTCCGGGTTGAGCAGGTTTTCCGGAATGCGCCCGGCCAGCCGGTCCAGAATGCGCCGGCTGGCGGCACGGGCCATTTCGTTGCGGGCGTGCAGGGTGTTGCTGCCCGCATGGGGGGTCAAAAGGACGTTGTCAAGCGCGGCAAAGGCAGGGTTGATGTCCGGCTCGCCCGCAAACACGTCCAGCGCCGCCCCGGCGATCCGATGGGTGCGCAGGGCTTCAATCAGCGCAGCCTCATCCACGATGGGCCCGCGCGCGGTGTTGATGAGGAAGGCGGCAGGCTTCATCCGCGCAAGCATCTCCCGCGAAATCAAGCCCTGCGTCTGGGGCGTATGCGGACAGTGCAGCGTGACAAAATCGCTTTGTGCCATCAGCTCTTCCAGGGTGACGTGCGTATCGCCCAGCGCGTCGCGACCCGGCTTGGGCGTGCGGGCGGTATAGAGCACGCGCATGCCCATCAGACGGCCGAAATCCGCCACTCTGCCGCCGATGCGGCCCATGCCTACCACGCCCAGCACGGCTCCCTCCAGCGACGTACCCATGCGGCGTCCCAGGCCGAACAGCTCGCGCGGAGGGCGGGTGTGCATCAGCGTGTTCAGTTCAGTAATCCGGCGGGCCAGCGCCGTGATCATCGCAATAGCCATTTCAGCGGTCGGCTGCGTGACGCATTCCGGCGTGTTGACCACCGGGATGCCCCGCGCCGTTGCGGCCGCCACGTCGATGGCGTCATATCCGGCGCCATAGCACACGATGAGGCGCAGCTTTTTGGCCGCCGCGATCAGCTCGCTATCCAGCGCGGTACAGGCCAGCACGGCGTCGGCCTCCGGGAGAAGCCCAAGCAGCTCCTCGCGGGAGAAAGCCGCGCCGGATGGGGGAATCACAAGTTCATGTCCTGCCAGAGCGCTGAATCCGTCCGCGGGTACGCCGTAGGTAACGATGACTTTTGCCATGAAATCCATCCTTTGCTTTACATCCGGCGGATGCCGGAAGGTGCTGCGCGCCGTGAAAGCCCATGCGGGGCATGCGGCGGCACGCGCCGGGGAACACTGTATGCCAAACCCATGGGAGGCGACGGCATGCGGCAGACAACCTTTTGGATGCACAGGGAGCAGCAGGAATACCCCGTCCTGCGGGGACGCCAATGCACGGACGCGGCGGTGGTCGGCGGCGGGCTGACGGGGCTGACCACGGCGCTGTGGCTCAGCCGCGCCGGTCTGCGCGTGGCGCTGGTGGAGGCGGCCCGGCTGGGCAGCGGCGCATCCGGGTGCTGTGCGGGTGTGGCGAGCGTATGCGGCGAACTGCGCTATGCGCGTCTGGAGAAACAGCGCGGAGCGCAGGCGGCGGCCGCCTATGCCCGGACGCAGGCCGCCGCCTTTCGCGCCCTGCGCGAATTGGCGCGCGAGCAGGGACCATCCTCCGGCTGGCGGGATGCCGATGTGCGTCTGGTGGCGGAGGGCGACGCGGGTATCCGGCTGCTGGAGGGCGAGGCACAGGCCATGATGCGGGCCGGGGTGGCGGCCTCGGTGGGACAAGCGTCGCTGTGTCCGTTGCCAGCCGCCGCGGCGCTGACCGTCAAGGACATGGGCATGCTGCATCCCTTGCGCTTCCTGCGCTATCTGGCCGCGGAGGCGGCGCGAAACGGCGTGAAGATCTATGAGGGATCGCGCGCTACCTCGCTGGAAACCAACATGGTCCATACCGGGCGCGGAAGCGTTCAGGCGCCGTATATCATTATCGCTACGGGATACCCCATCATCAATACGCCGGGCTGGTACTTCCTGAAAATGCAGCAACGGCAGGGGTGGCTTTTGCCGCTGGAAACCACGGTGAGGTTCGAGGGCATCTATCTGGATGCGGAGGGACGCTACGCACTGCGGAACCTGCATGACGGCGCGCTGTTCCAGCTCAACGGAGGCCTTGTGGGCGCACGGGAAAACCGTATGGCGCTCGACGCCTTTCGCCGCATCTACGCGCCCACGCTGGGATGCGGGGAGCCGTCGGGCGTCTATGGCGGCGCGGAATGCGTCACCGCGGACGGATTGCCCTTCATCGGCCCCTATAGCCGAAAGACGCCCAATCTGTTTGTGGCAGCCGGCTACGGCGGACGGGGGCTGGTGGGGGCGATGCTTGCGGCCCAGGTCATCAGCGCGCGCGTGCTGGGCCTGCCGGGCGAGGGCTATGACCTCTACGGCGGGCAGCGCGGAGGGCTGGCGCCGCGCTTTGTGATGGGGCTGGCCGGGCGCTACGCGGGCGGTCTGGCGGCGAGGCATTGGGCGCCGCGCTGCCCCCACATGGGGTGCCGCCTGGTGTATGACGCACAGGCCCGCCTCTGGGAATGCCCCTGCCATGGGTCGCGCTTTGACGACATCGGCCGTGTGCTGAGCGGCCCGGCCGTGCACGATGCGCAGGTGCGCCGGGGAAGGTAGTCAGCCGTTTCGCTTGTGCCAGGCCTGAATTTCCTCCAGCCGCGCCTTGAAGCGGGTTTCCAGCCCCTGCCCGGTGGGGTGGTAATAGGTTTTGCCCTTGAGCGAATCCGGCAGGCATTGCATGGCGGCCAGCTTGTCCGGCGTGTCGTGGGCGTACTGATACCCCTTGCCGTAGCCCTCGCGGGCCATGAGCGGGGTCACCGCGTTGCGGATGACCAGGGGCACGGGTTCGGCCAGCTGCCGCAGGGCATCGGCCTTGGCGGCTTCGTAGGCGGTGTAGAGCGAGTTGGACTTGGGCGCGAGTGACAGATACACCACCGCCTGCGTCAGGTGCACCGTGCATTCCGGCATGCCGAGAAAATGGCACGCCTGATAGGCGGCTACCGCCAGCTCCAGCGCGCGCGGGTCCGCCAGGCCCACATCCTCGCTGGCAAAGCGCACCACGCGCCGCGCGACATAGAGCGGGTCCTCCCCGGCCTCCAGCATGCGGGCCAGCCAGTACACCGCCGCGTCCGGGTCGGAGTTACGCATGCTCTTGTGCAGGGCGGAAATCAGGTTGTAATGCTCCTCGCCCTTTTTGTCGTACAGCAGGGATTTGCGCGAGAGGCACTGCTCCAGCATTTCCGTGCTCACCCGCACGGCTCCGCCGTCACTCTCGCCGTTGAGCACGGCCATCTCCAGCACCGACAGGGCGGTGCGGGCATCGCCGTTGGCAAAGCGTGCGATCATCTCCAGCGCATCCAGGGGCAGCCGCACCTCCGTCCCGCCAAAGCCGCGGGGGTCCTTCAGGGCGCGGCGAAGCAGCAGCGTCAAATCCTCTTCGCCCAGGGCATGCAGGACAAACACCCGGCAACGCGACAGCAGCGCGCCGTTGATTTCAAAGGACGGGTTTTCCGTGGTGGCTCCGATCAAAATGATGCTGCCTTTTTCCACAAAGGGTAGAAATGCGTCCTGCTGGGCCTTGTTGAAGCGGTGAATCTCGTCCACAAAGACCAGCGTGCGCTCGCCGAAGCGCCGGTTGTCCTCGGCCTTCTGCATCACGGCGCGAATCTCCCGGATGCCGCTGGTCACGGCGGAAAAGTCGATGAAGGTGGCTTTCGTATGGCCCGCGATGATGCGCGCCAGCGTGGTTTTGCCCACGCCCGGCGGGCCCCAGAAGATCATCGAGGAGAGATGATCGCTTTCAATCAACCGGGTGAGCACCTTGCCGGGCCCCAGCAGGTGATGCTGACCCACAAATTCGTCCAGCGTGCGGGGACGAAGCCGCGCGGCCAGGGGCTGCGCGCCGTCCCGCTCAAAAAACGTCTGCTGCTCCATGCCGTGCGCCTCCTTTGGGGATTTGTCCTCACTATACTGTTTCAGCGGGGAAAAAGCAAGCCTTTCCGCCGCCTGCGTCAAAATTCAGCGTGCGGCGCTGCCTGCTTTGTGATAAGATGAAGGAGAAACCGGTTTTCCCTCGAATCGGAAAAGCTAAACCCGGCTTTGGAGTTTGCGCAAGACGGAGGCGCTCATGCGTTACAAGATCGGCGATATTGCACGGCTGTTCAACCTGTCCACCGAAAGCATCCGGCACTACGAGCGACAGGGGCTGATTCACCCGCAGAAGGCGGAGGGTTCGTCCTACCGATACTATCAGGCATGGGACATGGCGGTGCTCAGCGCCTGCCGGCAATACCGCGCGCTGGGCTTTACCCTGGAGGAAAGCGCGGACCTGTTGGACCAGCGCAATCCCACCGCCGTGCTGAATGAACTGCGCAGCCGGGAGACGGCCATCGAGGAGGAAATCGCCCGCCAGTGCCAGATGCTGCGCACCGTGCGCGCCTGGCGCAAAGAGGCGGAGGCGGCCTGCGCGCTGATGGGGCGCTATGAGCTGGAAACCAACGCTGCCACGCGCTTTCTTCCCTACCAGTACGGCGATGAGCTCACCCGCGACGAAGGCCATCTTTCCTGCGTGCGCGAGTGGCTGGGGCACATCCCCTATGTGTATGTAGGCATGCTGGTGCCGCTGGGCGCAAGCGGCGCCCGTCAGGACGCGCCCATCACCGTGGGGCTGGGCATGGCCGAGGTGGGGGCGGACGTGCTCAAGCCCGCGAATCATCAAAGCGTGGTGTCGATTCCCTCCCGCCTCTGCCTGCACACGGCCTTTCATTTTGAAAGCGGCGCCTTTGACTGGGAGACGTGGGCCGCCGCTCTCTTTGCTCAGTTGAGCCAGCGGGGCCTGAGGGCGGAAGGGGATGCGTTTTGCCGCTTCAATGTGATTTCCTGGACGGACCGGGGCATGAGCGCAGCCGTGGACTGCTTCGTGCCGGTGGCCTGAAAAAAATAATTGATATATTTTTATCATTTTCCCCTTGACTCTCAAACTGTTTGAAGGCGCACAATCCAAAGGCAGAATCGGTACACGAAAAGAGAGAAGGGGGAAGATACCATGAGAAAGATTCTGTCTGCCATTCTGTGCCTTGCGCTTGCGCTTGGCCTGGCCGTGCCCGCCGTGGCCGAGGGCTATACGGCCGGGACCTATACGGCCAGCGCCGACGGCAACAACGGCCCCGTGACCGTTGAGGTGGATTTTGACGATAGTGCCATCACCGCCGTGCGCGTAACGGAGCATGCGGAAACCGCGGGCATCTGCGAGACGCCCATCGAGCGGATTCCCGCTGCAATCGTGGAAAACCAGTCCCTGGCCGTGGACACGGTCGCGGGCGCGACCAACACCTCCAACGCCATTCTGGCGGCCGTGGAGGACTGCGTGAAGCAGGCGGGCGGCGACCCCGCGGCCCTCAAGGGCGCGGTGGAGAGCGCCCCTGCCGAGGAGCTTGAGGACATGACCACCGACGTGGTGGTTGTGGGCGCCGGCATCGCGGGCCTGACCGCCGCGTTGACGGCTGCGCAGGCCGGCGCGGACGTCATTCTGGTGGAAAAGCAGGCGGTCGTGGGCGGCAGCGGCCTTCTGACCGCCGCGGGCTTCTATGGCGCGGAAACCAGCGTGGTGCCCGCCGAGGTGGAAACCATCGACGAGATGTACAACCACATTCTGGACATGATCGCCGAGGGCGGCTCGCTGGATAACGTGGACACCGACCGCATCCACCACCTGTGCGAAAGCACGCCGGAACTGGTGGAATGGCTGGAAGGCATGGGCTACGAATTCACCACCACCGACTTTGGCATCAAGGACGCCAAGCAGCACTACCACATCCTGGCCGACGGCTCCAACGGCCCCGGACAGGTGAAGATCCTTTCCGAGAACGTGGAAAAGGCCGGCGTCAACGTGATGACCGAAACCAAGTGCATCGCCCTCAAGCAGGAGGACGGTGTGATGACCGGCATCACCGTCTCTCAGGGCAACGGCACCTTTGACATCAACGCCAAGTCCGTCATCCTGGCCTGCGGCGGCTATGCCAACAACCTCGACATGATGATGCGTCTGGCGCCCCAGTCGCTGTTCTCCTACAGCTGCTCCAACGCCGGCGCCACCGGCGAGGTGCTGCAGATGGCTGCAAACCTCGGCGCTGCCTGGTACAATGACCAGTTCATGCTCACCTGCGGCTTCACCTCCGACCCGAACTCCGGGCTGGGCATGGTGTGCTATCCGCCGTATGCTTCGATGCCCCTGGTGGACCAGACCGGCAACCGCTTCATGAACGAGTTCTCCCTCTGGACCCTCAACTCCGAAATGGTGCGCAACGTGGAGAACGCGCCGTTCTACGGCATCTTTGACAGCAGCTTCCTCAAGGGCACGGAGGCCGAATTCAAGTACGCTTCCATCGAAGAGGCCATCGCGGAGGGCAGCCCTTACGTGGTCAAGGCCGATACCCTCGAGGACCTGGCCGCCAAGATGGGCATCAAGGACGTGGATGCGTTCCTCAAGACCATTGAAACCTACAACTCCGTCAAGGGCACGGACGATCCCGATCCGGCCTTCGGCGTACCCAACAACCAGCTGTCCTTCGTGGAGGAAGGCCCCTTCTACGGCGTGCTGATGGTATCGCTCAACGCCGGCACCATGGGCGGCATCCAGACCCAGACGACCGGCGAGGTACTGGACGTGTACGGCGAAGTCATGCCCGGCCTCTACGCCTGCGGCGAGGCCTCCAACGGCGCCATCTATGACCGCGGCTACATCTCCGGCACCTCCGTGCTCAACTGCTACGTGGCCGGACGCGACGCCGGCAACAGCGCCGCCGCTTACGCCCAGGAGTAATGCCTCCTGGCGCCTGGCAAAAAAAGAGGACCGCCTGTCCAAAAAAGGCTTGCATCCAGGCCGGATGCGTGTTACAATACTCCTTGTGACATAACGGGCGGTCCTCTGTCCGGGCAAGGCCGCGGGCACGAACGTCTACGAAGGAAGGAGGCCAATGAAATGAGTGAAATCATTCGTTCCATCGAAAAGGCTCAGCTCCGCACCGACCTGCCCACGTTTGGCATCGGTGACACCGTTCGCGTTTTCGTGAAGGTTGTGGAAGGCAGCCGCGAGCGTCTTCAGGCTTTTGAAGGCACCGTGATGGCGAAGCGCAACGGCGGTATCCGCGAGACGTTCACCGTGCGCCGCGTGTCCTATGGCATCGGCGTGGAGCGTACGTTCCCGCTGCATTCTCCCCGCGTGGACCATATCGAAGTGATCCGCCGCGGCAAGGTGCGCCGCGCCAAGCTGTACTACCTGCGTTCCCTGCAGGGCAAGGCGGCCAAGATCAAGGAAGCCAAGCGCGTGTAATCCAAGCGGAAACACCAGGAGCGCCCAAAGTATCTTTGGGCGCTCTTTTGGTATCCTTAACGAGGGGAGGAAACACAATGCCGGAATTTGACAGGGAGGCGGCGGTGCGCTTCATCATCGACGGACTGGACCCCAAGCCCTTCCGGGCCATCTGGGACCGTCTGCCGCAGATCGTGGACAGCATGATCGAATATGATCTGCATTTCATGCGTCTGACCGGGGTGATCGCGCCGGACGGCGGCCGCGGCCCTAACGAATACGATGAGGATGAGGCCTTTGAATATGTCTACAACGCCTGGCTGGGCGACAATCCCGGCGAGGAGGACGAGGACATGACCGTGGCGCTGCTTCTGGACTGCTTTATGGAGCTGTGGCACGAATACCTTCGCGCCTGACCCGTCCGCGCGCGGCGCCTTATGCGGTCCGATCCGCGTCCGACTGCTTCAGGCGCGCCGCCGCCACAACCAGCTCAGCCGCGCCTTCCAGGCCAAAGCGCTGCGTGTCCAGGCACAGGTCGTAGGACGCGGCTTCGCCCCATTTGATGCTGGAGAGGCTGTTGCAGTAATCCGCGCGCTCCCGGTCCGCCCGGCGCACCTGGGCCAGCGCCCTGTCCGCCGTCAGACGGTCGCGCTGTGCGATGCGTCCGGCGCGGCTTTCTGCGCTGGAGGTGATGAACACGCGCAGCAGGTTGGGCCGGCCGGCCAGCACCTGGTCCGCGCGGCGGCCCACGATCACGCAGCCGCCCGCGGAGGCAATCTGCTCAATGACCTCGCGCTGCGCCCGGTCGGCGATGCTGTGCAGGGGCTCCGGCTGGTCCAGCGTGTAGATCTGCTCCACCAGGCTGCGCGCCTTTTCGTCGATGCTGGCCACGTACTGCACGGACAGCCCGCTGCGCTCGGCCGTGGAGGCCAGCAGGCTCTTGTCGTAAAAGGGAATGCCCAGCCGCTGCGCCACCATCCGGCCCACCGTGCGCCCACCTGCGCCATAGCTGCGGCTGATGGCGATCACGGTGGAAACCTCCGGGTTGTATGCCTGGCTTGTGGGCTCATCCTGCGCAAGCGGCGCGTCCGAAGCCGACGCCAGCGTATTTTGTTTCATGCGGCGGTAGTATACAAGGCACATCGCAATGCCGAAAACCGTCGAGAGCGGAACCGCCAGGCCCACGCCCGTCAGCGATACGCCCGGCTGAATGCTCATGAAATAGGAGACCGGCAGACGGATTAGAAACGCCTGGGCAATGCTCTGCACCATGACGAACGTGGAGCGGGAATGCCCGTTGAAATAGCCCAGGAAGCTGAACAGCACGCTGGTGAGCACCGCTTCTGGCGCGAAGCCTCGCAGGTATTCAAATGCGCGCGCGATATCCCGCTCGCTGCCCGAAAACAGCGAGGCCAGCACGTCGCCCTTGAACAGCGCCAGCGCGGCAATCACCACGCCGATGGCCGCGCCCACGCCCATGCCGTAGAGCATGCCCTTGCGGGCGCGGTCCTCCTTGTTCGCGCCCACGTTCTGCGCCACGAAGGACGCCATGCACTGCATGATGGAGGAGGGCACCAGCATCACGAAGGACTGGATCTTCTGCGCAATGCCGTAGCCATTGGAGGCATCCAGCCCCAGCCGGTTGATGAAGGCGCAGATGGCCAGGAAGGAGACGTTGGTCAAAAGCTCCTGCAACGCCAGCGGCGCGCCCACGCGCACGAACCCGCCCACTTCTCTGTCCAGGCGGATGTCCCGCATGGAGAAGGAGAAGGGCATCTTCTGCCGGCGGATGATCAAAAGCGACAGAATCACGCTCACCGCCTGCGCCCCGATGGTGGCGATGGCCGCGCCCGCCACGTTCATGTCCAGCAGCGCCACCAGCACAAGGTCACCCACGATGTTGACCACGCAGGCGATGCCCACGAACAGAAGCGGCAGCCGCGAGTTGCCCAGGCCGCGGAAGATGCAGCTGATGAGGTTATAGAACACGATGAATACGCAGCCGATGCCGCAGATGCGGATGTACTGCGCCGTCAGCTGCACCGCTTCGGCAGGCGCCTGCATCAGCACCGCGATCTGCTCCGCAAAGACGATCAGCGCCACCGTCAGCACCGCTGAAACCACCAGAAAAAACGCTACCGCCCGCCCGATCAGCCGGCCGATGCGCTCGTTCTGCCGCTCGCCCAGGTAGCGGCCGATGAGAATCATCACGCCTGCCGCCAGCTGGCTGAGGACAAAGGTAACGAGGTTCATGATGCTGCTGCCCGTGGATACGCCCGAAATGCCCGCATTGGTGCCGAAATGGCCAACCAGCAGCATGTCCACGGTGCCGTACATGGCCTGCAAAATCTGCGCACCCAGTATGGGGATCATAAACTGCATCATCTTGCCAAAGATGCTGCCGCTGGTAAAATCCTGCTTGGCGTCCATGACGCGACCCCTCCTTACCTCTTTTGCTTGCGTACCATTCTAAACCCTGTTATTATAATAGAGTCAATAGGAGGAACGCCATGAACCGCTATTTTACCATCAGCAAGTTTGCCAGGCTTCGCGGAATCGACATCAATTCCCTGCGCTACTACGAGCGGCTCGGCATCCTTATACCCGCGTATACCGATCCGCATACCAGGTACCGCTACTATACCGCCGAGCAGCTTTCGATTCTGGATATGATTCTTTTGTGCATCAATCTGGGCGTGCCGCTCAAGGAGCTGAAGGCATACTTTGATGAGAGCGGACGTTTTCAGAACCGGGCCCTCTTTGAGGAGGGCAAGCGGCGCACGCAGGAAAAAATCCGCGAATTGCAGGGCAGCCTGCGCAGCATCGAACATACGCTGACGTTTTTGGAGGACACGGGCCGCTATACGCAGAAAAACGCGCCCTACTGCCGCCCCATTCCGCACCGGCGGCTGGTGACGGCGCCGTACAGGGGCGGCCTGAGCGATATCAACGCGATGGAGACGGCCTTTGCCTCGCTCAATACGTACGCGAGGGAACGTCAGCTCTACCCCGTGCTGCCCATGGGCATACTTAACCGCTTTACCGGCGGGCGCTTTTTGCGCGCCGTGTACTGGGAAATCTCCGAGCCGCTCAGCGCAGACGAGCGCATCGTGGAGCTTCCCAAGGGGTCGTACCGGTGTGTGCAGGCGGACTGGCAGCCGGGGGAGGACATGGAGGTGCTGCTGCACCGGTATTTTGACCTGTGCGAGGGGGATGCGGTGCTTGTTTCCAATCTGGGGCAAAGCCGGCTGGAGCCTGAAACGCGCACCTTTGAATTACAGCTGCTTGTCGGCGCGGCGGCCGGCGCGCGTCAGCCGTACGCCGGCCTGTAACACTTGCGCGCCGGGCAGGAATCCGGCGCGGCGGCGACGAATTTTCCTATGATACCAACATCAGAAGGAGCGCTTGGCGGATGAAATGCCCGAATTGCGGAAAATGGAATCAGGCCAGCCTGCCGCACTGCATCTATTGCGGACAGGAATTGCCCAACGACGCCTATGGCCCGGAAGGCGTGCCGGCCTGGCAGCTGGAGCTGGAGGACAAGGACCGCAAGAGCAGCTATGTGCGCGTAGATGAATCGGGTCAGGAAGAGACCACCAGCGACCCGCGCGATACCCTTGCCAGCGAAATGGCGGATCTGAAGACGCGCAAGATCATGGGCGAGCAGAAGCAGCGCATGCTGCGTCAGGAGGCTGCGCGGCGCGGCATGGCGCCCTCCGGGCGTTCGGTGCGCACCACCAGCAACCGCGGCACCTTTTTTTCGGCCTATGACGACCCCGATACCGCGCTGCGCCCCGTGGCGCCGGAGCTGGTGGAGGAGGGCGACGTGGCCCCCGACGCCAAGCGCGTGATACCGGTCAAGTACCGCACCACCTATTCATCCGCTCAGCCGGAGGATGAGGTGTACGGCTACGGCAATACGCGCCGCATCGTCAACATTCAGCATCCCGATGAAAGCGAAACGGTGTACGACGGCTATCACGACACCAGCGCCTATTTGCCCTCGTTTGCCAATCAGGACGAGTACGAAAATTCCATGCGCCTCAAAAACGCCGCCCTCAGCCGCAAGCCGCGGCGCCACAGCGGCAGGCGCATTTTGCGCCTCGCGGTGCTGCTGGGCATGCTGGGCGTGGCGGGATGGCTGGCGGTGACCTTTCTGGTTCCCATGCTCACGGCGGATCAGAATGTGGATGAGCGCACCGCTGTGGTCATTCCCACCATCCGAGACGACATGGCGGCGCATACCGTGACCATTCCCGGCGAGGACGGCCAGCGCATCACCATCCGGGAGCTGCGCACCTCCGCCATCGTGACCGGCGGCTTCGCCACCTTCGACATCCTGGACCATATCTGGTATGACAACTACGAGGATTACCTCCAGGACACCATGACCGTGACCCTCACGCCGTATGTCATCACCGATTCGGGAAAGCAGCAGCCGTTGGAGCCCATCCATTACGAAATCGACATTCCGCTTTCGCCCATCGAGCTCAGCACACCCGACAGCCCCTATCAGGTGGTGAGCACGGCCCTGTACAACATCGTCTTTTACGTGCGTGAGGGCAGCACCGTCACCATCAACGGCGAGGATTACAGCGACCTGGTCAACACCGAGGGCGGCAAGGTCAGCTACAATGCCACCGTGCAGCCCATCGGCGAAAACAATTTTGAAATCCGCGTGCGCAGCCAGTATTGCCGCGAAAATACCCTCACCGTCACCCTCTACCGCGAAAAGCAGGAGATTCCGCTGGATCTGGCCAGCGATATCGGCAGCACCAACGACGACGGCTTTATGACCGTGCGCGGCACCACCCTGCCCGGCGCGGTGGTCAAGGTGCTCTCGCCCTATACGGACCTGGATATCACCGACACGGCCGTGAACGGGTCGTTCAGCTTCGTGGCCACGTTTGACAAAATCGGCGTGAACACCATTGTGATCACAGCGGATTATCCCGGCAAGGCGACCACCCGCGTGGAGCATAACGTCACCTATGTGCCCAACGTCGATATCTACTCACGAAAGGCGTGGAGCATGAAGGACATGTATACCAACTACATGGACAATCTCAGCACCCGCGTGGCCAACCAGCAGATCTATATCTGCCAGAAGGCTATCGTGACCTCCATCGAAACCACCAAGCCGCAGCGCGCCTTCGTGAACGTCGGCACGGAGGAATCGCCCATGCTGGTGTATGTGGAAAACGGCTCGCGGACTACCTGGGAAGTGGGCAAGTGCTACGATCTCTATGGCGACGCCTATGGCATGTACGACAGCAAGCCATGGCTGATTGTGCGCTACACCTACGAAAAGGACCCGTGACCCCAAAACGCAAAGGGGGCCGCCCGGCATCGCGCCCGGACGGCCCCGGTTTTTTCAGGAACGCTTTGTGCGGCTTTCGCCCGTCAGCCCAAGGGCCTTGAGCATCTCCACGATGGGCAGCGGCATCAGGCTGAGCAGCGCCACCAGGCCCCATTGCGCCGGGGTGAGGGTGGCAATATGGAACAGCCCCTGCAAAAACGGCACCAGCAGCACGCACAGCTGCAGCCCGACGCCGCACAGGAAGGCGGGAATCAGCCAGCGGTTCATCTTGCCGCGCAGGAAGGCCGAATGCGTATTGCTGCGCACGTTGAAGGCGTGCACAAGCTGCGAGAAGGCCAGCACCGCAAAGGCCATGGTATGTCCCGTTTCCGGGCTGACGCGCGCGCCGGCCAGATACGCCGTGAGCGAAAGCCCGGCGATCATCAGCCCCTGATAGGCCACGCGAAACAGAAGCGGACGGGTGAAGATGGGCAGGCGGGGGTCGCGCGGGGGGCAGTCCATCACATCGGGCTCGGCGGGCTCCATGCCCAGCGCCAGCGCCGGCAGGGAGTCCGTGATGAGGTTCACCCACAGGATGTGGATGGGCAGAAGCGGCGATCCCAGGTTGAGAACCGTGGCCACGAAGATCAGCAGCACCTCGCCCAGATTGGAGCTGAGGAGAAACTGGATGGCCTTGAGAATGTTCATGTACACGATGCGGCCCTGGGCCACCGCGCCCACGATGGTGGCGAAGTTGTCATCGGTGAGGATCATGGCGGCGGCTTCCTTGCTGACCTCGGTGCCGGTCCGGCCCATGGCCACGCCGATGTCCGCCCGCTTGAGCGCGGGCGCGTCGTTCACGC
>CHCFC05602__coassemble_404_pt1 | contig 21462 bp, 15 predicted proteins | sample CHCFC05602__metabat2_high_PE_021 | metagenome-assembled genome bin CHCFC05602
TGCGCCCAGGGGCGCAAACTCCCCGCCCGCCCGGCAAAGCCGGGCGATACGAATGCACTTTGGAGGGCCTACGGGCCCTCCAAGCCTCCCGAAAGGGTTTGTCAGCAGTCTGTGGGCGCGGCGAGACGCCGCGCCCACAGCACCCTCTCAGTTGCAGAACACCGACACATACCGGGTTTCCAGCAGCGGAATGTAAAAGCCCGCCAGCTCGTCGCGCACGTCGAGCTGTTCCAGATTGCCTATGATGATCAGCGCATATTCCCCATCCTGCTCGAAGGCTTCCTTGCCGCCCGGCAGGCACACCACGTCGCCGTAGAGCTCCGCCATGAACCGGTCCTCGTCGGCCCAGTCGGTCAGCGCGCTGCCATCCGCGTTTTTTTCGTTATACTGAATATACATATGCGCGCCTGCGTAGCTCTCCCGGTCCAGCAGCTCCATCATCGCCACCTGGTAGTGGTGGGGATTGACCGCCGTTGTGACGGTATTGATGTTCTGCCAGGCGCCTGCGACGCACAGGACGGCCGTGATCGCCGTCAGGGCCGCGCCCGTCCGGCGGACGCCCCTGCGTCCGCCGCGCGCCAGCAGCGCTTGAAGCAGCACGCCAAGCAGTACCGCCAGCGCTGTGAAGCTGGAAAAGACATACCAGTATTTTTTGAAGTTGGAAAAGGAAAAGACCACCGGCGGCACCATCAGCCAAAGCAGGCAGCCGATGACGGCGGAACGGGCCGCCGGAGAAAGCCGCGTCCGCGTGAGAACGAGCGCCAGGGCAGCCGCAACACACAGCGCCAGAGCCGTCAAAAACCCGCGGTCACCCAAAAGATACTGGAAATACAGCAGCGGTCCGGAAGCGGTTCCGGAGGTCATCCGCTCCCCGATATCCACCGTGACGCCGGAGGTGAGAAACGCCCAGCCGTCGTGCAGATACCGCGCCACAGCCCATGGGAGCACCGGCACGACGCCTACGGCGAGCAGCAGTCCCGCGCGCTTCCAGGTAATTTCCTTGAGGCGCCCCTGGCAGGCCAGAAACAAAAAACAGATGGCCGGAATGCACAGCGCATGCCAGCTCTTGGTGAGAAAAGCCAGCGCGAAGCACAGGGCGCTCCCGTAAAACCAGCGAAAGCTGCGCCCGCTGTCGAGCATGCACAGCATGGCCAACGTGAAAAAGAGCTGATAGAGCGCGTCCGGGTCCCCGTTGCGGGCATAGTGCCCGGCGATCAGCACCTGAAACGCCGTCATTGCGCCCACGTAGACCAGCGACACAACGGCGCCCTGCCGCCGCCCCAGCCAGACCGCTCCCACCGCCAGCATTATAAAGGAAAAAAGTGCGCTGGGCAGACGTACGGCCGCCAGCGTAAAGCCCACGAGCCTGTAACTCAGCGCGATGGCCCACATGCTCAGCGGCGGCTTGAGGTTGAAATAATCCACTTCGCCAAAATAGGTGTTGACCAGATAGTCGTCGTTGACCACCATTTCATAGGCGTTTACGGCATGCCGCTGCTCGTCGTACAATTCCACCCACGCCGATTCCAGATTGGTAAAGAGCATGACCGCGGCGGCGGCAAGAAGCGCCAGCAGCAGCACGACATAGCACGCACGCCCCGCCCAGGTCAGACGCCTGTTTTGCTTTTGGCCCATGATCTTTCCATCCTTTCCAGCCATCTAAGGCAGCGTGTTTTTTCCGGATGCGATTGCGCCCGTTTCCTGTATACAGGCGCAGTATACCATCTGAGTCCGTCCCTGTCAACGAGTTCCATTTTTGAGGACAAGGAAAAGCGCGCCCCATCTTGCGACCGGCTGGAAACTATGCTACAATGCAAAAGCGAACGTGTTTTCGTATTTTGTTGGAGGTGGCTATCCATGGAAAAGTCCAAGGTTTATTTTACCAATTTCCGCGCCAAGCCCGACCGGAATATCCTTCAAAAGCTGCGCCATCTCATCGAAGCGGCCGGCATGACCAGCATGCCGCTGGAAGGCAAATTCACCGCCGTGAAAATTCACTTCGGCGAGCCGGGCAACCTGGCTTTCCTGCGTCCCAACTACGCCAAGGTCGTGGTGGATACGCTCAAGGACATGGGCGCGCGCCCCTTCCTGACCGACTGCAACACCCTGTATACCGGCATGCGCCGCAACGCGCTGGACCACTTGTCCGCCGCCTTTGAAAACGGCTTCAGCCCCCTGCAGACCGGCTGTCATGTGATCATCGCCGACGGATTGCTGGGCAATGACCATGTTGCCGTGCCCATCGACGGGGAATACTGCAAGGAGGCGCTCATCGGCCGCGCGGCCATGGACGCCGAAGCCATCATCAGCCTGACCCATTTCAAGTGCCACGAGGGCACGGGCATCGGCGGCGCGCTGAAAAACCTGGGCATGGGCCTGGGCTCCACGGCCGGCAAGCGCGCCATGCACTGCGACGGCAAGCCCGTAGTGGACCATGACAAATGCATCGGCTGCGGCCTGTGCGCCCGTCAGTGCGCGCATGGCGCCATCAGCTTCAGCGGGGAGAAGGGCCAGCGCCGCGCCACCATCGACCATGACAAGTGCGTGGGCTGCGGCCGCTGCGTGGGCGCGTGCCGCGACCGGGGCGCCATTCAGGGGCCGGACAGCTCCAATGACGTGCTCAACTGCAAAATCGCCGAATACGCCTGGGCCGTCATCAAGGACCGCCCCAACTTCCATATCTCCCTGGTGATGGACGTATCCCCCTACTGCGACTGCCATCCAGAAAACGACACGCCCATCATCGCGGACGTGGGCATGTTCGCCAGCTTCGATCCCGTAGCGCTGGACGTGGCCTGCGCGGACGCGTGCAACCGCATGGAACCGCTGCCCGGCACCTTCCTGACCGACCGCAACAACCGCACCGGCGACATCTTCAACGACACGCATCCCTACACCAACTGGCGTTCCGGCGTGGAGCACGCGGCCAAGCTGGGCGTGGGCTCGCTGGAGTACGAGCTGATCGAGGTGCGCTGACCCCAGCCCGCCATCACGGCAGAGAGGACGATTCATTCCTTGCAGGACAAGCTCATCGTTCGCGGCGCGCGCGAACACAATCTGAAAAACGTCACACTGGAAATCCCGCGCAACAAGCTGGTGGTGTTTACGGGCCTGAGCGGCTCGGGCAAGACCAGCCTGGCCTTTGATACCATTTACGCCGAGGGGCAGCGCCGCTATGTGGAGAGCCTGTCCTCCTATGCGCGCATGTTTTTGGGGCAGATGGAAAAGCCGGATATCGACTCCATCGAGGGCCTGTCTCCGGCCATTTCCATCGACCAGAAAACCACGGCGCGCAACCCCCGCTCCACCGTGGGTACCGTGACCGAGATCTACGACTATCTGCGCCTGCTCTATGCGCGGGTAGGCGTGCCGCACTGTCCCAAGTGCGGCCGCGAGATCCGCCAGCAGACCATCGATCAGATGGCCGATCAGGTGATGGCCTATCCGGAGGGGCAGCGGCTGCAGCTCCTCGCGCCCGTGGTGCGCGCGCGCAAGGGCGAGCACACCAAGCTCCTGGAGGACGCGCAGAAGCGCGGCTTCGTGCGCGTGCGCATCGACGGCGAGCTCTACGAGCTGGATGATACGCCGCAGCTGGACAAAAAGAAAAAGCACGACATCGAAATCGTGGTGGATCGCCTGATCGTGCGCCCCTCCGATGAGTTCCGCCAGCGCCTGGCCGACAGCATGGAGACCGCCGCCGAGGAAAGCGGCGGTCTGGTGCTGGTGGACCTGTTTGACAAGGGGACGCTGCTGTTCTCCCAGAACTACGCGTGCCCGGAGTGCGGCGTGTCCATCGAGGAGCTCTCGCCCCGCATGTTCAGCTTCAACAGCCCCTTCGGGGCCTGTCCCGAATGCGGCGGTCTGGGCACGGTGATGCGCATCTCCCCGGAGACCGTCATCCCCAACCCGGAGTTGAGCCTAAGCCAGGGCGCGCTGCAGGCCATGGGCTGGAACACCACGGACAAGACCAGCATGGCCAGCAGCTATTTCCGGGCGCTGGCGGAGCTGTACGGCTTCAGCCTGGACACGCCCGTGCGCGACCTGCCGGCCAAGATCCTGGACATTTTGCTCTACGGGTCCAATGACAAAATCACCATCGAATACGAGAGCGCCCACGGCAAAGGTCAGTACCAGACCACGTTCGAGGGCGTGATTACCTCGCTCAACCGCCGCTACCGCGAAACCACCAGCGAGTCCATGAAGGCGGCCTATGAGGAATACATGGTTTCCGACAGCTGCCGCGCCTGCGGCGGACGCCGCCTGCGCCCCGAAGTGCTGGCGGTGACGGTGGGCGGCATGAACATCAGCGAGCTGTGCGACCTGAGCGTATCGGCGGCGCGGGCCTTCTTTAGGGGTCTGCGGCTGAGTGAAAAGGACAGCATGATCGCCTCGCAGATTCTGCGCGAGATTGACGCGCGTCTGGGCTTTCTGGACAGCGTGGGCCTGTCCTACCTCACGCTGTCGCGCGCGGCGGCCACCCTTTCCGGCGGCGAGGCGCAGCGCATCCGCCTGGCTACGCAGATCGGTTCCAGCCTGATGGGCGTGCTCTACATCCTCGACGAGCCCTCCATCGGCCTGCACCAGCGCGACAACGCCAAGCTCCTGGCCACGCTCAAGCGCCTGCGCGACCTGGGAAACACGCTGATCGTGGTGGAGCACGACGAGGACACCATGTATGCCGCCGACTACATCGTGGACGTGGGCCCCGGCGCGGGCATCCACGGCGGCGAGATCATCGCCGAGGGCACCATCGACGAAATTCTGGCCAATCCCCGTTCCCTCACGGGTCAGTATCTCAGCGGCAAGCTGTCTATCCCCGTGCCCGGGAAGCGGCGCAAGCCGTCCGGCTGGCTCACGGTGCGGGGCGCGAAGGAAAACAATCTGAAAAACATCGACGTAAAGCTCCCGCTGGGTGTGTTCTGCTGCGTCACAGGCGTGAGCGGTTCGGGCAAATCCAGCCTGATCAACGAGATCGTCTACAAGCATCTGGCCAAGGTGCTCAACCGTGCCAAGACGCGCGCGGGCAAGTTCGACCGCATGGAGGGCGTGGAGCAGCTGGACAAGATCATCGCCATCGACCAGAGCCCCATCGGCCGCACGCCGCGCTCCAACCCCGCCACCTACACCGGCCTTTTTGACCTGGTGCGCCGCGTCTTTGCCATGACGCCCGACGCCAAGGCCCGCGGCTACAAGGAAAACCGCTTCAGCTTCAACGTCAAGGGCGGCCGCTGCGAGGCCTGCGGCGGCGACGGCCTGCTCAAGATCGAGATGCACTTCCTGCCCGACATCTACGTGCCCTGCGACGTGTGCAAGGGCGCGCGCTACAACCGCGAAACCCTCGACGTGCGCTACAAGGGCAAGAACATCCATGAGGTGCTGGAGATGACCGTGGAGGAGGCGCTGGGCTTCTTTGAAAACCACGAGCCCATCGTCAAAAAGCTCCAGACCCTCTACGACGTGGGCCTCGATTATATCAAGCTGGGCCAGCCCAGCACCCAGCTCTCCGGCGGTGAAGCCCAGCGCATCAAGCTGGCGACCGAGCTCAGCCGCCGCGCCACGGGCCGCACCCTCTACCTGCTGGACGAGCCTACCACCGGGCTTCACATGGCCGACGTGCAGAAGCTCATCGACGTGCTTCAGCGGCTGGTGGAAGCGGGCAACAGCGTGCTGGTCATCGAACACAACCTGGATGTGGTCAAAACCGCCGACTACCTGATTGACCTGGGTCCCGAGGGCGGCGACGGCGGCGGCACCGTCGTATGCCAGGGCACGCCGGAAAAGGTGGCCAGGGTCCCCGAAAGCTATACGGGACAATTCCTGGCGCCGATTCTGGCCCGCCCGGCAAAGAAGTAAATCAAAAGAAATCCCCGGCAGCGCCTGTATGCTGCCGGGGATTTGCCTTAGCCCACCCCGTCGGTCCATTCCAGGCTGAGCACCTCGCCCGTGTCCGGGTCCACGCGGATCTGGCACACGCAGTTGTCTCCATCGAACGTATCGGCGGTTCGGGCAAAGATGTAGATGGTATAGCTGTCCGCATCGTCGTACTGCCACACATCCGGGTCGCGGTAATAGGCGGCAAGCTCCGCCTCCGTCATGCCGATGTCTTCCAATGCCGCCTGACGGCCGATGGCCGCGGCCTCCATGGCGCCGATGCCCGTCCTAAACCGCTCAAAGAGCGCCGCCTGGCGCTCCCGCGTAAAGAAGCACGAGGCACGCCACAGCCAATCGCTTTTTCCACAGCCAGCGCTTTTCACGCGAAAAGACCGGCTTCCGTTCCCCCTTTTCAGGAGGTGCGGAAACCGGTTTTTTCTTCAATGAGGGGAACCGCGATGCGCAGCGTTTCACACGCTCATGAGCAGGTCCTGATAGGTCGGCATGGGCCAGTAGCTCTTGCCGACGATGCCCTCCAGCGCGTCGCCGGCGGCGCGCACCTCGTTCATGGCGGCGATCACCTGGTCGCGGGTATACCGGGCGCGCGCGAGCATGTCCGCGCCCGCGTCGCAGCCCTTGAGCACGGATTCCAGCTTCTCCGTCGCCTTGTAGAGGGCGTTGGTCTGCGCATTCAGGCTGGAGAGCAGCGCCTTTTCCGCCTCGGGTTCCAGCTCAGGCGCAACGCTCTTTTTAACGTTGATGGTGCTGGCCACGTCCTTGGCATAGGCAATGGCGGCGGGCAGAATCAGATGGCGGGAGATGTCGATCATGCTCATGGCTTCGATGTCAATCACCTTGATATACGTCTCCATCTTGATTTCATAGCGGCTTTCCACTTCCTCGCGGGTAAAGACCTTCTGCCGCTCGAAGAGCGCGACGTTCTTGGGGGCCACATAATAGGGCAAAGCGTCCACGGTGGTGGGCAGGTTGAGCAGGCCGCGGCGCTCCGCCTCCTCCACCCAAGCCTGATCGTAGCCGTTGCCGTTGAAGATGATGCGCATATGCGCGCTCAGCGTCCTGCGGATCAGGGCATCCACGGCGGCGGTCACATCCTCGGCGCCCTCCAGCTCGTCGGCCATCTTCATCAGGGTGTCGGCAATGGCGGTGTTGAGGATGACATTGGGGCCGGAGATGGACTGCGAGCTTCCCAGGCTGCGGAACTCGAACTTGTTGCCCGTGAAGGCAAAGGGCGAGGTGCGGTTGCGGTCGGTGGAGTCGCGGGAGAAGCGGGGCAGAATGTGCACGCCCAGCTTCATCTGGTCGCGCTCATGCGCCTCGTACTTGCTGGCGCTGACGATGCTTTGGATGAGCTCGTTGAGCTCGTCGCCCAGGAAGATGGAAATGATCGCAGGCGGGGCCTCGTTGGCGCCCAGGCGGTGATCGTTGCCCGCGCTGGCCACGGCTACGCGCATCAGGTCCTGATAATCGTCCACGGCGGCGATGACGGCGCTGAGGAATATGAGGAACTGCGCGTTTTCGCTGGGGGTATCGCCGGGGTCCAGCAGGTTGACACCGGTATTGGTGCTCAGGGCATAGTTGTTATGCTTGCCGCTGCCGTTGACGCCCTCGAAGGGCTTCTCGTGCAGCAGGCACACCATGCCGTGGCGGTCGGCCACCTTCTTCATGATGTCCATGGTGAGCTGGTTGTGATCGGCGGCGATGTTCACGGTCGTGTAGATGGGCGCCATCTCATGCTGGGCGGGGGCCACCTCGTTATGCTCGGTCTTGGCCAGAATGCCCAGCTTCCACAGTTCGGCGTCGAGTTCCTTCATGAAGGCCTGCACGCGGGGCTTGATGACGCCGAAGTAGTGGTCCTCCAGCTCCTGTCCCTTGGGAGGCCTGGCGCCGAAGAGGGTGCGGCCCGCCACCATCAGGTCGGGGCGCTTGCGGTAAACCTCCTTGTCCACCAGGAAATACTCCTGCTCCGGACCCACGGTGGGAAACACGCGCACGACCTCCGTGTTGCCGAAGATACGGAGGATGCGCAGCGCCTGCTTGCTGAGCGCCTGCATGGAGCGCAGTAGCGGGGTCTTTTTGTCCAGCGCCTGTCCGCCATAGGAGCAGAACGCCGTGGGAATGCATAGCGTGCCCTCCTTGATGAAGGCGTAGCTGGTGGGGTCCCAGGCGGTGTAACCGCGGGCCTCGAAGGTGGCGCGCAGGCCGCCGGAGGGAAACGAGCTCGCGTCCGGCTCGCCGCGCACCAGCTCCTTGCCGCCAAACTCCAGAAGCACCTTGCCGTCCTTGAGCGGCGTGATGAACGCGTCGTGCTTTTCGGCGGTCACGCCGGTCATGGGCTGGAACCAGTGCGTGTAATGCGTGGCGCCCATCTCCAGCGCCCAGTCCTTCATGGCGTTGGCCACCACGCCCGCCACCGCCGGGTCCAGGGAACGCCCCTGCTCGATGGTGCGTTTCAAGGCTTTATAGGTTTCCTTGGGCAGGCGCTTTTGCATCATGCTGTCGTCAAAGACATATTCGCCAAAAAGGTCGCTCGGATTTTCCATTAGGACAGCCCCTTCCCTCTCAAACTACCATACCGGATCGCTATACAAAAACGGCGCCGATGGATAACGGGTTATCCACAGCGCCGTTGCTGTATGCTGGGATTATAAATCAGCCCCGCCGCATTGTCAACCCCCGGCCCTGTTTTTGCAATGTATTTCTCGGCGCTTACGGCGCGGGCGTTTCCGTCGCAGGCACCGGCGTTTCAGTCGCGGGCGCGGCCGTCGCAGGTGTTTCCGTCGCGGGCGCGGGCGTTTCCGTCGCGGGCGATGGTTCAGGCGCGGCGGACGCTGCGGGCGCGGCCGTGAGATAATCGGCCATCAGCGCCGCAAAGCGCAGGGCCGCCCCTGGCAGCAGGGCCGCCACATCCGTCTCGGTCATCCGGTTCACATAGATGCGGTCGGGGGACAGTTCCTCCGGCTCCCACTTCTGGCGGCTGCGGCCCGTGATTGTGGCGGTGTAGGTCTGGTCCCAGCCGTCGCCGCCCAGCGTGACCGTGGCTTCCATGTCGGTGGCCGCGGACTTGAGCTCCTTGCTGACGAAGGAGGAGGAAACCGTGACCTCCGTGGCGGGAATGGCTACATAGGCGTCGCCCTCGCCCTCGCTCTCCAGGTTCAGCGTGGCGTTATAGGTGTAGACGTCGCGCAGTTCGTCGTCCTTGGTTTCGCTTTCCTCCTGCTTGAGGCTGAAGGACAGCGCGAGCGTCTTTTGCGCATCCGCCGGCATGCCGTCCTCCACGGTGAAGGCCTCCGCCCCGCGCGGCTCGCTCGTCAGGGTGCCTTGAATCACGCGCACGCCGGTCATGCTGCTGTATTCCTGATACGTCAGCGAAATTGCGCGCAGGCCGCTTTCCAGGGAAATGGTGTTGTCATCGGGCAGATCGCCCTCGCCGCGCGTACGGTCATAGCGCAGGGTGACCTCGCCGCCCTCCGCGTCGTAGAGCGGCAGGCTCAGATGCAGTTCCAGCGTATCGCCCTCCAGGCTGACCGTGCGTCCGATGGTCAGGTTGGAGGCCAGGGGCAAAGCGTCAATGGCGCCGAAATAATAGTTTTGCAGGTTGGGATTGAGCAGCAGCTGGGACATTTCCTCCCCCGCCGCCTCCTGCAGGCGAGCGAGCGTGACCTGGTCGCTGAGCAGGTCCAGTACCATCTGCTTGGCCTGCGACTTGATGGCCGCCGGCGGTACGTCATAGTAGACCGACATGGTGGTGGTGCCGTCCTCCAGCTTGTCCAGCACCGCATTCTGCCGGTAGCCCTCAATCCACAGGTCCATGCGGACGAGGTAGCTCTCCAGCACGTCCTCCAGCCCCTCCGCGCCCTGCAACAGTCCGGCAGCCTGCGCCGCAAGGGAGGCCAGCGCCGGTATTCCCGTCTGGGCCAGCAGGCTTTCTCCCAGCTGTCCGAGCAGATCTTCGCCCTCGGGGGCGTCTTCCCCTTGCTCGGGCGCCTGCCCAAAGCTGTACCAGTCGGGGCTGATCACATCGGCCTGAACGGCCAGGGAACCATCCTTGAGCTGCGCGTGCGCCGTGCTGGCGGCGCTCTCGCCGTCCATGAGCACCACGTCGGCCCGATGCTCCGCCGTTTCCGTGGCGGTCGGGCGCACGTAGATATAGCTCAGGTCCATCACGATGGGCTTGAGGGTGCTCATCGCCTGCGTGCCTTCCCTGGCCGCGACCTCTACCGATATGGTGGCGCTGAATCCGCTGCCCGCCCACAGCTGCTTGATCAGCTTGCCGGCAACGGTGTAGTCCTCCGTATCGGCCTCGGTGGCATGAGCGGCGGGCAAAAGCAGGCACATCAGGCTCATCAGCAGGCAAAGAAACCGTTTCATGCACGGGCCTCCTTTTGTTTCGTCACGGTTGTACCAGGTTCAAAAAGGCTGCGTAGTCTTCCTCGGACATGTTGTCCGCCAGCAGTGCCGTATCCTCCGCGGGCAGCTTGGCCAGCGCGATGAGCAGCCGTCCGGCCAGGTTCTGATACAGCTCGCCCCGCAGGGCCTCCAGCTGGTCCGCCTGGGCGGCGTCCAAGTCATACGTCTGCATGGTATCCGGCACTTCGTAGATCTGATAGCCGATGGGCGGCTGTCCCACCAGATAATCCGAGTCCACGCCGTCCACGGGCTCCTCGTTCTGGCTCAGGCTGCTTTGGGGCATGGGGTCATAGACCGGTTCGCCCTCCGCGGCGGCGGGCGCCGCATCGGCGCTTTCCTCCGGCTGCGCCGTCACCTGCAGGGGCTCCTCGTCAAAGATGACGGTGAGGGCCCTGGTCACGTTCTTGCCGGTCAGCTCCTCCAGTGCCACCGTTCCCGTAAGGATCTCGCCATCCTGTGCGGAAAGCAGCTTCATGGCAGGGGTCAGCGTGGTGGTGACGGTTTCGGTTTCGCCGTCTGCCGCCGTCTTGACCGCGGTTGTGACCGTGCCCTCCAGCGTGCGCTCGTCGGTTCCCGCCGCGCCGGTCAGGTCGTGCTCCACGGTGGTGGTCACGGTGCTCGTGCCCCGCTTGATGGCTGCGGACCATTCGCCCTTGACCGAGAAGGCGCCGTCCGCCTCCCCGCGCCGGTAGGTGGCGGAGATGGTGCGGTTTTCCGCGTCGCCCTTGCCTTGGGTCAGCTCGAATTTGTAGGTGTCAACGCGCTCGGCCTCGTCTCCCGTAAAGGCCCACTGGTACGACAGCTGGCGCGTGGTGCCGTCTCCCATGGTCACGGTGCCCTTGATATAGACGGCCAGGTCCTCGCCGTTTTCCTCGGACTGGTACAGGCCCACGATGAAGCCCTTGGCATAGGTCATCTTCTCCAGCTCCGCGCGGAAGGCCGCGTCCATGCCGCAGCCCAGCACCTGCGCGATCAGCGGCGCCAGCTCCGCGCTCTGCTCGGTGGTCAGACGCGCGATGCGGCTCCAGCGCGAGGTGGCGATGTTCTTGATCTTATAGTTGGCCTTCTTCTGCTCCGCGTAGGGAAGAATCGCATCGGTCAGGCTCTGGTAGCAGCCCTCGACCTCCTCGATGGCCAGCAGCGCGTCAAATGCCGCCTCATCGGTTGCCGTCCCCATCAACCGGTCCAGCGGGGAGTCGCCGCTGACCAGCGTGCGGTTGGGCAGGAGCGAGGTGGTCAGCGAGGTGCTCTCCCCCGTGCTGCGCTGGGTGAGGTCCGCCACGCTCTCGCCGTCCACGCAGAGGGCGAGCGCGCTTTCGGCCCCCGCGTCCGTCTCGGAGGCGGCCACGCGGATATGCCCCAGCACGTTGTTCATCATCGTCAGCGTTTCCTCGCCGTAGGGCAGGAGCGTCCCCACCTCAAGGCCGAAGCTGTAGCGCACGTCGCCGTCCGTGTCCAGATAGGCCGAAAGCGTTTCGTCCAGGCCCGCGATGCTCGCCAACGCGCCGCCAAGGGGCAGCGCCACCGCAAGCAGAACCGCCGCCAGCGCCATCCACCCTTTTTTCATGCCTTTCACTCCTTTTCGATGGTCCTCAGGCCCTCCAGAAGCGCCGTCAGTTCTTCCAGCGTGGTGGCAAAATTCACCTGCCGCCGGATGGCCGTCGCGCCCCTCAGGCCGCTGATATAGTGTCCCACATGTTTGCGCATTTCCATCACACCCAGGCGCTCGCCCTTGAAATCCACCATCCACCGGGCGTGCAGCACCGCCGTGTCGATGCGCTCGCTCAGGGGTACCGCTTCGGGCGCGCCGCCCTCCAGGACCCTTCGCGCATCGCGGAACAGCCAGGGATTGCCCATCGCGCCGCGGCCGATCATCACGCCGTCCGCGCCGGTTTCCTCCAGCATGCGCCAGGCATCGCCGGGGGCGAACACGTCTCCGTTGGCAATCACCGGGATGGTCAGGCGGGCTTTCAGCTCCCCGATGGCCGCCCAATCCGCCGTGCCGGCGTACTGCTGCCGCCGCGTGCGGCCATGTATGGCGATCCACCGCAGGCCCAGCGCCTGCGCCGCGCGCCCCAGCTCCAAGGCGTTCATGCTGTCCTCGTCGTATCCCAGACGGGTTTTGACCGTCACGGGCAGGCTGGTGTTGCGCCTGACCGCCTCCATCACCCGGTATGCGCGGTCCGGGTCCAGCAGCAGCGCGCTTCCCTCGCCGGAGGACACCACCTTGCGGGCCGGGCAGCCCATGTTGATGTCCAGCGACGTAAAGCGCCCCAGCGCCGACACCCTCGCGGCGGCCTCGCCCATCACGGACGGGTCCCTGCCGAAGAGCTGGCAGGCGGTGTTGCGTTCCTCAGGATGCACGGCCAGCAGGCGGCGATAGGCGTCGTTGCCGGGCTTGGCGCACAGGTAGCCGATGGCGCTGACCATCTCCGAGCACGCGTAGTCCGCGCCCATGCGGTAGCACATAACCCGCATGGGCCAGTCCGTGATGCCCGCCATGGGGGCCAGACATAATACGGTTTGGTACGTGTTTCCCATCCCCTCAGCGCTCCGCCACACAGGGGAAGGATGCGATGCGCCCGCCCGTGCCCGCAAAGGGAATCAGCGTCAGCTCATAAGCCGGGCCGGCCGGCACGCCCTGGGGCGGCGGTAAAATAAAGCCGGCCTTTTCCTTCCACATGGGGGCCTCGCACGCGGCAGCAAGGGCGTAGGGTACGCCGTCCTCCTCCACGGGCGTGACGGGATTGCCGGAGTGGATGGCGTAGCGCCACGCCACCTGCTCGTCCGGCAGGGCCAGCGCCATCAGGCGCGCGCCCACATACAGGCTCACGCTGCCGCGGTAGCCCGTCTCCAGCCGGGGAGACAGACTCAGACGCAGGGTGATCACGTCGCCGTTCTGATAGGTGCGGCGCAGGCTGTGCCATTCGCCCTGGGCCACGGCCTGCGGCCGGGCGCCATTGACGCTGATCTGCGCGCCGTCGGCATAGCCGGGCACACGCAGGCGCAGCGTGGCGGGGACCGCCTGCCGGCATTCCACGCGAATGGTGATCTCCCGCTGGAACACGCCCGCAACCGAGGCGGTGAACCGAACCGGCACGCCGCCCAGGCGCGTGAGGCATCCTCCCGCCACCGGGAGCGCATAGGCCAGCGTGTCGTCGTCCTGGCTCATCCACACGCTGCGGCGGATGGCGTAGAGCGCGCGCAGCAGCGCCGAAACCTCCTCGGGTTCGGGGGGCTGGGCCTGGCAACTCTCATCCCCAGCCAGGCGGTTGGTGGGCGAAAGCGGGCGCACGCCCTCCGGCGTCAACAAATCGGGAAGCACGTTCACCAGCAGCATTTCCAGCCGGTCGGCCATGGCGGCTTCGCCGGACTGGCACAGCGCGTCAAAATACGCCTCCGCCTGCGCGCAGGCCGCGGGCAGCTCCACCGCACGCGCAGGGTCGCGCCCCGCCAGAAACGGATCGGCCGAAAACGCGCCGCTGGGCATGCCGTGGTAGCGGGAGAGCGCGGTCAACCCCGCCCTGCCCGCCGCCGCGTCGCGGCCCGAACCGCTGTACTGCGCGATCAGGGCGGTCATGGCCAGCGCATCGGCCGTGCCCTTGCCGGTGGCGAAGCGCTGCATGCGCGCATAATACGCATCCTCATCCGGCGTATGCGCGCCGGTTTCGGGGCGGTATTCCCGCTGGAAGGGGAACATGTGCATCAGCCCGCTCACGTCCGGCAGGCGCGAGCGCAGGCTCTCCATCAGGTTCAGCAAAAACGGCTGGCCCGTGCGGCGGTACAGGTCCACCGCAAGCCGCAGCACATCCGCGCCGCACAGAAACAGCTTTTCCTCCGTCATCTCGGCCAGGGCGTCCAGAAAGGCGCGCATGCCACCCAGCACCCGCAGCATGGCCTGCTTGTCGCGCCCCATGGCGGCCAGCATCGAAGCCGCGCGCAGCAGGGCCGCAAAGCGGTCCGGCTCTGCGGGCAACAGGTTCACCGCCGCTTCCACATCCGGGAACGGCGGCGTTTCCGTATATCCGCCCAGCTTGGTGGCCAGCGCCGCATCCAGAGACGACATGCGGTTAAGATCCACCAGCCCAAGGGCCAGCTCGGTCAGCTGCTTTTGCAGGCCGTCGGCGTGCACGGCTGCGTCCGACAGCGGCACAAGCGCGGGGTCCACCAGGGGCGCGCGGCGATAAGCGATTGCGGTAGGCATGGTTCCTCCTTATGGCATCGGCGGCATCAGCCGTTACTTTGCTCCATTCTACCCTATTATATAACAAAAATCCCGCAGGTCAAGCAAAGTCCGATCCCCGCTTGCACGCCGCCCCACCTGCGTGTATAATGGCTGTACGCTGCGAAGGAGGGAACCGAGCCATGGACCATGCCGCCACCGGCCGCCTGTGGGTGCGCCTGATCAAACGCCATCGCGTGGAGCGCGACGCCACCGTGCCCTGCACGCGCGACGACCCCGAAGCCGCCCTGCGCGAGCTGCTGCCCAGGCTGGACCTGAGTCAGCCGGTATGGCTGCCGCGCCACCGCGCCGACTGGGAGGAATATGCCCTGACCCGTTTCCTGCCGGAGCATTTTATGGAAGCCGTGCCCTTTGATTTCATGGAGATCAGCTATATTTTCCCGGAGGACGAAAAAAAGGCCGCCCGCCCGCGCGATCCGCGCTGGGACGCCTGACCGGGCGCGTGCATGCGCGCCGCCCCGCCGCCATATCCTTGGGGCGGAGGTGATGCGATGAACAGCATTGACAAGGCCTTTTTCGGCCTGGCGGACGAGATCCGTTCGCTGGATGAAAAGGAGCTGTATTACCGTATGCGCAAAAGCTTCGACGCCATTCCGGAGTCGGCCAAGCGGGGGCTGATGACCTTCTTTTCCCAGTATCCCTACTGGGGCGGGCTGGACATCGACCGAGGCGACTACGAGGAAATCGCGCTCAAGCAGCAGGCGCTTTCCCTGCATATGGATGATTTCGTCTGGCTTTACGACCGCCTTGGGGATTATCGCTCCAAAAAGACCCTCTACGCGATCCTGAGCAACTGGTACCGTTACGATTTTATTTCAACGGCCGAGGCAAAGGAATACCTCTTCAGCGGCTACTTTGACCTGGACCTGCTTTCATGCGATACAAACGAGGTGATCGCCGATCTGGGCGCCTATGTCGGCGACACGGTGCTTTCGTATATTGAGCACTACGGCGAGGACTGCTACAAGAAAATCTTCTGCTATGAGATGACGCCCGACACCTTTGAGCAGCTCAGGCGCAACCTGGCGGGCTATCGGGACATCGACCTGCGCCAAAAGGGCGTGAGCGACGTGGAGGGGTTTATGTCGCTGACGGCCAACGTGGCCAGCTCCTCGGCCAACACCCTGTGCGACGAGGCGGGCGGCGAGATCCCCGTCACCACGCTGGACGCCGATATTCAGGAGCCCGTCACCCTGATCAAGGCGGATATCGAAGGTCACGAGCAGCGGGCGCTGAGGGGAGCCAGGGGCCACATTCTCAACGACCATCCCAAGCTGCTGATTTCCGTGTATCACAACAACGAGGATCTGTGGAAGATCCCCCGCATGATTCACGACTGGTGCGGCGACTACCGGTTTTATCTCCGGTTTCAAAGCTCGGTGATCTACCCCACGGAAATCACGCTGTTCGCGCTCTAGGTCCGCCCGTGCCAAAAAAAGCAGAGCCGCGCCGGATTTCCCGGCGCGGCTCCTTTTTTGTCATCGCGTCTTGCCTTCCGCCTCGTCGCCCGGACGTTCCAGGCGGTGCGCGCCCTCCAGCGTAAAGACCGAAACCGGCCCTCCGGAAAGCAGCCGCACGCAGTATCTGCCGCCCTCCATTTCAAAGCGCAGGCGGCTGCCCCGGTACTGGAACGAGAACTTGAGCCCCGTCCACCCCTCCGGCAGGAAGGGGTCCACGCGCACGCCGTCCGCACACAGCCGAAAGCCCGCAAAGCCGTTGACCACCGCCATGTAGCAGCCGCCCATGTTGGCGGTATGCACGCCGTCCTTGCTGTTGCCGTGGGTGTTGAGCAAATCGGTTTTTACGCTGTCGCCAAAATAGGCGCGCGCCTCATGTCGCAGGCCCAGGCGGCATGCCTCAATGCAGAAGATGCAGTTGGACAGAGAAGAATCGTGCGTGGTGATCTTCTCATAATACCGGAAGGAGCGCTCCCGCACTCCGGCGTCCGCCAGCTTCTCAAACAGCACGTGCGCCAGGACCGTATCGGCCTGCTTGCACACCTGGTAGCGGTACAGCTGCAGGGGATGATAGTGGAGCAGCAGCGGAAAGTTCTCCCGCGGCGTGGCGGCGATGTCCCACACGGGCTTTTGCAGGAAGCTGTCGTCCTGCGGGTTGATGCCGAGCTTCTCGTCATAGGGCAGGTACATGATTTCCGCCGCATGGGCAAATGCGTCCAGCTCCTCGCGGGTGACGCCCAGCCGGGCGGCCCACTCGTCATAGAGGCCCCACGTCTCCAGCAGGCCGGCCGCGCGCACCGCCCATTCCAGATTGTTTTTGGCGCAGGCATTGGTGTAATAGTTGTTGTTCACCAGGCAGGTGTATTCGTCGGGGCCGGTCACGCAGTTGATGCGGAAGGTCCCTTCTACCACATGGCCGACATCCATCCACAGGCGCGCCGTTTCCAGCAGCAGCTCCGCGCCCTCGCGGGTCAGATAGTCGCGGTCGCCGGTGGCCTCATAGTACATGCCTACCGCGTAGGCGATGTCCCCCACGATGTGATATTGGGCCGTGCCCGCCAGGAAGTACCCGCTGCACTCTCGCCCGGTAATCGTGCGCCAGGGATACAGCGCGCCCTTCCGGTGTCCCAGCAGGCGGGCGTTTTCACGCGCCGCGTCCAGCGTGCGGTAGCGGTAGCCCAGCAGCTTGCGCGCAAGCTCCGGCATGGTGAGGGTAAAGAAAGGCATCATGTACATTTCGGTATCCCAGAAATAATGCCCCTCGTATCCTTCGCCGGACAGGCCCTTGGCCGCAATGCTGCACAGACCGTCGCGCCCGGCGGACTGGAACAGCTGGTAGAGGTTGAACTGCATGGAGAGGTTCGCGTCATTGTCACCCAGTATGGTGGTATCGGAGCTCTCCCAGAAGGCCGCGAGGGTTTCCTGCTGCGCCCGGTAGAGCGCATCCGCCTTCCCGAAGGCATCGGCCATGGCCTGCTGCGCCGCGGCCAGCGTATCGTCGTGCCGGCGCGCGTCCGAAAAGACGCAGTACTTTTGCAGCCGCAGGGGCTGTCCCCTCTCCAGCGTCACGGTGGCGCGGAACGCCGCCGCATGCGCGTCGGGATCGTAAACCGTGCGCGCATCCGACGCGGCGGGCTCCAGGGCATGCTTTACGCCCGTGGTCAGCGTCAGCCCGCTCACGCGGGTGCGCGTGCTCAGGTAGCTGGCGTCCTCCTCCAGCAGGCTCCCCGCAGGAACAAGATGGCATTCGCTCTCTCCCGCCAGCCGGGGGTCGTTGGGATTGGCGTAGTTCTTCACCAGCGCCAGATGGGTGCTTTCCACCTCCACCGTGCCCTCATAGTTGAGGGGCGTCACCTCGCAGTCGATCAAAAACAGCGACGGCTGCGCAAAGCTCGCCATGCGGCGGAAGCGGAGCACCGTCTCGCGCCCCTTGGGCGAACGCCACGTGACGCGGCGCTCGGTGATTCCGCGGTCCATGTCCAAAAGGCGCTCACATTCCACGAGGGCGCCCGTCCACTGCGAAAACCACTCCCCCGCCAGGCAGAAGCGCACACCCTGCACATCCGCCACATTGATCATGCTTTCCTTGTCCTCGCGCACATGAGTCAGCTTCTCCGCCTGCTTCATGGGCACGATTTCGTAAAAGCCGTTTACATAGGCGCCGCGCATGGTGTCCATGCCCTCCGGCGCGCCTTCCTCCAGCGTGCCGCGCACGCCCAGGTAGCCGTTGGCATTGTGAAAGACCGTCTCCTGCAGGGCGAGCTGCTCGTGCGTGGGTTGCGTGGAACGCACCGAATAGACCCTTTGCATGTCCACCCCTCCTTAGCCCTTGACCGCGCCGGCCATGATGCCCTTGATGATGTGCTTCTGCGCGCTGAAATAGAAGATGATCACAGGGATGATGGTCATGGTCAGCGCGGCCATGGCCATGTTCCATTCGATGGTGTAGGTGCCGAAGAACAGCGAGGTCATCACGGGGATGGTCTTGTTGGCGTTGCTGGTCAGGGTGAGCGAGGGCAGCAGATAGTCGTTCCAGATCCAGATCACATCCAGGATGATCACCGTCACCGTGGTGGGCTTGAGGATGGGGAACACGATCCGCCAGAATACCTGCCAGATGTTGCACCCGTCGATGATCGCGGCCTCCTCCAGCGATACGGGAACGGACGATTTGACAAATCCGTGGAACAAAAACACGCCCATGCCCGCGCCAAAACCCGCGTACATGAAGATCAGGCCGCCCAGCGAGTTTTTCATCGGAATGCCCAGCGCCTTGGTCAGGGAGTTCATCTCCTGCATCAGGGGCATCATGACCGTCTGGAAGGGAATGAGCATGGTCACGATCAGGAAGCTGTAGAGGAAACGGCTCAGCCGCGTGCGCGTGCGCACCAGCATCCAGGCGGCCATGGAGCACAAAACCACGATCACCGCCACCGAGCACAGCGTCACGATGAGCGAGTTTTTGAACACGTTGATAAAATCCATGCGCTGCACCGCGCCCGCGTAATACTCCCAGGTGAGGGTTTCGGGCAGGGCCAGCACGTTGGTATACATCTCCGCACGGCTTTTGAAGGAGTTGACGACGATGATGTAAATCGGGGAGAGATAAATCAGGCAGAACACCAGCAGCGCCGCATTGGCCACCACGTTTCGCACGCGCTTTGCGCCGTTTTTGCTCATACCTCCACCTCCCGCCTGGATGTGAGCCGCACCTGGAACATGGTGATCGCGCCCACGATGATGAAGAACACGATGGCCTTGGCCTGGCCGTAGCCATAGTTGCTCTTGGCGAAGATTTCGTTGAAGATGTTCATGGACACCATCTCCGTAGCGTTCGCGGGACCGCCGCCGGTCAGGGCCAGGTTCACGTCATAGATTTTGAAGCAGTTGGACAGCGTCAGAAACAGGCAGATGGTGATGGAGGGCATGAGCAGCGGCAGCCGGATGCGAAAAAGCGCCTGCCAGTAGCTGGCGCCGTCCACGTTGGCGGCCTCCAGCACGTCGTCGGAGATGGATTGCAGGCCTGCGATATAAATAACCATCATGTAGCCGGCCATCTGCCAGGTGGCCACCACGATCAGGCCGATGAAGGCGAATTGCTTGTTGCTCAGCCAGTAGAAAAACAGGTCCGTGCGGCCGGTCATCTCGCCCAGCGTGGCCATGCAGTCGCCCAGAATGAACTGCCAGATATAGCCCAGCAGCAGCCCGCCGATCAGGTAGGGCATGAAGATCATGACCCTGCCCACGTTGCGAAGCCGCAGCTTTGACGTCACCACCAGCGCAAAGCCCAGCGCCAGAACATTCACCGTGACCATGGTGATCAGGGTAAAGACGGTGGTACGCTCCAGGGAATTCAAAAAGCGCGTATCCTGAAACGCTTTCACATAATTGGCAAAGCCCACGAACTCCATGGGATTTTTGGGCAGGCCGTCCCAGGAGACAAACGAGTAGTAAACGCCCGAGAGAAACGGCACGATCACCACGACGATAAATACAAAAAACAGCGGTACGGTAAACAGCGCAAACCAGCGCTTTTTCATGGACATGCGCGTCCCCCCTTGTTAAACGACACAAAAAGCGGGAGCCGCCCAACGGGCATCCGGGCAGCCCCCGCTATCGGTCGGCGAATTACTCGGCCGCGGCCGTCACAAACGCGTCGTTGAGCGCGGTGAGGAAGTCGGCCTCGGTCATGTCGGTGGTGAAGAACTCCTCGGCCACGGGCACCAGGTCGTTCATGATCACGCTGGCGGGCCACTCGGTATTGAAGGTCCAGTCGATGATGTTGCCGCTGGCGATGGCATCGGCCACGCTGGCGGAGATGGGATCGAGCTTCTCGCTGGTCATGCCGTCAACCACGGGCAGGAAGCCGAACTTGTTCATCAGGTAATCGACGCCGGTTTCAGAGGTGTAGAGCCAGTCGAGGAAATCCTTGCCCAGCTGCTGCTCCTCCTCGGAGGCATCGGCGTTGACGAACCAGTAGGAGGGAATGCCCACCGCGATGGCAGTGCTGCCGCCCACGGGCAGGCCGACCATGCCCATTTCGAAGTCGATGTCATAGGTGGAGAACATGGTGTAGCACCAGTTGCCCTGATGGATGGCCGCGGTCTTGCCGGTGGCGAAGTCGCCGCAGTTGCCGTCGTAGGTCACCTCAAGGGGATTGACCTGGTTTTCGCGGATGGCGACAAACAGCTTGGCGAACTCCTGGAATTCCGGCACGTCAGCCAGCTTGACCTCGCCGGAGAACACCTGCTGGCAGAAGGCCACGGGATCATCCTGCACGGCGAAGGGGAAGTTGAGGATCTGGCCGATGAGGAAGTAGCCTTCCTGCGACAGGCCCAGGCCGGTCAGGCCGGCAGCCTTCTGCTCCTCAATGTAGGCGATCAGGCCGTCCATCGTGGAAATGGCCTCCGGGTCTACCAGGTCCTTGTTGTAGATGATGCCGAAGCCCTCGGCCGTCATGGGCACGCCGGTCTTTTTGCCGTCCACCATGGCGATGAGGTTCTCCTGCACCTTGCCCATCACGTCCAGATCGCTAAGATCCGCCAGGTAGCCGCTCATTTCGGCGATTTCGGAGGCGGAGTTCAGGGTAAACACGGTGGGGCCGGACTCGCTGGCCATGTAGGTCTTGAGGTTCTGATAGTAGTCGTCGCCGGCGATGGGCCACACCTCGACCTCAACGCCCGTTTCTTCCTGATAGGTCTTGGCCAGCTCGACCAGCTGGTCATAGATCTCGGTCTTCTGCTGGAAGACGACGATCTTGCCGGCGCTTTCCGCCTGCGCACCCGCCAGGCCCAGGCCCAGCAGCAGGCTCAACGCCAATACGATACACGTCAGGGTTTTCATCCGCTTCATGAATAGAAACCTCCCTTTTTTGTTGTTGATACCCCCGAGTTTTGAATCGGTTTAACGATTTACGAAGATTATAGCCCCTGGATGTATATTCGTCAATACTTTTTGTTCAAA